>Ga0075423_10000105_pt1 | contig 51528 bp, 49 predicted proteins | sample SoiMethybrSBSTD2_FD_80114 | JGI IMG/M metagenome (GOLD analysis project Ga0075423, IMG submission 80114) | Bulk soil microbial communities from a Populus tree surrounding site in Tennessee, USA - Soil MetaG P. TD hybrid SBSTD2 | ecosystem: Environmental > Terrestrial > Soil > Tree plantation... | reverse complement strand
GCAGTTCCGGCGCGGAGGCGTCCAGCCCAACCCGTATGCTTCCAGCACTTTCCGCTTCGCCGCCGTCTTGCCCCTTAGCTTTGACGCCTCGAAGGGGGCTGGAAGGTTCAGGTCCCGCGCCGGATCCCATTGATCGTAATCGATTCCATTGAGGATCCCGATGAGATCGTCGGCCCGGTCCCGCAGGATGCCGTCGAACCCGAAGCCGAGCTCCGACGTCTGGATTTCCTCCGCATATCGTGGACTCACGGTCGTGATTAGTTGGCTGAACACGATGCCCGCTTTCAGATAACTGATCCGCCCCCAGTATTCCATCGCATCGACGCGCATCAGATCCCAACCAAGACCGAGCCGCGGCAGCCAGCTCGCATCGAAAATGCCCTGATACGCGAGATTGTGAATCGTGAACACTGTGGCGGGGCGCGTCGGCCACCGTGTGTCATCAGCGCGCTGCAGCAACACGGGCACGAGACCGGTCTGCCAATCGTGCGCATGAAAGACGTCGTAGTCGCGCGCCGATGACGCGGCCCACTCCAGCGCGGCCTGCGAGAGAAACGCAAACCGCTCGGCGTTGTCGGCGTAGTCGCGGTCGGCGACGCCGTAGAGATAGTCGCGATCGAAGTACGCCGGATGATCGATGAACACCGTGCGGACGCCAGCATCCACGACCGTCGACACATCGGCCTGAGCGACTTGTCCGCCGAGTGCGACGGTGACGGTTCCACTGCGTTCGCCGACATCGATTCCTCGATAGCGCGGCATGAGGACGTCGACCTCGTGACCGATGCGCACGAGCGCGCGGGGCAAGGCGCCGACGACGTCCGCCAATCCGCCGGTTTTGGCGAACGGCTGCGCCTCCGATGCCACCATGAGAATTCGCACTGCTGATATGATCTCACGGTGAGCGATTCGGCCTCCCGGCCGGCACGACCTCCGCGCGCCGAGTCACGTGAAGCCGTGGAGCTGCACGCCATCCGCGGACGCCATCCGGAGCTGGCCACCGCCGTCGATCTTCATCTGGAGCTCCTCGAACTGCAGCGCCGCATTCAGGTGCGCGTGCCGCTCCCCACTCTCGATCTTTCCGAAGCCACGCTGAAGCGCCATCAGTCCGATGCCAGTCCTCTGCTTCGCTTCGAAGACATCCCACTCGATCTCACCGATCTGCGGTTGATGGTGCGGCAGACCGCCGACGTCCTTCGTCGGTTCGGTGCGCTGGATGAAAGTGACCACGCGAAGGCACAAGCCGCGGGACGCGACATGAATCTCACGGCGCTGGCGAGCCAGTGGTATCGGAGTGCTGCCGAGCGTCAGGTCGCCGCGACAGCTGGAGCCGCGTCGACCTCGGCAAATGCCGCAGCGGACGGCGATATGCTGCAGCAAGTGCTGGCGTTGTCGATGCGGCCGTTCCTGTCACGCTGCGCGGAAGTGCTTCAGCAGAGAGCGGAGCTCGCGATGTGGACGCATCCGCACTGTGCGCTGTGTGCTGGCGAGCCCGACTTCTCCGTGATCACGCCGGCGGCCGAACGCCATTTGATCTGCTCGCGCTGCGCGCTGCGCTGGAAGTTCGAACCGCTCACCTGCCCGTATTGCCGCAATAGCAACCGAGCACGCATCACGTCGTTTGCCACCACCGACGGTCAGTATCGCGTGTACGCGTGCGACGTGTGTCGTCGCTATCTCAAAGCCTACGATGGCCGGCGCGCGACACGACCCGTCATGCCGATGGTCGACACGGTCGCCACGCTGCCGCTCGATGCGGCAGCCATTCAGCGCGGTTACTCTTCATGAAGTGTTCTTGGTGCTTGCGGGACCAAGCACCAAGAACCAGGGACTCAAGAGCTAATTGGCCGTCGCTGTGGTCGCGGCTTCCACCGGCGTGCTGAGGAGATCCGAGGCTTTCGAAGATAACCAGTTGAACAGGTGACGCGTTTCCCAGAAGCGGCCGGCATTCGACTTGGCGCCGAGGACGACAACCGCGACCTCGGGCCCCTGCGGGAGACGCAGGAGCGTCGCCAGGCAATAGCCAGCGTTGCGGATGAAACCAGTCTTGCCCGCCTGCACGTCGACGTCACCCTTCATCACGAGCTGGTTCGTCGAGTGGATGTTGATGGCGCGGCGGCCGGCATTGACGGTGTAGTTCTGCTTGCGCATCACACCCGCGATGCGATCGTCGCCCGACACGTAGGTGATGAGCCGGGCCATGTCGTATGCGGACGAAACGTTATCCGACAGAAGACCTGACGGATCGGCGTAGCTCGTGGTCGTCAAGCCAAGCTCCTTGGCCTTCTCATTCATGCGAGCGACAAAGCCGTCCGAGCCGTACTTCGACACACGCGCCAGCGCACGCGCCGCCGCGTTGTCCGATGCAATCAACGTGAGGTGGAGCAAATCGCCTTTGGTCACCTCGTAGCCGGCACGCAGATACGTCGTCGACGCGGCGCGCACGTCGCTTCGATCGACCACCACGGTGTCGGAGAGGTTGGGCGAATCTTCCATGAAGACCGCAGCGGTCATCACCTTGGTGATGCTGGCAATCGATCGCTGGTTGTTCGAATTCAGTTCCCAGAGCACGTGCCCAGTGGCCGAGTCGTAGATAATGGCGGCCTCGGCGCGGACATCGGGCACCAGGGCTCCGTTCGCGTCGAGCTTGAACCGCGGCTCCTGTGCATCACGAAGTGCACGGGCCTGCGTGGCGGCGCGTGAGCGGGCGACGCTCGTGCGACGGGCCTGCGCACTGGCCGCCGAATAGGTCGTTTTCTTCTTGGCTTGCGTCTGGGCGAGGGTGAGCTTCTTGCCGGTCGGACGTCGCGCCGAGGTGGTCTGCGCGAAGGTGTCGGCCGACAGGCCTATGCACACAATTGCCGCGAGGACGCCGAGGACGTGGGCAGTCGTACAGGGTCGGAATCGGGTCACGGGGGAAGCCTTTACGAGACAGCTGGTTACAAGAGGTATCGGCATTCTAGCAAACATTCATCACTGCGCAAGGGCCTTTGATACCGCCGAACGTTCGACACGGGCGACCGATTCGACTTGCGACGTAACCAAGAAAGGTGCCACTTCGCATGGGCTTGACCGAATCCGAGTTCACCGTCCTTCGAAGGACGATCTCCACCCGCGGGACGGCACGGATCATCCTCCTTCCGGCGACCTTTTTCGCGTGGGGCGCAGTCATCTCGGTCCTGCTCGACTCCGGTCAGCTCACCCCCATTGACTCGCTGTTCCCCCTCGCCGTCCTCGTAGCCGGCTTCGAGGCGATCCACGCGCTTCACGTGGGCGTCGAACGAATTGGCCGCTACATACAGGTCTATTACGAGACGGGCACCGATGGTCCTCAGTGGGAAACGACGTGTATGTCGGTCGGGCCGGCGCTGCCCGGAGGCGGGGTCGATCCGCTGTTCTCGATCCTGTTTGCCAGCGCGGCCGTGACGAACCTGATTCCCGTACTTCTGTCGGCGCCCCCACGCTCCGCCCTGGTCACGATTGGGGTCGTCCACTCGGTTTTCCTGGTGCGGGTGGGCCGGGCCCGATGGGCGGCCGCCCGTCAACGCGCCGTGGAGCTCGAAAGCTATCGAGCCATTCGGTCGGGCAGTTTGGCGCCGCGGGCCTGACGCCAAGGGTCTCCAGACCCTGCCGCGGCGGCCAACAAATGTCAGCGCTGCAACAAAGTGTCAGTCACAAACTGTCAGTGCTCCGCTGCGCACCACATGTGTCCAACCGTTTGAAACACGATCCAACAGTGGCACGGCGGCGACACAGCGCACTGTGTAGATGACACGCGCGAGGCGACCGCGTCCTTGACCCTCGATTCGAAATCATCGAGGTTTTCGTTGGATCAAACCGAGACCTGCCTCGAGTCCGAGCAACCGACACCGACGGTACACAGATTGCTAATTATCGGTTCGAGGGATAACGGCAATGAGCCTGGTGCGACTCTTAGGATTTCGAACACTCTCGTGCGGCTGCGTGATTGGACGTTATCGCGAACTCGCAACGAGTCGAGAAGTCTCCTACGTGGAAGAGAAAGGTACGCACTGCGAACTCCACGGACATCGGCGCAATCACACGATTCCAGAACATCTCAGCGCGACCGTACAGCAGATGCAGGCGGCCGTCGCCTCATAGCACGCGTTCGTCCCCATCGCGCACCGCGCGTACAATCGTCGCGGTGCCGCGCTCACTTTCCTCGTTTCATCACGCAGACATAACCTCCGGCCGGGCGACCTTTCGTTTCTATCGCGGCGACTCTTTGCGAGTCCTCGACACGTTCGAGGATGGTTCGGTCGACGCGATCGTCACCTCGCCGCCGTACAACCTCGGCATTCGCTACCGGTCGTACGACGACACGATGCCGCGCCAGGAATACCTCGTGTGGACCGCCGAATGGGTCAAGCGTGCCGCCAGGGTGCTCGCACCTGATGGCTCGCTCTTCCTCAACGTCGGCGCAAAGCCCACGGACCCATGGACGGCGATCGACGTGGCCCAGGCGGCACGGCCGTTCCTGCACTTGCAGAACACCATCCACTGGATCAAGTCGATAGCGATCGAGAAGGCTCTGGCCGGCGCGCGCGCCGGCCTCGACGAGGACCTTGCCATCGGGCACTACAAACCGATCAACAGCCGACGCTTTCTGCACGACTGCCATGAGTTCGTGTTTCACTTCACGAAGCGGGGTCAGACCCCGCTCGATCGCCAGGCCATCGGAGTGAAATACCAGGATCAGTCGAACATCTCGCGGTGGCGCATCGCCTCGTCCGGCGTACGATGCCGCGGCAACACGTGGTTCATTCCCTACGACACGATTCAGAGCCGCGACAAGGATCGGCCGCATCCGGCGACGTTCCCACCAAAGCTTCCCGAAATGTGTCTTCGGTTGCATGGGCTCGACCGCGTCACGCTGGTAGTCGACCCGTTCCTCGGTCTCGGTTCCACCGCAGTCGCGTGCGCCCAGCTGGGGGTGAGTTTCGCGGGCATCGAGATGGATGAGAGTTACCTCGAGCAGGCTGTCGAGAGAACGCGCGACGCGATCGCGAATAAATCCCAACGCCCGAGACCGCTCACCAAGCGCAGGTCAGCCCCTGCCTCGCCGTAGCCTTGGCGGAGGCGGGTGATTCCTGAATCCTGATTCCTTCTGAGTTTCATTGTGACCATGCGCGGCCGGCATGTATGCTGAAGCATGGATCTCCGACAACTCGAGATCATCCGAGCCATCGCTGACACCGGCTCGTTCACCGCCGCCGGCGAGAAGCTGCACGTCTCGCAATCCGCGATCAGTCGCCAGATCCTCCTGCTCGAAGATGAACTCGGCGAGCCGGTGTTTCATCGCATCGGGCGGCGCATCCGGATCACCCCCGCGGGCGAATCGCTGCTGCAGCTGAGTCATCGAGTCTTCCAGGATCTGCAGGACACCGTATCGCTCATCAGCGACAAGCGCGAGTCGCTGCGCGGCACGATTCGGCTCGTCGGCGGCATGACGGTTTGCCTGTACGTGTTTCCGGTGCTTCTGTCGGAAGTTCGCCGCGTCCATCCACATCTCGACATGAAGGTCACCGTCGGCAGCGCCGAACGCTCGATTGCGATGCTGCGGTCCGGGGCCGGCGATCTCGGTCTCCTCACGCTGCCGGTCGAAACGTCGGATCTCGTCTCGGTCCCGGTGCTCCACGAGGAGCTGCTGCTCATCACCTATCCGGCGCATCCCTTCGCGAAGAAGAAGACGATCACTCCGCTCGATCTCGACAAGCAGCCGTTCGTGCTGTTCGAGACCGGCTCGATTACCCGCCGTCTCGTCGAAGCGTTCTTCGCCCGCGAACGGATCGCGCCCGAAATCATCATGGAAACGGAGAACGTCGAGATCATCAAGGCGATGGTGCGGAGCGGCCTCGGGATCAGCATCATCCCGTGGCAGGCAGCCGCCGCCGACGTTCGCACCAAACAGTTGTTCTGCAGTCGCGTGGCGGGCGCCTCGCTCGAGCGGCAGACAGGCTGGCTCTATCCGAAGATGAGCCGCCTGCCTAGACCTGTGGCAGAGGTGATGAGCGTGTTCGAGACGGTCCGGCCGAAGCTCGAACCCACGATGAGGCCAGGGAAACTCGGATAGAACGACACGGCGGGTCTAAAGACCCGCCTCTACTTCGGCCGCGCGCCTTGCGGCTTGAGCGTGTATTCGGTGCGCGCGATCACTTTCAGATCCTGACGCGTGGTCACGACCTGAATGCGACGCCGCCGTTTCAGGGGATCCGGATTCGACGAGTAGTAGCCCAGCACGTAGTAATCGCTGGTCTCGTTGTCGATGCGTTTCAGCGCCTTGTCGAAGTCGTTCTGATTGACGACTGCGATGCCGCCGGTCTCTTCGGCCAGCACGCGCAAACTGTCTTGAGTGTCGCGCACGTACGCGTTCCATTCCTGCGTCGGCACTTCATCGTCGAGATCCTGGCCGGCGACGAGGCCGCGTGGATCGATCGTGTACAGCGTGGCATTGGCGCGGTTGGCGGCGCGCGTCAGCTCGGCGAGCTCTCGAATCAGATCGCCTTCCGCTAGCATCTGGCTGCTCTGCTCGGTGCGATAGAAGGGATCCTGCAAGAGCTGATCGGCGGCCGACTGCCCCGTCGCATTGCCGCTGTCGTCGGTCTGCTGACTGAGGCCCATACGCTTGGCCTGTTCTTCGAGGCGCGACTGCTGGAATGGATTGAAGTCGTATCCGCTGCTGATGTAGATGACCGCCTTGCGCCGGTTCTGCAGCTTCTCGAGATTCCGCATCAAATCGTAGGCGGTCGAGAACGCCACGTGCGCGCGATGGCGCAATTCAGTCGGTCCCTGTGAGCTTTGCATCCCCTGGATGATTTCCTTGGGACGCAACCCTCCCCCGGTCATTTTGGAGATCGCCGAGTCCAGCACCTGACGATCGTAGGTGAGCTGCTCCGAAATGGACGACTCGCCGGAGCTGACGATGCCGAACATGTCGCCATCGTGAATGAGCAGCTTCAGCATCTTCTTGATCAACTCGCGCGTGCGCGGCGTGCTGCGGAAATCGAGATGCAGATCGTCAAGGAAGATCACGAACACGCGGCCGGCGGCGTCGTTGGTCGGTCGATTGCGCGGCAGGATGATCCCTTCCTGCACCGGAGGCGGAGGCGGCGACTGGACGTTGAACACGCGGCCGCCGTGAGTGAGCACGAGTGAGACGATTTCCTGCTTGACGCCGTCCTCGTAGACCTCGAACTCACCCGGCTTCAGATCGGCGATGAACTGATCGTTCTTCTGGTCGCGCACGATGACGTCGGTCGTGACGAGATCGACGCTGACACGGAACGTGGGCTGTTGAGGCGACTGCGCTGGCGCCTGCGGCGACGGTGTTGCGGGCGCTTGCGGCGCCTGCGCGTGGATCGTTGGCGACGAGGTCTGTCCCAATAACAGGGCCGCGCACACCGCCACTGGCAAATACTTGGCAGTCTTACCCATATGGCGGATTATACCCGCATGCGACTGGCACTGAGCGCGGACCACGCCGGCTATTCCATGAAGCAAGAACTGGCCGCAAAACTGACGCAGCAGGGTCACGCGGTGCTCGACCTCGGCACACATTCGACCGCCCCGTGCGACTACCCTGATGCTGCTGAAGCGGTGGCGCTGGCGCTGCGGGACAAACAGGCCGAGCGCGGCATCATCGTCTGCGGAAGCGGAGCCGGAGTCTCGATTGCCGCGAACAAATTCCCTGGGATCCGCGCGGCCGTCTGCCACGACACCTACACTGCGCATCAGGCCGTGGAGCACGACGATCTCAACGTGCTCTGTATCGGCGCGCGCGTCATCGGCGGGGCGCTTGCGCTCGAGATCGTCGAGGGGTTCTTGAAGGCGTCGTTCTCAGGCGTCGATCGTCATCGACGTCGACTCGAAAAGGTCCTGGCGATCGAACGACGCTTCAGCCTTCAGTCCCAGGATCACTAGACGTCGAATCCGGCTTCGCCGTCGTAGTGTCCGGCTTGAGCCGGACCTCGGTTCCTCCCGTCGGTCGGCGACGCGAACGTCGTCGTCGTTTCGAGAACACCCTCGACAAACGCTCGAGTGCTTCGGCCGCCGCCTGCAGCCCCGTCGTAATCTGATCGGCGTCGGTCCACGCCGACGGATTGAGCCGATCTGCCAGCGCGTTCAGCGCCTCCATGCGTGCCGGATCCGACACTCGCTTCGCGATGCGCTCGCGAACGATGGGATACCAGTGCATCAGAAATGCGATCTGCTCGTCTGGTGTGACCCCCTCGATCGCCGCGGGAATGACGATGCGCGGAGGCTCGGGCGCCGGAGCAACCGCGGCCCGGGGAGAGGGAGCAGGAGCCGGCGCGGGTGCCGCTTCGACCGGCGGCCCTTGCTCATCACGTCTTGGCCGGCGCCGACGCGGTTCCGCTGCCGTCTCGATCACCTGCTGTGTTTCGCGAACGACGTTCCAGTTGAACGGAATATCCGGATAGAGCCCCTCGATATGACGCTGTACTTCCGGCTCGAGCGGGTCGCGACCCACGCGCACACCGCCCGGCGTTCTGAACACGTAGAGGATCCGCGTGCGTTGTCGCTGGCCGTCGCGATAGATATGCATCAGGTACGTAGTCTCGTACCCGCGCTTGTCGCGGATGACCCGTAAAAAGGGCACAGGCTATTTGCGCTTCTGCGCTCGCGATGCTGGTGTCGGCTTGCGCGAGGGAGGCTTGGCCGCGCTGCGGCGCGGTGCCGCGGCACGCACTTTCGTTGAGCGCGCCTTCGCTGCCGGTGTCGGAGCCACGCGGCGTGCGGCGGTCTTGGTCCTGGCAGCGGCAGCCGGCACCTTGACGGCGGCAGCCGGCACCTTGACGGCGGCAGGCTTGTCCCGCCGAGGACTCGCGGCGGCGGACGGTTGCGGCTCACGCGTTCGGGCAGGTTTGGATTCTGGTATCGTCCGCACCCGCGGCTCGGGTGCAGCGGGAGTCGTGCGGTGAATCGGGGTGAACCGGATTTGATCGCCGAGCGCCGAATACGCCCAGATCTCGCTGGCCGGAATCTGCAGGTCGGCGCACAGGCGCTTTGCGCTATCGATGGCCGACATCGGCACGTAGAGGTGGAACTCGACCTTCAGCTTTCCGAACGCCACCCACTGCGACATCGCTTCGAGATGATTGACCGACTCGGCGGTCTCTACCTCGACGACACCGACGAGCTTCTTCGAGCGTTCGTTGGCGTACAGGACAAGGTCTGGAAACCACGGCGAAGGCGGAGGTCCGACCGGAGCCGCCTGCTCGCTTCCCGGATTGATGGCGACGTCGAACTTCCTCTTGTATTTAGCCTGGAGAAGGCGAATTACCCGGTCGTGCTCGAGCTGCTCGCGCACGGGACGCACGAGGATAGGGCTCAATAAGACCTCCGACGCGCAATCACACTACAGCGTGAAGCATCCGTGCGGCGCGCTAGCGCGGACGGATATAAGGCAGAAATCAGCCGAACAGCGTCTTCGTGGCGCGCCCGCGCGCCTTTAGCGGCTGAAGCCGGCAGAATATATCACGGGTACAAAAGTTTCCATCATCGATAGGGCTCTCGCCCTGTGCGTGACTGTGCGTGACTTGACGCCTGTTCGATCGGGCACCACAATGAGCCGGTGACTCCGGCCCCTCCATCAACGCCCGCGCCGCGCGTGCTGATCGTTGATGATGACGTCGGGGTAACCGACCTGTTCTCAAGAACGCTTCGCCTTGAAGGCTATGAGGTGTGGGCAGCCCAATCGGCAGACGAGGGCTTGAATCTCGCTCGTCTGCATCGGCCGCATGGCATCATCCTCGACCTCAGGATGCCTCTCACCAGCGGTGTGCAGTTGCTTCGTTCGATTCGCGAGATCGGCGGTCTCTCTCAGACACCGGTGGCCATCGTGACCGGCGACTACTACATGTCGGACGAGCAGCTCAACGAGATCCGATCGCTCGGCGCCGAGCTGCGCTACAAACCCCTCTGGCTCGATGAGCTCGTCACGTTGGCGCGCGAACTGTTGACGGCTCAACCGGTCAAGGGCTCTGCCCTTTGATGCCCCGGCAGAGACCTTGTAAATCCCTTCTTCGAGCCGCATCGCGGTCCTGGGCGTGAGTGACTCCCGTTTTCTGAAGGCCTGCCGCCGCCAGCCGGTGGACGCCACGCCCGTGTGGTTCATGCGCCAGGCCGGCCGCTACATGGCTGAGTACCGCAGCCTGCGCGAGCGTCACACGCTGCTCGATATCTGTCGTACTCCCGATCTGGCCACCGAAGTCACGTTGCAACCGATTCGACGGATCGATGTCGATGCCGCGATCTTGTTTTCAGACCTGCTGCTGCCCCTCGAGCCGATGGGCCTCCCGTTCGACTTCGTGAAGGGAGAGGGGCCGCAGATCGAGCATCCGATCTCGAACGCGGCCGACATCGACCGCCTGAAAGTGTTCGAGCCTCGCGAGTCGCTGGCGCATGTGCTCCGGGCGATCAGGCAGATTCAATCGGAGCTGCGCGGCCGGGTGCCACTCATCGGCTTTGCTGGAGCGCCGTTCACGCTGGCGTCGTATGCGATCGAAGGCGGGCATTCCAACACCTTCGCGAAGACGAAGGCACTCATGTACGGCCATCCGGATGCGTGGCACCGCCTGTGCGAGCGCCTGGCAACTATCGTCGCCGATTATCTCGTCGCGCAGATCGAGGCGGGAGTGGATGCCGTGCAGGTGTTCGATTCGTGGGTCGGCACGCTCGGCGCAGCCGACTACAACGAGTTCGCCGCTCCGCACACCAAGCGAATCTTCGCTGCGGTCGGATCGCGTGTGCCGACGATTCACTTCGGTACTGGAACAGCCACGATCCTCGGCGATCTCGCACGAGTCGGTGGCGACGTGATCGGCGCCGATTGGCGCGTTCCGATCGACGAGGCGTGGACGCGGGTGGGACCGGGCAAAGCTATTCAGGGCAACCTCGATCCGACCGTGCTGCTCGGCCCTCCGACGCGAATGTTTCAGCAAACCGACGACATCCTTGCCCGCGTCGGCGGACAGCCGGGTCACATCTTCAATCTGGGCCACGGCATTCTTCCGTCGACACCCGTCGAGCACGTGCAGATGCTGGCGCAATACGTTCATTCGGCCTCGCGCGCGGCGCGCTAGCAAGAAAATGCGCGCCGGTCTTTAGACAATGTCCGAGATCGACGTCGCGATCGTCGGCGGCGGCATTGCTGGCCTTGCGGCCGCCTACGAACTGCAGCAGCGTGGAATCGCGACGCATGTGCTCGAGGCGTCGTCGCGCCCTGGCGGCGTCATCGCCTCCGAACGATTCGACGGCTGGGTGATCGATGCCGGGCCCGACTCGATGCTCGTGCAGAAGCCAGCGGCGGTGGCGTTGTGCCGTGAGCTCGGCATCGCGGATCGTTTGATTCACACGCTGCCGCCACGCACCGCCTACGTGCTGCGCGATGGTCAGCTGCATCCGCTCGTCGAGGGGTCGTTCCTCGGATTTCCGCTCACCGCGCGCGGTCTTGCCACATCATCGTTGTTCAGCGTGTCCGGCAAGAGCCGGATGGCGCTCGAGGCCGTCATTCCACGCCGCGACGGAGACGAGGACGAGTCGATCGGATCGTTCGTGCGGCGTCGTTTTGGCGACGAGGCGGTCGACTATCTCGCCGAGCCGCTACTGGCGGGCATTCACGCCGGCGATGTCGAGCGGCTGTCGATTCGCGCGCTCTTTCCGCGGTTGCCCGATGCCGAGCGCGACACCGGCAGCGTGCTGCGCGCGTTTCGTGCGCTCAAGTCGAAGCCCTCGGCCACCGGCGCGTTCGTCTCGCTTCCGGGCGGGACCGCGGAGCTCGTGGAAACGCTGGCGTCGCGGCTCGATCCGTCGACCGTCAACCTGAACACGCGCGTCGCCGACGTGCGTCGGGCCGGCACATTGCGCATCGAATCGAGCGCCGGTTCGTTCACCGCACGCGCTGTCATCCTCGCGGTTCCTGCCTACGTTGCGGGATCGTTGCTGCGCGGCTTCGACATGACGCTCGCCGCGTTGTGCGACGCCGTGCCGTACGCATCAACGGCAACCGTGGCGCTGGGCTATCGACGCGATCAGGTCGGGCACCCGATGACCGGCACCGGATTCGTCGTCCCGCGCGTCGAGCGGCAGGCGCTGCTCGCAGCCACGTGGATTACATCCAAGTGGCCGGGGCGCGCTCCAGACGATCACGTGCTCATGCGCGGTTTCCTCGGCGGCGGGCGCGATCCGCATCGTCTCGAATCGAGCGACGAGGCGCTCATCGATGCCGCGCGCAGCGAGCTGACCGAGTTGCTGAACATCAGCGGCGATCCAATCGTCACGCGGCTGTATCGCTACACGAAACAAAGCCCGCAATATGAGGTCGGCCACCTCGAACGCGTGGCGTCGATCGCAGAGCGCCTCCGCGCCGTCGCCGGCGTGTTCGTCACCGGCAGCGGGTTCCGCGCGATCGGCATTCCCGATTGCATCGCTGATGGCCGAGCGACCGCGGCGGCGGCCGCGAAGTACTTGTCGAGCAGTCATCACTGATCGAGTGCGCCGGGTCCAAAGAGCAAGACCCGGCCTACGACAGCGGGAGTCCGTCAGTGACGTTCGTAGGCCGGGTCTTCCTTTGAGACCCGCGTGCTGTGATCGCGTGACGTAGAATGCCCGCATGCGCATCGCCAGCGCTCTGCTCGCGACTGTTTTCTTCGCGATCTCTCTAGCTGCCCAATCGAAGTCAACGGGCTCTCTCACGCCTCAGATCGAAGCCGTCCTCAAGAGCATCAAAGCCGCGGACAAGGGGCAGCTGGCGGTCTCTGAAGAGGACGGACGGTTTTTGCGCGTCCTCGTCGCGTCGCGTGGTGCGAAGTCGATCCTCGAGATCGGCGGCGCCAGCGGCTACAGCGGCATCTGGCTGGGACTGGGTGCCCGCGAATCGGGTGGTCATGTCGTCTCGATCGAGTACGACACTGGCCGCGCGAAGGAAGCAATGGAGAACATCAAACGCTCTGGGATGACCGACGTCGTGCGGGTGGTGCAGGGCGATGGCTTCAAAGAGATCCCGAAGCTGCAGGGCACCTTCGATCTGGTCTTCCTCGATGCCTGGAAACCCGATTACAAGAGATTCTTCGACCTCGTATTTCCGCGGCTCAGTCCCGGCGGCATCTTCGCCGCGCACAACGTCGTCAACAAGAAGGGCGAGATGGAGCCGTTCCTGAGCACGGTGCTGACCCATCCGAATCTCTTCACGACGATCGTCTCGCCCTCGAGCGAAGGCATGTCAGTGTCGTACAAGGTCCGATGAAACCGGTCCATATCATCGGCGTGCCGCTCGATCTCGGCGGCGCGCGGCGCGGGGTCGACATGGGGCCGTCGGCCGTGCGCATCGCCGGACTCGGTGATCAGATCACGGCGCTTGGCGGCGCGGTTACCGATCTCGGCAATCTGCCGGCGCCGATCCCGGAAACGCAGCAGGCCGTCGATCACGCGAAGAAATACATCCACGAGATCGCGCGCGTCTGTCAGCAGCTCTTCGATGTCGCGACGCGTACGTTGCAGGCTGGTGCGCTGCCGGTGGTGCTCGGAGGCGATCACAGTCTGGCGGCGGGCTCGGTTGCGGCGAGCGCCGACTTCGTGCGGCGATCGTCAGGCAAGCCGCTCGGTCTCATCTGGGTCGACGCGCACGGCGACATGAACACGCCTCAGACCACGACGACCGGCAACGTGCACGGGATGCCGCTCGCCGCACTGCTCGGTCAGGAGCCCAGCGAGCTCGCCTCGATCGGGTCATCGCCATCGGTGCTGCCGGAACACACCGTACTCGTCGGCATTCGCAATCTCGACGAAAAAGAAAAGGGCAAGATTCGCGCGTCGGGCGTGCATGTCTTCACGATGAAGGACATCGATCGCGAAGGCATCGCCTCAGTGTCCGAGCGCGCGCTCGACATCGCGTCGGCGGGGACCGGCGGCATCCACGTGTCGTTCGATCTCGACGCCTGCGATCCCACCGTCGCCCCTGGCGTCGGCACACCGGTGAAAGGCGGCCTCGATTACCGCGAGGCGCACATGGTCATGGAGCTCGTGGCCGACTCGCAGCGTCTCGTGGCACTCGATCTCGTGGAGGTCAATCCGACGCTCGACCTCCGCAACACCACCGCCGAATTCGCCGCGGAGCTCGCGCTCTCGGCGTTGGGAAAACGGATCTTGTAGACAATCCCGCGCAGCACGGCAGACCGTATGTCGCTCCCGCGTCGCGACTCAGCCGGACCCCACGGGGTTACTTTGCGAGTAGCTTCTCGGTCTCGTCCATGACCTGATTCATGCGGCGAATCGTGAGATCGAGCGGTTCGTCGGTGGTCATGTCGACGCCGGCGTCCTTCAGCAGGTCGATCGGGTACTTCGAACCGCCAGCGGCAAGGAACGTGAGATAGCGCTTGGTCGCCGCCTGATCGCCCGAGAGCACCTTGGCCGACAGCGCCTCCGCTGCGGTGAACGACGTCGCGTACTGGAACACATAGAAGTCGCGATAGAAGTGCGGAATGAAGCTCCACTCGTGGCCGATGTAGTCGTCCACGATGGTCACCTTCTGATCGTGTCCGTAGTAGCGGCGCGTGATGTCGAGATACAGCTTGGCCAGCGCGTCGCCGGTGATCGGCTCGCCCTTCTGGGCCATCTCGTGCATCCGCAGCTCGAACTCGGCGAACTGCGTCTGCCGGAACACCGTCGCTTTGATCCCTTCGAGATAGTTGCCGAGCAGCGACAGCCGCGTCGGCGTGTCCTTGATCTGCTTCAGCATGTAGTCGATGAGCAGCGCTTCGTTGAACGTCGATGCCACTTCGGCGACGAACGTCGGGTAGTTGGCGGTGGGATACGGCTGCGTCTTGTTCGAGAAATAGCTTTGCATCGTGTGGCCCAACTCGTGAGCCACCGTGCTGACGTCGTTGTACTGCCCGAGGTAGTTGAGCAGCATGTACGGATGCACGTCGTAGGCGCCGCCGTTCGAATATGCACCCGACACCTTGCCTTCCGTCGGATGCCAATCGAGCCAGCGCTCGTTGAACGCGCGACGCAGCGTGGCTTGATACTCCGTTCCGAGCGGCGCCATCGCGTCGATGACCAGCTTTTGCGCTTCTTCAGGCGTGTAGCGCAGGTTGACCGACGAGACGAGCGGCGCATACAGGTCGTAGTAGTGCAGATCGTCGGTCAGCCCTAGCATCCGCTTCCGGAGCTTCAAATAGCGATGGAAGGTCGGCAGATGCTTGTTGACGCCCTCGATCAGGCGCATATAAACCGAGACCGGAATGTTCGGTCCGTTGAGCGCCGCCGCGAGGTCGCTGTCGTACTTGCGCGCCTTGGTGTAGAAGAGATCCTTCTGCACGTTCGCGTTCATCGTCATACCGAGCGTGCGGCCGAAGCTGCCGAGGGCGTTGAAGAACGCCGACATCGCCACTCGGCGATCGTCGCGATTGGATGCCGCCCGCAGCTCGCTGTAGCCCGCCTGATCGACCTTGATCGTCTTGCCGTCGTGCAGTGCGACCGTCGGATACGGAAAGTCGGCGTTGGTCAGGATGGTGTAGATGTTGTTGGGCGATCCGGCCAGCGGTCCGGCGTCGGCCAGGAGCTTTTCTTCAGCGTCCGAGAGCGTGTGCGCAGCGCGGCGCGCGATGTCGCGCAAGTAGAAGGCGTAGGAATTGAGGCGCGGCTCCGCGGCGATCGCCTTCTCGGTGGCAGCGCTGCCCATCTTCACAATCTCCGGCTCGATGAACGAGGCGTGCGCGCCGAAGGTGGCGGCAATCTGCTGCATCTCCTGTTGCATGCCTTGCGGCACGGAGTCGCGCGTGTCCTCGTCCGACAGCATGCTCGCGTAGACGTAGAGCCGTGTGAGCTCCTTGTCGAGCCGCGACATCAGCTCGAGCGCATCAGCGAGCGTTTTCGGTGAGGCGCTGAGGGTGCCTTCGAACTCGCGGATCTTGGGGAGCTCGGCGGTGATCTTTTCTTTCTGCGCTCGCCACGCGGCCGGGCTCGGGTAGACCTCAGCGAGATTCCACTTGAACTTGTCGGCGACCTTCGAACGGTCGCGCTCTTGGGCGGTCAGCAATACGGTCATAGTAATCAGCAGGATTCCCGAAACAATTGGCCGAATCCAGATACGGGTCATGTGTGCGCTCCCCAGGCGGGCGGCGTCAATAGCCTAGTCCTGTGTACCCTATTAGGCTGCACACAGATGCGTCGCCCGCCCTTAAGTGACAACTGGCCCGAACTGAGTGACGAGCAGCTGCTGGACGTCCGTCTATCGGATCTCCGTTTGTCGATCGGCGGCACGCTCGCGACCAGGATCGACCAGCTGCGATCCGAGCTCGAGGCGCGCAATCTGAAGTTCCCGCTGCACTTCTACCTCTCCGACGAATGGTTCACACCCGACGGGGGCACCGCGATCGCGATTCCGTTCTATCTCGCGCATCCGCGCCTCGAGCGCCTCGAGGAAGCGCAGATGTTCGAGGTCGAGGGCGGCGAGCACGAATGGTGCATGCGCATCCTGCGGCATGAGGCCGGGCACGCGATCGATCATGCGTTCCGTCTCGTGCGCCGTAGAAAGCGTCAGGAGGTCTTCGGCTCATCGAGCAAACCGTACCCCGAGTTCTACACGCCGAAGCCGTACAGCAAGAGCTTCGTGCTGCACCTCGATTCATGGTACGCGCAAAGCCACCCTGATGAGGACTTCGCCGAAACGTTCGCCGTGTGGCTGACCCCCAACAGCGAATGGCGCCCACGATATGCCGGCTGGAAGGCGCTTCCGAAGCTCGAGTACATGGAAGCGCTGATGACGTCACTCGTTGGGAAAGAGGCACCGATCAATCGGCCCGATGAAATCGATCCGCTGCCCAGCCTGCGTACGACGCTGCGCCAGCACTATCGCAACAAGCGCAAGCACTACGGCGTCGATCATCCCAACTTCTACGATCGCGATCTGCGTCGCCTGTTCTCAGATGCGCCCGAGTTCGCCAATCACATGACCGCGGCGCAGTTCATCTCGCGCATCCGCCGGCAGGTCCGCCGCAGCGTCGCAGAGTGGACGGGCATCTACCAATACACGATCGATCAAGTGCTCGAAGACATGATCGCGCGCTGCCGCGAGCTGAAGCTGCGGCTCGTGGCCCCCGAGGAGCAGGCCCGGCAGGAATTCACCGTGCTGCTGACTGTCCAGGCGATGAATTACCTGCACAGCGGCGGGCATCGGTTGTTCCTGTGAAGAAGCGCGCGCTGCGTATTCTCGCGCTGGTTCACGATCATCTGGTCCCACCGGAAGACACCACCGGCATCGACATCCTCGAAGCCGAGTGGAAGATGGAATACGACGTGATCGAGACGCTGCGCGAGATGGGCCACGACGTGCGCGTGCTCGGCATCCACGACGATCTCGGTGGCATCAGGCCGACCGCCGGCCACTTCAAGCCGCACATCGTCTTCAACCTGCTCGAGGCGTTTGCCGATGTGACGACGTTCGATCAGAACGTGGTCAGCTATCTCGAGCTGCTGCACCTGCCCTACACCGGATGCAATCCACGCGGTCTGATCCTCGCGCGCGACAAGGCCCTATCGAAGAAGCTGCTCGCCTACCATCGCATCCACGTCCCGGAATTCACGGTGGTGCGCCCCGGGCATCGCGTCACCGTGCCGAAGCGGCTCGGCTTTCCGCTGATCGTGAAGTCGCTGTTCTTTGAAGCCTCCGCTGGCATCTCCCAGGCCTCCGTCGTCGAGAACCAGGAGCAGCTCGAGCGCCGCGCTGCGTTCATTCACGAGAAGCTCGGCACCGCCGCGATCGTCGAGCAGTACATCGACGGACGCGAGCTCTATGTCAGCGTGATCGGCAACGAGCGTGTCGAGGTGCTGCCGCCATGGGAGATGTCGTTCGATGGGCTCACCGACCATCGCTGGAAGATCGCGACCGAACGCGTGAAGTGGAGTACCAAGTACCAGAAGAAGCACGGCAGCATGACGGACCGCGCGCAGCTGAACGACGCCGAGCGCGAGCGGCTGCAGCGAGTGGCCCGGCGCACGTATCGAGCCCTCGATCTCAATGGTTACGCCCGGGTCGATCTGCGTATGGACGACCAGGGGCGCGCCTACGTGATCGAGGCGAACCCCAACCCCAACCTCGCGTACGGCGAGGACTTCTCGGAATCGGCGGAAGCGGCCGGCCTGTCGTACGAGCGTTTGCTCGAGCGAATTATCGCCCTCGGCCGCCGCTGGGAACCGGCACGGACCGGATGAGCCGTTTACAATGGCATAGGTGCGGTATATCAACCGGTTCACGTCGGAGACCAAGTTCCTGGTCAGCGCGGCCATGGGCGACGACCTCAGGGCGTGGGCCCGCGAACGCCTTGGGCCCGACCCGCACGGCACCGGGCCGTTCCAAGATCAGTACGGCGTCACCAGCATCTACTTCGATACCGACGCCCACGACGTCTATCAGCGCCGTGGCTCCTACGGACGGAGCAAATATCGAATCCGCCACTACGAGAACGACAAAGCGGCGTTTCTCGAGCGCAAACTTCGCACGCGGTTGTTTCTCAGCAAACGACGCACGCGAATCCCGATCGAGGCGGTGCCCACGCTACGGCTCGACGCGCCCGACCCCGCTCATCCGGGCTTCTGGTTCTTCCGGCGAGTGGTCGTGCGCCGGCTTCACCCCGTCTGTCAGATTCGGTACTCCCGGACCGCCCGCATGGCAGAAACACCAGAAGGGCACGTGCGGATGACGCTGGATGCCGCGATTTCCGCGATGCCAAGCCGGGTGGTCGCGTTCTCACAGACCCCGGGCAAGACGCTCGCTGAAGGGCTGATGGTCCTCGAGCTCAAGTACGAGGGGGTGTTTCCTCGTATCTTCAAGGATATGGTCGACAGGTTCGGACTGAGACCTCATCCCGCATCGAAGTATCGAATGGCGGTTCATGCACTCAATATCGCCGCGCCCCATGTTTCGGCACTGAGAACCTGATCGCCGACGTACGTGGGGACTATTCCGCACGGGCGCGAGAGATTTCTGGCGCCATGCAGTACGATCGCAAGGAACCCATTCGAAACCGGTGAATTCCCCCGGGAGCAGTCCTTGCACGTCGTGAACGCGTCTATGCGCCGGATCTTTGTATTCGTTTCACTTGTCTGGGTAGCAGGGGTCATCGCGGTCTCCGGTCAGCAGTTGCCGCACCCCTCGCTGATCCGGAACCACCAGAAGATCGCGTACGCCTCGGCGCCGATTGACGATGCGGTCACCCGCCTGAACGCCAAGCTGGCGAGCGGCGCGGTCACGCTCGAGTCGAAAGGACCGAGCGGATATCTCGAGTCGTTGCTGAAAGCCCTCGACGTTCCCGTGTCGTCGCAAGTCCTCGTGTTCTCGAAGACCAGCTTTCAGGCGCCGCGCATCGGACCGTCGAACCCGCGTTCGATCTTCTTCAACGACACGGTATCGGTTGGATGGGTGCGAACAGGCCCGGTGCTCGAGCTCGTCGCGCAGGATCCAAACCAAGGCGCCATCTTCTATACGCTCTCGCAGGACACGACGGTGACTCCGCGCATCGAGCGCAACGACACGTGCACGATGTGCCACGTCGCCGATGCGACGCACAACGTGCCGGGCATGCTCGTCGGCAGTGTGTTCCCAGGCAGCGACGGCACCACGCTCTATGGACCGGCGTACACGACCGATCACCGCAGCCCGTTCGAACTGCGATGGGGCGGCTGGTTCGTCACCGGCACGCATCAGGCGGCGCGACACATGGGCAATGCGATCGCCACCAATCCCAGCGATCTCGCGAGCATGGTGACGCCGGCGACGGTGCACGTCACCGATCTCGATGGCCGCTTCAACATGGACGGGTATCTCTCGCACTACAGCGACATCGTCGCGCTGCTCGTGCTCGAGCATCAGGCACAGATGCTCAATCTGATCACGCGCGTCGGATGGGAGTCGCGCGTCGGGGCCGACGCTGGACGACCGCTCGAGCAGGCGGCGGCGGAACTGGTCGACTACATGCTGTTCGTCGACGAGGCGCCGCTGCCGGGTCCGATCACAGGGCCGACAGCCTTCGCCTCCTCGTTCAGCAGACGGGGGCCTCGCGATCAGCGCGGCCGATCGCTCTACGAGCTCGATCTCAACCGGCGACTCCTCAAGTACCCGTGCAGCTACGAGATCTACTCGGAGCCGTTCGACGCACTGCCACCGACGGCAAAGGCCGCCGTGTACCAACGCCTGTGGGAAGTGCTGTCCGGGCGGGACACCGCGAAACGCTACAACGCGCTTTCCGCGGCCGACCGCGCCGCGGTCATCGATATCCTGCGCGATACGAAGAAAGACCTACCTGCATACTGGCAGACTGGTTCCTAGATCGACCTTCGCTGTGCCTTGGGGCCTCTGGGTGTCGTACGTGAGAGAGGCCGCCTAACGGATAATCTCCCTGATGTCGCGCCGCCCCGGAGAACGCCTCGGCAAATACGAACTCGTTGCGCTCATCGGAACCGGTGGCATGGGCGAGGTGTATCGCGCCCGCGATCCGCGTCTCGAGCGCGACGTCGCCATCAAAGCCATCCGCTCGTCCGCCATGGACGACGTCGACGCGCGCGCACGACTGTGGCGCGAGGCGCGTGCCGCGGCGAGCGTCAACCACCCGTCGATCTGCCAGATCTTCGACGTCGGCGAAACCGGCGACGAGATCTTCATCGTCATGGAGCTGCTCGACGGCGAGCCGCTCGCCAATCGCCTGCGCGACGGAGCCATGCCGCTCGACGAATCGGTGAAGGTGACGCTCGGCATGCTCGGTGCCCTCAGCGCGCTACACGGTCGTGGCATCGTGCATCGCGATCTCAAGCCGTCGAATGTCTTTCTCACCCCGAGCGGGGTCAAGCTGCTCGACTTCGGCCTGGCGCGGTCGCGCCAATCGCTCGCGAATGACGTCACGGTCACGCGCGCGGGCATGGTCGTCGGCACGCCCCGCTACATGGCGCCCGAGCAATGGACCGAGGCCAAGGCCGATTCGCGCACCGACCTCTTCGCCGTCGGCTCGCTGCTGTTCGAGATGTTGAGCGGTGGTCCAGCATTTCCCGGCGACGATCTGATGCAGGTGTACCACGCGGTCATGTCGAGCCATCCCCCCGCGCTCAGCGGGTCGGCGGTGATCGCCACGATCGACGCCATCATCCATCGCGCACTCGAAAAGCGGGCCGACGATCGGTTTCAGAGCGCGGATGCCATGGCGGAGGCGCTGCGCGCTGCGGTGAGCCAGTCGTCGACCACCGCAACGCAAGCGCCGGTTCGAGCGACCACACGTCTCATCGCCCTCCCGTTCCGCATGCTGCGGCCCGACGCCGACCTCGACTTCCTGGCGTTCAGCCTTCCCGACGCGATCGGCAGCTCACTCGCCGGCGTGCAGTCGCTGGTGGTGCGGTCGACACTCGCCGGCGCCAAATACGCAACCGGCGACGCCGTCGATCTCAAAGCGATGGCGTCCGATCTCGGGGTCGATGCTCTGCTCACCGGTACGTTGCTCCGCGCTGGCGATCAAGTGCGCGTGACGGCGCAGCTGGTCGAGGCGGCGTCAGGCACGATGCTGTGGTCGAAGACCGTCCAGGTGACGATGCGCGATCTCTTCGGGGTCCAGGACGAGCTCGCTCGCGCCATCGTCGAATCGCTGTCCATCCCCTTGTCGTCGGGCGACAAGCGCCGCCTCTCGCAGGACCTGCCAGCCAGCGCACGCGCGTACGAGTTCTATTTGCGCGCCAATCAAGTGAGCCACGATCCGGAAATGCTCACCGTCGCCGGCGAGCTCTATCGCTCGGCGCTGACCGAGGATCCCGATTACGCACCGGCGTGGGCCAGGCTCGGTCGCGTGTATCGCGTCCTCGCGAAGTACGGGACTGAAGATGCAACCGAGAACTTCAAACGAGCAGAGGAGGCGTTCAACCGGGCGCTGAAAATCAATCCCGATCTCAGCATCGCGCACAACCTCTACACCAACTTCGAGGTCGAGTCGCTCGGCAGGGCGAAGGAAGCGATGGCACGTCTGCTCGGGCGCGCCGGATCGTCGAGCGATCCGGAGATCTTCACGGGGCTGGTGATCGCGTGCCGGTTCTGTGGGCTGCTCGACGCCTCACTGGCCGCCGATCGTCATGCTCGGCGCCTGGATCCCTCGGCACGCACGAGCGTGATGTATACGCACTTCATGCGCGGCGATTGGGAGCGCGCGATCGCGAGTGATACGGACACAGTGCGGTGGGTGACCAATTGGACGCTGCCGCTCATCGGCCGTCAAGACGAAGCGCTCGCGTCGTATCGCGAGATAGAGGGCCGAGCCCTTCCGGCCATGCTTCGCGATCTGGTCCGCGCCTCGCGCCTCGCCCTCGAGAACAAGAAAGAGGAGGGCATGCGCGTCGTCGAGCATTTCAGACGCAACCACTTCGATCCTGAAGGTCTCTATTTCACGTCGCGAGTGCTGGCGAAGCTCAATGAAGGAGACGAAGCGCTTGCCATGCTCCACCGCGTGGTCGATGGCGGATTCTACTGCGCCACGATCATGCTCCGCGACCCGTGGCTCGACTCGATCCGAGGCACGTCGGCGTTCCACGAGATCATCCAGCGCGCGTCGGCGCGGTCGCATGACGCCGAGGATGAATTCCGGCGCCTCGGCGGCGAGAAGATCCTCCTGTAGCGCAGGCACTGACCGCCATTCAGCGTTTTTCAGCTCCGGCTCAGGACTTGTCGAGGTCCACGTGTCACGATGCCCCTGTCACCAAGACGGAGGCAGTCATGCGATGGACACCCCTTGTCGCGGCGCTTTTGGTTCTGATCAGCGGCGCAACGAGCCAGGCTCAGACAATCACAATCGACGACCTGAATGCCGCACGCGCTGGCGTTCGGGTTGGCTACGGCGGCAAGGGCATCGATTGGCAGACATCCATCGACAGCCCTCTCCTTGCGGGTATCGGTCGCTTCCGAGCCGACGTCGGAGTGGGCCATTGGGTCGGTGTGATGAGCGACATCCCCGCGCCCGCAGGACGTTCGCCATGGGTGACGCGGCTGGGCGGTTCGGCGATTCTGTTCCTGCCACACGCGGACACGCCGACGATCCGGCCTTACCTCGGTCTTGGCGTCGCGGCGTACATGCCGCATGCGATGGGCATGAGCCGCCAACGAGGCGTGCGCGTGATCGCCGGACTGGAGAGCTCGGGCGATCGATGGGACGTGGCGCCGGAGGTTGAAGTCGATTCGCCGAACTCGGGCGGGGAGTATCGAGCGGGCCTGAACCTCATTCCCGCGCTCCGCGTTGGCCTCGCCATCCGGCGCCGCTTCTGATGGTCCCGCGTCTCCGCATCCTCGCTCGCGCGGCCACAATCGCGTTGTCGCATGCCTGTTTCCCGCGAAACTACAGGCCGGTGACTTCCAGGCGTTGCTTTTCGACGCGAATTACGCGAAGCCGACTCGATTCAACTTCGGTGGATCGTTGTTCTGTTCACACGAGGATGTTGCGAACACGCCGGCTATTGATGGAGCCAGCGGCATTATCGTTGGCGCCAGTATTGGACGGGGCGGCATGCAGGTATGGGTAGGCAAGGCGCTGCTCGGTGGTCCCAATGCCGATTTTCGAGCCGTGGTCACTCGCACATCGGATAACCCACGCCGCGCTTCGGGCAACTCTACGTATCTAGGCGGAGAAGTCGGTTGGGGGCTGGGCGCTCGGTTCAGTATGGGTTACGCCAAACAGATCAGAGGGCCTTCGACAGACGATGGGCATATCGTCACCTGGGGCATCGGGGTGGAGATCCCGGTTTGGTTTCGGTGAGGGGACAGCGCAACCGTCAGATAATTGGGAGGATGTACCTCCCAAACCCCTTCAAAGTCGAAGACCCCGCGACGATCGAGGCGTTCATCGATCGTTACGGCTTCGCGACGATCGTGAGCTCGACGCCAACCGGCTTGCTCGCGACGCATGTGCCGGTCGCCGTGAAGCGCGACGCTGCGGGCTTGACCGTTGTGGGCCACGTCGCCCGCGCAAATCCGCACTGGGAAAGCATGGACGGCACACGCGAGTCCCTGGTTATCTTTCACGGACCGCATGGCTATGTGTCGCCGTCGTGGTACACGAGCTCGCCCGCGGTGCCGACCTGGAACTACGCTGTCGTGCACGCCTACGGCCGCCCACGCGCGACGCACGATCCGGCGTTCGTCGAACGCGAGTTGCGCGAGCTCCTTCGCCGCCACGAGCGCTCGTCGTGGCAACTCGACGATCTGCCGCGCGAGTTCACGACCCAGCAGCTGGCGAGAATCGTCGGCTTCGAGATGACGGTGACGCGCCTGGAGGCCAAGTTCAAGCTCGGTCAGAATCGCACGGCCGATGATCGAGCCCGCACGATTGACCAGCTCGAGCAACAGGACTCGAGTGAGACGAAGCAGTTGGCCGCGCTGATGCGCGAGCATTTCGAAGGCTGACGGGCTGCCTCAAGGCGGCCCCCAGGTCCTGCGTCATGTCACGGTTGTGCGTCACTGTTGCGCATCCCGGGGCGTCGGCACATTCAGGTCCACACCCTTGATCAGCACCTCCACGCGGCGGTTCGCTTGTCGTGCGCTCTCGTCCTTGTTCCGTGCGGCAATCGTCGCCTCGTCGGCCTCGGCGGTCACGCCCACCGGCCACAGCATTCCACGGCCCTCGACATGAATTTTGTCGGCGGAAATCTGATGATCGACGAGGAACTGCTTGACGGCCTCGGCTCTCTTCAACGAGAGATCATGATTCTTGGTTCTGGACGAGGCGCTGTGATCGGCCTTGCCTTCCCAGGTGTCGTCGGTGTGACCAGTAATCTCGAGCTCGAATGAAGGAAACGTTCGCGCGTACTTGATCAGAACCAGGTTTTCCGCGAGTTTCTCCCGTTGGTCCGGACTGAGCATCGACTGCGACACCTTGAACGCGACACTGTTTTGATCGGCCAGCGTCAGCAGGACGAGGCCAGCTTTCTCGGCGATGCCAGAGGCTTCTTTCAACTGGCCGACCAGGAGATTGAGTCGCGCGATCAGCGATTCTCTGCTGCTCAGGTCGGAGTTCGTCCGGTTCAGCGCGTTCTGCAGGATCGCGATCTGCGTTTCTCGATCGGCAAGCGTGGCGACGAGCTTCGACTCGGTCGCAGCGGCTTGCTGCTGCGCGGCTTTCAGTTGCCGATCCGATATCAGGATCATGAGGCCGACCGAGATGGTCAGCACGATCGAAGTCCATCCGATGAACTTCTTCCAGATGCGGCGGAACGATGCCCATTTCCCGACGGCCTGGGGCGGCCGGTACGAATGGTCAGGCGTCATGTCTGCTCACTGATTCCTGGGGGGAGCAGATGCCACGACGTGAGTGCGGTTTCGACACCAGACGTATCGGCGCAGCGCGTTCCCGAGACTATGTCGCGGGTTGCCCGGAGTGGCTTGGAACGGCAGGTGATTTCCCACACACCGCATCGCCGGCGGCGCGCGGTCAACGCGTTGAAGCGCTGGTCGGTTTGAGTCCTCGGTACACGGCTTCGATGAACTGATCGCTCGACCAGCCGTTCGCCCGGCCGTATTCGCCGTCGTACTCCATCGCCGGCTTGCGGGCCTTGATCTGGTCGAGCGTCATCTTCTTGTTGACCATGTCCTGCACGCGATCGCGGACGATCGTCACCATGTCGCGGTATTCGACCAGATCGGCTTCATCGGAAATGCGGCCGTGACCGGGCACGATCATCGTGCCACCTTCAGTCTTCTCGCCGGGAATCGCCAGCGCCAGCAGCTCGTTGAGCCCGGCGATCACACCGGTGATGCTGCCGCCGTGCGCGGCGTCGATCACCGGATAGCTGACGGTTGAGTAAACGTCGCCGGCGGCGATCACGTCGGAGCGGCGAAAGAAGACGAGGCTGTCGCCGTCGGTGTGCGCGCTTGCGGCGTGCACGATCTGAATGCCTTCGCCGTTGGTGAAAAACTCCTTCACCGGACGCGAGTAGGTGGCGGTGGGATGCAACCCGACAGGGGCCGGCGATTCCGATCCGGCGGGCGTGCTCATGCGCTGGAGCACCAGGTCATGGGCGATGATCTCGGCGCGCGGCGCCGTGCCGACGCCGACCTGCGCGACACCGCGACCGGAATTCGGCTGCCCCGCCGCCGCCAATCGATCGTTGCCGCCTGTGTGATCGGGATGCATGTGCGTGTTAATCACGTAGCGGATCGGCCGGTTCGACAGCTTTCGAATCGCGGCCAGCAGATCGTCGCTGCGCATCGCGGTACCGCTGTCGACCACCACGAGCCCCTGAGCCCCGACCTGCACGACAACGTTGCCGCCGGCGCCGGCAATCATCGAGACGTTGCCCTGCACAGGAAGGGTCTCGAGCCCCGAAGATGCTGGAGTCTGCGCGCGTGGAGCCACGGAGGACACGAAGATCGTGGCCACGAAGGACACGAAGAACACGAAGATCAAAACGAGAATACGTGATGCGCTTCGTGGCAAAAGACTTCGTGCGCTTCGCGTGCTTCGTGGCGAAACACTTCGTGTCCTTCGTGTGCTTCGTGGCAAAAGATTTCGTGTGCTTCGTGGCATCGAGCTAACGGCTGTTCGTGGCCCGTCGTGGCTTGGCGATCGGCATCGCCTTCACTTTCTGCACGTACTCGGGATACATCGTCTCGGCGCCGCCGCGTGTCGGTTGAACGGGCAGGCCAACCTTGGCGGCGAACTCCTCGAGGAAGGGGTTCTCGCCGGGCAGATGGTGCGGCACCCAACCGGGTTCGTGCAGCACTTCTTCGTCACCCTGACACACGAGCCACGCCTGATACGCGTTTGGCGTCGTGTTGGGATCGAGCTGCAGGTTGGTGGTCCTGACGAACGGCTCGTCGAGAAAGAGCGGATCTTCGACGATGGTCATGACGCTGAGGATGTTGCCGTGACGATAGAAGTACTCGGTGAGATGCGCCTGCGCACTCATCGGCACGCCGTTGCGGCGAATCCAGCCTTGCTTGATGTGGGTGGTATCGACGCGCAGCACGTTGCCCCGCCACTGACCGGTAGAGAACCCCATCCACGTGTGCGGCGCGTTTTCGGATGGATGCGGGCGGCCGTCGAGCCAGATCGCGCGCTCCTGCGCGTAGGTGCTCAAGAAGTGCTTGATCGCGATCGTGTTCTGCGTGGCGGGATCGATCTCCTCGGTGATTCGCACGCGAATGGGACCGCGGTAGATATAGGGCGACACGTGCGCGCGGCATTGTTGCTCGGGCTGCGTCAGCCGCGACGCATCCCAACTGTCCGCGTACTGGCGCGCGGCGGCGTTGATCGGCAACCCGAGATAGTCGGCGAGGTCAGGGCCGGGTCCGCGTTCGGGTTGATCCTCGTGGAAGAGACCGACCCAGTCGCCGTTGAGAAAGCTTTGACCCGAAGCCGGTGACGCGATCGCGATTGCGATCGCGATCGCCGCTACGCGAAGGCGGAAGCCGGACACTACGAGGGCGGCGGTGTTCACCGCGTGCTGCGCGCCGGCGCCGGCGCGGCTCCCTTACTGAACTCTTTGTACATCGCTTCGATGAACATTGCCGTCGTCCACGGGCCGGTGTCGGAGCCGTAGCGGCCGTCGTAGTCGAGCGTCGGCTTTGCGGCTTTGACCTGTTCGAGCGTCATCTTCTTGCCCACCATGTCGCGGACTCGTGCGCTCACGATCACGAGCATGTCGCGATACATCGACACGTCGTGCTCGTCGCAGATCCGCCCGTGGCCGGGAATGATGTAGGTGCCGCCCTCTTCGAGCATCTTGCTCGGCACCGCGAGGTCGAGCACGCGGTTCAGCCCGTTGATCACGCCTTCCACCGATCCGCCGTTGGTCACGTCGATGACCGGGTAGCTCACCGTCGAGAAGATGTCGCCAGTGGCGATCACATCCGAGCGCCTGAACATGACGACGGTGTCGGTGTCATCGTTCGCCGACTCGTCGTGATACAGCATGATCGGCTCGTTGTTGAATGGGAAGTCGCGCTTCTCCTCGAAGTAGGTATTGTACGACCGCGCCGTGTCGGGGATGTTCGCCTTGATCATCGCCGCTGACGCGTTCTCATGCGAGACGATGGCGGCAACGTTGCCATTCACGGTACGCCCCGCCCTCGACATCGACTCGTTGCCGCCGATGTGATCGGGTTTCACGCCGGTGTTGATGATCCAGCGGATTTCCTTATTCGGCGCGAGCTGCTTGATCGCGGCGAGGACCTTCTCGCTCGTGCCCGCGGATCCGGTATCGACCACGAGCACGCCGTCCTCGCCCACTTGCACGGCGATGTTGGCGCCAGCGCCCACGATCATGTGCACGTTGCCCTGCACATGCACCGCTTTCACTTCGCCAGCCGCAAGCTTCTGCGGCTGGTCCTCGGGTTTGAAGCCGCCGTTCGCCTTGGGATTGATCGTCGCCTTCGGTGCGCCCGGCTTCCATTCGGGCAACAGCGTTTCCGCGCCGCCGCGCACGCCGTCCTTTGGCATCGCGTGCTTGGCCTCGAACTCACCGATCCACGGATTCTGACCGGGCAGGTAATACGGGACTTCGTTCTTGTCCTTCGGCAGCTCCATCGCGTATTCGCAGTTGTAGAGCCAATTCGTGTTGCCGCGGTCCATCATCACGAACTCCTGGCTGCGAATGTAGGGTTCGGTGAGATAGACCGGATCGGTCGCGATGGTGATCTGCGACAGCACGTTGCCGTGGCGGATCCAGTGCTCGACCACCGTGATGCGATCGCTCGCGGGCATGCCGCCGCGACGGAAATACCCCGCCTTGATGTGCGTCGTCGTGATCGTGAGCGTGTCGCCGGTCCACTCGCCGGTCGAGAAGCCCATGAACGTGTGCGGCGCGTACTCGGGGGGATGCGCGCGGCCATCCATCCAGATCGTGCGCTCCTGCTGGTAGGTGCCGAGATGCATCCGGATGGCCACGAGCTCCTGCGTGTCCTGATCGACCTGGTTCCAGATGCGGAACTGGTTCGGACCGAAGAACATGTACGGCAGCGTGTAGGGTGCGCACTGGTGTTCGAGCACCGAGTGGCGCGCGACGTCCCAGGCGTCGCCGAACATGCGCGCCGCGTCGTTGATCGGCAGACCACTGAAGTCGCCCGGTTCCTCGCCCGGCACTCGATCGGGCTGATCCTCGTGATAGCGACCAGCCCACTCGCCCACGAAATTGACCTGTGCGACCGAGGGCGCAGCACAGGCGAGAACGACCACTGCGGCGATAGACGCCCGCGCAAGGAGTGTCACTGCAAGTCTCCTACTGAAGGATCTGGGTCTTCGACGTCGTGCTCTTGATGTGCTCGTTCAGATCGGGCAGACACGACACTTCCTGAATGTCCTCATCGTCGACGCGATTGAAACGCTTGGTGCTCTTCCACTCGCCTTCCCAATGCTCCGGGTCGGTCATCGTGTACTCGATCTCGAGCTGCTTGCCTTCGCTCACCATGCGGAAACGCTCGACGATGTGCAGCTGCTCGCCGGCCGGAATGGCCACACCGCCTTGATCCATCCAGTGGTGATCGCCGCGGAAGCCCACCGTGTCGACAACCAGATCGTTGCCCTCCCAGTGCCCAATCGACTCGCCGTTGTAGGTGCGGACGATGATGTCGGGATCGGTGTGCTTGCGGCCGTCGAGATAGACGATGCGGACGCTGTTCATGAAGCCGCTGATCATGTAGATGGCGCTCGGGATCTGCACCATCGCCATCGGCCAGTAGCGGGTCATGATGAGCGGTAGACCGGCGGGCCAGCACTGTCCGATGTCGTCGCGATAGACCTTGCCCTCGGCGGTCGCTTTCTTCGCGGCATCCCAATGCACCTGAGACGCGGCCGTCAGCTTGGGATATGGCGGGCCGAAGCGCCACGCCTCGGGATTCTGGCTGACGTCGATGAACCAGTTGCCGGTGAGATCGAACGGCGCCTTGGTCTTCGCCATTCGTGCGACGGTGGCCGGCGCGAGCGCGCTGAGCTGCTTGCCTTCACCGCCGGCGTCCGCCGGCGCGGCGGTCGATGCCGCGGCAGGCGCGGTCGACTGCGGTGTCGTCGCTGGCGCGGGCGAACAGGCAGAGGCGAGAATCCCTGCCAGAACTCCGGCAGTGACGCGAGCGTTGCGTTTCATTTCGAATCCGGCGTACCGAGCCGGGCCGGCCGCTCGGTCAGCACGCGGCCGTCTGCGAGCGTCAGCGAGCGGAAGATGCCCGACGGCTCGCCACTCCGCACCGGATTGACGACGACCGTGACCTTGTCGCCGGGCTTGATGATGTTCGACTTCCATCCCGCGCGAATAAGGTAGGTGGGGCTCGTCAGCTCGACGCCCCACACAACCTCCTTGCCCTTCTCATCCGGAACGATGACTTCGATCCACGTGTGGGGGTTCTGCCAGCGGAACTCCTTGACCGTCCCCACCAGCTTCACTTCCTTCGTTCGATCGAATGCGGCCGGCGAGTGATGCGCCAGCACCGGAGCAACGGATGCGACCAGCAGCACGCACGCACATCCGAGCAGCAACTTCTTCATCTCTCCTCCTACCCGCGGCGGGTCTGAAGACCCGCCTCTACCTGACATGAACTTTTGATGACGTGCTCTGCAGATGTTCGTTCAAATCCGGGAGGCACTCCACTTCCTCGACATCGATGTCGTTCACCCGGTTCCAGCGGCGCGTGCCGGTCCACTCGCCGTCCCAGTTCTTCGGGTCGGTCAGCGTCATCGTGATCTCGAGCGCGTTGCCGTTATTGATCATCTTGATGCGCTCGATGATCCGCAGCTCGTCGCTAGCGGGAACGCCCTGGTCGATCCAGTGATGGGGATCGGCCGTGAAATTTTTCGTCTCGACGACCAGCGTGTCGCCTTCCCAGTGCCCGACCGACTCGCCGTTGAAGGTGCGCACAACGATATCAGGGTCGGTGTGCTTTCGGCCGTCCAGATACACGACCCGCAGGCTGTTCATGAACTCGCTGATCATGTAGATCGCGGTGGGCAGCTGAATCATCGCAATCGGCCACACGCGGGTCATGATGATCGGCACACCGGCCGGCCAGCACTGGCCGATGTCGTCGCGGTAGACCTTGCCTTCCTTGATGGCCTGCAGGTATGCATCGCGGTGCTTCTGCGCTTCGGGCTTCAGCTTGGGGATCGACGCCGGTCCGAAGAGCCACCCCTGAATCCCGGGGCTGTTGTCGATGAACCAGTTCCCCGTGAGGTCAAACGGCGCCTTGGGCCTCGCCTTGGCGAGGTTGGATGGCGCCAGCGCGCTGACCGGTGTCTGGGGAGTTGCAGTTTGAGGCTGAGTCGGTGCCTGAGCCGCGACGCCCACCCCGGCACAGGCGGCGGCCATGAACGCAAGCGCGAGGCGTCGAACTGTCGACGTGACCATCGTTCCTCTCCTTCGGCGGCTCATTCTATCGCCGACCCGGCTGAGAAGTCGCGGGGGAAGGAAAACGGTGCGCATCTGCGCTTGCATCGCGCGCGATTCTCTGTAAGATCGCGATCGTTCCCCTCGCCCCCCTTCGTCCATGCAAGCTCTGACTGAAACGACACGGCCCGCGCTCGCAGATGCCGACGCGGGAGCGGCGACTCGTCGTACGCTCGCGGCCCTTCCCGACCGCGCGCAGCGCGAGGCATCGGCGGCGCTAGCGCGCGCCGAGTACTGCGAGCGGCTCAAAGAGACACGCGAACGCAGCGGCATCAGGCTCGAGACGATCGCGGCACGCACCAAGGTGAGCGAATCGTTGTTCGTCGCCCTCGAACGCGGCGACGTATCGCGATGGCCGACCGGCATCTATCGCCGATCGTTCTTCAGGGCCTACGCCAGTGCAATCGGTGTCTCGGTCGAGACCGCTCTCGACGAGTTCCTCCATCTGTTTCCCGACGAATACGAGCCCCGTCAACCGCCCGCCGTGCCCGGTGCAGGCGCCATTCGCCTGGCTCTGGCGGCCGCGCCACCCTATCGCTTATCGAAGGCGCATCTCAGTGCAGCCTTTCTCGATCTGACGGCGCTCCTGCTTCTGGCGAGTGCGACGGTGTGGTGGACGGCCTGGAGTCGGGCCACCGTCCTGGCATCGACGACACTTCTCTACTACATCCTGTCGACCGCCGTGTTGGGATCGAGCCCCGGCGCGTGGTGGCTTCGTCGCCGCGCAGAGCGCAAACGGTTCAAAGGGCTTCGTCTCGCGCGCTGACCTCGAGGATCTCCATGACACACCAGGCAAGCTCTATGCGCACGTGTGTAGCGCTTCTCGTCGCGATCGGCATCGCGTGCGCGGCCGCCGCTCAGGACAAACCGTTCGAGCCGCAAGTCGGTCAGGCTGGCAAGGATGTCGTGTGGGTGCCGACGCCGATGGAGACGGTCGAGAAGATGCTCGACCTCGCCGCCGTCACGCCGCAGGACTACGTTGTCGACCTCGGATCGGGTGATGGCCGCAACGTCATTGCCGCCGCGAAGCGAGGCGCACGCGGACTCGGCGTCGAGTACAACCCCGACATGGTGGCGTTGTCGAAGCGATCGGCCGCGAGTGCCGGGGTCGGCGACAAAGCACAGTTCGTACAAGGCGACATGTACGAAGCCGATTTCTCGAAGGCCAACGTGCTGGCGCTGTTCCTGCTGCCCAGCAACCTGCTCAAGCTGCGACCGAAATTCCTCGAGCTCCAACCCGGCTCGCGCATCGTCTCCAACACGTTCTTCATCGAGGAGTGGCCGCCGGATCAGACCGTGCAGGTCGAGGGGGACTGCACGAGTTGGTGCACGGCGATTCTTTATATCGTCCCGGCCAAAGTCGAAGGCACGTGGCGCACCGCTCAAGGGACGCTTTCGCTGACGCAGAAGTATCAGATGCTGAATGGCACGCTCTCGACCGGCGGCCAGTCGAGCGAAGTCGTGGGACGTCTGAAGGGCGATCAGCTCACGCTCAAAGCCGGCACCTGGGAATTCACGGGATTGGTGAAGGGCAGCCGCATCGAGGGCAGCGGTCGAACGGCCGGTGCTGCCCCAGCGGCGTGGTCCGCGACAAAAAACTAAAACTCGAAAATCAACACTCAAGACTCAACGTGTCGACGGGTCCGGCGCCGTACGTCGCATGATCTGCGCGAAGTAGTTCGTCACTCCGTCAGGATCCGACAACCAGATCGTGCGCAGCGTCTGGCTGAAGTTGCCGAGCGGCGTATCGATCTTCACGCTCTGCGCCTTGGCTTTCGCGTCCACCGCCTCGACATCGCTGATCACGTACTGAATGCCGGCGGTGCGTGTGTTCGCGCGCGCCGTCTTGCCGAAGCTCCACACATTGATCGTGGTGGTTCCGTGACGGAATGGATACTTCTTCGAGCCCAGGATCGGATCATCCACGGGCTGGAGTTCCTCGAGGCCGACGAACTCGCGATAGAACGCGCGGCTCTTCTCGAGATCAGTGGCGGTGATGCCGACTTCCATCGACTCATACGTCGCCGGCGGGGCGCCCGGCGCGATCACCAGCTCCACCCACTGGCTCTCGGGATCGAGCACCATCGCTGTGCGGCGACCGTTGCGCCCCGGTTGAAACTGCGGTGCCGGGTACCCGTGCTGCGTGAACCGATCGGTGACCGACTTCTCGTCGGGATAGAAGAACGTGAACACGCGCAGTCCGCTGACCTCGCGCACTGGACCTGACGGGTACTCGGTGGCCGCAGGGGTGGCCTGGAGCTTCACCTGTCCGCTGCCGATCTGAAAGAGGATCATCTCGCCGCTGCCAAGCTTGATCGACGGCAGCTGCTTGAGCCCAAGCACATCGCCGTAGAAACCGACCATCTTGGCGCGGTCCGCCGCGAATCGACGAAACACGTTCATCGACGGCTGCGTAGAGAGCGCCGCAAGCGAGCGCACCAGCGGTGCCTGAGCCCCTGCGTCGAACGACATCACTGCAACGAGCACACATGCGCCGGCCAATGCTTTCATGGCTCTCTCCCAAGAAGCGCGTGCGCAATTCCGACGAGAACCCCGCTGGGGCGTGCACGCACGTGACGCGATGTTAGATTGCCCGCCTGCTCACAAGCAATCTCCTTGGAAGTCGCCCAGACGTTGGACAATCTGAAGACGATCGACCTTTGTTCTGAACCGATTCAGCACACTTCGTCCCAGCCATTCGTCACATGCCACACGTAACGCCGTGGCAGGCAACCACATCCGCTGATTCCCAAAGGCGAACACGCGTCTGGCACACACCGCGCAATCATGGGCGGGTGTGTTGACAGGCTTGAAAGTCCCTCGACTGCGCTCGGGGCAAGCGCTGGGTGGGTGGCGCCCTGACTTCCGGTTGTCGGAGGTCCTGGCGGGCTTGTCGTACGCGTTGGATCTCACCGAAGGCCAGCGCCCGGGCCACGCTGTGCGGAGCGCGTGCATCGGCATGCGGCTTGGCAACGCCATCGGCCTCGATTCCGATCAGCAGTCAGATCTGTTCTACGCGCTGCTGATGAAAGATCTCGGCTGCTCGAGCAACGCGGCGCGCTTTGCCGTGCTCTTCTGCGCCGACGATCAATCAGTCAAGTGCGACCTCAAGATCACTAACTGGCCGCAGCCGATCGACGCCTTTCGCTTCGCCGCTCGTAACGTCGCCCCGGGACAGTTCTGGCTGCGTCGCGTCTGGCAGTTCATCGCCTTGATGTCGCGCGGGACGGCTGGCGCGCGCGACGTCGTGCTGACCCGCTGCGAGCGCGGCGCCGACATCGCGCGTATGCTCGCATTTCCCGACGAGACCGTGAAAGCCATCCGCGCGCTCGACGAGCATTGGGACGGCGCCGGACAGCCCTACTCGCTCAGAGGCGATCAGATCCCGCTGTTGGCGCGCATCCTAGGACTGGCGCAGACGGTGGAAGTCTATTTCGCCACGTATGGCGTCGACGTCGCCTACGAGATGGCAAATGATCGTCGCGGATCCTGGTTCGACCCGCACCTCGTCGACGCGCTGGTGGCAATCAGAAGCGATCTGGACTTCTGGCGCGCGCTTGGTACAGACGACGCCGAGGTGATGCTCTCGTCGATGGAGCCGCCCGACCGCATGCTAGCGGCGAACGACGATCGCCTCGATCGGATCGCCGAAGGCTTCGCGCTCGTGATCGACGCCAAGTCGCCGTGGACCCATCATCATTCGCGTGGCGTGGCCGATGTCAGCGTGGCCGTGGCCAGGACGATGGGCTTTTCCGACGCGCAACTTCGCGACGTGCGGCGCGCGGCGCTGCTACACGACATCGGCAAGCTGGGAGTCTCGAGTCTCATTCTCGACAAGCCAGGCCGGCTGACCGACGAGGAATTCACGGTGATGCGACGTCATCCGGACGGCACACGCGAAATCCTGAAGCGCACCGGCTGCTTCAGCCCGATCGCGAACATGGCCGCCGCACATCACGAACGGCTCGACGGCAGCGGCTACAATCTCGGCCTCGCGAAGAGCGAGCTGCCGCTGCTCTCTCGTGTGTTGTGTGTATCGGACATCTGCGATGCGTTGCGTGCGTCGCGACCGTACCGGCCCGGCCTTCCCGTCGAGCGCGTCCTCGATATCATGCGGCGCGATGTCGGCACCGGTATCGATCCGCTGTGTTTCGAAGCGCTCGAGACCGTATTGCAAAGCGGCACTCTCGCGCACGCCGGCAATGTCCCCGCGGCGCGATACGTACACGCGTTGTCAGAGGACTATCAACAGGCTGCGTGAGGACGCCGCACTCACTTTTGACTTTCGGCTTTTGACTTCTGAGTTTGCTCGTAGCCATCGCAGGCACGGACTGGCAACGACGGATACTTCGGAAAGCGCGCGTCGCTCGCCGACAGCCGACAGAGGTAGAACGTCGACTGACGCGCACTGGTCACGACCTGCACGTAAGCGCAGGTCTCACACAAGCCAATGTCGCGTCGGGGCACGGGAACGTCTGGCGTCACCGCGTGCGAAGCGGCTCGAGCGTTCCCCGATACGGAATCACTTCACCAGGATTCACCGTCGTCTCGAAGACTTCGGTTCGATACCCCGGCATTCTGATCTCGATGTAATGCTGGCCCGGCGACAGGACGAGCGGCGGTCGCGTCGGCGAGAAGCTGTCGACTGTCCCGATGAAGACGCCTTCAACGGATACCTGCGCGTCACCAGGAAAGACATCGAAGCTCACGCCGCCGCACGGCGTGGAGGCGTTCGGATCGACTCCGCAGTCGATCGGCGTGTTCATCGCGGCTGCAGGCGTGACTCCTCCGCCCGGAGAATTCGAGTACGTGTTGGGCGGTGCAGCCGGCATCGATGCCATCGGGGCCGGATAGGCGGGAGAGGGAGTCGGATCGTAAATGAACGGATATGCGTACGGATATGGGTACGCCACGGGATACCCGACCAGCAGGCTCGTCCCGATGTTGAATCGCGGAGAGAAGACGTAATACGGACGCCGGCCGCGTGTGTAGCCAGGAGTCGGCTGACGGTAAGTTGCTTGCGGATACGCCGTCTGATGCGGGCGGCTGATGATGTCGGGGAGGACGGGCCTCGGCACCTCGGGACGTGGATTCACTGATGGCCGCGGGGCCACCGGGCGAACGACAACTGGGCGAACCTGAACGTCGCGAACCGTGACCTCGCGGACAGGCAGCGCTCCTTGAACGTCGGTGACAACTACTGCGCCCTCGCGGCTGTGACGATGGCCGTGGTCATCGGCGAGAGCTGGGATAGCGGCGCTGAGGGCCATCAGCATCGCGAGAGAGCTGAACCAGAGCTGGCCCTTCATATGTCCTCCTGCCCCCTCGGCACACGTCCAACCGCCGCGGAATGTCACCGGCGGTGAACACGTCTTGCCGAATTATGAAGGCAGGAGCAACTCTTACGCCACGGGAATCAGGTTCGCTGGTGCGGGATGCTAGGGGTGCTCAGGTTCGTGTGCGCGGGTTCGGGTGCACCCAAGCACCCGAGCACCCGCGCACGTGAGAACCCTTAGTAGTAGAGCGTGACGGTGTTCGAGCACGCCGTGCTTCGGGTATCGCACACCTTGTAGGTATAGCTGCCCGGAGAGCGCAACGAATCGCTGAAAGTACCGTCGTTGGCGGTCCTCGTCATCCTCACGCCGTTGCGATAGACGTAGACGTAGCTCCAGGGCGCTGTCGTCCATGAGAGCTGTGCGATCCGTCGCCACTTCGCCTGCGCGAACTGACCGCTCAGCACCACTGATGTGGGCGCCGGCGGCGGCGGGGGTGGCGGTGGCGGAATCGTGTATGTCACCGACACCGTATCGATGCCGACGTTGCCTGCCGCGTCGCGCGCGGAGACGGTGATCAGGTTCGTGCCGGCCACCAGCGCAATCGCCCCCGAATTCCAGCTCGTGGTGCCGCTCGCCGTACCGGATCCGCCGGCACTGTTGGCCCACGTCACTTGCGAGACGCCGACGTTGTCCGAGCTCGTGCCGCCGAGCGTGATGGACGACGTGCTGCTCGTGTACGAGGTGTTGGATGTCGGCGAAGAAATGCTGATGAGCGGAAGCGTCGTATCCGGTGGCGGCACCGTCGGCGCCGCAGCCATCGTCCACGTGAACGTCTGCGACGTTGACGACAGGATACCGTCTGACACTCTCGCGGTGACCGAGAACGTGCCGGCCGTCGTGCCGATACCGGCGATGAATCCCGTGCTCGCCATCAACGAGATGCCCGCCGGCAGCCCTGTCGCGGTGTAGCTCACCGGCTGGCCGTCAGGATCACTGCCCTGGAGCTGCAGCGAGATCGACTGGCCAACCGTCGAGGACTGATTACCGGGATTGGTCAACACGGGATAGCGGTTGCTATATCCGCATACCTCGTTCGACTTTGGTGATTCTCCCGACGTTGTGTACGCCGCCACTGTGAAGCAGTAGCGCTGCCCGGCGGTCACACTGCTGTAGGTGAACGCCGTGGCTCCGCCCACGTCGAAGCGGGAGGTATACGTGCCTGATTGCACGCCAACGTAGACCGCATATCCGGACACCGTGTCGGAGTTCGGATCCCAGGCCAGGTTGAGAGAGTCCGCGGACACGGGCCTGGCAGCGAAGAGCCCGATCGCGACAACGGAGACACACCGGACACAGCGAAGCATTCCTGCGGTCATAGCTGATTAGGTGGGAGCGCCCGGGGAGTAGCGAGTCCCGATCTAGACAAGTGCAAGATCGCGACCGTGACGCGCTGTGAGCATCTAGGGGACTTTGCAGGAACTTCTAAGGGAATCCTCCACACCAGACTCGAGAGGCGCGGAGGATTTTGTAATTCGCGTGACGATCGTGATCGCGCGTGACCGCGCGCGACTACGGCGTGGGTACGAGACTGACTTGAATCCGCTTGAGGAACTTCACCGGCGCACCGTTGATCGCTGCCGGCTGATACTGCCACGTGCGCGCTGCTGATGTCACAAGCCGATCGTACTGCGCGCTCACCGACACGCGCATCATCGCTGATTCAACCGCGCCCGTGCTGTCGATCACGAGTTCGAGCACGCCGTTCTTCGCCGCGGTGACGCGGCCTGGAAAAGGGGGAATCTGCTGCCGCACCGGTACCGGCGGCACGACGTTGCGATCCTCGACGCTATACATCTTCGGGGCCTGCGCCACAGGCGGCGCCGGCACGGCTGCTTCGGCGACGTTCATCGGCGGAGGAATCGGAGGCGGCTGCGACTTCACACTGAGCTCGTAGAATCCCACCGCAAGCGTCTTGAGATCGGCGAGCGGCGATTGCGCCGCCGCCGCTGCGATGTCTGGATCGGACAGGCCGTCCAGCATCTCTTTGAATCCCACCGATGCCACCGCGAAGTCCTTCAAATCGTAGGCGGCCTTCGACTCGGCGTACTTCTGTTGCAGGATCGCGGGCAGCATACGCTTACGCGTTTCGGCGATGGCGGTTCGCATCCGAGGAGGAATCTCCTCCGCATTCGGCCGGAACAGCGGGTCCTGCGTGACCATCGTTTCGATGGCCCGGTCGGCTTCAGCGCGGCGATTGGTCGCCAGCAGGCACAGCGTTCTGTAGAGCGCGACAGTGCGACGCTCCTCGCGAGTCGTGCTGCTCATCATCAGTCCATTGAGCATCGTCAACGCGGTGTCGTATTCAGCCGACGCGTACAACTGGCGTGCCGTGTCGAGCGACTCCTGCGCCTGCACGCGCGGCGCCAGGAGAACGACGAACGCAACGATTGCGATGAAGAAGGGAGTCTTCGTCCGCATGGTTACTTCTTTTTCATGTCGACAGTGACCTTGGTCGGCGTGCCGAGGGTCACTGTGGTTACGACGCGCTTCTCGCCGAGCTCGGGGTGACGGAACACCACTTCGTGCGGACCGATGGTCAACGAGACGCTGCCGATCGGAGTCTCGCCAATGCGCTCACCGTCGACCCACGCCTCGGCCCACGGCACGGCATTGAGCGCCACCGCCGCCTTCGGCATATCGAGCTTGACCGTCGCCACGCCACCGGGCGACACATTCACCACTTTGGTGGCCTTGTAGCCGAGCGCCTCGTTCACGATCTCGAGATCGTGACGGCCCACGGGAACCATGATGCGGTCGGTCTGACTGCTGCCGAGCAGACGCTGGTTCTCATAGAGCTGCACGTCAACCGGGGCATTCACCGCGATCCATCCCGACACCGGCGCGCCCTTGGGCGCGGTGAGCGGGACCACGAGCGAAGCGGTCACCCCAGCTTCGATGGTCACGCGCTGCGTGACCGCACCGAGATCGTTCTCGAGAACGACCGTGTGCTGGCCCGGCGTCAAGCCTTCGGCCGTCAGCGGGCTCTTCCCGATGGGGCGACCATCGATCGACACCTGCGCACCAGCGGGCTCGGAACGAATCTGCAGCTCGCCCAGCGCCGACGACGATGTATGAGGCAGCTCGATGAACTGCGACATCTGTGCGCCGGGGGTGATCGTGATCGGAACCGATCGCACGTCGCCGTCGGTGACGAGCTCGAGGACGTGTTTGCCCGCGGCAAGCGGCAGACTGAGCGGCGTAACCCCGCGCTGTTGACCGTCGATCACGACGGATGCACCGGCGGGATTGGTCTGCACCGCCAGCGTTCCGGTTGTCGCGACGGCCTCGGCTGGCATCAGGAACTTGCGCGCCGCCAAAGTGGCGCCCGAGGTCAGCGCGATGAGCACGACTGCCGCAGCGATCAATCGACTGCGCGGTATTCCTGTGCTCGTGTTCATATCGCTCTCGACCTCCTCTAACGGATTGTCATGTGGGGTCTGCTCCTCCGCTTGCTGTGGCAGCGATGTGGCCGCGGCGAAGGGGGGATCAGGTCTGGGTGGCGCAACAACGTGTGGCGGTACAAACGGCGCATCGACGGACGTCGTCGCCGGCGCAGCCGGGCGAGGCTGAGTCGCGACAGGTGTCTGAACCGATGCAAACGCAGATGCGACCGAGGGCACGGCCGCTGGAGTCGATGACGAGGACGCCGCAGTCACCGTCGTTGCCGGCGCCGCTGAAACCGGTGCGGCAGACGCAACCGGCGTCGGCGTCGGACGGGCGATCGGAGTCGGCCTCGCGATCGGCGCACTCGTCGGTGCCGGGGACTTGATCGGATCGCCGCCAACGCTGCCCTGATATCGCTTGAGGAACGCTTCGAGTGCCGCGACTTCACCGAGTGGATCGCTGTAGTGCAGCACGCGATCGAGCTCGCCCCACGCCTCAACTGCCGATGCAAACGGATTGCGGGGATCGAGTTGCAGCGCGCGCGACAACCACTCGCGCAACGCGAGTGGCAGCGGCTCCATGCTGCCGTTGGCCCCAAGAGCCCACGTGCCACCGACCATCTCGCCGAGCCGCGTCGGGTACTCATCGACCGCGATCGGTCTACCGATCAGCAGCGCGAGTGCAACTGCACCGACCTGCGCCACATCGGTGCGTCGATCGAACTGCGGCCCCGTGCCGGTTCGCGGCATGGCGACACGCAGCTCCTTCCAATACTGCTCGTACGGATAGTGCAGCTGTTCGACGGCGGCCCCGAGCACGTGCTCGACGAGGACGAGCCGCGCATTCGGCGTGACGACGATGCGCTCGGGCGCAATCGCACCGTGCCACATGTCGGCCGCTTTCTTGTGCAGCAACGCGACGGCGCTCACCAACTGCCGGATGAGACACAGCGCGACGTTGGTTTCAATCGGTAGCAGTCGGCTCTCGGCCTGCGCGAGGATCTCGGAGAGCCGAATACCCGACACGTGATCGGAGAGCAGCGCGAGCGTCGCTCCGCCCTTTCCGAGCCGCTCCACGGCGCGGACGCGGGCAAAGTGTTCGGATTGGAAGCTGGCGAGCTTGGCGACGCGATCGCGGAGTGCGAATTCGAACGACCAGACCGATGTCAGATCTTCGCGGAACGCCAGCACCTCGAGCGGCTCATGAGCCACACTGAGGGCATTGCGGCGTTGGCCGAAGCCGTCTTCGAATGTGACCGGGTTCGACGCCGGTGTACGTGCAACTGCGGAGTCCATGACACGCGCGCTAACGGCGCAAACCGTGCCATCTTCGTGCCTGGTGGCGGGGAGTCGATTGCCTCGCGCGAATCCGCAAAAAGTGGCGCAATTCGGCCACCTTTCGCGCAGGCGCGCCAAACGACGCGATCACAGGATGCGCCGATCGGCTTACAGAATCGTCGCTACGGTACAAGAACCGTAGGTGGAAGTTCGCGGTTCGAGGTTCGAGGTGCTATGCGGGCCGCACGTTTACGTTGAGGCCACCATCAAGAATGATCTTGGCGCCGTTGAAATAACGCCCCCGGTCGGACGCGACGAACACCACGGTGTCGGCCACTTCGTCCATCGTCGCCCATCGGCCGGCCAGGATGCCCATCCGCTTGCAGAAGCTGGCGACGAACTCCTCTTTGGTGATGTTCTGCTGCTTGGCCATGTTCTCGGCCCAGCCCTCCCGTCCTTCAGTGCCCACCAGGCCCGGTACGACCGTGTTGACGGTGATCTTCTGGTTGGCGAGATCGTGCGCGAGATAGCCGGTCGCCTGGTTCATGGCCGCGTTGTTGAGGGCGTGGGTGAGCGCAGGCGCCCACACGATCGTCGACGCAGTGCCGCTGATGTTGATGATTCGTCCCGAGCCATCGTTCGGGATGAGCGGCAGAAACGCTCGTGTGACCCGAAGCGCACCGAGGATCTTGTTGTCGAGATCGGAAATCCAGTCGCCGTCGGGCCAGAGAATCTGACGGTCCATGCGGCGCATGGGCCCACCGGCGTTGTTGATGACGATGTTGATCGTGCCGAAGGTTTCTTTCGCGGCAGTCGCACTGGCATCGACCTGATCGGCCTTGGTAATGTCCGTACTGACCGCGAGCACTTTCACACCTGTGCCTTGACGGATGCTGTCGGCGGTCTGATCGAGCTGCTCTTTGCCGCGTGCGATCAGAACGAGGTTCACCCCCTCGGCGGCCAACCCTTTCGCAATCGCGCGTCCGATCCCTTTGCTGCCGCCGGTGATGACTGCCGTTCGCCCTTTGAGCCCGAGTTCCATCGACACGATCTGCGTCTCCCTTCGGAGGGCGCGGAGGGCGATCTCGGCCCAGTCGCGATCTCGCGGCCCACATCTTACTGCGGCCGCGTCTATACTGAGCCGTTCTCGCGAGGGAGGATCGTCTCAATGCCCGAACAGACATATGCCACACACCGCCGGAACGTGGTCGGCTACCACGTCGTGCTGTCGCTCCTGCTGCTGGCAACCACCATCGGTGCGTGTATCAATCTGGTGAAATCGATCGGCACAACGGGCCTCTACAGCGCGTCGTTGATCCTCGCGCTCACGGTCGCGTCGATCTTCCTGTTCGTGTTCTGCCGGACGTTTGCGCTCAAGGTACAGGACCGCGCCATTCGCGCCGAAGAGCAACTCCGGCACTACGTGCTCACAGGCACGCTGCTCGACAATCGTCTATCGGTCAAGCAGATCGTCGGCCTGCGCTTTGCGTCCGACGGCGAGTTCGCTGCACTCGCCAGACGGGCCGCCGACGAGAACCTGTCCCCCGAAGCGATCAAGAAGGCGGTAGCGACCTGGCGCCCCGATACCTATCGCGCGTGAACGAATCGAGGCTATCGGAGTCTGAGCCGTCCTCGTCGGACGGACAGATTTCCAGAATCGACTCCAGGCGCGTGACGGTCAGCGTCTGCCGATTGCGCCCCGTCACGTTCATCAGCTTGAGCCCACCGCCCTTGTGCTGCGCCGACACGTAAGCCTGCACGATGCGGCCGAGCCCGCAGCTGTCGACGTAAGGCACGTGGCTAAGGTCGATGATGAGGTTCACACGTCCAGCGGCAAATTGGCGCCGCACGGCTTCCTGCAGATCGGCCTCGGTATCGGCCGTGAGCGCGCCGCGCGGCTCGAGGATCACGACGTCCGGTCGAATGTGTTCGATGACGAGCACGGAAAACGTCCCCCTGTTTTCTCTAACGACGTGAACAGGCGAAAACGAACATCCATGCATGCCCGCGCAATCTGAGCCACAATGGTGGGGTTGACCCCAGTTACCAGTGGCTGACCTGCAGAGTCTTCCGATTACCTCGATGGGCGCCGCCATCCTTGGTGCCCTCGCCGTGCTCGCCTGGCGCATTCACGAATCGCGGCGAGCCGTATCGATCAAAAGCCTGGTCATTCCGCCGCTGGGCATGAGCACCGGGTTTTCGATGTTCGCCGTGCCCGCCTTCCGCATTCCGTGGACCTGGGGGGTCGGGGCGTTCGTCATCGGCGCCGCGGTGTTTGCCTATCCGCTCGTGTCGCGCCCGCAGCTGACGCGTGAGGGCGATCGCGTGATGATGCGTCGTCCGAAATGGTTCATTGTCGTGCTGCTGGCCCTTGCCGCCATGCGGCTGGCGCTGCGCGAATACGTGAGCGCGATCATCTCGGTCCAGCAGACGGCCGGGCTGTTCTTCGTGCTCGCCTTCGGCATGATCGTCCGCTGGCGTGCGCAGCTGCTCGTCGAATACGGGCGATTGCTTCGACGTCATCCGGCTTCCTGAGCCCACGCCATGAAGTGGCGAGCGCGTTTCACGCGGCGAGAATTCGGCGTGTTGACCGCTGGCGCGATGCTCGCCCGCGTCACACCGCTCGGCGCACAGAGCGCAAGTCGGGCTGCCACAACGCTCGCGTCTTCTGGTCCCGCCCTCGACATCGCGGAGTGGAGCTACTACTGGTACGGCATCGAGCGCGTGCTGATGGCGCGCGGCACCCTCCTCAATGGGACGCAACTCTACGTCGAGCATTGGATTCCATCGCGCGTGCAGCACCCCTATGCGGTGGTCCTGATTCACGGCGGATACGGGCAGGGATCCGACTGGCTCAGCACGCCTGACGGCCGACGCGGCTGGGCATCGCTGTTCCTCGAGCAGGGCTACAAGGTCTACATCGTCGATCGACCTGGTCAGGGACGTAATCCTCATCACCCCTGGGTGCACGGACTCTACGATGCGCAGGCGCCGACGTTCGACCGCATCGCACAGTCGATCGGCGCGACGAACGCCAGCCACACGCAGTGGCCTGGGCCTGGTACGGCAACCGATCCCGCGATCGCGCAAGTCGCTGCGGCGTGGGGACAGCCGATGGCCAACAACGAGATTACGCAGAACCTGTGGCGATCGCGTGGAGCCCTGCTGCTCGACGACATCGGACCGTCGATCCTCGTCACACACGGCGACGGCGCAACGTTCGCGTGGGTCACGGCGCAGGCACGCCCCGCACTCGTGAGGGGCATCGTCGCGATCGAACTGCCGCCGCAGTCGCTGCAAGGACAGCGTCTCGCCGATCTGCGCTCTGCTCCCATCGCCATCGTCACCGCTGAGGCGTCGACCACACACGACTCGAAAGCCGTCGACCTGCTTCGCCAAGCTGGATGCACCGTCGAATCGATAGCGCTTGCAAGTCGCGGCATCCGCGGCAACGGTCCGATGGTGATGATGGAGAAGAACAATCGCGAGGCGCTGCAGCCCGTCCTTGATTGGTTGAGCAGGAGTGTCGAAGCGGCCGTCTTGGGGCCAGTCCTTCCGGACCGGCCGCGCGCTGTACCGCAAGCGGCGCGCGACGTCGAGATCGCGCGCAACACGGAATCAATGGCGGTGCGCCTCGCCGATCAAGGTGGGTTCTTCGTCGGCATCAAACGGAAGGAGATGCCGTACGGCACGATCCCGCAGGGTCAGATGTTCGTGCAGTACATGATCCCTGCCGAGCAGCGGTACCCGTATCCCATCGTCATGGTGCACGGCGGCGGCGGACAGGGCACGCACATGATGGGCCTCGGCAGACGCCCAGGGTGGGTGCACTTCTTCGTGCAGGCGGGCTACGCGGTGTACTGGCTCGATCGTCCGAGCTACGGTCGGTCGCCGTACCATCCGGACGCGCTCGGACCCAGTCACCTTCCGAACGTGCCGCCGTACGAACCGCTGCTCGAAGCCACGAACGTGTTCAAGACCGGTCAGTGGCCGGGCCCCGGCGGCATGGACGATCCGTTCATCAATCAATTCATGGCCTGCGAGTCGGGTAACACGTCGGATGAAGCATTTCACAGCGATCTCGTATGGCCCGGCGGCGTCGAGCTCGTCGATCGCATCGGCCCGTGCATCCTGCATGGCCATGCGTTCGGCGGTTTCTTCTCATGGGGCGTGGCTGATCGCCGTCCTGCACTCGTCAAGGGCATCGTGTGCATGGAGATCAACGGCAACCCGTTCGAGCGTCAGCTGCGATGGGGACTGACGGCGAGTCCGATGACCTACGACCCGCCGGTCACCGACATCAAGCAGTTCGCGCTCGTGGACCGCACTCCCCCACCGGATTCGCCGCGGCCAATCGCATCACCGTACAAGCTGCAGGCGGAGCCGGCGCGCACGTGGAAGAACCTGCAAGGCATTCCGATCGCGTGGCTCACCAGCGAGTTCGGAGCCGGTGGATCGCCGGTGGCGAACGTCGAGTTCCTCAAGCAAGTCGGCTGCAAGGTCGAGATGCTCCGCCTGCGCGACCACGGCATCACCGGCAACGGCAATCTGATGCTGATGGAGAAGAACAATCACGAGGTCTTCGCAGTGTTGCGCGATTGGCTAAATAAGAACGTCGCCTCACCGCGCCGCACGTAAAGGCGGGTCTCTACGCCGACATCGCGACAGACGTAGAGGCGGGTCTTCAGACCCGCCGACTTCCAATCAGTTCAGTGGGCCGCGGCACCTCTTGTGCCGAAACAACGACTACCAGCATGGTTCCGCAACATGGTACGGTGAGCGCAACGTGACGAAACCAGTCAGCCGGAATCCAGGCGCGTTCGCCAGCCTGAACATGGCAATGCGCTCGAAGCGCACGGCATCAGTGGTACTGCTGTCGTTTTCGTCCGGGCTCCCGCTCGGCCTCGTCTGGTACGCGATCCCCGATTGGATGCGCGACATCGGCGTCGACATCCGCGTCGTCGGCCTGATCACCATGGCCCAGGCGCCGTGGACCTTCAAAGTGATGTGGGCGCCGCTGATCGACCGCTACGTTCCTCCATTCTGGGGACGTCGGCGGGGATGGATGGCGATCACGCAGATCGCCCTGTTCGTGTTCGGCCTGTTGCTGGCAGGGGTGGGCCAGCGGCCAGAAGCCATCTGGGTCGTGGGTGCGTTGGCAATGGCGGTCGCGTTTGCATCGGCGTCGCAGGACGTCGCCATCGATGCCTACGCCGTCGAGGTCCTGCACAAAGACGAACAAGGCGTCGCGTCTGGCGCGCGCGTGGCGCTCTATCGCGCGGCGTTGGTCGTGTCGGGCGGCGTCTCAATCACGCTCGCCTCGCGCATCGGATGGCCGGCGGTCAATGTGCTGATGGCGGCGATCTACCTGCCTATGCTCGCCCTCACGTGGTGGTCGCCCGAGCCCGACGTGGCGCCTCCTCCGCCTCGCTCGCTTCGCGACGCGGTGTGGCAGCCGTTTCTCAGCTTTCTCACCAGACCGCGCGCGCTCGAGATCCTGGCTTTCGTGGTGCTCTACAAACTCGCCGATCAACTCGCGCAGTCGTTGACGCGGCCGTTTCTGATCGACATGGGCTATAGCGCCGATCAACGCGGCGTTGCGCTCGCAACGATCGGCGCGGCGGCCACGATCGTTGGATCGTTTCTGGGAGGATGGGTCACCACGCTCGCTGGACTCGGTCACGCGTTGTGGATCTTCGGGTTCCTGCAGCTGTTCTCGAACATCGGCTACTACGTCCTCTCGATTCTTGGCGGCCCGAACATCCTCGCGATGTACGGGGCCACTGGGTTCGAGCTACTGACATCCGGCATGGGCACCGGCGCCTTCTCGGTGCTGCTGCTGCGGCTCACCGAGAAGCGCTTTTCGGCAACTCAGTACGCGCTGTTCTCGAGTCTGTTCGCACTGCCGCGTGTGCTCGCCGGTCCGATCACCGGGTTCGCGGTCAGCGCGATGGGATGGCCGACGTTCTTCCTCACCACGCTCGTGATCGGCGTTCCTGGACTGCTGATGCTCAATCGATTCGCCCCCTTCGGTGTGCGCGAACCCGATTTCAAAGATCCTGTCGACGCCGTGCCGAGCGCCCCGACACGCAACCTGCTACGACCAGGCCTCACAGCGGCGGTCGCTCTCGGCATCGCCAGTGTGATCCTCGTCGCCACGCTCGATGCAATGGACCGGATGCGCGCCAAACCACCCGAGCCGTTCGACTTCGGACGTGCACTGTGGCGCGTGGCACACCCGGATCAGATCGGCGGCTGGGTTCAGCTCGTCGGCATTGCCGCCTTCGCACTGGTGGGCGGCATGTTCATCGCCGCCGCGCGCACCAGGGCCACGGCCACGAAGAAGAGCACGAAGATCTAGCCACGAAATTACAGCTTCTTTCGCGACTCTTTCTTGGGCATCACCCGTGTAATCTTCGTGTCTTCGTGTCTTCGTGTCTTCGTGTCCTTCGTGTCCTTCGTGGCTAGATCCCAGATGGTCTTTGTGTCATAGATCTTCGTGATCTCCGTGGCCTCGAGGACTCCGTCATGAGAACAGCTGCTCGCGTCTCGATTTCCGCGGTCGTGCTCGCAGCCGCCGCACTCCTTCAGATTCTTGCCACCGCGCAAACGCGCCCGCCCGCGCCCGCCTATTCACCGCCGAAGACGCCGTGGGGACATCCCGACATCTCCGGCATCTACACCAACAAGGACGAAACGAACACGCCCCTCGAGCGGCCTGCCGAGCTGAAGGGGCGAGGCGCCGAGGAGTTCAGCGCTGCCGACCTCGAGAAGCTGACCAAGGAACGGCAGGCGATCGCCGCGAAGATCGCCGGCGGCATCGGCGGTGCAGAAACCGGCGCCGGCCCGACGCATTGGTACGAGCATCTGAAAGGACAGAGCAGTCGCGCGTGGTTGATCATCGATCCACCCGACGGCAAGCTGCCGGCGATGACACCGCAGGCGCAGAAGCGCGAGGCCGCATATGCGGCGCTCAACGACGCGAGAAACGGCGAGGGCCGCGCCGATTCATGGCTCGATCGCAGCTTGTACGATCGCTGCATCACACGTGGGCTGCCGGGGTCGATGATGCCGGCGATCTACGGCAACTCGTATCAGATTCTGCAGTCGCCAGACTCCGTGGCCATCCGCTACGAGATGATTCACGAGACGCGTATCATCCCGCTCGACTAACGTCCGCACGTGAGCCAAGGCATTCGTGAATATCTCGGCGATGCGCGCGCACACTGGGACGGCAACACCCTCGTGGTCGAAACCACGAACTTCACCAACAAGACGCACATGGGCTACAACAATCGTTACAACAGCGAGAAGTACAAGCTGACGGAACGCTTCACGCCCATCGCGCCGAACAAGCTGCAGTGGCAGGTCACCATCGACGATCCCGACACGTGGACCAGACCGTGGACGTTCACGATGCCGCTGATGAAGGACGACACACAGCAGGTGTTCGAGTACGGATGTCACGAAGGCAACCTCGGCCTCGAGCACATCTTGTCGGCTGCGCGCGCCGAGGAACGGCGCAAGTAACAAACCGAATCACGTGGCGAGCCGTCTTACGCTTTCAAAAGAGGTGCGTATGCGCAGAGCGGTGATCACGATCGCGGGCTTGGTCCTCGGTATCGCGACGCTTGAGTTACACGCCCAACAGCAGCTCCAGCTGTTTGCACGCATCGTCGATAGCAAGGGGGCACCGGTGGCGACGCTCGAACCGGGCGACGTGACGATCAAGGAGAACGACGTCGACACCAAGGTCGTGAAGATCGATCCGATCAACTGGCCGATGAAAGTGCAGATACTGGTCGACAACGGTGTCGGACTCGGCAACGACAACTTGACTCATATCCGCAACGGTGTGCGCGGTTTGATCGAAGCGTTGCCGGAGGGAACGGACGTGACGCTCGTCACCACCGCACCGCAGCCGCGTATCGTCGTGCGCGCCACCACCGATCGCGCCGCTCAGCTCAAGGGAGTGGATCTGCTCGCGCCGGACGGCGGCAGCGGTCGCTTCGTCGAGTCACTCAGTGAGGCGATGCAGCGAGTGGAGAGAGACAAAACCGAGTTCTTCCCGGTGATCATCTGCGCCGGCACGGTGGTCGGCGACAGCGGCAGCGAAGTCGAGAATGCCTACAAACAGCTGATGCAGCGACTCCAAAAGCGGCCGGCGACGATGCACGTGGTGATGTTCTCGAAAAACACCGGGCAATCGACCGGCGGCGTCCAGACCGAAGTCGGCTTGCAGGTCACGAAAGCGTCCGGGGGGCGATACGAGGCGATCGCGGTGGCCTCGCGTCTCGGGACGTTGCTGCCCGAGATTGGCGCGCAGGTCGCGAAGAGCCAGGAGAACCAGAGCCATCAATTCCGGATCACGATCGCACGGAGCTCATCAGGCAACATCGGAAAGCTCCAGATCAGCACCCGCGGCGGTCTAGCTGCAACGGCCCTCTCAATAGACGGGCGTATTCCGTAAGCTTGGCTTGGCCCTGAGCGAGCGAAAGATTTCGTCGCGAGTCGAGCGGTAAGTCCGTCGCAAGGGAGACAGAGGTCGTTCTCGCGCGGACTCTTTGCCTCCCTGCGCTCGCGCTCACACGTAAGATTCGCTAGGAAATTCTGGCCGTGCTATTGCTCAACGGCGCGCATGGCCTCACGACGTTCCGATCGACCAAGCACCCGTTCTGAAGTCTTCATTGGCCGGTCGCTGGCCATCTGCGCTCACCCAGTGGCCGCGTGGCGGACCACGATGCGGTCGATTCGCCTGGTGCTGCTGGCCGGCTACTTCGCCGCCGCCTATGTCACGGTGTTCGCGCTGATGGCATTGATCGAGTAACGCCGAAGCGTCACCAGATCCCCGACCTGCTCGCGCGAAACGAAGCCGGCGTTCGCGACTGCGGCGCTCAACGCTGCGGTACATGCCGGCCGGTGGCGATCGTGGAGTTCGATCATCATCACCCCGACGCGATCGATCCACGACGGTGCGGTTTCCAGTACATCGACCTCGGCGCCTTCCACGTCCATCTTCAACAGATCGATCGTCGGCATGTTGAACTGCCGCATCAGATCGAGCACGCCGAACGTCGGGACGCCAGTCGATGAGGCGTGTACACGAAAGCTCCACGTGGCAGCCGCGGGATTGCTGATGGCGACCGTCGAGGCATCGGACCAGAGCCCGGCCCGCAGGACGTGCACGTTGGGACAACCGCTCGTGTTGCGCGACGCGAGCGCCGCGTTTCGCTCCTCCACTTCGAGACAGTAGATGCGCGCGTCCGGAAACCTGCTCGCGAACACACGGGCGGTGAGACCGATGTGCGCGCCGGCGTCGACGATGAACTTCGGCGCCGGATCGAGATCGATGCGATACGTGTCGCGCACCATCACTTCGTCGTACACGTCCAGGTCCGCGCTGCCCGGCCGCACCGCAACGTAGCCGTATTTCGAGGGAACATAGGCGGCATTATCGAAGCGTACCAGCAGACCGAGCGTGCTCCGCACGGCGATCGCGATCCCGAACCGGTCCTTGGCCCACATGACATACGCACGAGTCCGATAAACGAAGGCGAGACACGCGATCATCGGGCCGGACAGAATTCCCCACACGATGATCGGGTTGTCATCGAAGGCCTGGGTAGCCCAATCGATCACGACCGACGACAGTTGGTCACTCATCTGCATTGCCACGATGGGCGACCGCGATTCTAGGGGCGGATGATCCGAAGATGCACTACAGGATGAACCCGATCGTTGCGGTAGTAGAAGCCTGGTGAATCCGGCAGACTGGTTGCCGCCATCTGCGTCCACCTGTGGCGGCGTCGCGGACGACGGTTCGGTCGATACGTCTGGTCTCAGTGGGCGCTGATGGCGTTGATCGGGTAACGCCGAAGCGTCACCAGATCCCCGACCTGCTCGCGTGAGATGAAGCCGGCGTTCGCGACTGCGGCTTCCAGCGCCGCGGTACATGCCGGCCGGTGGCGATCGTGGAGCTCGATCATCATCACGCCCACGCGATCGATCCACGCCGGCGCGGTTTCCAGCACATCGACCTCGGCGCCTTCCACGTCCATCTTCAACAGATCGATCGTCGGCATGTTGAACTGCCGCATCAGGTCGAG
>Ga0075423_10000104_pt1 | contig 51540 bp, 41 predicted proteins | sample SoiMethybrSBSTD2_FD_80114 | JGI IMG/M metagenome (GOLD analysis project Ga0075423, IMG submission 80114) | Bulk soil microbial communities from a Populus tree surrounding site in Tennessee, USA - Soil MetaG P. TD hybrid SBSTD2 | ecosystem: Environmental > Terrestrial > Soil > Tree plantation... | reverse complement strand
GTCACGCTGGGCACCATGCAGCCGACGAGTAAGTTCGGCGAGCTTTTCCAATACTCCAATCCGATGGCCGCCGCCGCCGGGTTCACGGCCGGGCACGTCATGTACCCGCAGATGGAGCTGGGCGCGGCCTACGACAAGGCGATGCAGACGCAAGTGTTCGACCCGCTGGGCATGAAATCGACGACGTTCGACTACGCGCGCGCGCTCGCCGGCAACCACGCGTATCCCCATTCTCCCGACATCGACGGAAAGCCCGCGCTCGCGGTGATGGAACTGAACTACTCGATCATTCCGCAGCGTCCCGCGGGGGCCGCGTGGAGCAACGTCAACGACATGCTCAAGTACGTTTCGATGGAGCTCGCGAACGGGGCGCTGCCGGACGGAAAGACCTACATTCCGAAAGAGCCGCTCCTCGAGCGTCGTGTCGCCCAGGTGCCGATCGGCAAAGACGAGACCTACGGAATGGGACTCATGGTGGATACCGAGTACGAGGTCCCGGTGGTCCACCATGGCGGGGACATGGTCGGGTTTCACAGCGACATGATCTGGCTGCCGGGCCAGAACGTGGGCGCGGTCGTCCTGACCAACGCGGATCCCGGCTGGATCCTGCGCTCGCAGTTTCGGCGCAAGCTCCTCGAGGTGCTCTACGACGGGCATCCCGAGGCGGACGCGCAGGTCGCCTCCCAGGGCAAGGCGTTCTACGAGCAGCTCGCCGCCGAGCGCAAGCTGATGACGGTTCCGGCGGACGCCGCGGAAAGCGCGAAGCTCGCTCCGCACTACTCCAATCCAGCGCTGGGCGAGATCACCGTCACCCACCCGGGGACCGCAACCGTCTTCGATTTCGGCGAGTGGAAGAGCGAGATGGCCTCGCGCAAGAACCCCGACGGTACGATCTCGTTCCTGACCACGGCGCCGGGAATCGAGGGCTTCGAGTTCGTGGTGGGCTCGGGCGAGAAGAAGACGCTCGTCATCCGCGACGCCCAGCACGAGTACGTTTTCGACGCGACGTGAGGCCGTGATCTACGTTCTGGCCTTCCTGATCGGCGTCGTGTCGGGACTGCGCACCTTTTCTGCGCCGGCGGTGGTCAGCTGGGCGGCTCGCGTCGGCTGGCTGAAGCTCGCGGGCACGCCTCTCGCGTTCCTGGGCGCGGCGGTGACGCCGTGGATCTTCACGGTCGCGGCCATCGGAGAATTGATCGCCGACAAGCTTCCGAAGACCGGGAGCCGCAAGGCGCCCGGCCCCTTCATCGCGAGGATCATCATGGGTGGGCTATCCGGAGCCGCCATCGGCGTGTCGGGAGGGGGAGGCCTCGCGGGAGGGCTCGTCGCCGGGGCGCTCGGCGCGGTTGCGGGGACGATGGGAGGTTACGAGTTCCGGGCGCGTCTTGCCCGGGCGGCCGGGAAGGATCTGCCGATCGCACTGCTCGAGGACGCGATCGGGATCGCCCTCGCGTTCTTCGTCGTTACGCGGTTCCGCTGACGGAAACCGCCTCCGGCGGAGCGAGCTCGCTGAAAAGGGTCGGCAGGAGCTCCGAGACCGTCGGATGGATATGCATCGCGCGCTGGATGAGCGTGTAGGGAGCGTGCGCGTACATCACGTCCAGGATCGAGTGGATGACCTCGTCGCCGGTGACGCCGAGGATCGCCGCCCCGAGGATCTCCTTCGAGTCGGCGTCCACCACCACCTTCATGAAGCCGAGCGTCTCGCCCTTCTCGACCGCCCGCTTGACCTTCGTCATGGGACGCTTGCCCACGAGGATTCGCCGTCCCGACGCGCGGGCCTTCTCCTCGGTCATCCCGGCCCGGCCGAGGGGCGGATCGATGAACAGGGCGTACGTCTCGATGCGGTCGGTGACGCGGCGGCGCTCGCCGTCGAGCACGTTCGCTGCCACGATCTCGAAGTCGTTGTAGGCCGTGTGCGTGAAGGCGCCGCGGCCGTTGCAGTCGCCGAGCGCCCAGATGCCGGGGACGCCAGTCTTCAGCTCGTCGTCGACGGGGATGAAGCCCCTCTTGTCCACGGCGACGCCGGCCTTCTCGAGTCCGAGATCCTCGGTGTTCGGCACCCGTCCCACGGCGACGAGAAGATGCGTGCCGTCCACGACCGGGGACCCTTCCTCGCAGTCCACGCGAATCCGGACGCCCGCAGGGCCCTTCTCGGCCGCGATGCACTTGGCGCCGGCCCGCACGGCGATTCCCTCGCGTTCGACGATGTCCCGGACGGCGTCGGAGACGTCGGGATCCTCCTTCGCGATGAGCCTCGGCGACATCTCGACGATGGTGACCTCGCTGCCGAAGCGGCGGTACATCTGGCCGAACTCCAGGCCGACGTAGCTGCCCCCGACGACCACGAGGTGGGGAGGCACGAAGTCCACGCCCATCATCGACGAGTTGGTCCAGTAGGGGACGTCGGAAAGGCCCGTGATCTGGGTGCTGGCTCGGCCCCCGACGTTGACGAAAATACGATCGGCCGAGAGCAGCGCGTCGCCCACGCGCACTTCCCGCGGCGACTCGAACCGGGCGTGTCCGGAAACCAGTGTCACGCCGGTCGTTCCGCGGAGCAGGGATTCGGCGCCCTCGCGGACTTCGGCGACGATCGCGTCCTTCCGCGCCTTGACCTTCTTCATGTCCACGCGTTGGGTCCCGGGCAACAGGACGCCGTACTCGCCGGCCCGCGACGCCGTCCACGCGACGGCCGCGCTCGCGACCAGAGTCTTGGTGGGGATACAGCCGGTGTTCACGCACGTGCCACCGATCTTTCCGCGCTCGGCGATCGCGACCCGCATCCCGGCCTTTGCGAGCCGGACAGCGAGGAAAGGCCCCGCCTGTCCGGTCCCGATGACGATGGCGTCGTAGCGGTTAGTCATCGTGGACGCAACGTATACGAAACCTCGTCCGTTCTCCAACGTACCTATTGCGTTCCCATAGGAATCCCGCGATGATTCCTATGGGGGAGCCATAGGAATGACCGAGAAGGCCGACAAGACCGACGTCTGGCAGGGGACCCTGGCCCTGATGGTGTTGAAGACCCTGGAGGCGATGGGTCCGCTCCACGGGTACGGCATCGCGCGGCGCATCGAGCAGACCAGCGGCGGCCGGCTGTCGCTGAACTACGGGACGCTCTACCCGGCGCTCCTGAAGCTCGAGCAGGAGGGCTTCGTCGCGGCGTCGTGGGGCGTCTCGGAGAACAACCGCCGCGCCCGTTTCTACCGCCTGACGCGCGCCGGCTCAAAGCAGCTGAAGAAAGAGACCGGCGAGTGGGAGAAGACCACGGCGATCCTGGCGCGCTTCCTCAATCCGCAGGAGGGAAGGTGATCCGGAGCCTGCGCGCGTTCCTGGTCCGTCTCGCCGGGTCTTTCGGCGGTGGGAAGAAGGACCGCGAGCTCGGCGAGGAGCTCGAGAGCCACATCCAGATGCACGTGGAGGAGAAAGTGCGCTCGGGAATGGACGAAGGCGACGCGCGCCGCGAGGCGGTCCGGAAGCTCGGCGGCCTCGACGTCACGAAGGAAAGCTGGCGGGACCGCCGGGGACTCCCGGTCCTCCGGGAGCTCAAACAGGATCTCCGCTATGCGGCGCGCATGCTCCGGAAGAGCCCGGGCTTCACCGCCGTGACGGTCGTGACGCTGGCCCTGGGGATCGGAGGAGCCACGGCGATCTTCACCATCGTGCACGGCGTCCTGATCGCCCGGCTGCCGTTCCGGGACTCCGACCGCCTCGTCGCGATCTGGGAAGAGAACGCGGACCGGCCCGGCCGGCGTAACGTCGTGGGCCCCGCAAACTTCATTCGATGGTCCGAGCGCGCGACGGCCTTCTCGGGCATGACGGCGCTCTACGACTGGCGGATGAGCCTGACCGGCCGGGCACGCCCCGAGGAGCTCATCGCGCAGACCGTCACGTCGAACTTCTTCACGACGCTCGGCGTCGAGCCCGTCCTGGGGCGGGCCTTCGCGCCCGACGAAGGACCGGAGGGACGCGATGCGGTCACGGTCCTGTCCTGGGGCACCTGGCAGAGACTCTTCGGCGGCGATCCGTCGATCGTCGGACGGACGATCCAGTTGAACGGGCAGCCGGTCACGGTGATCGGGATCGCCCCGCGCGCCTTCGGGTTCTTCCTCAAGGCCGGCTCGCTGACGGGCAAGCCGCCGGACCTCTGGCTGCCGTTCGCGTTCGACGCGAAGTCCCGCGAGCCCCACGGCCGCTACATGTCCGCCTTCGCGCGGCTCAAGGACGGCGTGTCGCTCGCCGAGGCGCGCGCCCAGATGAAGGCCATCGCATCGAGCCTCACGGCCGAGCTGCCCCGCTGGGACACGGGCTGGACCGTTCGGCTCTTCCCGATCCGCGACGACGTGTCCGGAGACATGAGGCCCGCCCTCGCGGTTCTCTCGGGAGCGGTCGGGTTCGTCCTGCTGATCGTGTGCGTGAACGTGGCGAACCTGCTGCTCGCGCGCGGAATGGCTCGCCGGCAGGAGATGGCCATCCGAACCGCTCTCGGAGCGGCGCGATCGCGTGTCGTCCGGCAGCTGCTGACGGAGAGCCTGCTCCTGTCTATTCTGGGAGGACTCGCGGGTTGGTGGATCGCGAGGGCCGGTGTTGCGCTGCTGACGGCCTGGAGTCCGGTGGATCCGACGGTCCTGGCGCGGATCCGCCTGTCGGTTCCCGTGCTGGCGTTCGCCGTGCTGGTGTCGGTCGTCACCGCGGTCGTCAGCGGCCTCGCGCCGGCGTTCGAAAGCTCGCGCGAAGGACTGGCCGACGCGCTCAAGGAAGGCGCCCGCACCGGCGGAGGAAGCCGGCGGGCGCGCCGGCTGCGACAGGCGCTGGTCGTTGCGGAAGTGGCCCTGGCCGCCGTGCTGCTGGTGGGCGCGGGGTTGCTGCTGCGAAGCTTCGCGCGCGTCGCTCGAATCGATCCGGGGTTCGACGCGAAGGGAATCCTCACGGGACGCGTCACACTCCACGGAAAGATCTACGAGGAAGACGAGCGCGTGATGGCGTTCTTCCGCGGCGTGGTGGAGCGCGCGCGAGCGCTTCCTGGAGTGAAGACGGCCGGGATGGTGAGCTTCCTGCCTCTGGCGGGCCTGGGCGCGGCGACGGACTTCACGATCGTGGGCCGTCCCGCTCCGGGGCCCGGCGAGGAACCGACGACCGACGTCCGTGTGTGCGACAACGCCTATTTCGCGGCGATGAAGATCCCTCTGCTGAAGGGCCGGCTCTTCGAGGAGCGGGAGCTCCGGGTCAAGTCGAACGTCATCGTCGTCAGCGAATCCTTCGCCCGCCAGTACTTCCCGGACGGGAACGCCATCGGCCAGAGAGTCGTGATCAACATGTCCGACAACCCGGACCCGACCGAGATCGTCGGTATCGTCGGAAACGTCCGGTTCGAGAACCTGACGGCGGAGTCGCGGCCGTCGACCTACTGGCCCCATCCCCAGCTCGTCTACGGCGCGATGTCGTTCGTGATTCGCACGGACGGAGATCCGAAGACGCTCGCCGCGCCTCTCGAGGCCGCGATCCACGACGTCGACAAAGACGTGCCACTCGCCGAAGTCAAGACGATGGAGCAGTGGGTGGGCTCGGCGCTCTCCCGCGCGCGTTTCAACGCGATGCTCCTGTCGATCTTCGCGGGTGTGGCGCTCCTGCTCGCCGCGGTCGGGATCTACGGCGTGATGTCGTACGTGGTCGGACAGCGGCGTCCCGAGATTGGAATCCGGCTCGCGCTGGGCGCGACGGAACAGGAGATCCTGCGCATGGTGGTCATCGGGGGAGCGCGGCTCGTCCTGCTCGGCCTCGTCATCGGCGTCCCCGTGGCGCTGGTGCTGTCACGCTTCCTGTCGTCGCTTCTCTACGAGACGTCGCGGTCGGATCCCGGAACGCTCACGGCCGTGGTGGGCGCGCTCGGAGCCGCGGCCGTGGCGGCGAGCTTCGTTCCGGCGTGGCGGGCCTCGCGCGTCGAGCCGGTGGAGGCGCTCCGGAGCTAACGCGCCGCGAGCGCGGGCAACCGCACGCCGAATCGCGCTGAGAGCTCGCGCATGCCCGCCGGGTGAACGCTCAAGGCGCGACTGTCCAGATCCCGGCCGACCCATCGGCGCCGGAGTGCGGCGTCCAGGAGCGCCGCTCCCAGAGCGCCACCGATGTGAGGACGGCGCTCGCTCCAATCGACACAGGGGAAGGCGAAACGCCGACGGCGGCATCGCGCAAGTTCGACGTCGATCCCGACAGCGTCGAGCGCCTTGGCTCCCTTCTCGCTGAGGTCGTAGCCGCCGTCCTCCGATACCGCGGAGAGCCAGGCCAGATCCAGGAACCGATCGTGGACGGCGACCGCGAGGGATCCGGCCATGTGGTCGTAGCAGGTGCGGGCGACTCTCAGGCGGTGGGGCGTGCTCGGCACGAATCCCGGCCGTGGCGCGCCCGCGACGACCATCAGCGCTTCCAGGGCGGACGCGACGCGCGGGCTCTCGAGGCTGTAGTAGCGATGCTTCCCCTGGGCCGACATCCGGACGAGCCGGTGCTCTTTCAGGCGTGACAGATGGATGCTCGCCGTGGACGGCGTCACGTCGGCCACCACCGCGAGCTCGGTGGCGGTGCGCGCGTGGCCGTCCAGCAGGCAGCAGAGCATCTTCGATCGGGCGGGCTCGGCGATCGCGGCCGCCACTCCGGACAGGCAGACGTCGGCGGGCTCTGCATTCATACTTTGATCCTAATCAAAGCGTGATCGCGGCACAAGCCTCACAATCGCGGATGAGGAGAGACGACCGATGGCGATCACCTGTTTCATTCGCTACCAGATCGACCCCTTCCAGAGAGACGCATTCCGCGACTACGCCGAGAACTGGGGCCGCATCATTCCTCGCTGCGGCGGGCACCTCGTCGGCTATTTCCTGCCGCATGAAGGCACCAACGACGTGGCGTGGGGGCTGATCGCGTTCGACTCGCTGGCGTCCTACGAGACGTATCGAGCGCGGCTGCGCTCGGATCCCGCCGCGCTCCAGAATTTCGGAGAAGCCCGGGCGAAGCGCTTCATCCTCCGCGAGGAGCGGACTTTCGCCGAGGTCGTCGACGGGACCTTCGGCCTTCCCGCGAATCCTCCCCCGCGTCCGTGAGAAAGCTCGGCATCCTGGGCGGCGTCGGCTGGCGATCCACCGCCGACTACTACGCAGAATTCTGCCGGCGGTGCGAGGAACGGGCGGGGTCGCCGGCGGCGCCGGAGCTTTCGATTGAGTCGCTGAGCGAAGACGAAGCTGTGTCGCGCCTGGGCGTGGACGGCGACGAGCTCTCGTGGGAGAGGTTCGACGCGTACCACCGCGAGGGCTTGACGCGGCTCGAGGGCAGCGGGGCCGAATTCGCGATCATCGCGAGCAACACCCCACACCACCGGTTCGCGTCGATCGTCCGCGGCGTCGGGATCCCGGTCATCAACCTCTTCGAGGTGGCGGCGGGGGAGTGCGCTCGCCTCGGTGCCCGAGAAGTGCTCATCCTTGGCACCGCGCTGACGATGCGATCCGAGGTTTTTCGCAGAACGTTCGCCGAGAGGGGCATCGAGGCCACGGGTCCTGAGGACGCGGCGGCTCGGGAGGCGGTCGCCGCGGTGATCGGCCACCTTCAGCAGGGCCGGGACCAGGGTGCCGCCGCCCGGATCCGAGGAATCGCCCGGAGGGAGCGCTTTCGGGGCCCGGGACCGCGACTCGTCTGCCTCGCCTGCACGGAGCTGCCGCTCGCGTTTCCGAACCGCGGGCCCGCGGCGAAGTTCGAGTCTGGGGGGATGACGTACCTCAATCCGACCGCGGCGCACGTCGCGGCGGCCTTCGATTACGCCGTGGCAGGAGGAGGCGGGGTCTCGGGGACTTGACGTCGACGGCCAGCCTCTGATATGAATCTGAATTCAGGTTCATATGAGGCGCGCCCTCATTTACGGCGTATTGCTCTGGCTCGTGGGAACGATCGCGATCCGGTTCGGGGCATACCGACTGCTCGACGCGCAGGCTCCCTACCGCGCCCTGCTCCTTTATGCCGTGAGCTTCGCCGCGATGGCGGTGGTCGTTCCGGGAATCTGCCGGGGCCTCGGACTCGAGAAGGACGCCTGGTTCCCGGCCACGACCCTGCTGATGCTGCCGACTCTGATTCTGGATCCGCTCTCGTGCGTCTTCTTCACGCGCCTCTTTCCCGGAGCCGACCCCGCGGCCGCCGGAATCTTCGGCGGGTGGATGCTGGCCTTCTGCGGCGGGGCGGTCGCCGGCGTCTGGGTGCGCCGCTGACCCGAGCCGCCGGGGCGCCTCTTCTCCGAACGAGCGAGCGGGCACCCGCGGAACCACGGCAGGCGCGGAGCTTGGAAAAGCGTCGAAGGCTCATCGAAGCCGGGCGCCGCCTCTTCGCCGCGAAGGGATACGCGGAAGTCTCGATCGCGGAGATCGCGGCGGAGGCCGGGGTCGCCGCGGGCGGCTTCTACCTCCACTTCTCTTCGAAGCGCCAGTTTCTGGTCGTCCTGATGGAGGACTTTCTCGGGCGCCTCGCGGGCCTCGATTTGCGGCCGTCGGCCTCCGGCGATCCGCGCGCCGTGATGGTCCGGTTCTTGACGAACGCGTTTCGCGCGGACGCCGACGCGTATGGCATCGTGCGCGCCTGGCGGGAGGCGGCTCTCGGGGATCCCGAGCTCGGGCGAATGGAGGGCCAGATCCAGGCGTGGACCGATGCCCGCGTTCTGGGCGTGTTCCGGCGGCTCTCGAAGCTGCCGGGCGCTCGAAGGGGAAGAGATTTGCCGGCCTTCGCCCGAATGATGAACCGGCATTTCTGGTCGCTGCTCGCGCGAGGCGCCGTCGCCCCCCGGAAGGACATCGAGCGAGAGATCCGCGTCGCGGCGGACGCGATCCTTCACTACCTGTTCGCCGACCGCGCCGGCTGACGCGCCGCTTCCGGCGTCGCCGGCTTACGGCTCGGCCGGCAGCGGCAGGGAAGCCTGGCCCAGGACGTAGCGCCAGCCGTTCTTCGTCTTCACGTACGTGTCGCTGAACCAGAGCTTTCGTTCGATGGGCTTGCCCTCGCTCGTTCCCTTGATCCAGAGCAGCGCAGTCACGACCGCTGTATCGCCCCAGACGCGGACCTGCTGCTCGAGCTCGTCCTGCTTCTCGTAGATCGTCGTTTTGTCGCGCGCTTCCTTGAGGAGGTCGACCTTCGTGAAGGTCTTGCCTCTTCCCGTCACCAGCACGAAGTCGTCGGCCAGGATGAGGTTCATCGTCGACGCGTCGTTGTTCTTGACGGCGTCCTGGTACCGGGCGTCGAGTGTCGCGACTTCCTTCGCGGACTCTTCCGCGGTCTGTCCCTGGAGAAACGATGCGGCCAGCCAGCCGGCGGCCAGAAGCCCCGGAACGATGCGGTGGAATTTCATGCGATCCTCTCCTTGCCGCCTCAGAACACGCGGTTCGCGGATCCGGTTGCGGCTCAAGTTGAAAGAAGTGCGACGGTCCCCAGGCCTCCGTCCGCGCAGACGCTGGCGATCGCGCGGCTGCCCGGGGGCAGCGCGGCGAGCTCCCGGACTGCCTGACTCAGGATGCGCGCCCCCGTGGCCCCGAACGGGTGCCCGAGGGCGATCGAGCCGCCGTTGGGGTTGATGCGCTCGCGGGGGAACCGGCCGAACCTGTGGGGGACGCCGGCTTTCTCCTGAACGTACGCCGCATCTTCCAGGCCCGCGATGTTGCACAAGACCTGCGCGGCGAACGCCTCGTGGAACTCCCAGAGGGAGACGTCCTCGTATTTCAGGCCGTGCCTGGCGAGCACGCGCGGGATCGCCACGACCGGAGCCATCAGGAGCCCCTCGTGCAAGATGTCCACCGCCGCCATTTCCCAATCGACGAGCCGGACGCGCGGGAGCGACGTCGGCAGACGAGACAGTCCTTCTTCCGTCGCGACCCAGACGCCGGCGGCGCCGTCGGTCAGCGGCGAGCTGTTCCCGGCAGTGATCGTTCCGTGGACGCGGTCGAAGGCGGGCTTGAGGGCCGCGAGCTTCTCCAGCGAGGTATCGCGCCGCGGGAATTGATCGCGGTCGAGGCCGTCGACGGGGACGGCGTCGGCGAAGAGCCCGCGCTCCTGCCCGGCGATCGCCTTTCGATGACTCTCGAGCGCGTACTCGTCCTGCTCGCGTCGGCCGATCTTCCAGGTCTTTACCATTTCCTCGCAGTGCTCGCCCATGCTCTTGCCGGTGACGCGGTTCTTGATCTGCGGAACGTAGAGTCGGATGTCGCGGGGACGCACGGCGCGCAAGGCTTGAAGCCGCAGCGAGGACGTGCGAGCCTGCAGGACCCGGCGGAGCTCGACGGAGAGACTCGGCGAAAGACCCACCTGGATGCGGCTCATGCTCTCGGACCCGCCGACGAGCGCGAGAGCGGACCCTCCCCGGCGCAGCAGCCCGGCCGCCTCGAAGACGCCGGCCATGCTCGTGCAGCACTGCAGGATGGTGGTGAACGTCGGCACGTGCGGGTCGAGGCCCGCGTCGAGCCAGACCTCGCGGGCCAAATTGCTGTAGAGGAGCGTCGTCGCCACCCAACCCCAGACGCCGAGATCGATCGGTCCCGCGGCCTGAGCGGCCATCGCCTGCGCGACCGGCACCGAGAGACCCAGGGCGTCGCGTTGCGCCAGAGGCCCGTCGACGCGAGCAAACGGAGTTCGCAGGCCGGCCGCGAGCCAGATCGACGGATTCCCGGCGCCCATGGCGAAGTGAGAAGAATACCGTCCTCCAGACCCTCCGGAACGCGGTCCGGCTGCTAGAATCGAAGCACTTGTCCTTCTCACCGATGAGCGCTTGAAGTCCGCTTCGACGGCCTCCGCTCGCAACTTCGGGCTCGACATCGTGCGGAGCATGGCGATCAGCCTCGTTCTGGCGGCCCACAGCCTGCTGTTCTTCTTTCCCTTCTACTTCGAGAGCCTGCGCGAGTTCTTCGGAATCTTCGGAATGTTCGGCGTCGAGATCTTCTTCGTGCTGTCGGGCTTTCTGATCGGCCAGCTCATCGTCAAGGAAGTCCTGAGGCCGCCGTCGGCGCGCGGGCTGGCGCACTTTTGGGTGCGGCGGTGGTTCCGGACGCTGCCTCCTTATTTTCTGGTCCTCGGCCTGCGCCGCCTCGTGGGATACCCGCTGCACTGGAAGATGTTCGTCTTCCTGCAGAACTTCGACCCGGCTGTCGCCGCGTCCTTTCCGATCTCCTGGAGCCTGGCCATCGAAGAGTGGTTCTACCTGTTGACGCCCCTGATCCTCCTGATCGCAGCCTTCGCCGTTCGGACCTGGTCGCCGAAGGCCTTTTTTCTAGTGTGCAGTGCGATCGGCGTGGCCGCTCTGGCCGGCAGGGTGGCATACGTGGTGGTCGCAAACCCGAGCTGGGATCCCGGGGTCCGGCAGCACATCTTCCTGCGGATGGACAGCCTGATGATCGGCGTCCTGCTGGGCGGCCTGCGGGCCTACCGTCGCGATTCCTACGACCGGCTGGCGAAACACCGTCGGCTCTTGGCCCTCCTCGGGACGGCCGGAATCGCGGCCGCGGCGGTGTGGCTCTTCGTCGCGATCGAGCGGTTCTCGCTCAACGACTCGTTCCTGATGCGCACCGTGTACTTCGATTGGTTTTCCCTCTCGGTGGCCCTGCTGATGGTCGGGCTCGAATCGAGCACGGCGGTGAACACGCGGTGGGCAATGCGGAAATGGGCGGGCGCGGTCCGGTTCGTGAGTCTCAGCAGCTACTCTCTCTACCTGATTCACCTCTCCGCGTTCGCGCCGTTTCAGATCCTGAACGCGCAGACACGGACCCCGTCGTTTGCCAGGCTCTGGGCGCTCGGAGCGCTGGGCACTTCCCTGGTTCTGGGAGGAGCGATGTATCGCTGGTTCGAGAAACCCGTTCTCCGTCTGCGCGACCGGTTGACCGGCCCCGTCACGATCGAAAGACCCTCGCCGCTCCTCTAGGACGGGCGCGTCGAGCGGATCCAACGGTCGCGCACGTGGCTGACGTGCTGGGCCAGCGTGTAGAGGGATCGCGCCTGGGACGCCGGTACGCGCGTCTGGCGAACCCGCTGTTCCAGATGTTCGAGGTCTCGGGCGATGTCGTCGTCGGGAGTGTCCGCACTCTCACGCGCCTCGATGGCCCGCAGTTCCCGGTAGAGCCGGTTCAGTCGAAGATTGGCAAAGGCCGCGACGGCGATGGGAACCACCCGCGCCAGGGGATAGACGATACCGGCCAGTGGGATGATCACGAGCAGGAGCCGCGTCGCGAAGACCCAGAGCCAGAACGGGAGGTGCCTCTGGAGGAACGTGCCGCCCGACTTGTAATAAGTGCGGGCCTCCTCCGACAGCGGCACGTCGACAGGCTCGGCCTCCGGAAACTCGCCCGGCCTCCGGAGAATGCCGGGACCCGAATGGATCTCCTGGGCTGCCTCGAGGAAGAGGAACTGGATCGCGGGATGCAGGTCTTTGCGCACCAGCAGGCTCGAGGCGGAGGCCACGAGGGGCGTGTCGCGCGGGGGACGGTTCGCGGCGAGGTCACCGACGCCCATCGGAAGAACGACCTTGCGGAGAAAGGGAAAGCGGAAGACGTAAGCGTCGGCCCGCACGAACGGCATCAGGTTCACGCCTTCGTCCGTCAGCAGCTTGCGGACGACCAGCGAGTCCGCACCCGTGAGCATGCAGGCGCAATCGATCTCTCCGCGGAGCAGGGCGTCGCGGCCCTCCTCGAGCGAGTCGCCGAGGGTCTGGACCCCGTTCGTGAGTCCGTTGGCTTCGAGCAATTCGGTCATGAGGGCGCGCGTCCCGCCACCCTCCGGCCCGATCGAGACACGCTTTCCGCGCAGCTCCGGAAGCTGTTCGGGGTCGAGCCTCCGGCAGAAAATCCACAGGGGCTCGTAACTGAGCGTGCCGAGGGATTCGAGGTCGGGGGATTTCGTCTCCGTCGTCAAGCCTCCGGAGGCGAATCCCGCATCGACCGAACCTTTCGGGGCCGCGAGGAGCCTGAGATTCTCGACGTCTCCGGAGGTGGGGAGAAGCTGCAGCCGGATGCCTTCGCGGGCGAACGCCCGCCGGTAGAGCTCTCCCCACTCGCGGTACGTGCTTCCTTCCGGGCCGGTCGTCATCACGACGTGGCGCGGCGGGAACGCCCGTCCGAGAAGGAACAGGACCCAGACGACGCTGGCGGCGATCACGCACGCCGCGAGGGCCAACATCCACGGATGCCGCTTCGGAGTCGTCATTCCAGTCGTTGAAAAACGGATGGACCCGCAAAGTCTATGCGACGGGCCCGCACGGCGACCGAAGGGCGGTTATAGACTCGGCCCGCCCACGAGGAGCACGTCGTGGACCTCGAATCCGGCAACATGGGAAGCACGGGCCGCTGGACCGATGCGGTCTTCCGCAGCCGCCGGAGTGCGTCCGAGGGGCCCCTGACAGTGGGAGTGCTGCCGGGGGAAGGCATCGGCCCCGAGGTCATCTCGGTGGCGCTCTCGGTCCTTTCGGCGGTCGAGGCTTCCAACGGCGGCCGCTTCGAAGTCCGGACGGGCGGACCGATCGGCTTCGACGCCGAGCGGCGAACCGGCCGTCCTCTGAGCGACGAAGTCTCGGCCTTCTGCGAAGACGTGTTCACGGCCGGCGGCGCGATCCTCGCCGGACCGGGCGGCGGACGATTCGTCTACGACCTGCGCCGGCGCTTCGACCTGTTCTGCAAGATCTCCCCGGTCCGGCCCATCGAGCCTCTCCTGGAAGCCGGGCGACTGAAGGCGCACGCGGCGGCCGGAGCCGACGTCCTCGTCGTTCGCGAGAACGCTGGAGGCGAATACCTCGGGGAATGGCTGGAAACGAGCGACGGCCGGGAGGGCCGCGTCTGCGTGCATTCGTACCGGTACTCCGAGCGCCAGGTGCGCCGGCTCCTCGCCGTGGCGGCGGCTCTGGCGGCCGCGCGGCGTCGGCGGCTCGATGTGATCGTCAAGGACGGAGGCATTCCGGGGGTCAGCGGTCTCTGGAGGGACCTCGGCAGGGAAGCTGCCGCCAAAGCCAACGTCGACGTCCGCTTCGTCGACATCGACCTCGCGGCGTATCGCCTGATCCAGGATCCGTTGTCCTTCGACGTGATCGCCGCTTCGAATCTGTTCGGCGACGTGCTCGCGGACGTCGGAGCGGTTCTGGTGTCTTCGCGCGGCATGTCCTTCTCCGGAAACTTCTCGGAAGAAGGCGCGGCCGTGTACCAGACCAACCACGGTTCGGCGCTGGACATCGCCGGCCAGGGGCGCGCCAATCCGATCGGGCAGGTGGCGTCGCTGGCGATGATGCTGCGCGAGAGCTTCGGCCTCGATCGCGAGGCCCGCTGGATCGAAGCCGGCGTGGCCGACGTGCTCGAGCGGGGATTCCGCACGTTCGACATCGCCGAGCCCGGAGCGCAGGTGTGCGGGACGGCGGAGCTGGGAGAGCGCATCGCCGCCGCGGTCGCCGAGAAGGCACGCGCGGCCGAATGAAGCCGGTCCTCCTTCTCGTCGATCTGCAGAACGACTTTCTGGATGCTCCGGGACTCGAGCCCGAACGGTCCGAGGTCGTCCGCCAGGCGGCCCGTCTCCTGTGCGGGGCTCGCGCGCGGGGTCTGACGGTCGTGCACGCCCTCACGGCGGTGGAGCCCGGGGGCGCCGACCGCATGCCGCACTGGAAGGCGGCCGGAACCTGGAAGTGCGTACGCGGCACGCGCGGCCACGAGCCTCCGCCGGAGCTGGCTCCGGCGGGACGGGAAGAGGTGGTTTCGAAGACTTTTTTCTCGGCGTTCTCCGCGGCCGGGCTCGATGCCGCGCTGTCGCGCGCCGGCGCCGACACGCTCCTGATCGCGGGCGTGCATCTTCACGGCTGCGTTCGCGCGACGGTCCTCGACGCGTATCAGCGCGGCCTCGAGGTCTGGATCGCCGAGGATGCCGTCGCGAGCGACGATCCTCTCCACGCGGCAGTCACGCGGCGGTACCTCGAGGGACGCGCCGCGCGTTTCGCATCGGTCGAGGAGATGCTCGCGCGCCTGGGAGGTCACGATCCCGGAATTCACGTGCATCGCAGTCCCCGCGACACGACACAGGTTCTCTTCTCGATTCCGATCGGAGGTACGGCGGAGGCGGCTGCTGTCGGAGCCGCCGCCCGCGAAGCGGCGGAGGCCTGGCGCCGGACTCCCGCCGCGGAGCGTGCATCGCGGCTCGCCCGGCTGGCCGACCGGCTGGAGAGTGAAGCCGCCGACCTCGGCCGCCGGCTGGCGGTGGACGTGGGCAAGCCGATCTCTCTCGGAGAACAGGAAGCGCGGCGCGGTGCGGCGCTCGTCCGCAACGCGGCGAGACTGCGCTTCGAAGACGCGCCGGGCGGCTCGGGCTCGACGTACCGGCGCGTGCCGCTCGGCGTCGTCGCCGCCGTCACTCCCTGGAACAACCCGGTGGCGATCCCGTGGGGCAAGATCGCGCCCGCCCTCGTCCTCGGCAATACGGTCGTCTGGAAGCCCTCACCCGCGGCGACGGGTCTCGCGCAGCGCACGCTCGAGTTCGCCCGGGACGCCGGGGTTCCCGACGGAGTCCTGGCTCTGCTCACAGGAGACCATCGCACGGCCGCCGCCTTGATGAGCGATCCGAGGATCGACGCGGTCTCGCTGACCGGCTCTTCCACTGCCGGCTGGGCCGCGCAGGAAATCTGCGCCCGGCGGCGCATCCCGTTCCAGGCCGAGCTCGGCGGCAATAACGCCGCGATCGTCTGGGAGGGCGCGGACGTTGCGCAGGCGGCCGCGCTCGTGGCGCGAGGTGCGTTCGCGTTCGCCGGGCAGCGCTGCACCGCCAACCGCCGCGCCGTCGTGCAGGGCGCGCTCTTCGACCGCTTTCTCGATCGGCTCGCCGCGGAGGCGGCCGCACTGGTGTGGGGAGATCCGCTGGATCGCGCGACGGACGTGGGTCCGCTCGTGTCGGTCGAAGCGAGAGAGCGCGTGTCGGAGGCCGTCGAACGCGCCGCGCCCGCCGCCGAAAGGATCCTCACTCCGCACGACGCGGCCGGGGACGCGTCGTCGTTGTGCGCGTCCGGCGCGTACTATCCGCCGACAATCGTCGTCGGGCCAGCCCACGAGAGCCCCATCGTCCAGGAAGAGACGTTCGGTCCCATCCTCGTGGTCGAGCGTGCGGATCGATTCGACGAGGCGATGCATCTGGTCAACGGGGTTCGCCACGGTCTGGTGGCGGCGCTCTTCTCGGGGCCCGGCCCCTGGAGCGAGGAGTTCGATCGGACCGCGCAGGCCGGAATTCTCAAGTGGAATTCCTCGACCGCCGATGCGGACGCGTCCGCTCCGTTCGGAGGCTGGAAAGCGTCGGGTCTCGGTCCACCCGAGCACGGACCCGGCGACATGGAGTTCTACGGCCGTCTCCAGGCGGTCTACGGAGAGAAGTAGCTTGTCGACCGCGCGGCGCGAGTCGGAGGGGCTGGAAGCTCTCGACTTCGATCGCTCGGAGATCGAGGCATCGATCCCGGAGCGGTTCGAGAAGGTCGCGCGGGCGTTTCCGTCGCGGCCCGCCGTTCGTGAGTCCCGGGTCGTCACGACATACGAAGAGCTCGCCGACGCGGCGAGCCGGATCCGGCGTCGGCTGTTAGAGCGGCCGGATGCGGCCGACACTCCGGTGGCACTGCTTCTCCCACCGGGCACTTCGCTCTTCGCCGCGATGCTCGGGACCCTCGGCGCGCGTCGCTTCTACGTCCCGCTCGATCCGCGGCTTCCTCCCGCCCGGCTCGAGGCGATCGCCCGCCGGCTGGAGGGCGCGGCCGTCATCGCGGATTCCGAGTCGGCGCCACTCGCCGCGCGGCTGGGAGGCCTGGGGCCCGCGTGGCTCGTGGAAGAAATGCTGGCGGGTCCTTCCGCGGCCGACGCGGCGAGCGGCGCAGGTCCCGACGATCTCGCCTACGTTCTCTTCACTTCCGGATCGACCGGCGAACCCAAGGGCGTCATGCAGAGCCATCGCAATCTCCTGCACAACGTGCGGAAGCTGGCAGCAGCGCTGAATCTGACGCCGTCGGATCGCCTGACGCTGCTGTCCTCGCCGAGCTTCGGGGCATCGGTCTCCGACGTGTTCGGGGCGCTCCTGACCGGCGCTTCGATCTGCCCCTACGCGCTTTCCGGCGACGGCCTGCGCCGTCTGCCCGCCCACATCGAGCGGGAAGCGATCACGGTCTACCACTCGGTGCCGAGCCTCTTCCGAAGCTTCGCCGCAACGTTGAACGGCAACGAGGATCTTTCCAGCTTGCGCGCCGTCCGGCTGGGAGGCGAGCCGGTGCTCGCCTCCGACCTCGACCTCTTCAAGAACCGGTTTCCGAGGAGCTGCCGGTTCCACGTCAGCCTCGGCGCGACCGAGCTCCATTTCATCCGCCACTGGTCCGCCGGTCACGACACGCCGTGGCCGGGCGGCGTTCCTCTGGGCTACGCGGTCGACGAGACGGAGGTCATCCTTCTCGACGAAGACGGGCGGGAAAGTCAGGGCGAGGGAGAGATCGCCGTGGTTGCGCGAACCCTCGCCGTAGGCTACTGGAAGGACCCTGCCGCCACCGCCGCCGCGTTTCGGCCGGTGACCGGGCGGCCCGGCTTCCGGATGTATCGCACCGGAGATCTCGGCCGGATGCTCCCGGACGGCTGCCTGCTGCACGCGGGGCGCCGGGACGCCCGGCTGAAGGTCCGCGGACACCGCGTCGAGATCGCGGAGGTCGAAGCCGCGCTGCTCGCGGTGCCAGGAGTTCGTGAGGCGGCGGTCGAAGGAAGGAGTCGGCCCGAAGGAGCGCGCCTGATCGCGTGGATCGCCGTCGATCGGGGGGAGCGCCTCGGAGTCGCAAGGTTGCGGCGCGCGCTTTCGGAGCGTGTGGGGGAAGCGCTGGTGCCGTCCGCCTTCGTTTTCCTCGACGCGCTGCCCCGCACGGCGTCGGGGAAGATCGACCGGAAATCTTTGCCGGACCCCGGCGAATCGCGCCCCGAGCTCTCGACGCCATTCGTCGCGCCGCGGAATCCCGCCGAGGAGCTCGCCGCGTCGGCCTTCGCGCGTGTGACCGGACTCGATGCCGTGGGCGTCGACGACGATTTCTTCGAGCTCGGCGGCGATTCGCTCTCCGCGGTGGAGCTGCTGGCCGTGCTCTCGGACGGCCTGGGAGTCGAGCTGACGGCGGCCGACCTCCTCGAGGCGCCGACTCCGGCGGGGCTGAGCGCGCGGGCGCGCGCGGGATCGACGCCGGCCGCGCCAGGCCTCGTCCGGCTTGGCGGCGAGGGCATGGAAGTGTTCGTCGTACCGGGCGGCGGGGGAGACGGCGAGGATCTCTTCGCCGCGCGGCGTCTGGCGCGGCTGGCGGGCGGAGCGCACTCTTTCTACTGCTTCCGCTCCGGGCCGGCGCCGCATCCTCCGGTCGAGGAAATGGCCGAGCGGTGCGTCCGCGCGATGCGTGAGATCGCGCCCCGTGGGCCGTACCGGCTGATCGGCGACTGTGTCGGCGGCATCCTCGCCGTCGCGATCGCGCGGAGCCTTCGAACACAGGGAGAAGACGTCGGGCTGCTGGCGCTTCTCGACACGCCCTACCCGGCCGGTGCGAGGCGCATTCGCGGGTGGGTCGCGTCGCATGCCTCCTGGGCGGATCGGCTGTCCAGGCGCGCTCGGTACTTCTTCGATCGCCTGCGGTATCACGGCGGCGTCCTGCGCGCGCTTCCCCGGGGCCGCGTGGGCTATGCACTGAGGATGGCAGGCGTGGGGGCCCGCGGCGTCTCCGCTCCGACGACCACGCGGCAGAAGGAGACCCTCGAGCGCCGCGCGTCCTACGTCGGCGCGCTCCTCGCGTGGCGGCCTCCGGACTACAACGGGGCGATCCACGTCGTCGAGAGCGAAGAGGCCGGACGCCGCGGTTACGGCGAGGCATGGACGCGGCTTTCCGGGCGGGGACCGGTCGTCCGGATTCCGGGAGAGCACAAGGACCTGATCCTGGAGAACGGAGAGCGTGTGGCGGCGGCGCTCGCGGGCTGGCTCTCCGAGGCCGGCTAGCCGTTCCCTCCCCACTTCTCCTCGAATCTCTTTCGGTTCTCTTCGTAGACGCGCAGGTACTCGTCGCGGCCGAGCCGGCGGAAGGACGCCATCTGCCAGTGATGGACGAAGGCGTCGAGCGCGCAGCGGATGTCCCAGCCCCGTTCGCGCGCGCGGCGGTTGTAGTCGCCGTCCTCGAAGAGGCCGACGCCGAAGCGCTCGTCGAGAAGTCCGACCTCGTCGAGCAACCTCCGGCGCAGAGCCACGCAGAAGAACGCGAGCATCGGGATCGAAAACGTCTCGCCGTCGTGGCGGCGCATCCACCCCGCGGCCCAGGCGGGCATGTCGGCGAGATCCCGGTAGCCGACGTCGACGCGCGCCTCGTTGGCAATGGCATTGGTCACCGGGCCTACGAGACCCAGCCTGGGATTGCGCTCGAGGTGCCGCACCAGCGCCGTCGCCCAGCCTCGCGGAACGACGGTGTCGTTGTTGAGGAGGACGAGGTGGATTCCGGCCGTCTCGGAGAGTCCGATGTTGACGGCCGCCGGGAATCCGCGGTTCGTTCCGAGCTTGACGACCCGGAGGTCTGCGTGCCGCTCGGCCATCTCGTCCAGGAGCGGGACCGTACCGTCCGAGGAGGCGTTGTCGACGACCAGGATCTCGCGATTGGGCCATTCGGTCCGGGCGAGGAGGCTTTCCAGACAGAGGCGATTGAGTTCCCGGTTGTTGTACGTGACGACCACGACGGAAAGCTTCGCGAAGGCGTCGCGGAGAGCCGCCGAAGCCTCTTCGAAAGTGCGCCACGAGAGATCGGAGACGGCGGCCCACGCGCGCTCCGCCCGAAGCCGGGCCACGAGCGCGGCGCGGGAGGGATCGTGCACGATCGCGGCGGTCGCTCCGAGGCCGAGGTCCCGGCGCAGGGCGTCGAGACCTTCGAAAGGGCCCTCGTTGCGCAACGAAACTTCGTACGATCCGGGCTGGCGCGGCGTGAGAACGTAGTCCGGACCGTCGGATCTTCCGGCTGACGCGACGCGGAAAACGCGGTGGCCGGCCCGCGCGAGCTCCCGGGCGCAATCCTCCGCGCCCGATGAGTCCCCAGCGTCGAAGACGACGACTTCGTGGCGGTCGTCGATCGCGGGCGGCCCGGCCCGGGCCGCGGCCGAGGGGGCCGGATCCTCGCCCATCCAGTCGCCGGGCGGACGCCCCCGCAGACGGCGCCAGGCCCGCCGAGGCAACGACAGGAAACGCGCAAAGCCGGGCGCCGCGTCGGTCGTCACGACGACGATTCTATGGGTGCCGGTTTCGTTCCAAGGACTGCGGGCGGGTTCTGCTGCTACGCTCGGGCGCCGTCCCGAATCAGGAGGGATTCATGCGCCTTCGAGCTCTCCGCCGCTTCGCCGCCACCTGCGCGTTCGCCGCCGCGTCCGCCGGAGCGGCCGTCCCGCCTCCGGCCACGCTCACGCTGCTCGCGCCCGGAGTCATCAGCACCGGCGACATCGAGTTCGCGCCCGCCTTCGAGGCCGACGGAAAAACTGTCTACTTCTGCAAGGGAAGCCCGGGAATGAAGCGGGTGATGTGGATCGTGGTCTCGCGGCTTCGCGACGGTGTCTGGACGAAGCCCGAGATCGCTCCGTTCTCGGGACGCTACTCGGACATCGACCCGACGTTCTCGCCCGACGGCAAGCAGCTCTTCTTCGCCTCGACGCGGCCGACCGAAGGCACGGAGCCGCGCACAGATTTCGACCTCTGGGTGGTGGAGCGCCGGGGGTCCAGCTGGGGCGAGCCGCGCAGCCTCGGCGCTCCGGTCAACAGCTCGGGCTCCGAGTCGACGACGTCGGTCACCGCCGACGGCACGCTCTATTTCGCTTCGGCGGGGCGGGACGGCGGGCGCGCGGGCCGGCGACTGTTCCGGTCCCGCCTCGTCGACGGCCGATACCAGACTCCCGAGCCTCTGCCGCCGCCGATCGACGCGGGCGAGGAAGAGTCCAACCAGTACCTGCTGGCCGACGGGAGCTAAATGATCTTTCTCTCCAAGAGGCCCGGGGCCAAGGAGACCGCTCTGTTCCTGTCGCGTCCGAAGAAGGACGGCGGATGGACCGAGCCGGTCAACCCGGGCGAGCCGTGGAACGCCGAGTACGGCCCCTACACGCCGCTGGTGTCGCCGGACGGAAAGACGCTGTACTTCTCGAGCCAGAAGGGGGTCTTCGACCGGCTTCCGGTCGAGGCGATGTCCTACGAGAAGTTCCTCGACACCATCCGCAACCCCGGCAACGGTGTCGGCGACATCTACTCGATGCCGGTCGACGCGCTCGCGGTGCCGCTCCGGCCGGAGCCCTGACGCGTCCTACGGGACGACGTGGACGACGCCGAGCATGCCGTCGTGCTTGAAGCTCGGCCCGCACACGTTGGTGCAGTTGAAGTGAAAGTCGCCGGCAATCTGAGGCGTGATGTACTGGATCGGAAGAGCGCTGCCCTGGGGGAGCAGGCCTCCGACGATCCCGAGATCCGTGATGGTCTGCATGCCGTGCGATTCCAGGACGTCTTCCACGTCTCCGTTGTAGATGAACACCTCGTAGGTCGTTCCGATGTGGAGGGTGATCTCCTGGTTGCACGCCGTCGGGCATACGGTCGGGCACGGGAACGCCGGCGGACAGAAGTTCCACTGCCACTGGATCGCGCGCAGCGAAATGAACGTGGGCGTCGGGATGGGCGTGATGGTCGGCGTCGGCGTGATCGTGGGAGTGGGCGTGATCGTCGGCGTCGGCGTGATCGAGGGAGTCCAGGTCGGCGCCGAGGTGTGCGACGGCGTGGGCGTGTGGGTCGGCCCGGTCGGCGTGCGTGTGGGCGTGAGCGTGGGTCCCGCCGGGGTCTTGGTGGATCCGCGGGGCGGGACGTCGCGCGGCTGGCCCCGGCTGGGACCTTCGATGACCTGACGCGAAGCGAAGGAGGGCTGATCGCCCTCCCCGGCGCGCGCCGGCGGAGCCGGGAAGCTCGTCGTGTCGCTTCCGTCCCGCGCGAAGCCTGACTTCTCGTCGTAGATCTCGACGTGTCCTGTCGAGACGTCCCGCACGGTCAGGACGTAGGGGAGAGGCGTCATCGCGGTCCAGTAGATCCCGTAGTCACCGCTCTGCGAGCCGTCGGTGACCTGGACCGTGAAGTCGAGGCTCTCTCCGCCGAGAGGGACATCCGACGAGAAGCGAAACCCGCCGTAGAGGTCGGTCCGGGCCGAGGCCCGCGCGGCCGTGCCCGCGCTGGTCTGAGGATCGAAGACTTCGAGCTGGATCTCGAACGGGTGGGACCGATTCAGGCGGAGCGTGTCCTCGGAGGAAACGACGACGTCGCGTTCGACGGTAGTGCCCCGCGACGTCAGGCGGACCGTGTAGGTTCCGGGAGAGGCCCAGCGGTGCGAGGGCGCGGCCGCCTCCGACGAGACGCCGTCGCCGAAGTCCCAGAGCCAGGCCGTGCCGGCGCCTGCGTCACCCGAGGTCTCGAGCAGGCGCGCGGTCTGACCCGCGACGGGATTCGGCGGCAGTACGTCGACGGAGAAGGGGGACTCCGGCGAGGCAACGGCGAGCCAGGCGCCAGCCAGCGCGACGAGCGGAACGGCGAGAGTTCGGAAGACGCGGCGCATCCGTCCTTCGTCTAAAAACGGGGGCGGCCCGACGGCCGCCCCCGCGAATGAACTCTCAGCAGCCTGCCGGAGGAGCCGCCATGAAGCCCAGATCCACGGTTGGGAAGTTGTCCTTGAGCGGGAACACCGAACCCATGTCGAGATCGGCCACGCCGAACCACTTGCACAGCGTTGCGCCGTACTGGTCCGACGCCGTCGTCGGGATCCAGCGGCCGCGGCCGTTCGAGGCGTTGTTCGTCGTGTCGTCCGGGCCGCCCGTGACCAGCGAGGGGAAGATCGAGCCCGTCGAGCCGTTGGGCGTGCCGTAGAAATTGCCGCCGTTGACGCCGTCGCCCATCACGAAGTAGTGGCCGCCCCAGCCATGGTCGGAGCCGACCGATGTGCCGGAACCCGAGGGCGAGAGCGTGCGGCCGAAGTCCGAGAGGGTGAAGGTCGTGATCTTGTCCTGGAGGCCGAGCTCCAGGGTCGCGTTGTAGAACGCGGCGAGGGCCTGGGAGAGATCCGTGAACAGGTTGCCCTGGTTCGCGATCTGATCCTGGTGCGTATCGTAGCCGCCCTGGGAGACAAAGAAAATCTGTCGCTGCAGGTTGACCGAGGGCGAGGTCTGGTTGAGCTTGATGACCTTGGCGACCTGCTTGAGCTGACTGGCCAGGCTCGTGTTGGGGAAGACCGTCGTGATCACCGGGTCCGACGAGAAGGACGCGCTGATGTCGACGGCCTGCTGGGTCGTCTGGCTGGCGGCGGAGATCATCGCCACCGTGTCGTCGATCGTCCGCAGATAGTCCATGGAAGCGCGGCGCTCGGTCGAGCCGGTGCCGGTGAAGCCGTTGAGCACGAGCACGCTCGTCAGCGAACCGGTTCCGATCGAGAGGGGTCGCTTCAATCCGATGCAGAACGTCGAGGCGCCCGAGATCGACGTGATCGTCGGGAAGCCGGCGCTCGCGGCGTTGCAGTCCGCGATGGCGTCGGCAGCGCGTCCGCCCCAGCCCGTCGCGATCCGGATGTCCGAGCGTCCGCTCTGGAACGCCTGAATCTGGTCGGAGTGGGAAAACAGGGAGTAGGGCTTTTTCTTGGTGTTGCTCATGTACTCGGATTGCGTCATCTGCTCGACCAGCGGGCCGACGTTGGTGATCACGGCGAGCTTGTTGTTGTTGAACAGCGACTGCATCTCGGGCATGTTCGGGTGGAACCCGAACGACTGGCCCGGGGTGTTCGGCGGGTTGTTGATCGGCAGGATGTTGGCCTGCGGGATCGCGAGGCCGGCGCCGTTGCGGACGTTGAAGTAGTTGGTGTAGCCCGTCGCGTCGGTCGGGATGACCATGTTGTTGGCGTCGTTCCCGCCGTTCAAGAACACGCACACGAGCGCCCGATAGTTGGGCGTGATCGTGTTCTGCGTCGCGAAGAGGTTCGCGAGGCCGAACTGGCGCACCGTTCCTTGGAACGCGGCGGCGCCCAGGGTGGCGCAGGTCGTGCGGATGAGGAAGTCCCGTCTGCTATGGCTCATGGGTGTTACCTCTGCACCTGGTACTGCGACGCGGTCGCGACCAGGTAAAGCGCCTGGCGGGCGCGCAACAACGTGGACGCGGCGGGAACCGCGCTGACGGCTGTTTCAATCGACGCCCGCATCTCGTCGGACATCGTCCCGTGCATCATGAGACGGTTGAGCCGATCCACCAGGTTCTGCGGACTGCTGGCCAGGAGCTGAAGCTCCGTCAGGTCGATGGAGGTCCCGTTGGGAGCGTTGCAGGAGTTGGCGCCGCACGACACCGCGATCGACGAGAACACGATTGTGTTGATGTAGTTGGCGCGCTTCAACGACGTCGACGCGTCCATGATCCCGAACTCCGGGCCGAGCAGGCCGGCCGAAGCCGGGGGCGCGTAGTAGTCCTGCGGGAAGTAGGAGAAGACCGTCGTCGGCCGAAAGACTTCCTGCGCCATGGACTGCGTCTGGGGCTGGATATACCCGTCGCTCTGCGACGCCCGGTTGGCGGACTGGGCGTTGAACCCCCGCAGCACGTTCAGGGCGTAGATCGCGGGTTCCTTGAGCTTCCCGTAGTTGGGATCGCTGACCACGTTGCGGGCTTCGGGGTCCAGCAGCACGGCCTTGACCATCGCCCAGATCGAGCCGCGCTGGCCGGAGCCGTTGTCGTTGAAGAACCCGGCCACGCGCTCGATGTAAGACGGGCTCGGGTTCGACGTGACCAGCGAGTGGATGAGCTCTCGCGCGAGGTACGGACCCATGTTCGGGTGGTTGAAGATGGCGTCGATCGCCTGATTCAAGTCCGTGGCGGCGGGCTGGCTGGCCGCGATGACGGTCGGGGAGCCCTCGCCGTTCTGGTTCGGGAGGAAGCCGACGAACAGGCTCTTGGACGTCTGGTCGTGGCGGTCCTCCTGGCCGGAGCCGTTGAGGTGGATCGGCATCGGGTTCAGGTAGTCGCCCGTGTTGTCCGTGTCGCCGAGCAGAGAGACCGAGACCTGCGGGATGTACCAGCCCGTCAACACGAGCTTGAGCTGGTCGATCACGCTCTGGTCGTAGGTCGGCATGGGAAGGCCCGAGATCGGATCGTTCTGCGTCGAACCGTCCTGGTTGAGCAGGTCGGTCCCGATCGAGAAGAGCTGCATGATCTCGCGCGCGTAGTTCTCGTTCGGATTGGTCTTGGTGCTCGTGGACATGTTGAGGAACGAGCCCATCGCCGGGTTCAGCGAGATGTTGTAGAGGATGTCCCGGTAGTTGCCGAATGCGTTGATCGCGAGGAGGTTCAGGTACGGGGAGAGCTGGCTGGGCACCGTGATCGTGTTCGTGGAGACCACGTCCAGCTTGTGGAGCGCGAAGAACACCCGCTGGCGGAGCTGGTCGGATCCGTAGAGCGCGTTCTTGAAGAAGGTCGTGTGCAGGGGCCACGTCGTGTAGTTGTCGCGGTGGCAGTAGACGTCGCAGCCGTTGGGCTCGTTGTCCGGCACCAGGGGCAGCGCCGGATATGAGGACGCCGCGGCCGAGTACTGGGCCGCGAGCCAGGGAAGGACTCCGGTGCCGAGGAGGCCCGAGATCTCCTGATCCTTCGGACCCCAGGTGGCCTGCTCGAGGAAGCGGATCGCCTCCGGACGATGGAACGTCTTGGCGAGGAAGACCGCCATCTGGCCGCGCGTGACCGGGTTGTTCGGGCAGTAGTTGTTCCCGCCGCATCCGGTCGTGATCCAGAGGCGCGCCATCTCCTCGACGTACGGCGCCAGGGGGATGGAAACCGGCACGTCGGCGAAGACGCCCGTCGCACCCGCCGGAACGTAGCCGGGGCCGTGGTAGACCTTGAGGAGGAACGCGGCCATCTGGGCTCGCGTCACCGACGAGTTCGGGCAGTAGCGAAGGGGATTCGTCGCGCAGCCGCCCGTGACATTCTCGGCGTAGAGCTGCTCTATCCAGTCCGCCCCGAAGTCACCCGCGGCCACGTCGGCGAAGACGGTGCCCGTGGCGGGCGGCGGCGCGTATGCGGCGCCGTGCTCGGCGCGGAGGAGGAAGACGGCCATCTGGGCGCGCGTCACCGGCGAGGTGGGGCAGTAGTTGCCGCCGCCGCAGCCCGAGGTGATGCCGTCGCGAATGATCGCCTCGACGGGAGCGTGGTAGGGACTGGCCTGCGGCACGTCCATGAAGTCGGCGAACCAGCCTTTCGACAGGATGCCCGACGGACCGCCCGGATTCGACACGATGACGTCGTAGAGGGCGCCGGCGGTGCGAGTGGGCGAGGTCGTTCCGATCCTCGTCGAGTTTGTGACCGTGGCGCTGACCGGGATGCCCCCGATCGTGACCGTGGCGCTCGGATCGAACTGGTTGCCGACGAGATTGATCGCGGTTCCACCGCTCGCAGGACCCGACGTCCCGTACATGTAGGCCAACTGGAACGGTGTCGCCCCGGAAGCGATCCCCCCGGACAGCAGTCCGAGGGTCGCGAGAACCGCCGTTGCGCAACGCCCGGCGCCTCTCGCGATCAGGTGAAGAACGTCCGCTCGGAGAAATGGTTTTTCTCTCATCGGCACTCGTCCTTTCTGACAGCCGAACAACAAACGTGGTTTTTGGTGTGGCGCGATTCTAGGGGGTGAGCCATGTCACGCGAGGTGATCGAAGTCACAACAGTTGTCGGAAACCGATGCAAAGTGCAGTAGAGACTACGCTCGGAGCCCGAAGGTTTACGACTGCCCTCTCGGGCCGAAGTGGGACAGGGTCCGCGCGAAGTGCCGTGCTGTCAGCGAGGACAGTGTGCGAAGGGCCAAGCCAGACCGATAATGGCTACACGGACCGCAGCTGTCTCAACATGAGCAATTCGCATTTTTCCCGAGGCCGGATCGCCGCACTCTTCCTCCTCGCCGCGCCCGTGCCGCCGATGGCTTCCTGGACATCGGATGTGCAGGTCGCCATGGCGACGGCGATGGCGCCACGCCTGGAGGCGGGACTCCCGGGACCGCTTCCGCTCTTCCCGCCGACGAACTGGTGGAACACCGAGATCACCAACGCGCCGGTCGACTCCGGATCGGCCGGATTCCTCGCATACGTCAATCAGGGAAGCGTGAAGCATCTGCATCCCGACTTCGGCGGCACGCTGGCCAACGGCGTCTCGATCTACGGCTTCCCTTACTGCGTCGTCGACGGCGCGCAGTCCAAGCTCACGGTCCAGTTCGACCAGCCCGACGAATCCGATGGCGTGACGCATCCCGGCAACGTGTCCTATCCCTTCTATCCGATCCCGAACGAGGCGATCACGCAGGCCCACTGGGTCGAGGGAGGAGACCCCGGCAACGTCGACGACCGCGGGACTGAGGACCGCCACCTGCTCATCGTCGACCGGGACAACCGGCATCTCTACGAGCTCTACAACGTCTTCTACGACGGCAGCCAGTGGCTGGCTTACTCGGGCGCGTTCTGGGATCTCTCGACCAACGACCGCCGTCCCGACGGATGGACGTCCGCCGACGCCGCGGGTCTGGCCATCCTGCCGGGCCTGGTCCGTTACGACGAGGTCTTCGGCGCCCGCGAGATCCGGCACGCGTTCCGCTTCACCGTGCGGCACACCAAGGGCTACGTCTATCCGGCGTCGCACCTGGCAGGGACACAGGTCGACGGCGCGCTCCCGATGGGGGCCAGGCTGCGGCTGAAAGCGAACAAGGACATTTCCGGCTACACGCCCGAGATCCAGAAGATTTTCCGGGCGATGAAGACGTACGGGTTGATCGTCGCCGATAACGGCACCGACGTGTACATATCCGGGACGTGGGACACGCGCTGGGACAACGACGTCTTGAATCCCGCTTTCGACTCGCTGACGGCGAATGACTTCGAGGTCGTGCAGCTCGGATGGCAGCCGCCGCTCGCCCCGTCTCTGTCCGTGGACGCGCAGGCTTCGGCCGGCTCCAACGGCAACGGCGTCTTCGAGCCGGGGGAAACGGTTCCGGTCGTCCCGTCGTGGGTCAACCTCGCTTCCGGCGGCGTCGCGTTGAACGGCTCGGCGTCGGCGTTCACCGGGCCGGCCGGCGCGACGTACACGATCGCCGACGCCTCGTCCTCGTACGGATCGCCCGCGCAGGGAGTCGAGACGAGCTGCGCGCAGGCTGGCGGCAACTGTCTCGCTCTCTCGGTTTCCAATCCGGCACCGCGTCCGACCACGCACTGGGACGCGATGTTTCTCGAGACTATCAACGCGACCGCCACGAAGACCTGGACCGTGCATGTGGGCGCGAGCTTCGCGGACGTCCCCGTCTCCGATCCTTTCTACGTGAAGGTCGAAACACTCCTCCACTCGGGCGTGACCGCCGGCTGCAGTCCGACTCAGTATTGCCCGGGCGACTCCATCACAAGGGCGCAGATGGCGGTGTTCCTCCTGAAGGGCAAGCTCGGCGCCGCCTATGCGCCTCCCCCGGCGTCGGGAACCATGTTCACCGACGTTCCGTCCGGCGCGTTCGCGGCCGGCTGGATCGAGGACCTCGCCGGCAGCGGCATCTCGGCCGGCTGCGGCGGGTCGTACTACTGTCCGAACGCTCCGGTAACGCGGGCGCAGATGGCGGTCTTCCTCCTTAAGGCGAAGCACGGAAGCTCCTGGGTTCCGCCGGCGGCCACCGGCGTCTTCGCGGATGTCCCGATGTCGAGCCCCTACGCGCCGTGGATCGAGGCCCTGGCGTCGGAGGGCATCACCGCGGGCTGCGGCGGCGCCAACTACTGTCCCGGCAGCCCCAACACGCGCGCCCAGATGGCAGCGTTCATCACCGCGACCTTCGGACTGACGCTCTACGGTCCATAGCCGGCCCGCCACCGGCGCTCGGCACGCGGCGGCCGTCCTTGAGAGCCGCACCGGCCGTCGCTGAGGGTTCGTCGCAGTCGCAGGTCGGCTGAGCGACCACCCGTCGGGCTCCTCACCTATCACCTCGCTTCCGGCGGCGCGCCGGCGACGCCCCGCCTTGAGAAATCACCTGTTGAGATATGAGTCACCTAGCTCCTCCGCGCTTGCCCTTCCAGTAAACGGCGACTCCCGCTGCGAGCATCACGACCGTCAAGCCCACGACCTTCACGACTGCGAGCGTCGGGTGCGGCTCGTTCTCCGACGGAAAGAGTGCGAGGACGATCGAGGCGGCCGTGGTGAAGAACCCGAGGGCGCCCAGCGCCGCGACCATGCGGCGGCCGCCGGGGATCCGAAAACCCGGGCTCTGCGCCTCTCCGCGCAGCTTGATCGCTGCGGCGAAGAGAAAGAGGAACGGGATGAAGTACCAGATGATCGTCATCGAGACGAGCGCGTCGTAAGCGCCGCGCACGGAGGTCCCGGCCTGGCCGAGGAAGATGAAGACCGCCGTGATGAGCGCCTGCCACGCGAGCGCGACGTGCGGCGATCCCCACTTCGGATGAATGCGGCCGAACCCTTCCGGAAGGTAGTGGTCGATGCCCGCGACGAACGGGATGCGCGCGACCGAGGCCAGCCACGCGCCCACGCTGCCGAGGGCCGTGAGCGTGACCAGCACGGCCGCCACGGCAGACACGCCCGGCAGCCCGAGCCGTGCCTCGAACTCCTGGATCGCCTGCATGACGGCGAAGAGACCGTTGATCTCGGAGGCGGGCTTTGCGACGAGCACGGCGACCGTGCCGCCGAGATAGACGAGCAGGATGAGGGGCAGCGACAGCAGGATGCCGCGCGGCACGTTGCGCGCGGCGTCGCGGATCTCACCGCCCATGAACGACGGCGCTTCCAGTCCCGTCAACGCGAACGCGATGGTCGACCAGAAGATGATGTCCTTCAGGTGCGTCCCCGGAGCGAGCGCGGCCGGAGCGAAGGACGTGGCGGAGCCGAACCGCAGCCACGCCGCGGCGCCTAAGGCGATGAGGATCGCCGTCGCGAGCCACCGCGAGATCGCGCCGGCGTTGGAGAGCCACTTGCCGTACTCCAGGCCCACGACGTTCAGAACCGTTCCGAGCAGGAGTCCCGCCATCGACGCGGCGATGAAGTAGGGAGCGTTCGCGGAGAGTCCGAGCCACCGGGCGCCTCCCGCATACAACGCATTGCCGGCCATGAAATAAAGCACCGCCGGAAAGTAAGGGACATTCGACATCCAGTAGGCCCAGCCCGTCAGGAAGCCGGAGAAGTCGCCGAAGGCGATCTTGGTCCAGACGTAGAGGCCCCCCTCGTCCGGGTGTCGCGACGACATCGCGATGACCGAAAAAGCCAGGGGCACAGCCATCGCGAAGAAGCTCATGATCCAGACGACGACAGCCGAAGCGCCGCCGCCGGCCGCCGCCGTGGCGACCCACTGCAAGTTCGTGCCCGCCGTGACGAGAAAGAAGACGACGTCGCGGAACCCCATCGCCTGATGGAGGCCCGCGTGAGCGTGATCGGCGGGAGCGGGTCGGTCGGAAGAGATGCGCGGAGACTACCGCAAACCGGCTACCGCAAGGCGCGCGTCAACAGCTCGTGAAAGTGGTGGACGCCGTTCTCGCGAAGGAAGGAGTACCGGCCGCGATGGTAGGTCCGAGAGCGCATCCCCCGATGAACCGATTCGCAGATCGCGATGTCCTCCTGCTGGACCTGGTCGGAGAACGCGAACGACCGCGCGAACTCCTCCGCGACTCCGGGACTGTTGGGCTCCAGGACGTACCACTCGAAGCGCGTCAGCGTCGTCTCGGGTCCCAGCGGCAGGATGATGTTGGTCTGGAGGTTGTCCGGGTAGAGGTTGAGCATCAGGTTGGGGAAGACCCAGTAGTACAGGGCCTCGGGCGCGGCGCCCTCCGCGAGGTTGCGGCGGTAGAGCGAGTCCTCGTTCTTGGAGCGAATCGGCGCGTGCTGCTTGGAATGGTAGCCGGCGGTTTCGACACGGTAGGCGCGGTAGTCGAGCTCCTTGAAGAGCTCCGGGTGCACGATCGGGATGTGGTACCCCTCGAGGTAGTTGTCGACGTAGACCTTCCAGTTGCAGGCGACCTCGTAGTCGTGCTTCTTGAAGAGCCGCATGTGCTGGAGGGGGAGGGCAGCGGTCTCCTCCGGGATCGACCCCAACACGTCTCTGAGAGGCGGCGTGGTCGGGTCGAGACACACGAACAGGAACGGGCCCCAGGTCTCGACGCGGGCGGCCGGGAGACTCTGCTCCGACTTCTCGAAGCAACGCACGCCCTCCCACTCGGGCGTGGTCAGGAGCTTTCCGTCGAGGGCGTAGGTCCAGCCGTGGTAGCCGCACATCAGCGACTTTCGGTGGCCGGATCCGCGCGCGACCGGGCCGGCGCGGTGGCGGCAGACGTTGGAGAAGGCGTGCAGGGCGCCGTCGTCGGCGCGCGTGACCACGAGGGGTTCATCCGCGACCGTGCAGGTGAAGTAGTCGCCGGCGAGGGCGACCTGCTCGGAGTGGCCGACGAGCTGCCAGGTGCGCGCGAAGATCCGGTCCTGCTCGCGCTGGAGCACCTCGGGGTCGCGGTACCAGGACGAGGGGATCGTCTGCGCCGTAGAGAGGTCGGTATCGAACGTGAAATCGACGGCCATGGCTACTTCTCCCTGCGCCCTCCGCGCGTGCCCGCCGTCCGTCGCGGCGCACGGGTCGCGATCGCGCTCTCCAGCAGCTCCAGGAACTGCTGAATGCGCGCCGCGGTCTTCTCGGCCCGATTGCCCTGGCGCGAGAAGAGACCCGGGTCCAGCTCCTCCGTCAGCAGCGCGTCCTGGAAGCGCTCGACGGTCCACTCGATCATCGAGACGATCATCTCTTCGTCGATGTCGTCGCGGACTTCTCCGCGCTCGACACCCATGCGCACGAAGGCCGCCGTGCCGTAGGGATCGCGGTCGCGGAGGAAGCGGTTGATCTCCTGGCGCAGCCGCAGGTCCGTGCCGTAGTTGCCCAGCAGCGCGACCCGGTAGGGCACCCAGTTCTCGCGCACCAGCCGGTCGGTCCGCTCGAGCCAGTAGCGGAGGGTTTCGAAAAACCCCTTCGCGGTCACGGCCGGCGGCGCGTCGAGGTACGCGGAGAAGGCAGCCACGGCTTTCTGGTAGGCCGCAAGGAACAGACCTTCCTTGCTGCCGAAGTGCTGGAACACCGAACCCTTGGCGATGGAAAGCTCGCTGGCGATGTCCTCGATGCGCGCGGCGTGATAGCCGCGCTCGGCGAAATGGCGCATCGCCGTCTCGAGGATCCGCGCGCGCTTGGCCTCCGAGCGCGGACCCGTCAGGAACGGCGGCTGTCCGTGGGACGTGGAACGAACCTCATTGGTTTTCATGACTTCGAGTCAGCATATGAAGATCATGCGGAGAAAGCAACCGTGGTAAGTTACGACGGTCTGGATCTCCTCATATGACTAAAAGTCACGCTCAGGGGAGCCGACTGTGGGACGCGGTCGTCGTCGGAGCGGGCCACAACGGTCTGACGGCGGCGGCGTATCTCGCGAAGTCAGGCTTGTCCACACTCGTGCTGGAGCGCCGGCCGATCGTGGGAGGCGCGTGCGTCACCGAGGAGATCGCTCCCGGCTGCCGCGCGTCCACGACGTCCTACATCGCGAGCATGCTGCGCCCCGAAGTCATCCGCGACCTCGACCTGGCGGCGGAGGGGCTCCGGATGGTTCCGTGCGATCCGCTGCTCCTGGTGCCATTTCCCGACGGCACCGCTGCGGCCTGGTGGTCCGATCGCGCGCGCACGGTCGAGGAGCTCGCGCGCCTGTCCCAAGCCGACGCGCGCACGTTCGTGCGCGTGGACGACGAGCTCAAGCGCCTGGCGCGATACCTCCAGCCATTCTTCCTCGAGCCTCCGCCGGACGTCGGCGCCCGCGGCATGGCGGGCCTCGTCGAGGCTCTGCGCGTCGGGAAGCGCTTCCGTGGAATCTCGGGGGACGAGATCGGGCGCATGGTCTCCTTCCTGACGGGAAGCCTCGGGGATTTCCTGGACCGCAACTACGAGTGCGAGAAGGTCAAGACGCTATTCCTCGCCAACAACGTCTACGGAAAGCACGGCGGTCCGTACTCGCCGGGCACCGCACTGGGGCTGCTCTTTCATCTGCTTTCCGGAGGCGAGCACGAGCTGCAGGGTTTCTACGGGCACGTCATCGGCGGCATGGGTGCGATCACGCAGGCCATGGCCTCGGCGGCGCGGCGCCTCGGCGCCGCGATCCGGACGGGAGCCGGCGTCGCCCGCATCGCGGTTCGCGACGGAAGGGCGCGCGGGGTCGTGCTGGAGAGCGGGGAAGAGATCTCCGCGCGTGTCGTCGTATCCAACGCCGACCCGAAGCGCACGTTCCTCGGGCTGATAGAGCCGTCCGCGTTGCCGGACGAGTTCCGCCGAGCGATCGCCGGCATCAAAATGGACGGGCCGTGCGCCAAGGTCAACCTGGTCCTTTCCGAGGAGCCGCGTCCGACCGCGATGCCGAAGGTGTTCACCCGCCCGCAGCGTTCTCTCTTCACGCTGGTTCCCTCGCTCGAGTTCGCCGAGCGCTGTTACGGGATTGCGCGGCAGGGAGAGATCCCGGAGGAGCTCTGGGTGGATTGCGTCGTCGCGACGAACGTGGACCCGTCGTTGGCCCCCGAGGGCCGCCACGTCATGACCTGCTTCGTGCAGTACGTGCCGTACCGGCTCCGCGAAGGAACCTGGGACGAGAAACGCGAGCTTCTCGGGGACCGTGTCGTCCGGAAGATCGGCGAATACGCGCCCAACGTCCCGGGCGCCGTCCTCGCGCGGCAGGTCCTCACACCGCTGGATCTCGAGCGCACGTACGGCCTGACGGAGGGCAACATCTTCCATGGGGATCTGTCGCTCGAGCAGCTCTTCTTCCTGCGGCCGGTGTCGGGCTGGTCGCGGTATCGGACGCCGGTCGAGGGCCTCTACCTGTGCGGCGCCGGCGCCCATCCGGGCGGCGGCGTCACCGGCGCGCCGGGGCACAACGCGGCGCGCCAGCTCTTGAGAGACTGGCGCCGGAGCGCGGCGTGAGCGCGCCGCTTCCGAAGACCGTCGATTACGTGATCCTCGGCGCGGGAGTGATGGGCGCGTCCATCGCGTTCCATCTGGCGCGTCGCGCGGCGGGCCGCATCCTCGTCCTCGACAAGAGCGACGTGGCCTCGGGCGGCAGCGGGCGGTCCTCGGCGCTCGTGCGCATGCACTACAGCTATCCGCCGGAGGTGGACCTCGCGGCGAAGAGCCTGGAGATCTTCCGGACCTGGAGGGACTACGTCGAGCGGGACGGCGACTTCCGCCAGACGGGATTCGTCCGCATCGTCCCCGAAAGAGAGCTCGACCGCCTCGAGAAGAACGTCGCGATGCAGCGGGCGCACGGCGTGGATGCTCGCGTCGTGGACCGTCGGCAGCTCCAGGAGATCGTTCCGGACTGGAATCTCGACGACGTGCCTGCGGCGGCCTGGGAGCCGGGCTCCGGCTACGGCGACGGGGCCGGAGTGGCCAACGACTTTCTGGAACGCGCGCGAGAGATGGGTGTCGAATACCGGTCCCAGACGCGGGCGATCCGTTTCTGCGTCGAGGGCGGCCGTGTTCGCGGGATCGAGACCGACCGCGGCGCCGTGGCGGCTCCGGTCGTCGTCGCGGCCGTCGGACCCTGGAGCCGGCCGCTCTTTGCCGGCGTGGGTTTCGACCTGCCCGTCGAGGGCGAGTTCCACCAGGTGGCGATCCTGAAGAACCCCGCGGACCTGAAGACGGCGGGCCCGGCCTGCATCGACGGGATCACCACGACGTACTTTCGCTCCGAGGTCGGCGGCCTGACGCTGGTCGGCGATTTCTGGGGGCAGCGCGGCGCCGATCCGGAATCCTTTTCCAGGTCCGCGTCGACGGAGTCGCTGGCGACGCTCGTCGAACGCGTCGCCGGACGCGTGCCGTCTCTCGCCGACGCCGGAATCTGGCGCGGCGTCACCGGCGTCTACGACGTCAGCCCCGACTTCCGGCCGTTGATCGGGGAGATTCCCGGGGTCGGCGGTCTCTACGTCGCGGCCGGCTTTTCCGGAATGGGATTCAAGATCTCGCCCGCCGTCGGTCTGACCGTGTCGGAGCTGCTGCTCGACGGGCGCGCGGCGAGTGTGGACATCTCGAGCTTCGCGCCGGATCGCTTTGCGAAGGGCCGGCTGATCCATGCGGAGTTCGAGTACGGCGACGAGGAGCCGACGGCGTACACGTGAATCCAAACGATTCAAGGAGGAACGTCCGAGTGAAGAACAAGGGAATCCTAGAGAGACTGGCGGAGGGGCCGGTCCTGGGCGACGGCGGGTACCTGCTGGAGCTGGAGAAGCGGGGCTGGGTGCGCGCCGGACCGTTCACGCCCGAGGTCGCACTGACGCGCCCCGATGCCCTGCGCGAGCTGCACGTCGAGTTCCGCGAGGCCGGGGCCGAGGTGCTGCAGGCGCTGACGTTCTACGCCAGCCGCGACAAGCTCGCCACGGTGGGCCTGGAGAACCGCCTCGAGGACTTGAATCGCGCCGCCGTCCGCATCGCGAAGGAAGTTGCGGGCGAGAAATGCCTCGTCGCGGGAAACCTGTCGCTGACGTGGATGTACGAGCACGGCAGCCCGGCATCCTACGAGCGTGTCCGGCGGACATTCGACGAGCAGCTTTCGGTGCAGGTTGAGGAAGGGATCGACTTCATCATCGGCGAGACCTTTTCGTGGCTCGGGGAGGCGCTCCTCGCCGTCGAGAGCGCCAAGAAGACGGGCCTGCCGGTGATGGTCACGGTCTGTTTCGAGAACAAGCCGGTGACATCCGACGGTCAGTCGCCGGCCGACGCCGCCAGGGCGCTCCAGGACGCGGGCGCCGACATCGTCGGCATCAACTGCCTGCGCGGGCCCGAGCACACGCTCTCCCTGATCGAGGAGATGCGCAAGGCCGTGTCCGGATACGTCGCCTGCCAGCCGGTCGCCTACCGGACGCCGGCGGAGAAGCCCGACTTCACGTGCCTCCCGCAGTTTCCGTTCGAGCTCGACCCGCTGCAGCTGACCCGCCGGGAGATGGCGCGCTGGGCCGAGCAGGCGCGCGACATCGGCATCAACTACATCGGGTCCTGCTGCGGCTCGGTGCCGATCCACGTCCGGGAGATGGCGCGGGCATTGGGGAAGGTCCCGCCGGATAGCCGGAAGTGGACGGTGGATTACTCCAAGCCGATGTCGGCCTACGAGTACTACCAGCACGAGGGGACCTAGCGGGACGCCTCCTTCGCGAGGAAGGCCCGGATCCTCTCGAGCTGGTAGGGGAAGAACGGGTTGCAGTTGATCCGCATGAACTGATCGATCGGCACCTGGAGCACGCCCTTCTCGCCGCGCGGCGCGAGACGGCCGAGCCGGATCCCGTAGTCGACGGACAGGTCCGGCTCGATCCCGAAGAGTGGATCGTCGAAAGCGAAGGGCACCGCGAGGTGCGAGAGCGAGAAGATCTGGGGCGGCCACGGGAGGCCGAGAGGCTCCTCGACCGCCCGGTCCCCGGAACGAGGCGCAGCGGTTTTCGCGACCACTCGTTCCGTGTCGGCCGCGGCGTTGGTCACGAGCGTCAGCCGGTACGGACGCTGCGCGTTCGCGAAGAGGGCGGAAACCTGCTGGTCGTAGTTGCGCTTCAAGAAACTGCGCACGATCTGCGCGCGGTTGAGGTCGTAGAGGACGAGCTCGCTGCCGTTCTCCGGCAGGTACGCGAAGAGCTTGTCGACGGTGTCCCAGGTCTCCACCGTCGAGTCGACGAGCGACACGAACGCCAGGATCGGAGGCATCGACGCGATGGCCCCCGAGTCCGCCGCCGACTTCACTTCCCGCTTGATTCTCCGGGTGAGCACGGCCGTCTGCTGGCCGGCGAAGGCCGGGAAGGAGTTGTACTTGAACGGGTTGAACTCGGGCTGGATGTCCGTCCACCGCGATTGATTGAAATAGTGCAGCACGCCGATCCACGACACGACCCGCGCGAGAACGGCGAAAGGGGAGACGCCGATCATCGGCGAGAAGAGAAGAATCCGGTCGGGTTTGGGGAGCGTCGATCCCGGCGCGGACGAGTCCAGGCCGTACTGCACGGACAGCGCGCCGCCGTTCGAGTATCCGGCGACCACGAAAGGAACCTTCGGGCCGACTTTCTGGCGCACGTGGCGGGCTCCGAGCCGGACGGCGGCGCGCCAGTCCTCCCAGCTTGCCTTCGTCAGGCCTCCCGGCACGGTGCCGTGTCCCGGCATGCGGAGCACCAGCGCGTAGTAGCCGAGCCGGCGCAGCTCCTCGGCTTCGGCCTTGACGCTGTAGGGCGAGTCGGTCAAGCCGTGGATGAGGAGAGCTCCTCCCTTCGGCTCCCCCTCGGGCTCGAGCTCGAAGGTCCGGTTCCAGTTCTTCGGGAACCGCTCCGGGTTGATCCGGCTGTCCGCCCAGTAGCGGTTCGCGTCGGTGCGATCCTCCGGCGCCGTCATCGGGATGACTTTCTCCTTCATCTCGCGAAACGCGGCGTCCTCGATGCGGAGGTAGTCCCCGAGCGTTGCGGTGTCGGGGAGATCCTTCGCGCGGGCCTCCTTCTCGAGCGGGTTGTGCCATGGCTTGAGCGGGGGGTTGTTCCGCGCCGCGAACGCGCGGAGCAGCAGGATCGCGAAGACGGCGCCGACCACGCCGCCGATCAGCAGGAATATCCACTTCGTCAAACGCTTCATGAGCCTTCCGATCGCGGACATCCGCTCAGCGCCGGCCCTTCAGCCAGGCGAGGGCGAGATCCTCTTCGGCGAAGACCTCGACCTGAGCGCCTACGGGCTCGGCCTTGGCCGCGAAGGTGCGCGCGACGCCGAACTGCGCGCCCCGGCGGCAGAGCAGCGCGACCCGGCGGCCGTGGAAGACCTGCGGCAACGAATCTGGAGAGGCGAAGGCCGAGACCTCCGGCGGCGTCGCCAGATAGTCGAGATCCCGGATGTCCATCAGCACCGGGATCCCGGGTTTCAAGCGCGGATTCTCGGCGATCGACCCCATCGCTGCGTTGGTCGAGCCGAAGTCGTCGGGTCCGAATCCCCGGATCCGGGCCAGGTTTTCGCCGGGACGCACCAGAAGCTCGAAGGGCACGTTGCCCGGATCTTAGTCCTTCAGCCCTTCTTCCAGAAAAACTTCGGCGGCGCCTCCTCCTTCGGCCAGACTTTCTTCATCGTCTCGGCTTCCCACACCTCGCCGTTCTTGACGACCCAGCGGATCTGGACGGAGTTGTGGATGTCATCGAGCGGGTTGGCATCGAGGACCATGAAGTCTGCGAGCTTCCCGATCTCGATCGAGCCCAGATCCGGCGCGAAGCCGATCTTGTCCGCGGCGAGAATGGTCGAAGCCCGCAACGCTTCCATCGGCGTCATGGCCGAGCCCTTCGACGTCCCTCCCTCGCCGGCCATCGCCCAAAGCTCCCAGTGAGGACCGAGTCCCTGGACCTGGCCGTGCGCTCCGAGCGACACGTTCCCGCCGGCGCGAAGCACCTCCGCCACGCCGGTCGCCACGGTCGGGAAGGTGTATTCGGAGGGCCAGATCCACGGGTAGCGGCGGGCCTTCGCGTCGATGACGTCGTGCGGCGTGAAGCGGTTCAGCTTCGCGTCGTCGTGGGCGTTGTGCGTCTGCCAGTAGTACTCCTCGCCCCACGGCCCTCCGTACGCGACGAGAAGCGTTGGCGTGTAGAAGGTTCCCGACTTCGCCACGAAATCGACGACGTCCTTGCCGAGGCGGACCGGCAGGGCGTGCTCCCAGGCCGTGAATCCGTCCAGGACCATCGACATGTCGGTGGCGACTTCGCCGTTGCCCTCGGCGGTCAGCAGCATGTGCTCGTCGCGGCAGGCCTCGGCGAAGTAGATCCGTTGCGAGCGCCGCGGCTGCTGGTAGACCTTGATCATGCGCGCGCCGTAGGCCTTCATGCGGCGGACCTGGTGCTTCGCGTCGTCGAGGTTGTTGACCTCGGCGAAGATGCCGGCCTGCTGGCCGCCGTAGAGAACGTCGCCCGACGAGTAGACGCGGGGGCCGACCATCAGTCCCGCCTCGACCTGCTCGCCCTGCGCGAAGACGTCGAGCGAGGGCGCGGACGGGTCGTACACGGTCGTCACGCCGTAGGCGAGGTTCGCGATGTACTCCCACTTCGCCTCGGGGAAGAGCTCGAAGCCCGAGTAGTGAAGATGAGCGTGCGTGTCGATCAACCCGGGGATGACGGTCTTGCCGGAGGCATCGAAAGTCCGCGCTCCGGCGGGCACGGAGACGCTTCCGGACGGGCCCACGGCGGCGATGCGATTGTCGGTCACGACGACGTCGGCGTTCGGCAGGACCTCGTCGCCCTTCATCGTGACCACGCGCGCGCCCTTCAGGACCCAGGAGCCCTGAGGCGACGAGCGCGGCATCGTCAGGGCGATCGGGATCGTCTGCGCCTTCGGGACTCTCGCCTCCTGAACTTTCTCCTTTTCCTTCTCTTCTTTTTCCTTCTCTGTGGCGGGAGTGTCCTTCTTCGCTTCTTCCTTCTTGGCCTTCTCCTCGGCCTTCTTGCGCTGTTCGCGCGCGAAGTCCAGCGCGCTCGAAAGCGGCAGCCGGTAGAACGTGTTGCCCAGCGCCCACGTCATCGACTTTCCGCCGTCGGTCCAGCGCACGTAGCCGCCCGCGTCGTCGGAGAGCCGGTAGACGGGAACGGCGCCTTCCTTCAATCCGACCTCGGGAGGTTCCTTCATCAGGATCCCGGGCAGAGGCGTGACGTAGACGTTGTCCCGCGACGTGAAGACGACCCACGCGCCGTCGGGAGACGGCACGACGTCGTCGACCGCGGGGAAGCGCAGCCAGTGGCGCTCGTCGGTGCCGTCCAGTCGGATCGAGACGAGGTCGTTCTTGGGGTCGTCGGTCGGCTTCTTCAGCTCGACCGGCTCGCGGTACCAGAGGCGCGTTCCGTCTTCCGCCCAGAAGACCTCCGGATGGAACTTCAGGCCCGATCCTCCGAGCTTGACCGACTTGATCGGCTTCACGTCGCCGCCCTTGGCGTCGAGGAGCGCGATCTCGAAGAACTCCTCGTCCTCGGGCTGTCTCCCGCGAAACTCCAGTCCCGATCCGCGTAGAAGCGCGATCCGGTCACCTTTGGGCGACCATTCGGGATTGGCGTAGTGGCCGGCTGCGCGCGTGATCTTCGTCGGCACCGCGCCCGGCGTCGCCGGCGCCTTCCAGACGTGGCCGCCTTCGGCGTCGCTCCACGAGACGTAGACGATCCACTTGCCGTCTTCCGAGAAGGCCGGGGCGTATTCGCGGCGGGGGAGCGAGGCGTCGTCTTTCGTCAGGCGCTTCGGCGCTCCGACAGTCTGCGTGCCCGAGATTCCCTGGAGCCAGACGCGTCCGAACGCCTCGAACGTGATCCAGCGCCCGTCCGGCGACTGGTTCGGCCAGCGGAGAATCTTCGCCTTGACCGTGCCGGTCTCGATCTTCTCCTGCCACGCCACGCGCGGAGCGACGGATTGCTCGACTTCGGCGGTGAACGGGATCTCGGTGACTGTGCCCGAAGCGACGTCGAGCTTTGCGAGCTTGCCCTTGTTCGAGAAGACGATCGATTTTCCATCCGGAGTGAACGCGTATCCCGGCCAGAGGTCGCCCTCGGTGAAGCCCTCCATCTCGTCGCGCGTCACGCCGCGCGTCAGGATCCTTTCGGAGCCCGACGCGAGATCGCGCGCCACCAGGCACGTGTCGTCGTCGCGGCGGGACACGAAGGTCAGAGTCTTGCCGTCGGGTGAAAGATTCGGACGTACGGCGCCGCCGAAGCCGCCGGCCACCGGGAACGTCTCCGCGAGGTCCCGGTCGTAGCGCCAGACCTGCCAGAGACCGTCTGTGAGATTCGGCGTGTAGCTGAACTTGCGCAGGCGCGCCGAGAAATAGATCGACTTGCCGTCACGCGAGGCAACGGCGCCGCCGGCGTTGCTGACGTCGTCCGACGACGTCAGCTTGATGCCTCCGCCTCCGCCTTCGCGGTGATAGATCCAGAGCTCGATCGGCGGGATCCCCGCGCGTTTGCCGTCCTCCTTGCGCGCGATGACGTACTGGCCGTCCGTCGTCCAGGCGGGGCTCCGCACGAAGGCGTCCTTCTCGGTGGTCAGAGCCTGCGGCGCGCTCCCATCGGCGTTCATGGTCCAGACGTTGTCGATTCCGCCGCGGTCGCTCGTGAACGCGATCGTCTTTCCGTCGGGCGAGAACCGCGGCTGGGCATCGTAGGCCGGGCCCGAAGTCAGTCGTTTCGCCGCGCCGCCGGCGATGGGCAGCGCGTAGATGTCGCCGAGAAGGTCGAAGACGATCGTCTGACCGTCCGGCGAAACGTCGAGCGAGCTCCACGTCGCCTCCGAAGTCGTAAACGTGATCTTGCGTGCGTCGGCGCGCGGCTTGTTGATGTCCGCAGCGACGTCGGGTTTCTTCTCCTTGTCCTTGTCGGGTTCTTTTTCCTGGGCGGGAGCGGGGCAAGTCAGAACCAGCGAGGCGATGAGCGCGAGTCCGCCGAGCCACGACTTCCGCATCGTCTTGTCCTCCTGAGGGTTCCGAAAAGAACGCGGATTATCTCCCGCGCCGGATCGCCGGTGTCAAACCCGTGTCCGATTCAGCGACAATTTGTCTCAGCATGAAGCGGCGCGCGGCGTTGGTCCTCGCCGGGACGGTCCTCGTCCTGTTTCTCTGCCGCGGTTCGCTGACGCTGGCCCTTCTCGAGCACCGTCCCGCCTCGCGGCCAAACACTTCGGGCGAGCCCGAGCAGACGGCGGACTCAAAGCCTTCCTTCGAGCACCGCGCGGGCCGCCGTCGCTACCGCATCACACCCCGCTTTCGCTGGGACGAGTCGGCTCGCGTGGTCGGCAACCGGCCGTACCGGTGGGGCGCTGCGGCTGCGCTGATCCCCGACGACCTCGCCCTGGCATGGGGTCCGCTGCTGTCGCCGCCTTTCGCCGGGCACATCTCCTACAGTCAGTACTCGAGGTTCTTCTTCTGGCGGACCAGCGACGCGGGACTCGACCGAGGCACGATCGTCTCCCACGCCGCCAACGTCCACGTCATCCCGGCGAGCTCCCGCCTGCGCCGCGCGCTCCGCGCCATTTCGAAAGGCGACGACATACGGCTTGAGGGCTGGCTCGTGGACGTCGACGGCGTGGACGATTCTTCCTTCCATTGGGCCACCAGCACCTCGCGGGAGGACGAGGGCCCGGGCTCCTGCGAGACGGTGTACCTGACGCGGCTGACGGTCAGCGAGCGGGTGTACGAGTAGCGAACCTCCAGCCGAGAATCGCCAGCGCGAGCCCGAGGACGGCGAGGCCGCTTGCGTCGAGTGCCGGCACTGGTACGGCGGCGGCGAGCCACCCGAGCGGAGGACAGCAGGGGGCAAGTGGGCTCTGCAAGACGTTTCCGCGCTGGAGGTTCGCGGTGACGAGTGAGTGCGCAAACGGATCCGCGAAGAAGACACGGCCCGTCGCGGGATCGATTGTGACGTAGCCCAAGGAAACCCCGCCGGAGGGCGTTGGGAGCAGCGGCGTCTGTGAGCCGGTTGAAAGATCGATGGAGACGACCGTTAAGGGGATGTGGTTATCGACGAAGCTCATTCCGAGCAGCCGATTCCCTGCCGGGTCCCAGACCAGCGGCGGGCAGCAGGGCAGCGGCGTCTGCGAAACCGTGCGGTTCGCGAGGTCGACAATGTTGAGCTCATTCGGCGCTCCATTCGGCGCGCCCTCGAAGAAGATGCGACGCCCGGCGGGGTCGATGGTGACAGTTCCTCCGTCTATTCCCGGGATGGTCGTCGGGACGAGCGGCGTTACGGCGGCGGTAGCGGGGTCGATCGAGGCGACAGTCACCGTCGTATGTCCCGGCAGGTAGCCCAGGCCGAGAAGTTGGTTCCCGACCGGGTCCCAGAGCACCGTTGTGCCAAAGTTGGTGGGCGTAGCCGACACGGTCCGGTGAACCAGATCCACGACGTAGAGCGAGGTCGTTCCGGGGTCGATGCTAACGAAGAATACACGTCGCGACGCCGCGTCAATAGTTAGGGCGCTGCTGGTACCGACTACTCCGATCGCAGGTGTTGCCATGAGCGACCTCTGCGCACCCGTGACCGGGTCGATCGACACGACCGTGACGGTCGCGTCGCCGGGAAGGATGCTCAATCCGATCAACTCCTGGGCGAGAAGCGGATTCGCGGGGTACGCGAGCACCAACATCGTGAGCGGGGACACGAGCAAGAGCAGAAGTCGTTTCATCCTACGCTCTGGCCTCAATACCTGCCTTGAACGGTGCCTGTCCCGGTGCCGGCGAGCGCCGCGACGAGGGCGAGTGGAAGTGCCAAACTTCTTCTTCATGCGTCTTCCTTGCCTCAGAAGCGGCCGAGCGTATTCGAGGCCGAGAGCGGAATCCAGAAACCGATCCCGTCGCTACACGCGCCGAGCGGATGGCTACCCGCTCCCGTCGACCGCGTACCGATCGGCGAGAGGTCTGCGGCGTTCCAGAGCGAGATCGTGTCCGCGAACCGACTCGTCACGAGCACCCGCCTTCCGTCGAAGGCGGAGTACTCGGGTCCCGACAGTCCGTTGCCGGAGAGGGTCGCGACCACGGCGCCCGTCGAGGCGCGGACCACGCTGATCGTATTGTCGTTGTAGTTCGGGACCCAGATGTTCTCGCCGTCGAAGACCGGGAACTCGGGACTGCCGCCGACCGTGACGGTTTGAGCTACGGAGCCATCCGAATTGAGCCGGAGGAGCGTGCCCGCCGTGAAGTCGGTGATCCAGACACTCATGCCGTCGAAGACAGCCCCGACAGGAGCCTGGAAGCCCTCGACCGTCGTGACCGCCCAGGTCCCGGGAGTGATCATGGAGACCGAGTGGAGGTTGTTCGCTGTCCAGATGCGCACGCCGTCGAAAGCCATCGCCGACGGAGTCAATCCCAGATCTGCAACGATCGTGACATCGCCGGCGGGCTGTGACGGATCGATCATGTAGAGCTTGCTGGCGCTGATGCCGGCCACGAAGATGCGGCCCATGGCCGAGAGGATGCCGAACGCGCCGGTAGCGGAAGTCCACGTTTCGAGGAGCTTCCCGTCGCTCCCACGCACCCGCGACACTGAGCCGGGCCCACCGAAGTCTTCGTTGGCGACCCAGACATCCTGGCCGTCGCACGCGCATTGCGTCGGGAAATTGCCGACCGCGGTAGTGCCCAGACCGATGTCCCAGTGCGGGGTCGTGAGCCACCACTGCCCGAGCGCAGCTCGGCTTGAGGAGCGGGCGATCGCCTGGTTGACGCCCTTCGAGACGAAGACCGCCGCCTGGCCGCGCGTGACCGGATTATCGGGCGAATAGGTCGTCGGCGACGTGCCTGCGGTGATGCCGAGGTAATACATCTCGAGCACGTAGGGACAGATCGTCGGTGAAACGTCGGTGAACGGGCCGCACAGGTCCTGGACGATTCCCGTGGCCGCGCCGGCGAGAGCGACCATGAATACAAGAGGAGCGACGAGAAGGCGTTTTATGGTTCCTCCTCAGAAGCGGGCGAGCCTACCGGAGGCTCTCAAAGTGATCCAAAACCCGACTCCATCGCTGCACACGCCGGTCGGGACGGTCGCCGTGCCGGTGGGCATAGAGCCCGTCGGCGTCAGGTCCGCGGCGCGGAACAGCGAGACGGTTTCCGGCCCCGAGTTCGCGACGAGGACCCGCTCTCCGTCGAACGCGGCGGCGACGGCGCCGTCCAGGCCGTTTCCGGTGAGAGTGGCGAGCACGGCGCCGGTCGACGCCCGGATGACCGTGACCGTGCCATCGAGTCCGGGAACCCAGATGTTCGCTCCATCGAAGACCGAGAATCCCGGACTGAGCCCTGTAGGCACGGTTTGAAGGATGCTTCCGCTCGAGTCGACCCGGAGCAAGGCGTTCTGGACGTAGTCCGTCACCCACATGTTCGTCCCGTCAAACAGAAGGGTCGAGGTTCCACCGAACCCACCGACGGTCTTTGTCGTCCAGGGCACAGTCGGTCCGGGAGTTACGATCGCAATTGTCGGATTGCCGCTCGCGATCCAGACCTGGCTGCCGTCGAATGCAAGGCCTTGCACCGTGCCGAGGTTGTCCGCCACGGTTGTGACCGCGCCCGCGGGCTGGCTCGGATCGAGCATGTAGAGCTTACCGGCGCCGGGGACCTGACCCGTCACGAGTACCCGTCCCATCGCGATGGTGACTCCGTATGCCGCCGCTGCCCCGGTCCAGGTCTCGATCACTGCTCCGTCGCTCGCGCGCACTCGAGTCACCGTTCCGTCGCCGGCCGGAACCCAGACGTCGGCTCCGTCGGAGGCGCAGGTGAATGAGCCCATTGCGACCGGGGTAGGCGGCAGAAGAGTCGGCTGCTGAGTCGTCCACCACTGGCCGAGAGCGGCGCGTCTGGACGAGCGAGCGATTGACTGATTGACGCCCTTGGAGACGAAGACGGCGGCCTGGCCGCGCGTGACCGGATTGTCGGGCGAATAAGTAGTGGGTGAGGTGCCCGCGGTGATGCCGAGGTAGTACATCTCGAGCACGTACGGACAGATCGTCGGCGCGACGTCGGTGAAGGGGCCGCATTGATCCTGGACGATGCCCGTTGCGGCGCCGGCCAGGACCGTGGAGAGAAGAAGCAAGGGGACGAGCAGCTTTCTCACGAGATCCTCCCGTCAACTGGCAACTCACTGTCGAAGTTGTGAAAGGCCCACGGCAGCGATCAAAAGAGCCAGAGCGGCGAGACCGAGCGTGCCGAGCGTCGGAATCGTCGAGGCGGCCAGCGCCGAATACGTCGTTCGTCCGACTTCCGTGGTTTGCGAACAATCCTGATCGAACACGACGACGTCATACATCCCCGGCGGGATGCCCGCGACGATGAGGTTCACCTCGAAGTCGTCGACCGGCTGGATGCACATACAGCTGGGTAGCTCCGCCTGTTTCAACATGACTTGAATCTCGGAGCCGACGACGACGGCCGTCGGGCCGTGCGGTCGGCATCCAGCGAAGGTTCCGCAGACGTGAATCCGGACGCTCGTACCGCCCGCCGGCGTCGCCGTCACTGTCCAGGATGGGAATCCGGAGCAGGTCGCGGCCGCCACGAATCGGGCGGGAAGCAGGGCGATGAACGCGAGCGCCAGACGCTTCACAACGTCCTCCTCAGAGTCGAACGAGCTTGGATCCGTCTGCGGCCTCCACCGTGATCCAGAAGTTCAAACCGTCGCTCGCGGCGGCGACGGGAAAGATGCCCGAGAGATCAGTCTCGCCGAGGAGCGTAAAGTCCGTCCGCAGCACTGAGAGTGTCGGCGACAGTCCCTTCGAAGGATCTCCCTGCCCGATGACGAGGAGCCGTTCGCCGTCGAACGCCGCACCCGAAGGCGCGCCGTGCGCCCCGTCCAGCACCGCGACGGTCGTGCCGTCGGCGACGCGGACGACATGGACTCCCGCGAGCGCGTTCGACACGATGATGTGGCTGCCGTCGAAGGTGAGGGGAAGAGGGCTGCCTCCGCGAAGTCCGACGCTCACGGTCTGCAGGACGGCGCCGCGGGCGTCGAGTTTCAGAAGGACGCAGGGTCCCGAGTCCGACACCCAGACATGGGAACCGTCGAAGACGATTCCGGACGGAAGCTGGAAACCGGCTTCGATAGTCGTGACCGTCCATGGCGTTTCGGCCGACGGGGTCAGGATCGAAACCGATCCGGCGGCGTTGGCCGTCCAGATTCGAGCGCCGTCGAACGCAGGCACGAAGGGATACGTCGGCAGATTCGTCGCCACGGCAGTCACGGCTCCGGGAGATTGCCGGGGGTCGATCATCGAGAGAATGCCGGGTTCGCCGGCGACGCCGAAACCCGCGACGAACACGCGCCCCATCGCGACGAGGAGTGCCCCGGCGGCCTTCTTGATCGACCATGCCTCGAGAAGCTTTCCGTCACTCGCGCGAATGCGAAAGACGCTGTCGGCAGCGCCGACCCACACATCTGTTCCGTCGCACGCCACGGGTCCGAAAGGCCCGAGCGGTCTTGGCAGGGTCGTCACGCCGAGGCCTCCCGACCATGCCGATGAGGATGTGGTCCACCACTGACCCAGAGCCGCGCGGCGGGAGGGACGTCCGCCGGCGCCGCGCGCTGCGGAGAAGGCGTGGAATTTGGGAGAGAGGCTGGAGCTCATGTCGTCACCGTCTTCAGATTCGTGAATCCCTGGCCAGGAGGATTCCGATCACGCCGATGGCGACTCCGGTGATCGCCAGGGCGATCGGAGACGCCGCCGGAACCGATACGCTCAGGAACGGGCCGTCGACGAATGAGAGCCCAGTCGTGCCCAGTGTTACGGACTGACCGGGGGTAAGCGTTTGAGTCAGAAGCTGCGTCGCGATGCCTTCATAACTGCAGCCGCCGCTCATGAGGTTTGAGAGTGATCCGCCGGCGATCTGAGCCCACATCTCTTGCGGTGTCACACCCGTGTATCGGCTGCCAACGGGTAACGTGACGTAGTAGTGGTGGATCCAGCAGGCCGGTGTCGGCGCACCAACCTTTTCGGCCGCGATTCCGGCCGGTGCACCGTATCGGAGGAACGGAGCGACGTACTGGATACCGAGCCACATGTTCGTCGCCACGAATGTGTCGACCACCATCGCGGTGGTTCCGCCGTTTCGTAATTGGATCGTGAGTCCCAGGTGGTCCGTTTCCGCGACGTGCGTGAACGTCTCGGTCATCTGCAGGCTGGTCGCGCCGCCGGCGACGACTACCCGCACCGTGAACGGATCATCTTCGGTTCCCGTGCCCGTCACCTGCGAGATCGACACAGGCGTCCAGGCCGTGAACGACTGCATCACGTACGTCCCGCACGGATGGCTCGAAAAGTCCGGCGCGTAGACCGTTCCATCGATCGACGCCAGTGTCCCCGTGTCGCCTGTTGTCCCGGCTGGGCAGGGGGTGGGGTGAAACAGGGCTGTGTCGGGAACGCGCCGGTCGCTCACCTGAAAAGACGTGTCGTCGCCGATGTCGATCGTCAGCAGGCCGCCGGAGATGGTGCGTACGACCGGCGTTGCGGCTCGAACCGCGCCTCCGGCGAGCAGGGCCGCGGCCACCACAGGCAGGATTCGCAGCCTTTTGCCAGAGGTCCGGAGGTTCATGTCCCCTCCCTGAACGGCTTGGGAGGGGTTATGCCATTACAGCATAGAAGGTGTCAAGCGATTTCCCACTTCCGGGCGACGCGGCGGGCGATGAGGAAGAAAACCACCCCAAACCCAACGAGCACGAGGACTTGCGGCCATAGGGCCGACACCGACTCGTCCCGCCAGAAGATCTTCGTGAAGCCATCGATGGCCCAGGCGTTGATCGTCACGAGGCCGAACTTCTGGAGCTTCTCCGACATCAGGAACCGCGGATAGAAGCTGCCTCCGACCGCAGACATGATCAGGATCGACAGGTTCGCGACGGCGACGAGCTGCATCCGCGTCCGGCAGATCGACGCGAGCAGCAGACCGAACGTCGACGTCGCGACCGCCGTCGCGACGGCCATCACGAGAAAACCCGGAAGGTGGTTCATGAGGTCAACGCCGAAGAAGATCGCTCCCCACACGAACATCAGCACGAGCTGCACGACGCCCACTCCGGCGAGGTAGACGAGCTTTCCGCCGAGAAGCGGCGTCATCGACACGCGCGTGGAGAGGATGCGGTCGAGGGTGCCGCTCTCCGCCTCCTCGATCAACGCTCCTCCCGCGCCCGACGCCGAGAAGAGAAGGAACATGACGCCGAGGCCGGCAGCATAGAAAGTCACCGTCGGGTTCTTCTTGGCCTCGCCGACGATGTCGCGCGTCTTCACGGCGACGGGACCGGACGCCGAGGCCGCGCGCGGCGCCGCGGGCTGGCCGGGAGGAGTCTCGGCTTCGAGGGACCGCAGGCTCTCATCCATGCGGGCCTTCTGCTCGGGCGTCAGTCCTCCGCTCCACCGGTCGACTTCGGCGACGCCGGTCCGTGCCATCGCCCCGGGCAGCGACGTCATCACGACTTTCTGGACGAGTCCCGCCAGTACCTGCGGCGCGATCGGATCCGCGCTGTCCGCGAGGATTGCGAGCTCGGGCCGATTCTCTGCGGGGCCGAACGAGATCGGGTGCTCGCCGAAGCCCTTCGGGATGATCAGCGCGACGGGCGCGTCGCCCCGGCGGACGGCGGATTCGGCCGTGGCGGCCGTGTACGAAATTGGTGGACCGTTCCTCGCCGCCGGTCCCGCGGACTGGACGTCGAGACCGGTCTCGGCCCGCAGGCCATCGAGGAATCGGCGTGAGTTCGCGCTTTGATCCTCGTCCACCACCAAAACCTGGATCTTGCGCGTCTCGGCCCGGCTGCCCGAGCCTGAGAAGATCGCGGCGAAGATCGAGAAGAACGCTACCGGCAAGACGAACGCCAGCACGAACGCGGCGCGGTCGCGCCTCAGGTTCATCAGCCGGTTTTTCGCGACGGCGAAGATCATTCCCGCAGCTCCCGTCCCGTCAACTGGAGGAAGACCTGTTCGAGCGTCGGGCTCTTCAGCGTCAGATCGCGCACGCCGACTTTCTCGGCGTCGAAGAGGCCCAGCAGATCCCGCACGCCCGAGGCCGCGTCCTCGACGGACACGTTGACCTTTGTCCCGTCGACCGTCGCGGCGAGGCGTCGCAGCTTCTCCGCGAACGCTGGCGAGATCGGCGAGGTCGCCTCGACCGTGACTGCCTGCCGGCCGCCCAGTGTCTTCTTGACCAGCTCTTCCTTGGTTCCGAGCGCGATGATGCGGCCGTGGTCGATGATCGCGATGCGATCGCAGAGGCGCTCGGCCTCTTCCATGTAGTGTGTCGTATAGAGGAGAGAGACGCCGCGCGACTGGAGCTCGCCGATCATTTCGTAGATCCGCTCGCGCGACTGCGGGTCCACTCCCACCGTCGGCTCGTCGAGCAGGAGAACCTTCGGGGAGTGGATCGTACCGGCCGCCATGTTCAGTCGGCGCTTCATCCCGCCCGAAAGGCGATCGGTCTTCTCGTCCGCCCGGTCGGCGAGGCCGATCCAGGCGAGGCTCTCGGCGATCGAGGCTGCGAGCGCTGCCACCGAAAGACCCTGATATCGGCCGAAGGTCCACAGGTTTTCGCGCGGGGACAGCAAGGGATAGAGCGCGATCTCCTGAGGCACCCAGCCGCGCGCCGACCGGGCGGCGTCGTCGGAAGGCGCGAAACCGAGGATGCGGACGCTGCCTCCGTCCGGGACGACCCGGCCGGCCACGCTGCGGACCAGGGTCGTCTTACCGGCGCCGTTGGGGCCGAGCAGGCCCAGGACTTCGCCCGGCGCGAGATCCAGCGACACGCCGTCGAGCGCGCGCCGTCCTCCGAAGCTCTTGGAGAGGTCGCGAATCTCGAGGGGCCGCGGGGCGCCGGACATAGGTCGAGCGCATCCTGTCAAGGAAGCGCGTTCAATGTCCAGATGCGGAGAAGGCGAGAACTTGCGGTAAGCTGCGCCGCTCACCCTGGAAGAAAAAGATGCACTCCGTAACCTTCGTGCTCCTGGTGGCAGCCGGAAGTCTCGGCATCCTGCTCTCCTTCGTGCAGGCGCGCTCGCGCGCCGTGCTCGCCGAGGACGGCTTCGCTGAGCCGGGCCGCCGCGCGGCCGCGATGGCGCTGCTCGGGGGAGTGCTGCTCCTCGTCGTCGCGATTCCCTTCGCCGGTGGCATCGCGGGCTCCCAGGCGGAGACCAAGGGCCTCTCGCTCGTGTCGGTCTTCGCGGTCCACGCGGTCCTGGTCTTCTTCCTGGTGTCCTACTACGCGCTCTCGGGTCGCCGCTCGCTGGTCGACTTCCTCCGGCTGCGAAGCGAGAAGCCGGGACGCGATCTTGCCGTCGGAGTGATCATCGGCGTGGGGGGATGGATCGTCACGATCCTGACGGCCGCGATGCTGATCGGGTTCTGGTACATCGCGTCCCGCCGCGCTCGGGGAGAGCCCGCCGGGACGCAGACGGTGTCGCCGGTGATCTTCTGGATCCTCGCGCAGCCCCTCTGGGTCAAGCTCCTGATCGTGGCGTCGGCGATGGTGGTCGAGGAGCTCTTCTTCCGATCCTTCCTTCAGACGCGGGTCGGACCAGTGGCGGCGACCCTGATGTTCACGGCCGCGCACGGCGCGTACGGCCAGCCGCTGGTGCTCGTGGGCATCCTCGTCATCGGCGCCGTGCTCGCCGTCACGTTCGCGATATACCGCAACGTCCTTCCGTGCATCGTCGCACACGGCGTGTTCGACTCCATCCAGATGTTCGTGATCATCCCGATGGTGCTCAAGGCGGTCCAGGCGGGCTGAGCGTTCGTCTCAGGGCTGGTAGAATCTTCCATGCCATCCCGGGGCGGTTTCGCCGCCCGTTTCGCGCTCTCCCTCGTGGTGTGCCTCGCGCCGGCTTCCGCCGGAGCGCTGGATCCCCGTAAGGCGATCACTCAGTACGCACACCAGGTCTGGAAGACCGATCAGGGCCTGCCGCAGAACTCCATTCAGGCGATCCTGCAGACGCGTGACGGCTACATCTGGCTCGGAACCG
>Ga0075423_10000103_pt1 | contig 51618 bp, 36 predicted proteins | sample SoiMethybrSBSTD2_FD_80114 | JGI IMG/M metagenome (GOLD analysis project Ga0075423, IMG submission 80114) | Bulk soil microbial communities from a Populus tree surrounding site in Tennessee, USA - Soil MetaG P. TD hybrid SBSTD2 | ecosystem: Environmental > Terrestrial > Soil > Tree plantation... | reverse complement strand
GACCTGCTCGGGCGACATGTAGGCCAGTGTGCCAATCACCGTGCCGACGCGCGTGCCACCGGACTGCCGCGTACGCGTCGGCACGTCATCACCGGGGGCATCGAGGAGTTTGGCCAACCCGAAATCGGTCAGCTTCGCGTAACCGTGTCTGGTGACGAGGACGTTCTCGGGCTTGATATCGCGATGGATGATTCCGGCGGCGTGAGCAACCGCGAGGCCATCAGCCACGCCCACGAGGAGCTCGACCACCTGACGCCATGAGCGCTTGTCACTCGTCGCCCATGCTCTGAGCGTGCCGCCGTCGATCAGCTCGGTGACCAGGTACTGACGCCCTGCGAATTCGCCGACGTCGTGAACGGTCAGGATGTGAGGGTGATTCAGAGACGAGACGGTCTGCGCTTCGCGCTGGAATCTCTGTCGGGCGAGGGAATCTCCGAAGTCCCCGGAGAGGAACTTGATTGCGACGTGCCGATTGAACTTGGTGTCAATCGCACGATAGACGACCCCCATCCCGCCGGCACCGATCACCGACTCGATGCGGTAGGGGCCGATCTCGGTTCCCGGTTCCACCGACGCGGGATCCGGCAATGAGGTCATAGAGGACTGCCGGGCCGATTCTATGACAAATCGATTCGAACGCTCCTGGCGCGCTCGCTAGACTTGTGGGGTGTTCATCATCGAACTGATTTACAAGGCTGATCTGGCCCGAATCGACGCACACATGCGCGACCACATGCGCTTCATCAACGCGCACTATGCCAGCGGTCATTTCGTGGTGTCCGGACGCAAAGTGCCGCGCGACGGCGGCATCATCGTGGCGGTGGGCGGCGATCGTTCGGCGGTCGAAGCCATCGCCCGGCAAGATCCGTTCGTGACCCTCGGACTCGCCGACGTGCGGGTCATCGAGTTCCGCGCCAGTCAACGCGCGAAGGACATTCAAGCGCGCATCGACGGCGAATCGTGATGACACCATTGACTCATTCACCGAGCTCGTGGTGTCATGTCTACGTGTGGTTCACCTGCATGTACTCGTCGCGGCATCGTGGCGCCAAGACTATTGGCACGCGACAAGAGGTGCGCAGGTGAGCTGACGGTCCTTTAACCGACCCGAGCCATTCAAGAAGGGCCAGCACCTGTCGCCGCAGGTGCTGGCCCTTTTTCTTTGTCGGTTTCTGTGTCGAAGAGGGTCCGGCGGAAGCCGGACGTGACCAACGACCATGACTACTGCTGTCGACGACGAGCCTCGAGATCCCACTCGTTTGAGCCGTGCGCTCCGCCTGGTGCTCGTTCGCTACGGCGAACAGGTTCGCCACCGCCCATGGATGTCGGCGGCGGCGTTGCTGTTGCCGGGGCTCGGCGACATCCTCAACGTCTACGGTCCGCCACTGGTGGTGGCGCGGATACTCCCGCTTGCGCGCGACGGGGCGCTGACGACAAGCACGCTGGCACCGTACGTCATCGCGTTCGCATCGCTGTGGGTCTGTGGCCAGGTGGCCTGGCGATGTGCGACCGCGGCGATCATCCGTGTCGAAGTACGAGCGATTGAGGCGCTCTACATCGAGGCGATGGATGAACTACTGGCCAAGGATCTGGCCTTCTTCCACAACAACTACGCGGGCTCGCTCACCAAGCGCGCGCTCGGGTATGCACGACGATTCGAGAGTGTGTTCGACGTGCTTGCATTCCAGGTGGCCGCCACCATCCTCCCGCTTGGCTTCGCAGGCGTCGTGCTGTGGCAGTACTCGCCATGGCTCGTCGTCCTATTGCTTGGCATGCTCTCGGCGGCGCTGGTCTTGATTCTGCCGCTGATCCGCCGACGACGACGGCTCGTCGACCTGCGAGAGACGGCATCGAACACAGTGGCGGGACACGTGGCCGACTCGATTGGCAATGCGGAGGCGGTGCGTGCGTTCGCCCGCGAGCCGGAGGAAATGCAGATCCACGCCCACAACGTCACCGACTTCGGCGCCAAGACACAGCGGTCGTGGGACTACCAGAATCTGCGTATCGACATCGTGGCGGCGCCGATGTTGATCCTCACCAACACGCTCGGCCTGATCGTGGCGCTCGCCACGAGCAGCGGCACCGGCATCAGCCTCGAAGCGGTGTTCATCACCTTCAGCTACTACGCCACGGCCTCGCGCGTGATGTGGTCGTTCAACCAGATCTACCGCAACCTCGAGAGCTCGCTGACGGAGGCCGCGCAGTTCACGGAGCTGCTGCTGGATCCTCCAGCCGTGGTCGACACCGCGGCCCCGGAGCGCTTTGCCCCGATCGACTTCGGCGTCGAGCTTCGAGAGGTCAGCTTTCGATATGCCCCGACGCAGCCGCTGCTCTTCGATCGCTTCTCGGTGCGAATCCGCGCCGGTGAAAAGGTCGGCCTCGTCGGCCGGTCGGGCGGCGGCAAGACGACGCTGACGCGGCTGCTGCTGCGATTCTCGGACATCGAGCGCGGCGAGATCCTGATCGGCGGGCAAGCCATCGATCGCGTGCCGCAGGCGGCGCTGCGCGAGGTGATCGCGTATGTGCCGCAGGATCCGTCGATGTTCCACAGGAGCGTGGCCGACAACATCCGGGTGGGACGCCCCGGGGCCACCGACGCCGACGTCCGGCGCGCGGCAGCACTCGCGCACGCCGCCGAGTTCATCGAGATGCTGCCGGCTCGGTATGACACCCTGGTCGGCGAGCGCGGGGTGAAGCTCTCGGGCGGTCAGCGGCAGCGTGTGGCCATCGCTCGCGCCATTCTGCGGAACGCGCCGATTCTGATCCTCGACGAAGCCACCAGCTCGCTCGATTCGGAGAGCGAGGCGCTGATTCAGGACGCCCTGTGGGCGTTGCTCTCGGACCGCACGGCCATTGTCATCGCGCACCGGCTGTCGACCGTGAGGCGGATGGATCGGCTCGTGGTGCTCGATCGCGGGGCGATCGTCGAACAGGGCGCGCATGACGCGCTGGTGGCGAGCGATGGAATCTACGCCGCCTTGTGGGCGCACCAGTCGGGCGGGTTCCTGGCTCTCGACCCGGAGGTCACGCCGGTGTGATGCGGGGTCCGGTCACTTCGATCCGATCAGCGATTCGATCACGGCGGCGGTTTCCGGGAAGCCCTCACCTTGCGCCTGCTTGATCCCAGGGACGCCGATGCCCTTCGCGAGATCGAGCGCGGTTCTGCCGTTGGCATCCTTCATCTGGAGATCGGCACCGTGCTCGGCGAGGAACTTCACGACCGGCGTGTAGCCGCGCTCGGCCGCGCCATGCAGCGCGGTCTGATGCGGCACCGCGCGGGCGGTAGGCACCTGGCTGGCGCGTCCACCACGCCCCGCACGAGCATTGGCGTTTGCCGACGCGCTGTACTCGACGGGACGAGCTGAATCGGTCACCATCCGCGCGTTGATATCTGCTCCCGCATCGAGTAGCAGCTGCATCGTCGCCAGCACACCTTCGTTGGTGCGGTTGCGTCCGCGCGTGACGCGCGTGCCGAACTCGACGCCCGCCGCCGCCATCAACGGTGTGACGCCTTCTTTGCTCGGCAGATCGACCAGTGCCTTGTTCTTCAGCAGCAGCTCGACGAACGGCGCATCGCCGGCGCGGGCGGCGCGCAGCAGCGGCGTGGCGCCCTGCGCGAGGATGGTGTCGCCGCCGCGATCCTGCGGCACGTCGCGATACGGCGGACGACGCTTCAACTGCAGATTCGGATTGGCGCCCTTCGCGAGCAGGAGACGCCCCACGTCGAGCGCCGTGACCGAATCCTCGCTCGGGATCACGGCCATCGCGCCGTTGCCTTTCGTGGGCAGCGTGCTGACATCGGCCGCCATGTAAAGCGGCGAACGACCGTAGAGATCCCATTTGTCGACGTCGGCGCCGGCCTTGATCATGAAGGCGGCAAACTCGAAGTGCAGGTTGAACAGCGCCATGTTGAGCGGCGTAACGCGATCCGGATCCTCGAGATTGGGATCGGCCCCAGCGGCGATCAGATGACGCGCGCACTCGACGCAGCCCTCGCGAGCGGCATAGAGCAGCGGGGTGAAGCCGCCCTTGTTCATGTCTTTGGGCCGCGGCTCGGTGATGACCTTGCGCTCCCATTGACGGATCACACCGCGGGCGTTGACGTCGGCGCCGTGAGTGGCGAGGAACTTGACCATCTCGGCCTGGCTCTGCGCCGCCGCCCACATCAACGCCGTCTGTTCACCGAACGTTTCCTTGGCGTTGACGTCGGCGCCCGCTTCGACCAGCCGCTTCGCGGCCTCGACATGACCGCTGCGCGCCACCGCCATCAACGGGGTTTCGCCTTCCGGGTTCTTGGTATTGGGATCGGCGCCGGCTTTGAGCAGCGCATCGACGATCGGCGCCGATCCGATGATCGCCGCTTCGGTGATCGCCGTGGTGCCGAACTGGTTCTTCACTTTGACGTCGGCGCCGGCCTTGATCAGCGCGCGGACGAGCTCCAGATCGCCGTTGCTCGACGCCCACATGATCGCCGTGGTGCCATCCGGCCCCGGCGTGTTCGGATTCGCACCCTTCGACAGCAGCTGCACCGCGGCTGCACGATCGCCGCGCTCGGCGGCATCAAGCAACGTCGATCCCGCGGCCATGGCCACCGAGGCCGCGGCCAGGGACGCCGCGATGAAATTCAGAATGCGGAATGCAGAATGCAGACACGACCTATTCGCGATGCGCGGTGTCTGCATTCTGAATTCTGACTTCTGCATTACCCGTCTCCTAGATCTCGGAGAGAATGCCACCGCTGTCTCCGATCTTCTCCACCGGAATGTTGTTGCGATCGAACAGCGTCACCAACAGATCGGCGAAGCGCGAGTCCTGCGGGTACTTCAGATGCTGGCCGCCCTTGATGCGGCCGTTGGCGTGGCCGAGGATCGCCGACGGCAGCGGATCGTTGTTGTGTTTGTCGCTGTTGCTCATGTTGCTGCCGAAGAGGATGGTCGAGTGATCGAGCACCGTGCCGGTGCCCTCCTTGGCCTTCGACAGACGATCGATGAACTTGGCGAACACCTCGGTGTGATAGCGCTGGATCTGCACCAGCTTCTCCATCTTGGCCGCCTGGTTGCCGTGATGCGACAGCGGATGGAACGCCTCGGCGATGCCGAGGTTGGTGTAGGTGCGCATGCTCGCTTCGCGATCCATCGAGAGGGTGATCACGCGCGTGATGTCGGCCTGGAAGGCGAGCGCCATCAGATCGAACATCAGCTTGAAGTGCTCGGTGATGTCGTTCGGCGTACCAACCGGCGCGTCGGGAATGTCGAGCCGCGACATGTCCGCCTGCGACGCCATCTGCACGCGTCGCTCGATCTCGCGCACCGAGTCGAGGTAGTCGCTCACGACCACGCGATCGGTGACGCCGAGGCTGGCCTGCAGCCGCGCCGCCTGTCCCTTCACCCGATCGAGGATGCTGCCGGTCTCGTGCAGAATCGCGGCCCGCTCTTTATCGGTGTCGCCCTGGCCGAACAGCTTCTGGAACACCGCGCGCGGATTGCCTTCTTGCGGCAGCGACTGCGTCGGCGTGCGCCACGCGATCCGCGCGCCACCGAGCGACGTTGTCAGCTCGAGCGACGGCAGCCGCGTGTCCTGACCGATGTGGCGCGCCGCGAACTGGTCGGCGCTGATGCCGGCATCGGGACTGGCGACGCCGTGATCCCACGGCTTCACGCACGTCAGCCACGTCATCTCGATGTAGCCGTGCGGCTCGGGCGTCTCACCCTGCTTGTTGCGCAGCCCCGACACGATGGTGAGGTGCTGCCGATACGGCTCGAGCGGCCCGAGAATCGGCGACATCTCGAAGTTCGTGCCCGTCTGCGGCGGCGACCAGCGATCCATGATCGCGCCGTGCGGGAAGCCGATGAACGCCAGCCGCCGCGGCGTTGCGCCGACCGGCGTCTGCGCCCACGCCGTGGCCGCGGGGTTCATCGCATCGAGCAGCGGCAGCGCGATCGTCGCGCCCACGCCCTTCAACACCGCTCGCCGTGACACCTGCTTTTTGAACACGAACATGTCGTATCTCCCGGGCCGCCTGAAGGCGGCCCCTACGTACGCCGGCTCCTACTTCTTTGCGACTCGGCCTTCATCGCTCGCCGGCGGCGGCACGCGCCGCATCCGGAACTGATCGCTTTTCACCACCGACTGCACGAGCATCGAGAACCGATAGTCGGTCGCCGCCGCGCCGCGCACGATGCGACGCACGGTCGGCATGTCGTAGTACTCCAACTTGCGTCCCGTCGCGTACGTCAGCAGACCCTCGGTGAACGTCTGCGCAAACTGCTCGGGATGCTTGAGCAGCGCCTTCCGCAGATCGTCCGGACCATTGATCGGCGTGCCGTCGGGCAGCACGCCCGACGAATCGATCGCCGCGCCGGCGTAGCGATCGCGATCGCGCCACATGCCGGTGGCGTCGAAGTTCTCGAGCGCGAGGCCGAGCGGATCCATCACCGCGTGACACGCCGAGCACGTCGGGCTGGCGCGATGCTTCGCCATCATCTGGCGCACGGTGAGCGCCTTGGTCGTGCCGACATCCTTCTCGTCGAGCGTCGGCACACCCGGCGGCGGCGTCGCCGGCGGCACCCCCTGCAGATGTTCGAGGACGAACTTGCCGCGCAGCACCGGTGACGTCCGATTGGGATAGGCCGCCGCCATCAGCACCGCGCCCTTGCCCATCAAACCCCAGCGTGTGGAGTTGGTCAGCTCGACTCGCCGGAAGCGATCGCCTTTCACATCGGTGAGGCCGTAGTGCAGCGCCACGCGCTCGTTGAGATAGGTGTGCGTCGCGCGCAGCAGATCGACGACGCTGCGGTCCTCGCGGAAGATGCTGTCGGAAAACAGCGTGAGCTCGGTGCGGAAGTCGTCGCGCGGATCGGAGCGGCCCGAGGCGTAGGGGAACACCGCCGAGTCGGGGACGATCTCGTCGAGCCGCTTCATGTCGAGCCACTGATGGACGAAGTTGCTGGCCAGCGTGATCGACCGCTGATCGGCGAGCATCCGCTTCACCTGCCGCTCGAGCACCGCGGGCTCCTTGAGTTTGCCCTCACTCGCGAGCTGCAGCAGTTCGTCGTCCGGAATCGAGTTCCACAAGAAGAACGACAGCTGCGACGCGAGCTCGAGATCGACGATCGTGTAGCTGTCACCAGGGCGCAGCCCCGCCGGCACGTGCTCGCCCCGATACAGGAAGAACGGGCTGGCGAGAAGACCCGTGATGGCGCTTCGAACCCCCGATTCGAAACCACCGGCCTTCACGCTGTCCTCGTAGTACTGCATCAGCTCGTTCACATCGTCGGCGGTCACCGGCCGCCGATACGCGCGTCGCGCCAGCGACGACATGATCTTCTTCGCGCAGGTCGCCTGCGCGTCGGCAGTCGCACCGGCCGCCGGCGTGCACGCGAAGATGCGGTCGCGGCTCGGCGTCGCGCTGAGGCCTTTGGCGTTGAACGGACCGCGCACCTGGAACGACTGCACGCGATAGAACCGATCCTGACCGCCGCCGGGCGAGAACAACTGCTGCTGATCGTCCGACTCGGCGAACGTGCGTCGTTTGAACGCGACACCGATCCGGTGTGGTCCAGCGGTGGTGTTGAACTTGATGTTCTTCAGGCGCGCGTTGACGCGATCGAGGGCGCCGTTCTGCACCTGGTCGTACTGCTTCATGTCCTCTTCGCCGCCGATCACCGTCTCGTAGACGATCTTGCTGTCGACCGTCACCACGAGCGGGTTCTCGAACTCCATGCCGTTGCCCCAGATGTGGGTGGCCATGTCGGCGATGTCGACGATGTATTCACCGTCGGAGGGGAGATCGACCTTGGCGAGAATGCCACCGCGCGTGCCGAGCGGCAGGCCGGGCACGTGCGTGAGCTGATTGCCGGGACCGGCGCGGAACGTCCATCCACCGGGTCGCGCATCAGGCCGACCCAGCGCCTTCACTGCTACGGCGCGTGCGGCAATCACGTACTGCTCGATGAACGAGGGCGACACCTGCAACGCGGTGGCGATGTTGTCGAAGCCTTCTGCGATGTCGTCGGCCGGCAACACCTCGGCCGCGTCGTAGTCGACGGCCAGCAGATCGCGTACGGCGTTCGAGTACTCCTTGCGATTGAGTCGATGCAGGACCACGCGATCGGTGATGTGCGCCTTCGGCTCCAGGCGATCGAGCGATGTTTCGAGCCACGAGACCAGCGCATCAACCGCGGCCGCGTCTGGCTGTCGCGATCCGGGCGGCGGCATCACGCGTCCGCGCAGCTTGCGCACCGCCTTCTCGAAAACGTCGGCATGCTGCCCGATGCTCTCGCGCGTGATGCCTTCGAAGCTGACGCCACCCGTCTTCGCGCGATCGTTGTGACAGGTGACGCAGTACTGCTTCACCGTCGCGACCTGCGCGTCGGCGGAGGCCGACGCAGGGGCCGCCGACACAGGGGGCGCCGACGTAGGGGCCGCCTTTAGGCGGCCCTGATCCTGCGCCGCCGTGAAAACGCGCGTCAGCGAGCCAACGAACACAACGCCCGCCAGCGCCATCACGATCGTCGCTCTACTCAGTGTCTGCATTCTGAATTCTGAATTCTGCATTCTGCTCTACGCGTCAGGCGACAGATAGGCCCACAGGCTCTCGAACGAGCGACGAATGAACTCGTCGGCGTTGCCCATCTGCGCCTCAAACTCCTTGGCCGGCTGCGCCGCCACCGCCTCGCTCGGTCCGCGCCCTCTGTTCAGCATCGTCGACAGCCGGTCGTAGATCGTTCCGTACATCTCGGTTTGTGTCTTGAGGTCCTTCACGCTGAGCACCGGGCCTCGACCCGGCACGATCCGCGTGTCATCGTTGGCGATCGTCTGCAGCCGCTGCAGCCCGCCGACGATGCCGCCGATCCAGCCGCCGGTGATGTAGTCGACCACGGGCCAGCCCTGGCCCGACACCACATCGCCGACTGCAAGCACGTTCTGCTTCGGGAAGAACACGTAGAGGTCGCCGTCGGTGTGCGCGGCGTCCGGGATGTAGCCGTACTGGATGCCTGACTCGAGCTTCCCTGTCGTATAGAACGTCTTGGTCGGCTGCGCCATCTTCGGCAGCCGCTTGAACTCTTTCCCGTTCCACGGCCACTTCACGTCGGTGGTCAGCCACAGTCGCGTGTTCTCGTGCGCGATGATCGCTTTGCCCGCTTGACCGATCGCGTCGTTCGATCCCGTTTGTTCCGGATGCCAGTGCGTGTTGAACAAGGTGTGCACCGGGCCACCGCCAGGCAGACCAGCCACGGCCGTCATCAGCGCAGTGGACGCACGCGCCGACATGCCGTCGACGAGCAGCACGCCGCCGTTCGTCATCTGCGCCACGACGTTGGCGTCGCCAGGCAACGAGATGACGAACAGATCGTCGGCGAGTCGCAGCGTTTGCGCCGGCGCCGGTGCCGTTTGAGCGGCAAGCCGCAGCACGGGCGCACCAAGGGCAATCCCCGCCGCGCCGCCGATGGCGCTCTTGAGCAACTCTCTTCGGGTACGACCGTGCTCGTACATGGTTGGCCGACGTTCAGTGTAGGCGGTTGGAGCAGCGACGGTCCATCCCCAAAACGAGGCACGCGATCGAGGCAAACCGGCTGAATTCCAAGGGAAAACTGCGAATCGGCAGTCGGCTCACCTCGGCGGACACTCGACGAACGAGCGGTTCAACTCGTCGAACGATGCGCACCCGAGCAGGCGCATCGTCCGCACCAGATCGGCCTTGAGGATCGCGATCGCTCGCGCCACGCCAGGACCGCCTGCCGCACCGAGCGCCCACCCATACGCGCGACCGATCAACACCGCGCGCGCGCCGAGGCAGCGCGCCTTCACGATGTCGGCGCCGCGACGGATGCCGCCATCCATCAGCACGTCGACGCGATCGCCGACTGCCTCCAGCACTTCGGGAAGCACGCGAAGACTCGCCGCCACACCATCGAGCTGACGGCCGCCGTGGTTAGAGACGATTACCGCGTCGGCGCCCGCGTCCACCGCTTGTCGCGCGACGTCGCCGGTGTGAACACCTTTGATCGCGATCGGACCACGCCACGCATCGCGAATCCACGCCAGGTCCTTCCACGTCACGTTGGTTTCGGCGAGAAGCACTCCGGTGTCGCCGGACGGCATCGGACCGACGTCGGGCAATTCGACGTTGGGGAACACGCGCGGTGCGCCGTCACGGACGTAGCCCGCGATCCATCGTGGATGTGTCGCGAATTGCGCGGCGTGCCGCAGCTTGTCGCCGAGGCTGCCCTTCATCAGCGCACCAGCACCGCGACGGATATCACGCTCGCGCATGCCGCTCACCGGCGTGTCAATGGTCACGACGAGCGCCGAGTAGCCCGCTGCACGCGCACGCGCGATCGTGGCTTCGGCAACGGCGCGCCCACCCGGCACGTACAGCTGATACCAGAGCGCACCTGGCGCATCGGCGCGTACGTCCTCGAGGCGCTGCCCCGAGAATGTCGAGAGAATGTAGGCAGTGCCGGCGGCGTGCGCCTCGCGCGCCGACACGCTTTCCCCGCGCGGATAGAACATGCGGCAGAAGCCGAGCGGCGCGAGCAGAAAGGGCACGTCGAACGTGGTGCCGAGGACCGTCGTTCGCAGATTGGGGTCGGGCGTCTCGACGCATTGACGCTGCCTGAACAGCACGTCGGCGAACGCGCGCTCGTTCGCGCGCAGCGTGATCTCGTCTTCAGCGCCGCCGTCGATGTAGTCGAAGACCACTGGTGGAAGCCGACGCTGCGCCATGCGGCGCAGATCGGCAATGTTCACAACCTGTGAAAGGCGCATAGCCACGAAGCACACGAAGAACACGAAGATGACAAGGAAGACAAGGATATCTCTTCGTGCCCTTCGTGTTCTTCGTGGCTGTCAGGTCTTCGTGTTCTTCGTGGCTGTCAGGTCACCGGTTGATCGCGTCGTGGGTGATGGAAGGAGCGACCTCGATGCACCGTTGTGCGTAGACGTCGCCGTCGACGATCAGGTGACCGCGAATCTTGGCGGTGAATCTCGGGCGCTGCGTGGGGTCGGTGCCGTACCCGATATCGAACGTGCCGTCGGGATACAAGGCGACATGCGGCACGGCTTTGTCCGGCTTGTATTCACTGCTGCCGTCAGGACTGCGGCCAGCCTTGCCCGTGGCCGTGGACAGATACAGCATGTTCAATCTCGGATCGGCTGCCGTGGCTCCCTGGACGGCGGCCTTGAGCGCACCGTACCCTCGCCGCCCTCCTTGCCAGCTCTCAAAGCCCACCTGGCCGATGATGGTGAACTGCGGCAGGAGACTGTCGAAGTCGATCTGATTGGGGTACACGCCGGGGGCTCGACCGAGCCGAAGCTCGGAGATGTCGTCGACCTCGCGCATGACTCCAGAGCGAAACAGCAGCTTTCGCGATGCCGGGTCGTACAAGAAGTCGGGAGCGGCCATGTTCAGGCCGCGGGGCGTGCTGCCGTCGCTTCTGCGGTAGTCCGACAAGAACGAATCGGAGACCGTCGCGTTCTCTCCGACCATGAGGAACGTGCGATACGGATCGACCGTCGGATCGGTGTCTTGCCGGCTCAGTGCCCGGGTGCGAATGAAGTCGCGGCCTTCCGCGAAGGTCGTCGTTTCTCCGGGGAGCCCGAAGACCCGAATCATCTCCACGAGGAACGTGAGGACGACGAGCGCCTTCCAGAACGCCGTCATGTGTCATTGGTGGTGTGCAACGCGCCTGCCCACACGCGAGTTGCCGCCGCGGAGACTTTGCCGTGCGTTTCTGAAGTGACCGCCAAAGCCGTAATCCCACCAACTCGGAAAGTCTTCTCTCCAAGCCCTATTTGTCACGGCGCCGAGGCCGCACGCGCGTTACGCCTATTTCGAGCTCCACAGGAGAGGATCGATCCTCAGTCCTCTTCGAGCGCCGGACACTAGGACAAAGGGCCGCCTAAAAGGCGGCCCCTACGTAGTTGGCTTCGTGATCTTCGTGTTCTTCGTGGCCAGATCTTCGTGATCTTCGTGGCTAGAAGGTTTTGCCGCCGCTGATCGTGAACCCGGCCACCGAGTCGCAGTGCTTGCCGGGCTCGGGAAGCTTCGGCTTGTTCGTGGTCGCGTCGACCGGGCACTTGACGATCGCGCTGTTGGGCACGCGGGCGCCGAAGTTCGAGCCTTCGCGCAGCGGATGCAGGTGGACGCTGAACACGGTGCCGGCGCCGTAGGTCTGCGCGGTAATGCCCTGCGGCACGAGCTGCGCCGTGCCCGCCATCTCGACGCCCCACTCGACGGGCTTGCCGTCGGCGCCCTTCCTGAGCGACTTGTGATCGTCGGCGAGCAGCACGAAATGGATTTCGGCGTGGTTGGCCTGCGGCACGAACTGCTTCACCACTCCCGTGAGCGTGATCACCTTCGTCTGGTCGTACATCGCGAACGAATGATGCGCCACGACCGGAACGCTCAGCACCGCGACCAGCACGACCACTGATGCACCGAGCGCCAACGCTTTCGACATGCGCGTATCCATTAGTCCTCCAACTGCACGCTATTTAAAGATATCAGTGACGGCCGCGGGGAGATCGTCCTGCGGCTTGTCCCATCCGGCTTCGAAGTATTTTTCCCAGTTCTTGGCCCACGGCCGGCCGTAGTAGTCGACGAAGCGTGGGTCGGACGCCGTGGTCTGCTTCGGACGCCCGTCGGTATTGAAGATGTTGCTCAAGCACTCGATGAAGGTGTAGCGCCGATTCGGATCCTCCGGCGTCGCCGCGCGCACGAAGCGGAACGACGCGCGAAGCGGCGAGACGAACGCGTCGGAGTCGTAGAAGATCGTTTCGTGATCCAGACCGATGAACTTGCCGTCGGCGTCGAGCGCCGGCTTGAAGGTCTCGATCGTCTCGAGCTTCTCGCTGGTTTCGAACATCGCATGCGACAACTGCCACGCCTGGATGTTGGCGGTCCAGGTCACCAGCGTCGTGCCGTTCCAGAATCCGATCGTCTCGCCGTACCACTGTGGCACCTTCTGCACGTGAGCGGCCTTGCCCACCATCACCTGGCGCAGGAAGTTGTCGGCGATGCCCGACAGGAACTGCACGTTCCACGGCGTCATCGTCAACTGGAAATTGCCCGCCTGCGACGGCTGCGACCACCAGCGGATGAAACCTTCCGGCCAGCAGAACGACGCGCTCCACTGCGGCGCGTTGGTCACCGCTTCGTGATAGATGGTTTGCACCATCCGCTTCTGGTATTCGGGTGTGAGCAGTGCAAGGACGGTTGACGCCTGCGTGACGCCCCAAATCCATTCCGATCCACGATCGGCCAGACCGTCGCGGCGATAGTAACCATCCCAGTCCGGCGTCGTCGCCTTGGTGTAGACGGTGGGCCCGCCCTTCGCCTTGGCCTGGGCCATCAGCGCGTCGTAATGCTCCTTGGCGGTCTTGTATGGGTACGGACTGACGATGCGCTCGCGCGGCCAATCGTCGTCGCAATTGCCCCACGATGCCGATTCAGGTGGCTTGGGACCGATGCGCTGCTGATCCCACATGCCGTACAGCTGACGCGGGTTGTTGCAGCGGTAATAGCGCTTGTCCAGCCAGTTCGCGCGGTCCTTGTAGAAGTTCTTCGACGAGAACACATCGATGGCAAGCGGCTGCACCCCTGTCGGAGGGCCAAGAATCGCGGGCGGCGCGCCGCGGCCGCGCCCGCCGCCTGGAGCACCCACGGGCACGGCACCCCGTCCACCGCCGCCGCCTTGTTGCGCAAACACATGGACCGACAGCGGATCGACCCTGGTCCACGCGGTCAGCGCAATCAGGACGATGAACGTGAATAAAGCCAGGACCCGCTTCGCTTTCATGATGCCTCCAATCGCGGATCATACATTGCGGCCGCCGAAATGTCGTTCGCACAGCGGCAATTGTCGCCGCGACATCTCGCGTCAAATCTTCGTTAGTCTTGCTGCTGCCGTGAGCTTCGCACTCCAACCCGTATTGACCGGCAGCCTCATCGAGCTGCGTCCGCTGCGCGACGACGACTTCGCAGCCTTGCACGCGGCCGCGTCCGATCCGCTCATCTGGGAACAGCATCCCGAATCGGATCGCTGGACGGAGCCGGTGTTCCGCCGATTCTTCCAGGGAGCCATCGATTCGGGCGGTGCCTTCATCGTCATCGATCGTGCCGATGGGCGCGTGATCGGATCGTCGCGCTATGCCGAGCTCGACGAAGCGACGAGCGAGATCGAGATCGGCTGGACGTTTCTGGTGCGCTCACACTGGGGCGGGACCTACAACGCCGAGATGAAACACCTCATGCTCGCCCACGCGTTCCGTTTCGTGCGGCGCGTCATCTTCCGCGTCGGGCCGAACAATCGCCGCTCGCAACGGGCGCTCGAGAAGATCGGCGCGTCGTTCGTGCGCGCCGAGCAGCACCCCGAACGCGGCGAGTTCGTCGTCTACGAGATCACGCACGAGGCGTTTCAGGAGGCGTGAACCCGGGTCATTTCTTCATGTACTTCCAGTTGCGCGGTTTGCCTTCGGCCATCCACTCGATCGCCTGATCGAGCCGCTTTTTACGCGTGTCGTCGGACTTCGCCTCGGTGATCCATTCGACGTAGTCCTTCTTGTTCGTGTAGGAGAACGCCTCGAACGTGGCCTGTGCCTTCTTGTTCTTGCGAAGCGCGCTGGTGAGAACGTCGGGGACTTTCAGCGTCCGATCGTCCGACGGTTTCTTGCGCGGCTCCCCCTCCACCTTCACGCCGTCCTCGTTTAACTTCGCCGCTTCCTTGACCAGACGCACGAGCTCGCGGCGGCTCGGAAGGTCGTCCACCGACCTCACCTCCCGGCGAATCAACCCCGCGTCGCCCAGAAGCGCCGCCTTCCAGAAGCTCACGACACAATGGGCCTTGAATGCGGCGACGCCGCAGACCATGCCGTGGTGATCGAAGGAGGGATGGCCCCACTTGAGTGTCTCGACGATGTCGGGACATGCCTCGTGCACCACCTCGCGCACGTGCATGACGATCGTCTTCGCAAATGGGGCGACGCCGGCAATGTAAGCGTCGACCCGCTGATCGCGTTTCGGGGTCGCAGAACGGGCCATCGTCTCTCCTGATCGGGGCTTCATTGTCGGTCACTGGCGCCGAAAGACACAACGCAGAGATCGCGGAGGTCGCAGAGCAGATCGCACGGAGAAACAAAGGAACGGAGATCAGACGGAGCTCACACTGCCGGGTCCGATTTCGTGCGCGCCTCTCGTCCTATGCGCCGACCGCTGGTCGGCGCCCCCAACCACGCGGCGACTGCGCGTCAGCATGCATCGCCGTCCGTCCTCCGTTGCTCCGTGACTCCGTGCAAAGGCACTCTCTGCGATCTCTGCGATCTCCGCGTTGAAATATTCACGCCGCGTTCAGGATGATTCGACTAGCCTCGGTGCCGGATGGATGCTTGGTTCGATACACTGCTCGAAACTCGCGCGTTGACGCTCGACGCGGCGAGCGCGTTGGACGAGGACGGCTTCGTCGTCCTCCGTGGACCGATCGAGCGCGACGCCCTCGCGGAGCTCGCGGCTGCATACGACGCATCAGTCGAGAGTGCCGATCCCGCCGACAAGAGCGACGGCCGCACCGCGAGCACCACGCGCGTGCACGACTTCGTGAATCGCGACCCTGTGTTCGACGGTCTCTACGTCTACCCGCCGGTACTCGACGCCTGCTGCCGCATCATCAGACGCCCATTCAAATTGAGCACGATGCACGCGCGGACGCTGAATCCTCACGCGCCGGCGCAGGGACTGCACGCCGACTTCGCTCGGGGCAATTCCGATCTCGCGGCCAGCGCCTGGCCGATGGTGGGATTCATCGTCATGGTCGATCCGTTCACGGCCGACAATGGCGCCACGCTCTTCGTGCCGGGTTCACACCGATGGACGTCGGACGTCGCCACGGATCATCACAATCAGACACCTGCATGCGGTCCCGCGGGATCGATGATCGTCTTCAACGGATCGGCGTGGCACGGGCACGGCAGCAACACGACCGACCAGCCACGACGATCGCTGCAGGGCGCATTCATCCGCCGCGATGCGCGCGGGTGGGCCAACCTGCCCGCGCGCATGCGGCCGGAGACGCTCACCCGCATCAGCGATTTCGCGAAGTACCTCATTGACGTGGACGCGGTGTGAACGTCGCAACGTATCAGGCCCCGCTGCTGGAGCCTGGCTCGAGCGACGCGTTCGATTCGATTCGCGATGCGGTCAGGGCGTGCGAGGCTCAGCATGTCGAGATGCTGTGCTGCCCCGAAGCCATCCTCGGTGGCCTCGCCGACTACGCGCGAGATCCGGGCGCGCACGCGATCGACACGGGCGCCCTGGCGGCCGCGCTCGCCCTACTCGCCAGTGAAACCGTCACCACCATCGTCGGATTCACAGAACGCGCCGCGAACGGCGCGCTCTACAATGCGGCAGCGGTCCTCCATCGCGGATCGATCGCCGGCATTTATCGCAAGCGTCATCCGGCGATCAATCGATCGGTGTACGCCGCCGGAACCGAATCGCCGGTGTTCACGATCGACAACCTGACGTTCGGCATCATCATCTGCAACGACTCGAATCATCCCGAGCTGGTCGGCGCGATCGCCGCGCGCGGCGCCCGCGTGCTGTTCGTACCGAGCAACAACGGACTGCCGCCCGAGAAGTCGTATCCTGCGCTCGTCGCCGATACGCGACGGCTCGACCAGTCGCTCGCGATCGAGCATCGCATGTGGGTCGTTCGCGCTGACGTGGCGGGATCGATCCCCGGCCTCGTCTCAGACGGTTCGTCGGCGGTTGTCGGCCCCGATGGTCGAATCGTAAGGGCGGCCAAGGCTGGCGCGCACGATCTCCTGATTGCGGAGATCACTCTGCCAGAAGGCGCGCCTTGGCAAACGCGATCGCCCGGCCGATGATCTCGCGCGATCGCTCGTTGTCGTCGAGGATGTCGAACGCGTGCTGGCCCTCGGCATGATTCGCGAGGTCGAGTGAGACGTTCGCGGCCAGGGCCTCGCGTACGAACGAATCGATCGAATGGTTGATCATCTCGCTGTCGCGGCCGCCGCGGGCGACGAACAGCTGCAGTCCAGCCTCTGTGGCCAGGTGTGCGGCCGGCGAGAACGCCTGCGCGCGCGCCGCGAGCTCGGGAGCGGCGTCGGACGGGAGCAGGTGCCGCACATCGAGCATTGCGTAGAACGCCAGGACACATCGCAGAAACGATGGCCGCTCGCGAAGGCACCATGTCAAGAGCGGTCCACCGCCTGAGAACCCCCACACGCCAATGCGACCGGCGTCGATACCGAGGTCGCCGGCATGGCCGCGAGCGTACTCGATGGCCGCCCGCATGTCGGACTCTGCGGTCGAATAGTCGGTTGGCGCGTGAAGACGATGATTGAACACCACACCAACGAGCCCTGAGAGAGCGGCAAGCTCCGCGTACGACGCGAACACCCCCCACTCGGTCGGCGCCAGCATCTCTCGCGGAACTCGCCCACCATGCACGAAGACAAGCGCGGGCGATCCAGCCGCCGACGGTCGTGCCGCCGGCGCGTACACGTCCATGACGAGGTCCGACCCACCATCCCGCTTGTACACCACGCGCCTGCGCGCGACCGCGCTCGGAGGAACATCGACCCGATAGACAATCCGGCGACTGAGATCGAGGTCAGGCATGGGCGGCTCCTCTTCGCAGAGCGGATTCGCGCGCCCGATTCACGAACGCCAACAGCTCGGCGTCGACGGCCCACGCCTGCTGCAGCTCGAGATCTGTTTCGAATGTTTCGACTACCTGGCGCTTGAGCGTCGCATCGCCCGCGGCGAGCTCGTCGATGAACGGGTCCCATTCCCCGAGTAGGCGCTGCACGCGGTCGCTGTCCGGCGCGTTCTTGTTCTTCATCGCGTCGCGCATGTCGGCGACGACGCGCAGCCACTCGCGCAGGCGAGCGTCAGAGAGCGTCAAGCGGAGCGCCGCATCGGCTCCGATGCACCGCGTCCACAACGCAATTTGCCCGTGCCTCCAGATCTGCCAGAGATACTCCACGACGTCCGGCCCCAGCCCGCTCTGCGCCTGCATGCGCGCCTGCAAGTCGGGCCGATCGGCGTAGGCCAGCTTCACCTTGATCGCCAGCGTCGTGTCGCCGCCGACGTTGCTCAGCATCAGGTCTCGCCACCGATGTCCCAGCGACTGTGCCTGGTCGCTGTCGGGAGCCACGCCGCTCGTCATCGCGGTGCGCACGTCGACGATCAATGCGCGCCAGTCGTCGATGCCGCGGTGACGATGCGCGAGCAGACGATGGAGCTCTTCGGGCGAGCAGTGGCGGTCGTAGAGCGTGATGAGCTCCACGGCGGCCAGCCAATCGCCGACGACCGGTTCGTCGCCCTGCGCCAGGACGTCGCGCAGATGGACCAGGCGTGTCTTTAGCGCCTCGGCGTGCTCGATTCGATCGTTGAGCTCCTCGATCTGCCGGTCCACGATCTCGGGGAGCGACGCGCCGCGTTCTTTGAGCACCGTGTCGACTTCCGGGAGCGACAGACCAAGACGCCGGAGCGCCTGAATCTGATAAAGGCGCACGACATCGGCATGCGTGTAGAGCCGATAGCCAGATGCCGAGCGATGCGACGGCGCGAGCAGGCCGATCGCGTGATAGTGATGAAGCGCGCGGACTGTCAGTCCCGTGCGCTTTGCGAGTTGTCCGACCGTCAACGCCATGTCCCTGTGGGGAGACTGTAGACCCTCACGCGATGGTAGGGTCAAGCGGCCTTGACGGTTTTACGCACTTTCTTTCGCAATGCGCAGTGAGGGCACCTGCAGGAGCCCCCGACTGCGACAGGAGAGCCAATGAGACGCACGCGTCCGGGTACCGTGTTCGTCGCCACGACAGTCATCGTGGTGAGCGCCGTCGCGGCGGTCGTACTGACCGCGGCGCAGGCGCCCGCTCCGGTGTACAAGCCGGCGGAGCGCCTCTGCGTGCTGTGTGATTTCGGCGTGAAAATCGAGGACCCGAGCCTGCCGCAGAACATGGGACTGATGGTCGACGGCCAGGACGGCTACGTCTACGGCACATCGAGCTCGGGCGGCAAGAACGGCGTCTTCGTCAATCAGGGCACGATCTTCCGGTTCTCCACCGCAACCGGCAAGGTCGACGTCCTCTACGCGTTCGACATGCTCGATCACGGATTCAACCCGATGAGCGGTCTCATGCGCGCGAAGGATCGATCGTTCTACGGCACAACCTATCAAGGCGGGCGATTTCATTTTCTCGTGAACGGGAAAGACACCTTGGGGTTTGGCGTCGGCGTGCTCTTCAGGTTCAACGCCGACCCGACCTTCACGCCTGGCGGACAGATCGTGCCGGAGCTGGTTCACGTGTTCCGCAACGGGAACATGATCGGATTGAAGCAAACGCAGTGCAAGGACCTGCCGGTCAAGCACTGCTTCTTCACGCCGCAGCAGCGATTGAACGCGGCTGCCGGGTATCCGATGTCGGTACCGGTCCAGGCCGTTGACGGCCAGTTGTACGGCGTCGCGTCGAAGGGGCTCAACTACGCGACCGGCATCCTCTACAGAGTGCAGCCGTCCAGCGACGGAATGGGGATTACGGCCCTCTGTGTCGGAGGACAAATGTTCTCCGCGGACGACGAGCCGACGGATCAGCAGCTCGTCGATCGGTGCATGTTCCGCGGCGATCGCGGCTCGACTCCAGTCAGTCTGACGGCGCACCCCTCGCTGCCCGAACTCTATGGCACTACGACGGGCGTAACGACGGAGGCGCCGAATGGCACGGTGTTCAAGGCGACACTCGATGGCCGCGTGACTGTCGTGAAGAACTTCACGGATCGGCGCGACGGCGCGCAGCCCTTTGGCGTCATCGTCGCGTCCGACGGCAAGCTGTATGGCACGACTCGCGCTGGTGGCGCCCTCGACACAGGCAATGCCGCTGGCAACGGCGTGGTCTACAGAATCTCGCCGCTGCCAACGAGCGGCTTCATCGCGGCATCCGCCTTCGAGGTCATTCGCCGGTTGAACGGGATATCGGACGGCGGCGGCCCGGTCTCTCAACTCGTGGAAGTGCCGATGGGCACGGGAACGTTTCTCTTTGGAACGGCTTCGGCCGGTGGCCAAGCCCGTGGCGTGGTCTTTCGCGTCCAAACGGGAGCCTCCCCACCGCCGCCGAACCCTGTGCCTCCGACCTACGACGTGGTGTACACCTTTCCCTCGGCCTGGCAGGTCGCCGGGAGCAGTCCGTGGGGACCGTTGATCACGTGGGTCGATCCGAAGACACAGCAGCACGTGCTGTTCGGCACCACGAGAGGCGGCGGCACCACCAATTACGGCGCGCTCTTTCGTCTCGCGGGCCTCGACCTCCCACTCGTGCAGCAGCCGACGGCACCGATGCTGCTGAAGCCAACGGCGTGGACCAAGACCCAGTCGAAGTCGTTTCCGGTGGCGGGCCAGACCCAGCCGCTCCTGATCATCGTGACCACGGACATCGACGGCGATCAGATCTTGGCCGACGGCACAGCGGCCAACAACGAACAAGGAAAACGCGGTATCAAGATCGACGCGGCCAACTGCAGAAACCCTCACATCATCCAGTTCATCTCGAGAGACAAATTCGACGTGGTGAGGAAGGAGTGGGTCGCGGGCACCTATTACATGCAGGACACCAAATACCAGCAGAACGTCAGCTATCCGTTCTCGTTCGGGGATCAAGAAGGCGATCGGCGTTGGCACGTCGACGCGGCAAAGGGACCGCCGTATGCGTTCTACGACGAGAACTACGGGGCCTTCCACACGGTCACGCCCACCCAGGTCTCGATTCTGGATGCGCCGAACTTCGGCGACTCAGGACGCCCTGGTGTGGCCCTCAACTACATCCAAGGCGCACCCGAGCGATGGCGGGCGGTTTTCAGGGACTTCGTCATCTGCAACTGCAAGCCACTCGTCGAGGTGCGCTGGACGAGAGAGTCCGGAGCAACATTCCATCCCGACACGAAGATGTGGCAGCACGAGTACCCTGTCTATACGGACATCTCCATCAACGCCGCCACTGACTCCGCGCTCGATTGGATAAACCGGCAGCTGCAGCCGGACGCGTCGGGCAAGCAGTACCCGCTGCTGTTACCGTGATCGATGGCGTCAGCGTGCTCCGCTCGACGCGCGGCGCGGAATCGGCTGATCGCGCATCGCCGCGTGCCAGGCGATTGAGGCAAGCACCACGGCGGACTGTTTGAGGTCATCGTCGGTGACCGCGTCCGCGAGGTCGGCGTTGGTGTGGCGCGTGCGCGTGTCGTAGTTGCGGAAGTCTTTGATGGTCGTGAAACCGGGAACACCGACCTCGTCGAAGGGCACGTGATCGGTGGCATTGATCCCCTCGATCACATTTCGACGGACGCCGACATCGCGCAACGGCTCGAGCCAGGCATCGAAGATCGCCTTCGCCGCTGCATTCTGCTGCATGTAGTAACCGTAGGTTTTGCCGCTACCGGGATCGTCATTCAGATACACGGCAATCCGGTTGCGAGCCGTCTCGTCTTTCACATGCTGATTCACATACGCTCGGGCCCCGAGCAGCCCTTGCTCTTCTCCTCCCCACAGCGCAACCCGAATGGTGCGACGCGGACGAACCTTGAGCGCCGCCAGAATGCGCATCGCCTCCATCGTCGCCGCGGCGCCGTCGGCGTTGTCGGTGGCACCAGTGGCCGTGTGCCACGAATCGAGATGCGCGCCAATCAGCACCACCTCGTCGCGTTTCGCGGGATCGATGCCGGGGATCTCGGCGAGCACGTTGTAGCTGTTGGTGTCGGCGTGAAACCGGGCACCCACCTCCACTCGCAGTTGAACGGGCACCTTGTTCTGCACCAGGCGGACGAGCATGTTGTAGTGCTCGGCCGCGAGAATGACCGACGGCACCGATCCGTCTGGAGTGGTGCGCTCGCCTTGCACGCGCACGGTGCCATGCTCCATCGCTCCCGGCCGCAGCGCGACGCCGGCGCCCTGGGTGCGGAGGTGGGCGAGGATGTCCGCGGTCGGGGCGGCGCTGGACGGCGATGGCAGCGGAGGGTTGCCGGTCTGCACGGGCCCGGTGCCCTCGCTCGGCTGCATGCGATCGGCGCGCAGGAAGTCCGTCTGAGGTCGATGGGTCAGCACGATCGCACCGCGCAGGCGCGTGCCGAGCCGATCGATCTCGTCGATCGTGCTGTCGCCGACATAGAGCGGCGTGCCCGTGAGCATGCGTGATGTCGGCGCCGACCACGCTTCGGCGTAGCCGATCAGCGGCATGTAGCGCGGCGCACTCATTTCGACGGTCAACTTCTCGAGCGACCAGCCGCGACCGAACTCGAACGGCTCCAACTGCGGGTTGGCCAGGCCCCACGTCTTGAACTGATCGAGCGCCCATCGCGCGGCTTCGACGTGGGCGGGCGATCCGGTGAGGCGCGCGCCGATCACATCGGTCAACCTGTGAAACAGCGTGGCGACCTCAGAGCGTCGCAGTCCCTCGTCCTTGATTGCCGAGACCATCTTCTGGTCGATCTGCTCCTGTGCCGCGAGTCGCGCGTGGAACCATGCGCCGACGATGAGCATGGCCACAACCATCAGGATGCCTCTTGTTTTCATTGGTCGTCCTCGCTGCACATTTTCAAACGCAGAGATCGCCGAGGTCGGAACGGAGGCTCGCCTTGACACAGAGAAACAGGGCAACAGAGATTCAACAGAGGCACGCTGGTACAAGCGATCCGAGCGCGGCTGGGTCGCGCGCTCCGCGCGCGAATGGGGCGAGCGTCGCTCACGAAAACGAGCGCCCGGTTTCTTCGCGGGTGGCGTTCGTTTTCGTGAGCGACGCTCGTCCCATGGCCGGCCGAAGGCCGGCGCCCCAGCCGCGCATGATGTGTGAGTGAGCAGAGTACTCTGTTCGTCCTCCGATACTCCGTTGCTCTGTGTTGATCGAACGCTCTGCGATCTCCGCGATCTCTGCGTTGATCAATCACGATAACGCCGGCCGTCGCGTATGCCAGTTGGTCGCCTGCTCGAAGGCATGGGCAAGCGCCAGCACGGTCGACTCTGCGAAGTGATTGCCGCTGATCTGAAGACCGATCGGCAGGCCCGATGAGGAGAACCCGCACGGCACCGAGATCGTCGGCAGTCCGTAGATATCGAACGCGGCCGTGTTGATGAGACCTCCAGCGGCTCCCGGCGGCGGCACCGCGCCGCGAGCCGCCGCCGTTCCCGGAATCGGCTGCGCGACGCCGCGCTGCGTCGGCGTGATGAGCAGATCGACGGTGGCGAACACCTTCTCGATCTCCCGGCGCACGACATCCACTTGTCGACGGGCTTGCGCGTAGGTGGCCGAACTGGTCTTCGCGGCCCCCTGGATGAGCGCGCGCGTCGCGTCCTGGTAGAGTTCCGGCGTCTTGGTGATCCACGGCTGATGGTAGGCGTAGATCTCCGGGTTCCAGACATCGGCGATGTTGCCCGACGAGGGCACCTGCACGTCTGCCACGCCAGCCGTCATCTTGCGTAGCAGGTCGAGCGCCGCTTCGACGGCTCGTGCCACGTCCGGATCGAGGCCTTCGAAGAACGGTGCGCGCACGACGCCGACGCGCAGCTTCGACACCGGCGTGCGAATCGCACGTGTGTAGTCGGCGACTGGTGCATTCACCGACACCGGATCGCGATCGTCGTGGCCGGCGATCACCGACAACATCAGCGCCGCGTCCTCCACCGTCTTGCACATCGGGCCGACGTGGTCCAGCGTCCACGCCATCGGCACGACGCCACGAGTGCTCACGCGTCCGTAGGTCGGCTTGAGTCCGACGATGCCGCACAGCGAGGCGGGAATGCGGATCGATCCACCGGTGTCGGTGCCGAGCGCGCCGAAGCACATGTCGGCGATCACCGCGGCAGCCGACCCGCCCGACGATCCGCCCGACACACGATCGAGCGCCCATGGGTTGTGCACCGGACCGAAGAACGTGACGGCTGACGTTCCACCGAGCGCGAACTCGTGGAGATTCAGCTTGCCGAGGATGATTGCGCCGGCGCGCTTCAGTCGCACGACGACCTCGGCATCGTCGCCGGGCACGCGATCCTTGAACACCCCGCTCGCGGCGGTCGTCTTCACGCCGCCGGTGTCGATGTTGTCTTTCAGCGCGATGGGAATGCCGTGGAGCGGCCCTCGGCGCTTGCCGCGCGCGATCTCCGTTTCCATATCGCGCGCCACTGCCAGCGCCTGATCGCGCATGACGGTGATGAACGCATTGATCGCCTTGTCGTGCCGATCGATGCGCGCGAGACAGGCCTGCGTCAGCTCCACCGGAGACGTGTGCTTCCGACCGAGAAGATCGGAGGCTTCTTTCAGCGTCAGCGTTGCTAACGAAGGTTTCGTCGGTTGGGCGTGCGCGGCCGACGATACGCCCGCCGCAACAGTTGCGATCAGGAATTCCCGGCGCGTGGGCTCGAACATCACTACTGAAGGCCGCTCTTCAGCAACGTCACGATCTCCGATCCGCGCGACTCGCCGCGCTCGCCGCGCCCGCCGCGAGCGGCGTCGACCAACGCGATCGGCGTGCGCCCCATATCGTCCTTCACGTCCACCTTGGCACCGTGCTCGAGTAGATACTTCACCACCGCCGTGCGTCCGCTCTCGGCGCCGAAGAACAGCGTCGTCTGCCCCTGCCGATCGGTCAACGTGTTGGTGCGCGCGATTCGCGCCGTCAGGGTCGTGATGTCGCTGATGCGCGCGTTCACGTCCGCACCAGCCTTGCGCAGGATCTCCATCGTCTCGAGCGACAACGCGACGACGTTCTCGGCAGGTCCTGGACCAAGCACGCCTCCAGCCGTTCGCGTGCCGATGCCGGCGGCCGCCATGAACGGCGTCACACCAGACGCGTTCGGCAGATCGACGAGCGCCCCGCGCTCGAGCAGCAGGCGGACGACGACGTCGTCGTGGGTCTGCGCGGCGCGCAGCAGCGGGGTTGCACCGGTGGTGAGTAGATCGTCACCGAATCGATTGTCGCGTCCGCCGCGGCTCGGCTCTTTGAACGCGAGCTGCGCGTTTGGATTCACGCCGGCATCGAGCAGTGCCGTGATGAAGACCAGCGACTCGGGCGGCCTCGCACCCGCACGTGCGTCTCGTCCTCCACGCGTCGTCACCGCGATGTAGAGCGGGGTGCGTCCCCACCAGTCCCACGTGTGCGGATTGGCCCCGCGATCGAGCAGGTACTTCGCCACTGCCGGAGCGCCGTTGTCGAGCGACATCATCATCGGCGTCATGCCGTCGGAATTGGGCCGATCGACATCGGCGCCGCCCTCGACGATCGCCTTCACGCATCCCAGACATCCTGCCCGCGCGGCGTAGAGGAGAGGTGTGAGCCCGCCGCTCGGGCGGTACTGTACGCGCGGCTCGTTGGTGATCTGCGACGGCCAGTCGTTGGCCTTGGCGCGCACCGACAGATCCGCCTTCTTCGAGACGAGATAGGCCACCATGTCGGCGTGCCCCTCGGCCGCCGCCCACATCAGTGCGGATTGATCGCGGAAGTGCTCGCGCGCGTTGACGTTGGCCCCGTGATCGACGAGCAGCTTCGCAACCGGAACATTGCCGGTGCGCGCGGCCAGCATCAACGGCGTCTGGCCGTCGTCGTTCGCGACGTTAGCGTCGGCTCCGGCTTCGAGCAGCATCGCCACCAGTTCGGCGTTGACCACTCTGGCCGCTTCTGCCAACGGGCTGGCGCCGTAGCGATTGACAACGCCCGCGCGCGCTCCCTTTTTCAATAGCGTCCCGACCAATTCGCGATCGACGCGGTACACCGCCCAGTGCAACGGCGTGCTGCCGTCGGGCTGCGTCTGATTCACGTCGGCGCCCTGCGCGATCAGCGCCAGCGCCGCTTTGCGATCGCCGGCCTGAATGCGATCGGCAAGCGCGGATTGCGCATGCGCGCTCGCGGCGAACGCGATCACGATCGCGAACGCAAGCGATCGTACGTAGGGGCCGCCTTTAGGCGGCCCACCTCTAGGCGGCCCAAAAGGCCAGGGCCGCCTAAAGGCGGCCCCTACGTTGGTGTTGTCAAACCACATTTGGCGACAACTTGTTGTGATGGGCCCACAGGCCCTTGTTGACGTCATAGAGAAACTTCCGCGGATCTTTCCACATGCGCGGCAGACCGTTCAGCACGCCCGCTTTGATCATGTCGTCGGCATCGTCGCCCTCGCGGACGAGGTCGACCGTGCGGTCGTAGATCGTCTTCATCATGTCGCGCTCGGTCTTCAGCTGCGCGCGGCTGATCACTGGACCAAAGCCGGCGATGATACGCGTCGTGTCATTGGCCAACGCGAGCACGGTGTCCATCGCATCGACGCGGCCACCAATCCACGCTCCAGTGAAGTAATCGAGCTCAGGATCTCGCGCCGGTGCGGCCACGTCGCCCACGGCAAGCACGTTCGCCTCGCGGAAGAACACGTAGATGTCGCCGCTGGTGTGGGCTTCGATCAAGTAGCCGTACTGGATGTGCTCGCTGCCAGCCGTCATCGATCCATCGACGCGGAAGGTCTTGTTCGGTTGCGCCTTCAAAGACCGTGGCGCTCGATAGCGATCCTCAGCGGGCACCCAGGTCGGCGTCGACATCCACAACCGCGTGTTCTCGTGCGCGATGATCGTCGCGCCACCGAGGCCAAGCACTTCGTTCGCGCCAGTGTTCTCGGGGTGCCAGTGCGTGTTGAAGACGGTTGTCACCGCTTGTCCCCCGGCGCCTTGGCGAAGGGGGACGGATAACTGCTTCAACGACCCCGTCAACTGAACGATCAGCTCCGGTGTGCCGCTGTCGACGATGACGAGGCCGTCCGGTGCTGAAAGCGCGAGCACATTCGTGCCACCAGTGGTCACCAGGGAAAGGCGCTCGCTCAGCGAGACGACTCCCGCGGACTGCGCGACGGCGCGAGGCGGGAATGCAAGGCTTCCGAGGACACCCCCCATCGCCGTCATCAGAAACCGCCGGCGGGTCGTATTACAGTTCATAGTCGGCGCGCTTAGTATGCGCCAATCCCTTTCGGAGGATCCATGCGGACCGCGCGCGGCGATGGGCTCATCTTCGGCGTCCTTCTCATCCTCGGGATGCCGGCGCTCGCCTTCGGGCAATGGCTGCACTACCCGACCGCCGACGTCCCCAAGAAGGCCGACGGCAAACCTGATCTGAATGCACCCGCGCCGCGTCTGCCCGACGGGAAGCCTGACTTCTCAGGTCTCTGGCACGCGTCGAATCCGTTCCGCTGCAATCCCAACGCGGGTGGGTTCGTCGCCTGCGGCACCGAGATCGGCGGCTCGCCGCTCGGCGGTAACCTCGGTCGGAATCTTCCGGGCGGGCTGCCGTATCAACCCGAGTCCGCCAAGCTGGCGAAGGAACGTCGAGCCGACGACAGCCGCGACGATCCCCACGTGCGCTGCCTGCCCGACAATCCACCGCGCCACTGGACGCTGCCGCACCTCACCAAAGCGATTCACACGCCGAAGCTGCTGGTGCTGCTCTATGAAGTGAACGCGATGTATCGGCAGATCTTCATCGACGGCCGCCCGTTGCCAGAGGATCCAACGCCAGGTTGGAACGGCTACTCCACCGCGCACTGGGAAGGCGACACGCTCGTCGTACAGAGTGCCGGCTTCCGCGACAACCTGTGGATCGACACTGGCGGCAGCCCGATGAGCGACATCGCGAAGATGACGGAGAAGATCCGCCGCCCGAATTACGGCACGCTCGAGATCGAGCTCACGATCGACGATCCGAAGAACTACACCAAGCCGTTCACGGTGACGATGACCGACAATATCGAGCTCGATACGGATCTGATCGACGAGTTCTGTTTGGAGAACGAGAAGTCGTACGAACGGATGCAGCGATCGCGTGGGAAATAGGTCCTTGGTGCTTGGTCCTTGGTCCGTCCTTGGTCCTTGGTCCCTGGTCCTTCGTCTCTAGTCCGCCTCCGTTCGGACCGAGGACCAAGGACTATGAACGGACCAAGGACCAAGAGCCAAGGCCCAAGGACGATCACTTCGTGATATCAGCCGCCAGTCCGATCAGCCGGTCGAGATCTTCCTCGGACGTGGCTATCCCGATCGACGCACGCAGCGCACCGACCGGTGCGCCATCCATGCAGGCGCGGAAACGCGGAATCGAGAACGGGCCGCGCAGGCACTCACGCGCGCGGTCAGCGCCGAAAGCCGAACGCCTGCTCGGTCGCTGCCATCCCGCGCTCCGTGGCTGCCAACGGTGCGGCGAACAGCGAACCGAGGGCTCGGTGATCTTCTTTGTCGGTACTTTGCCCTTCAAACGAAGAGCGCCGAGTTAGTATGCGTCTCGGGGGGATGTATGTCCGGCGTCATGCGTGTGCTGCTCATGTTCCTGGTTGCCGCCTTCGGCGTGCCCGCTTTCAGCGTCGCGCAATGGCTGCACTATCCAACTGCGGACGTGCCGAAGAAAGCGGACGGCAAACCCAATCTCGCCGCGCCGGCGCCGCGGCTCGCCGACGGCAAGCCCGACTTCTCGGGCATCTGGCACACCGCGAACAAGATTCCGTGCTCGACCGACTTCAATCGCTTCAATCCATGCGGCCTGGAGATCGGCGGATCGCCGCTGGCGCTCAACCTCGGACAGAACCTCCCCGGCGGAAGCCTCCCCTATCAACCCTGGGCCGCTGCGATCGTCAAGGAGCGGACCGCCGACGACCACCGAGAGGATCCCCACGTGCGCTGCCTGCCCGACAACCCTCCGCGCACCTGGAACATGCCGCACCTCACGAAGGCCGTTCACACGCCGAAACTGCTCGTGCTGCTCTACGAAGTGAACGCGATGTATCGGCAGATCTTCATCGACGGACGTCCGCTGCCCACCGACCCGACACCCGGTTGGAACGGCTACTCGACCGCGACGTGGGAGGGAGACACGCTGGTGGTTCAGACCGCCGGCTTCCGCGACAGCCTCTGGATCGACATGCACGGCAGCCCGATGAGCGATGCCGCGAAGATGACCGAACGGCTGCGACGGCCGAATTACGGCACGCTCGAATTGGAGATCACCGTCGACGATTCCAAGGTCTACACCAAGCCGTGGACCGTGAAGATGACGCAGGCCCTCGAGCTCGACACCGAGCTCATCGACGAGTTCTGTCTCGAGAATGAGAAGTCCTACGAGCGGATGATGCGCTCGCGTGGGAAGTAGAGGCGGGCCTTCAGACCCGCCGTGAAGCCGGACGGGTATCGCGTTCCACCCCAGCACCCGAGACGTACGATCGGATGCGAACGAACACCTGCATCGTGATCGTCGCGCTCTCGTGCGCATCGCTTCCTGTGAGTGCCCAGAATCAACAACCGGGAACCCGAACCAATTGGCCGTGCGGGGGCAAGGTCGATTCTTCATACATCCGGACCGCGGAAGCGACTGGCGGGCACGTCCTGCTTTTCGCACCAACGGAGGTGTCGGGAGCCGCCGACGAGATGACGGCGTCACTCGGCCACAGCCAGACGGTCCTGCGTGCGAGCGGCAACCTGACCGAGGGCGCGCGCGACTTCGACGTTCCGATCGACTCGACGATCGACAGTATCTATTTCTTCGTCTCGGTGCAGTGTCTTGAGAGCGTTGCGGTGATTCCGCCGCCTGGTCACGAGTTCAATGTCGATGCGCCCGACGTGACGCATCACGACTTCTCCGCGATTCGACTGGTGACCATCAAGGCACCGGCACCAGGGACCTGGAGAATCGGCATCGCCGGCCGTGGCGTCTACTCGCTGATCGTGAAAGCGAAAACGGGTCTCGCCCTCCGCGAGGTGTCGCTGAGTCGAGATGGGTTACCGATCGTCGGCGTGACGCCACTTGGCGCGCGAGTACGGCTCGAGACCGCTCTCAACGGGGCACTCCGCGAGGTCTCGTTTCACTTGATCTCGATGGACGCCACGCTGCTCACGTCATTTGCCCCGTCCGTCACACACGCCAACGGGACGAGCAGCTACGCGACCGACATCACGCTGCCCTCGTCTGACTTTCGTGTGCTCGTGACGGGACTCGACGAGAACGGATTCCCGTTCGAGCGCGTCAGCCCGCGATTGTTCGTCGGCGATCGCTGAGTGTAGAGGCTGGTCGTCAGACCCGCCGTGCCTTCGCCTACAGCCCCTTCACCACCATCGGAACCGGGAACGTCGAACCATCGTTGGCGCCGTCCACCCGGAACACCAATGAGGGCAGGGCGCCCCACACCATGAAGGTGCCGTCGGCGAGCAGAGCGAGGCTGGTCTGCGATGCCGTGAACACCGCACGTGCGGTCATCGGTAACGTCACGAATGCCGGAGTCGTGGATGCCGTACCCGGGTGGCCGACAGGGTGAAACACGTTTCCATCACCCCATGAGAGGACGCGGCCTGCTGCGGTGAGCGCGAGAATCTGAAACGCACCAGCGGTGATCGCCGTCACACCGGTCACGCCAGCCACCCCTGTTGGGATCGGATTCGCACTGCCGCCCCGGACCGGTCGGCCGAGAGCACCGTTCCCGTACCCCCACGTCATCACCGTGCCGTCGGCAAGCAGCGCGGCTGAATAGTCAAGACCGCCGGCCGACACGGCAACGGCGTTCGTGATGCCGCGGACTGCAACCGTCCGCAGGCGATTCTGAGTGGTGCCGTCGCCGAGCTGACCGTGTTGATTCTCGCCCCACGCTCGTATCGATCCGTCCTTCAGGAGCGCGAGCGAATACTTCGATCCGGCCGCGATCGACACGACATCCGTGAGGCCAGCCACCTGAGTTGGAAAGGGCACATAGTAGGTGGTGTCCCGGACTCGCGTCGTGAAGTTGATCACCGGCAGATCGCCAATCCCGAGTTGCCCGGCTTGAGCATTTCCCCACGCGAACACCGTCCCATCCGCGGTCAGCGCAACGACGTGCGTGCTTCCTGCTGCGACGTCGACAATCTTCGGCATCGGCAGCGTCGGCGTCGGCGTCGGCACCGGCGGGTGCGGCTGCGCCGTCCGCTCGAACTCCGCGAGAGACGTGTTGCCCAGCAATCCGCTCCAGTTGCTCTCCCACGCGAGCAGGCGGCCATCGGCCATGACCGCATAGCTGGCAGCTCCGCTTGCGATTCTGGTTGCGCCTCTCAAGGCCGGCACTTCTTGCGCGACGTACAGCGGCACGAGGCGATCGTGGCCGAGACCGATCTGCGCGCCCTTCACGTTCTGTTGCACTGTCCAGACCTTGACCCGTCCGTCTGGCTCGATGACGTAATAGCCGCCGGTGCCCGCGGCGAAGCGGCGAAGACGAGCGGGCGCGGCGTCTTGAGCGAGCGCTCGCAATGCGATGGGCGTCGCCGGCAGCAGACCGAGCATTGTTCGGCGACTGACGATCACGAGGACAGCTCCTTGAGCCAGGCCTGCGTTGCCGCACGTGCTGCGGAGACGATCTCCTGGCCGGCCAGCATGCACTCGATCTGTATCCACGATTCCAACATCCGCTCCAACGGCGCCGCGAAACCAACGATGGCGCCGCTGGGCGACCTGGCGATGGTGATCGGAACCGCGAAGTCGACACGCGCGGAGGCGTCGAGGAACTCGGTCAGCTGCCGCTTGACGAAGTTGCGCGGCTGCGCGGGATAGGTGGCGTTCCATCGCGTCGCGAGATCAGCGGCCCCGTTTGCATCGCCCGCCCGCCTGGCTACGATCTCGTCGCGCCACACCTTGAGTGCCGCGGGATCGGTCAGCATGTGTTCGATCTGTTTGAGCTCGGCCTGAATCTGTGTGCGATCGGCGCTGGGTGGCAACGCAGCCAGAGTGCGCTTCGACTCCTCGAGCGTGGCGCGCTTCTCGTCGACCATCTTCTTCAATTCGGCGTCGACGGTCATCTCTTCCGAAGGCAGGCCCGCGGGCCTCGCGTTCTGCCTCGCAGTGGCGTACGCGCTGGCAAACGCCGGCGAGTTGACGAACGCTTTCGCCCAGGCAAAGGCCGCGCTGACCGCAGCGCCACGTGCCGACGCAGGGAGACGTTCATACGCGTGCCGCACGGCAGCCACAGATGCGTGCGTCGATGAGAGCCGTGGATCGCGCACGCCGCCGACGACGAACGTGCGCGCCGTTGTGTCAGCGATGCCCAATGGGCCGGCGGCCGTCTGCGCGAGCAGGTTCATCGTTAACGCTTCAAGAATTCGACGCGGCGATTGTTGGCCTTGCCGGCCGGCGTATCGTTCTTGTCGATCGGCTGCGTCTCGCCTTTGCCGTCGACGTCCAGGCGACCCCCATCGATCTTGAACTCGCTCACGAGCACGGCCTTCACCGACGCCGCACGCCGCTTCGACAAATCCAGGTTGGCCGCATCGTCGCCGTCGGAGTCGGTGTGCCCGACGATCTGCACTTTGAGATCGGCGCTCTCGGTCAGCACGCCGGCGATCTCCTTCAGCGATCCGTACGACTCACCTCTGACGCGATCGCTCCCCGAGTCGAAAAGAATGCCGTGAGTGATCCACTTGCCTTCGGTGATCAGCTTGTTGCGGGTGTCGGGCGCACCCGTCGCAACGCGAAGGTTGCCGAGGTAGTACTCGCAATTGCCGCAGCCGCCGCGCACGAAGAAGACGAGCGAGTTCAGCTTGGCCGCAGCCGACAGCGCGCGCGGCAGGTCCCACACCTTCTCCTGGTTCATGTAGACGCGCACCCGCTGTCGTTGCCGCCAGGTGGCGATGTGCATCACCTTGCCATTGGGCGCCAACTGCGTCGTCTTCGCAGTATTGGAGGATCCGTCCGTGCCGTCCTGACGGCTCCACATGGTCGACGACCCCTGATCGTCACCACCGGCACCCGGAAAGGCGGTCGCGATCACCCCGTTCGGACCGCTTTCCCAATCGTCGATGTTCTTTCGATTGGCCAGCTGCATCAACGCAAGCTCCAACGGGAATCCGGCGCTGAAACCGGGCGCCACGAACAGATCGAATTCCACGGTGACGTTCTCGGGCAGGTCGGTGATGAACTCCGGCGTGAAGACGCCAGCCTTGGTCAGCTTGAGCCATCGTCCCGTCTGACCAGCGATCGTGACGATTTCGCCGGACGCATTCGTGTTCCATTTCGCCGGAAAGTCGCCGATCGCGTCCTGCGTGAAGTCCTCCATTGCAACAATCTTCTCGCCGGGGACGAAGTCGAACTTGCTGAACGACTGAAACGCAGGCGCGGCACCTTGCGCCAGCGCGCGCGACCCGATCAGGCCGCCAATCGCGACGACCATCGCGACACCGAGATAGCAACTGCGCATGCTGTTGAACGCGTCAAACACTGAAAAACAGGACCAACGACCGTGGAGGCGCGAGGCGTGACCCAGTCTTTCGACCGTTGACGCGTTATCAGCGACGGCCTGCGCCTCCATGCCCAGGTCGCGGTTCCACGCAGGAGGACATGATCATGAGGGGCATGCACATCTCGCTCACCCGCACGCTGGTCGTCGTAGCCGCGCTCGTTGGTCCGGCACTGGCACAGGACTCGAAAGGCGATCTCTGGGAAACCACATCGCAGATGTCGATGGAGGGCTCGCCCATCAAGCTGCCGTCCAATACCGTCAAGGTGTGTTCGTTCAAGGACTGGAAGGAGCCTCCCGGCGGCGCGCAGCGCAACTGCAAGGTCTCCAACATGAAGTCGGTCGGCAACAAGGTCACCTGGGACTCCCAGTGCACGGGACCGGCCATGACCGGTACGGGAGAGATCGTCCGCAACACCCCCGACTCCTACACCGGCACCATGAAGTTCTCGTCGCAGCAAGGCAACATGACAATCAATCTGACCGGCAAGAAGATCGGCGGCTGCGACAATCCGAAGTAGAGAGACACAAACTCCCAACTCCCAAATCCCAACTCCCAATCCGATCGAACGTCGCTCTACAGCTTTGGGACTTGGGAGTTGTGGGTTCGGAGTAACACTTGCGAGCTGTTTTTGATTCGCGTCGGCGCGACGGGCGACCCTGCCCGCGGCTCCTGTTCGACGCCGTGGAAAATCAGGCCCTCCAGCGCTGGACTGACGGTCCGCCGGCGCCTTTGATGATCCGTACGGCAGCCCAGAATCGTGTCAGTAGAAAGCTATGTCGCACGGCAGTGGCGATAGAGGGGGCGCCGGCACTCGCTGCGCCTCCGGGCCTAATTTAGTACTGTCGCCGATCACGGCGCTCACAAGTCGCTCGCGCGCAGGGTCACCCGCCGCCCCGCCACGAATCACCGGGAATTCGATCGCTCTCTGCGATCGCGTGACGGCGGTGTGGCTGTGGCGACCCTCCTTGTGAGCGCCGTGACACGCGGGAGCTGTAAAACGGGTCGGGAGCGCTTCGGTCGGCGGCGGCCGTGATTCGCCACTGACGTTCCGCCGGCCTCGTTGCTGGCACGATTGTTCCACTGTCGCGCGGATCGCCTCAGCCGCCGCCGGCATCGGCAGCACCAGCGCGGACGAGCCGTTTTTCCACGGCGTCGAACAGGAGGGACGCCACAGCCACACCGCCGTCGCGCGATCGGTGGAGATGTACGCGCGCTCGCTACGGTTATGAAAAACGGGCTACGGCCCGCTCTGCCGCGGCCGCAATTCCCAGTCGAATGTGTAAACGAGCTTGCCGCCCCTCTGTTTGAGCGCTGCGGCCGCTTGCGGGATGTTCTTCAACACTTCGAGCGCAGCAGGCGGCAGGCTGTCCTGGAATCGATCGGGATCGAACGTCTGTTGCCCCACGTACGACACCGCCTTGCCTTTGTGCGTGTTGGCCTGCGTGAGGATTTGCAACAGCCACACCGCACGGAACACAGACTTGGTCACGGTGGGCGGATTCCCCGGACACGTGTGCGTCTCACGCGCATCGGGATCGAACGCGGAGACCTTGATGCTGTGAAAGTCGCCGCCGTCCTTGGTGACGATGTTCAGAAAACCATACGCCGGGCGCGTCGGGTCGAGCGGCTGATCGATGAAGGCCGGAATGTGCACGACCGACTGGCCGCTGACCGTGCAGTCGCTCTCTCTGCCCGACACGCTCCACACGACCGAGGTCGGCAACAGGTCATATTGCACATCCCCCGCCTGATTCTGCACGGTGCGTGGCCTGAACTGCAGGGGCGTGATGCTCGCGACATACGTCACGTCGATCTTCTTCTCGGGATCGTTCAGACGCAGCGTCGCCTTGGCCGTGCCTTCCACGGTCTCGCAGCCGACTTCCTCGGTCAGCACGCGCGGCTTGGGATGATCGACGGGCAAGGCCTGCTCGAGATCGACGTTGCTGACGATCAGGACCAGCTCGCTGACGTTGTCGCTCGGGATGTCGCGACAGAGCACCCGCATTTCGTCCTTCGACCAGTCCTCTGGCGGTTTCCACGCGCCATCGATCTTCTTCAACGCCCACACACGCTCGTTCGCGACATCCAAGGCGAGATTCTCGAACGTGATCCGGCGAACCGATTGATCGAACTCTTTGAAGTGGTAGTACTGCGCCGCCAGGCTCGGCACCGGCTCGGCGAGCTCGATCGTCGTTGGATCCTTCGGCATCGTCGTAATCGGGATCGGCTTCCATTTGGTTGGGAACGTCTTGTCATCGGTCTGGTATCTGACCGGTGCGCCGTCCTGATTCCAGTTGCGAATGGCGAATTGTGGAAAGTGCTTTTCAAGCGGCACGACCTTGTCGACACTCCGCACGCCGCTGATTCCGTCACTGACATTGTGGCTTTGCCAGATCCGCTTGACGACGTCGTCGCCGAGTTCCATCGACGCGTAGAAGAAGAACGGCCACGAGGCATACGCATTCAGCGGGTAGTCGAGCCTGCGGTGAAGATTTGGAAAGAAGGAGTACCGTTTTGGGTTGTTCAGGTACTCATAGCCGTAATCGGGCACGATGTTGAGATCCTTAAGGACCTTGAATCCCACCCACGTTGCCGACCCTTCCTTCAAAAAGGTCACGGGTTCGGCGCAGTCGAACACATTCTGACCCGTATGGGTCAGCTCGTGCGCCATGGCGCCGATGATTTCGTCGCGCCGCTGATCGAGATTGATGACGACGTAGCCCGAGCACCGATCCCCTTTGTCCGGTTCGGCAATCCGCGTCCAGCCGCCCACGGAATCCGATGGGGACTCGCACGTCTCCGACGTACAACGCGGGTCGAATTGTCCGACGTGGAGCAAGTACATGTCGACGGCAGCGTCGGGATTGAAGACGGTGTCGGGAACGCCGTCGTCCTCCATCGGGTCGACGAAAAACTTGTGATACGAGGCCCACATCAGCTTCGCATCGGCCAGGTACGGCAGCAGGTCCGGCTGCTGTCCCTTGATCCAGATTCGCAACGGCGTCCAGTTGGGGTCACCGGGCACCATGATGCTCGTCCAGACGTCACTGCCGGGCGCATATCGCGTTTTGACGACGTCGGTTCGCGGCTGGTTGAACACACTCTTGGGATCGCTCGGCCTCGCTCGAAACGGCGCAAGCACGGCGAGCGTCTCCGGACTCAGCGTCGCTTTTTTCCGTTGTATTTCGTCGAGGAGATGACCGCCGGCTTCCCAGTCGACGATCGGACTGCGGAATTCCTTTCGCAGACGCGGATCGTTGAGCCAGGCAAACGCGCGCTGGATCAACGACTCTTCGTAGGTGATCGTTCCCGCCTTCAGCGCTTCGGCGATCACCTCTTCGCTGGTCGGGACTGCCGGCGTATCAGCCGCGGTCGACTCGCTGGCGGTCCCCTTCACGCCGGCGGCGGGCGCGCCGGTCCTCACGCGCAGTGCCAGCACGGCAACAACGGCCACCACGGCGACGGCGCCGAGGATCACGAGGGTACGAGCGGATAGTCGCACGTCTGTAACGCGTCAAACGCCGAATAAATGGTCCAGGACTTCCGGGGCGCCAGGGAACGCGGGAACGAGAAGGCGGGTGATCGCGGTGGGATTGCGGATGTCTTCGCTGGTCATGTAGGCATTCGACTCGCGCATCACCTCGCTCCGCCGCGGCTCGTCGACGAGCGCCGCCAGCTGTCGCCGCGCCGCCGCCGCATACAAGCGCATGTCGGCGCGATCGAACGCGGCGACCGCCTGCTCGAGCCGTGCCGCCGCGCCATTCGCATCACCGTCGGCATATGCGAGCGCCGCGCGCACGAGAAGCGCAAGCGGAATCGACCACTGAGTACACACGCGTTCGAGGACGCGCGCATCGCTTGCCGCGATGGCGCGCATGCGTGTCCTATCGTGCCCACGCGCCGCCATCGCGATGGCACATCGCGCCCGCACGAACGCCATCTCGACGCGCATGAAATGCACGTGAAGCCAGAGATTGCGCCGGACGCTCGGCAGCTGCTCGGATAGCAGGGTCCACGCGTCCTCGGCCCGGTCTTGATACAACGCCACCTGAAGACGAGCGATCAGATAGTTGTAGTGCTGCCGATGAAAGCCGCTGTCGGACCAGCGCGCGATCGCCTCGCTGGCCTGGCGCTCGCACCCCTCGGGATCGTCCATCGCCAGCCAGGCCAGTCCCATGCGCGTGCTGATCTCGGTCTCGAAGTACAGATTGCCGCGCTCGCGGGCGTCCTCGAGCAGCGGCGGCAGGACCTGCGCCGCACGGCGCATCTGCCCTCGATACATCAGCGAGCCGAGAAAGAAGTTCTGCGCCAGTGTCAGCTCCCACACGACGCCGGTGCATTGATCGCGCAAGATCGTCAAGGCGCGCTCACACAATTCCGTCGCCGTGGCCCAGTCACCGACGACAAATGCGGCGATGCCGGCCGTCAGCGACGACAAGGCGACCAGATGTGGATGGCGAATGCGCTCGGCTGCGGATCGCGCGCGCGCGGCAAACGCATTCGAACGCCGAATCCCTGATTCGCCGCCGCCAGCCGCGGAGAACGACGCCTCGAGTGCCAGCGCCCGGGCCACGCGATACGGCTCGCCGACCTCGAGCGCCATCCGCAGATGTCCGACATGAAACGATGCCGCCCGCAGCGTGTCCACCAGCATGAGACCGGTGGAGACCGCCCAGCACGTATCGATGCGAAGCAGATCGTCGACGGATACCTGCGTCCGATCGCGCGACTCGAATTCCAGTCCGCGCCAGGCAAGCTCCGCGCGACGCAAGAGCATCGAGGCGACCGCCGTTCGTGGTCCGCGCGCCAGTCGCATCCCCACCGCCGGCAGCACGGTGTGAATGATCGCCAGACCGCGATCGATGTGGCCGCCCATCAGCAGTTGTTCGGCGGCCTTGCGCTGCCACTCGATTCGCTGCATGCCTGTCGACACCTGCGCCGCATCGAGGTACGCATCGGCCGCTTGTGCGGGTCGGCCGGCGTTCTCGAGCGATGTGGCCAGACCGGCTTGCCAGCGCGCACGATGGTCGTGGTCGGCGTCGAGATCGAGCGCCTGACGATAGAACGTTGCGGCACGATCGAACGCGAGCACCTGGCTCGCTCGTTCTGCCGCGGCGACAGCATGACGCGCGGCCAGTGCGTGCTGGCCGGCACCGCGGCAGTGCTCGAACAGCGCTTCCGGATCGTCATCACCGTGCGCGGTCAGAATCCCCGCCATCGTCTCGTGAATGCGACGCACTCGATCCGCCGGGAGGCCCGAGGCGAGCGTCTCGCGAATGCGGTCGTGATAGATCTCGATGCGATCGGTGGTGCGACTGGCTCGCACGAAGTGCGCGGCCTGCAGACGCGCCACCAGCTGACGCTCGTCTCCGCTCAGCCCGCAGGCCTCGAAGATGCGCGCCGCCACGATCGGCCGGCCGCATACGGCGAGCGTCTCGATGAAGACGCGCGATTCCGATGACAGCGATTCGAGGCGCTGCCTCAGCATGTCGCGCAGCGTCGCGCCGCGGCGGCTCTCCGCACCGAGGGTGAGATACCGCGTCAGCTCCTCGACCAGATACGGATTCCCGTGTGCCTCGTGCGCGATGCCGGTGCGCGTGTCGGCGTGTCCGAGGGCGCGCTCGGGCACGAGTCGATCGATCAACTGCGCAACCTCGTCGCCGTTCATCGGCGAGAGCGGCAGGACGACATGCGTGTCGGGTGTGACCCGATCGACGAGGGTGCGGAGAAACGGCTTGGCGTCGATCTCCTCGGTGCGGAACGACACGATCACGAGCAGGGGCGGCGGATCGGGAGGCCGCAACAGCTCGGTCAACGAGGCCGCGCTGTCGGCGTCGGCCCAGTGGAAATCGTCGATCTCCACGATGACAGGTCGATCGGCGGCGAGGCGACCGAGCAGCTGTCGCAGCGCGACAAATGCGCGGCGCCGGCGCGCAACCGGATCCTCGGGCTCTTGGACCAGAGCCGGCACCGTCGCCACCGCGTCGATCTGCATCACCGGGAATAGACGTGCCAGTGCACGCGCATCGGGAGGCATCAACGCCGCGGCGTCCCCGCGCGGCATCGCCGCAAGATGACGGCTCAGGGCATCGACGACGCCGTCGAGCCCCTTGTACGGCAGCGACTCGTGCTCGTGGCAGCGGCTGCGGAGCGCGATCACCGGCAGACCGGCGAGGCATCGATCGAAGAACTGCTGCACCAACGCGCTCTTGCCGATGCCCGATGGTCCATGGATGTAGACCGGCACACTGCGACCCTGACGCGCGTCGGTCAACGCCGCGCGCAGTACATCCAGTTCCCCCTCGCGGCCGACGAACGTCGATCCCGCGACGGGCTGTGTCGTTGCGCCCGGTGTCGCCGTAGGGGAAGACGGCGGAACGCGGAGGGTCGCGGGGGCAAGTCGATCGATGGCGGCGCGGCCCGCCATCCGATCATTGGGCATGCGACGAAGGAACGACATGCACACATCGTTCAGGTCATCCGGAATCCCCGGCGCCACATCGGCAATGGCGAGAGGATCGGTCGTCGTCTTACGCTCGATGACATCCAGCACCGAGCCGTCGAATGGCGGATGGCCCGTCAAGGCGTGATACAACGTTGCGCCCACGCTGTACCAATCGCCGGCCTCGGTCATCTCGAGACCGCGGCATCGCTCCGGTGACATATAGGCGGGCGTGCCGATCGGACCCTGCGCGCCCGCGCCGTCGTCGAACGCGGCGCTCGACGCCAGGCCGAAATCGAGGATCACGACGCGCCCATCGCCCGTGACCATCACGTTCGATGGCTTGATGTCGCGGTGCAAGCGCCCATGGCGATGCAGCTCCTCGATGCCGGCGATCAATTGCGTCAGCCCTCGCCGCGCCCGATCCACATCGGCCGATCCGCGGGCCCGGACGTAATCGACGAACGTCACGCCGTCGATCAGCTCCATGGTGAAGAAGCACTGCCCTTCATCGACCACGAGGTCGTGCAGCAAGACCAGATTCGGATGGGCGATGCCGGCAAGGCTGCGGAATTCCCGCTTGAGGCGATAGATGTCCGCGGCGTTCCAGCGTCGCAGCGTCTTGAGCGCAATCGTCTGTCGCCGCTCCCGATCTTCCACCTCGTAGACGATGCCCATGCCGCCGGATCCGATCTGACGTCGCACTCGATAGCGGACGGTTCCGTCGAACTGGCCCGGTGGGGCCGGGAGATCGAACAGCGGAAAGCGCAGAACGAGCTCGCTCGACGCTGACGCCATCTCGTCGAATGCCTCGAGTGCCGCCGGACTGCCATCGATGAGCAGCACCGGATCCTCGAACGAGCCTGCAGAAGCGACGATCGACGCCAGCAGAGACTCGACTTCGACGCGAGTGGCCTCGTCAGGACACTGGTCCGCGAGGAAGGTCGTTCGCTCGAGGTCAGGTCGAGCGAGCGCATCGACGACGATGCGTTTGACGCGGACCCATTCGTCGGAGGTCATATGTAGGGGCCGCCTCGAGGCGGCCCAAGCGGCCCACTTATACGCGTCAACGGGTCGTGGACTGGCCCATCTGCGGCGCGGTTCGACCGTCCCGCGTCAACTCGCGGTACAACCAGCCCCGCGCGATGGCCCATTCACGCTTGACGGTCGTCGGCGACAGCGAGAGGGCATGGGCGGTTTCCTCGATGGTCAGGCCGCCGAAGAACCGCAGCTCGATGATGCGGGCCTGGCCGGGGTCGAGTGCGTCGAGCTTGGTCAACGCGCGGTCGAGATCCAGGACGTCGACCGCGTCGATCGTATGCGTCTCGGCGACCGTCAGCGCCTCGTTGAATTCCGCAGGCGTCTGAATGCCGCCGCGCTTCTCGCGCATGCGCAAGCGGGCGTGATCGATCAGGATGCGCCGCATCAGCTGCGAGGCGATGGCGAAGAAATGACCGCGACTCCTCCAGTCCACGTCTCGCTGGTCGAGGAGTCGCAGATACGCCTCGGTGACGACCGCCGTGATTTCGAGACGATCGTGACGCCATTCCCGCGTGAGCTGTCGTGATGCGAGCGCGCGCAGCTCGTTGTAGACGAGCGGCACGAGGCGATCGAACGCGTCCTGACTCCCGTTCTGCCACTCCTGCAGAAGGGTAGTGATCTGCGCCGGGCCTGGGGAATCGTCCACCGTAAATGCCTGGAAGGCCGACAGTTAAGCACAGCCGCAGCGGAGCGTCAAACGGCCTGGTCCACTTTATCGGGCCGCCTGAAGGCGGCCCCTACGAGGATCGATCAGAAGTCGAGCGTGATGTTGAACCTCGCCAACCTCCCGCTCTGAATCGCGGTCGGCTGCAGGTACGTCGCGCCGTAGTTCTGGTTCAACCCCGTCGCCGTGTTGCTGTTGAACAGGTTGTAGAGATCGAACCCCACCTGCGTTCGCGTCGTTCTGAATCGCAGCACCTTTGCGGCGCGGAAGTCGAAGTACGTCAATCGCGGCGTGTACAGCTGACCGGGCAGCAGCAGGTTGTACTGCGCCAGCGCGTTCGACTGCGAGCGCCCGAGGATGGCCTCGATCTCACCAGGAGCTGGTGTGTAGACAGCGTTCAGCGAGAAGCCGTTCGACGCCGTCGTGCCGGTGTTGGTGAGACTCGTGAAGGTGCCGGGCACGCTGCGGAACGTTCCCGCAACCTGCACTTGTATCTTCGGAATCTCGTACGCAGCCAGACCGCGAACCTGCGTCAACACCGGTTCGGCCACGTGGCAGCTGGCGATCTGCTGCTTCAGCGGGAAGCCGAATGGCGAGTTGAAGGGCGCGATGAGTTCGGGAAGTGCTTGCCAGAGGTCGCACGTGTCGCGGACGCCGCGGCCGCTGCTCGTGCCGCCCTGGAACGTCAGGCCATTCGAGATCCGCGCGTTGACGTTCACGTCGACGCCGTGCCAGTAGGACGTGCGCGCCTTGGCGTAGTCGGTCTCGAACGTGTAGTAGTTGTCGACCTGACCGAACTTCGCCGGCTTCACATCGAAGTACGTCGCCGGATAGCCGCCGCCACCAGGCAGCTTCGCATCGCGCGGCGCCGTGAGTGTCAGACGGTCGAAGTCGGTCGGTCCGACGGCGCGGTTATCGGTGACGAAGAAGTTGCCGAACCATCGACGGTGGTAGCCGACTTCCACCGACATGCGCGGCAGCACTTCCTGCTGAATCGAGGCGCCCAGCTGCCAATCCCACGGACGCACGCCCCATCCCTCAAGCACCGATTGATTGATTGTCGTCAGCCCCTGCGTCTGACCGAACTTCAAATTGTCCCAGCCCAGACATTCGCCGTTCGGCGCCGGATTCATCAGCACGCAATCGGGCACGTAGTTGCCGTTGGTGTCGAACCACGTACGGCTCGTCTGCACCTGGAAGCGCGACCCTTCGAAGCGGCCGTTGCGGCCATCGGACGCCGGGTTGTTGATCTGATAGTTCCCCTGATTGTTGGCCGCCTCGAGATACTTGCCGATGTTCACCTTGAGCGACGTCTTGCCTGTGCCGAACACGTCCCATGCTGCGCCAACACGAGGTGTGATGTCTTTGTATCCCTTCACCCCATCGGTGCGTGGAAACGTGATCGGCGTCGGGTTCCACCGCGATGGCACCGGCGACCCGTTTCCTTCCGCGGGATGGAAGCTGTAGGCGCGATCGAATCGCACTGCGCCCTGCAGTGACAGCCGCCCCAGCGTCCATTGGTCTTGTCCATAGAACGACGAGTAGCCGGTGCGATTGGCGATCTCCCATGGCGCAATGCGCATCGTGAGGCTGTAGAGATTGATGGCCGGGACGATGAAGGTGTAGATGAGACCGTCCTGGTTGCCACGATCGTCGATGTCTTCGATGTGATACGCACCCTGATAGCCGAACTTGGCGTTGTGCGACCCGGTGACGTACGACGCCGACGCGCGCCACGTGTTGGCGCTCTGATGGTTGTAGAAGAAGTCGTCGATGCCCCGGAAGGTCTTGAACGCCGGCGTGAACGTCGTCACTTGGATCAGATTGCTGATGCTGCCGGGTGTTTCCATCCATCCCCACCGGCTGATGTAGCTGGAGGTACCGGCTTCGAAGAGCAGCTTGTTCGTCAGCGGCGACGACCACGTCGCCTGGATGACGCGCTGCGGACTGCGATTCGCCCCGATGGTATCGGCCTCGGGCGACGTGAACGCACCGCCGAGCGCGACCCAATTGGTCTCACGACCGCGGCACCAACCATCAGCGCCCGCGGCGAATGCGCTGCCCTGACAGGTTCGCTGCTCATCCCAGAAGAACCCCACCTTGTTGCGCGGCGTCACTTGCGCCGTCAACCGCACCGACCCGAGCGTCTGCGCGCTGGCGCTGCGCACCTGAAGGTTTGGATCGGCCTCGTAGGTCCACTTGGTCGGGTCGCCGGCGTTCTTGTTGCCGAAGGCGCCAGGAACAACGCTGTGCGTGCCGAAGTCGCGATAGTTGGCGTAGAACCAGAGCTTGTCGCGCTTGAACGGTCCGCCGACCGACAGGTTCAGATCCCAGTTCTTGAGCAGGCCGTTCTGTGTGATGCCGAACGCCTTCAATTTATCGTCGATGTTGTCTGACTGCGACCAATCGCCGGCGAAGCTCGTGAAGTACTCGCCGGACAGCTTGTTGCCGCCGGTCTTCGGCACGATGTTCAGGTTGATGCCACCGGTCTCGGCCTCTCCCAACCCGCCTGAGAGCGTGAACTGCAGTTCCTGCGCGCCGGCGGTGTCCATGATGTATCCCGACACACCGCCGCCATTGAATGCCGCGCCGACGTTGAGACCATCAACCTGCACGCGCCCTTCGTTGCCACGGCCGCCGTGGCTGGTGAAGATCGTCATGCTCGGCGACAACTGCGTGTTGTTCTGCTCGCCGGCGTTGAAGAACGCCGAGGTGTTGACCGACGGGATCATCGCCAGAATGCCGTTGTAACTGCGCGTGGCCGGGATGGCACGAACGACATCGGACGTGAGCACCTCCTGCCGCTTCGTGGTCTGAATGTCGACGACTGGTGTTTCGCCGCGGATGGTCAGCGTCTCGGTGACGTTCCCGACACGCATCTCGGCATTGATGGTCGTGACGCCGGATCCCGTTAGCGCGATCTCCTCGCGTCTGACCGTCGCAAATCCGCTCAGTGAAAAGCTCAGCGTGTAAGTGCCGGGCAGCAGGTCGGTGATTCGATACTGACCGGTTCCATCCGTACTGCTCGTGCGAACTTTCTCGATGAGCACCGGACTTGCGGCCTCGACGGTGACGCCGGGCAGCACCGCACCCGATGAATCGCGGACCGTGCCTGCAACCGCGGATTGGGCGTGAGCGGATGTCGCCAGACACGTGAGCGACGAAACCACGAGCAAGGCCCGATACACCAGACGCATAGGCGCTCCTCCCTGAACGAAACGCAGCCCCGCGGTAACCCAAAAAGGTTAGTTGGTCGGGGGGATTCTAGATCTGCGCCTCAGGGTGTCAACGCGTTTCCTATGCCTGCGTTATATATCGCCCGTGTAGGCCGGGCCTGGTTTACAAGGCCCGGCGTGCCACGAAAGAGCTCTACTTCACGAACGGATTCCAGCCGTTCTTCGAGTAGAGCGGCAGCGTGAAGCCCATCGCCTCGATCTCGTGGATCTTGTCGCCGGAGATCTTGAAGATGTGCGCGGCCTCGAGATCGAACGGGTTGAAGTTCCACGGCCGCTCGCTGGTGGATCCATCCTTGTTCAGAATCGTGAGCGTCTTCTGCTCCATCGGATGCCGGAACATCGTCAGGCCAAACACCAGCCCGTGTTCCTCGTCGGCGATCGTCACGCGTCGCAGATCGATGCTGTTGATGTAGCTCATCGCCCGTGAGGTGAGCTGCCATGCGCAGTCGTCGTTCGGCAGGTTGCCCACGCCTGCCGGCGGCGTCGCGTCGGCGGGGCGTCCCACGCCGGCGGTGTGCATGCCGTTCTCGCGCCGGCCGCAGTCATCGGCAAACGGCGCCAGCTCGCCGTTGCTCTGCGTGAGCGCGTCGTAGTAGGCGTTGCCGATCAGCAGCAGGATGTTGCGCTTGTTGCGCTGCGCGTCCGGCACCACCTTCGAGAACGCCGGGCGCGGCGTCTTCAGCGCGTTCAGCTGACTCGGTGCCGAGATGCGCGCGATGAGGTGCTCGGCCTCAGTGATCTTCTTGTTCTCCACTTTCAGCCGCAGTGCGAGCTGGATGTCGGCCGGTGCAGTGGGATCGGGGCCGGAACCGCCGCCGCGCGGAGGCGGCGCGGGAAACGCGCTGCCCTGGGCCTTCATCATCACGATCATCCCGATCTGCTGGCTCACCGGATCCGGCACTGGAATCTTGAAGGTCGGCGATACGGAGATCGCGCTCTTCCACAGTCCATCCTGGCCGACGTTCAGCACCTTCGTCTGCTCGGTGAACTTGGCGTTAGGCGCCATCGGCGCCTTCGATGGATCGTGCGCAACGAGCGCGGCGAGGTAGGCGTCGGCGGCACTCAGCAGACAGCCCTTGTCGCACGACGCGGCCGCGCCTTGCGCGGCGGCTGAAGAACTGACGAACACAAGCGCGCACACGGCAAACGCAATCGTCTTCATCTGGGGTCGTTCCTCAAGCCGCCGCTTATACCACGATTCTCAGAAGCCGCCGCAGAGCACCCAGTACATCGCGAAGTACGCCGAGAGCGACGCTTCCAGCGCCGCACAGACGATATCGAGTCCGGGCACGATGGCGCTCGCCTCGCAGATCGGGCCGAGCTGTACGAAGATCATGGCGATCTCAGACAGGAGTTCCGTGCAGATCAACCACACGAGGGGATCGCTCTGCGCGTACCGCACTCGCGCGAATGAACCGGCGCGGGCGTCGAGTGCCGATCCGATCTTCTCGAAGACGCCGGCGGTATGCGTCAGCACACCGGTCACGCCGTCGTTGGTGAGCGCGTCGAGCGCCTTTCGCCGAGTGGCCTCGTCGACGGCGCCGGCGGCAAGCCAGCGCTCGTCGACGTCGATACCATAGCGCTTCATGTGCGCCTTGGTCTTCGCCCGGTCGATCTCGAGCGAGAGTACGGCCTGGCGACCGCGGTTCCGAATGAGTACGTGCACACCTTCCTTCGCCGAGGCATCGATGCCGATCTGCGTGCTGCGAACGGCGGCCGTACGCAGCTGTGCAGCGATGGCTCTGGCATCTTCGCCGCTGAAGCCGCGCTGCTTCGCGCGGTTGTGAATCACGGCCAACTCCCGAACGATGTGATCGAGCACCGCATCGGCCTCTGCCCTGGCCGTCGCGTGCGCGTGGCCGCGACTTGCAGGCGCGGCAGCTCCGTACGCCGCGCCGGCCAGACCAGGAAGACCCGCCGCCACCGAGGCGACGAATACTCGTCGATTGACTGCTGCGTTCATGTGTCACCTTGCGTTTCTGCACCCGCGCCGATCGTCGGCGTGCGTGCAGAGTGCAAGGAGCGGTGCCGGCGCGGTCGACACCGAATCGCTAGGAGTTCCGTGCATGGACCATTCGCACGTGGCAAGGCGTGCGATCCGGAAACCGGTCGAAGATCGTCGTTTCTGCGACTGTGTAGGCCGGGTCTTTTGGACCCGGCGTCGTGATCTAGAACAACCCGTGCGCGCCGTACCAGCTGCGTACGCGTGCGAGCACGGTCTGATCCTGCGCCACGTCGTTGTGCGTCGCGCCGGGATACACGAACAACTCGTGCGACACGGCGTCGGCCTGGAGGATGCCGTCGAGACGTTGATCCTGCGACAGCGGCACGACGATGTCGGCGTCGCCGTGATGCAGCTGATAGGGCGTGCGGATGGCGCGTGCCTGACTGTCGCTCGGCGTCGCAATACCGGTGACTGGAGTCACACCGCCTGCGGTGTGCGACGCCACACGAAAATCACCTGGATATGCCGCGATCAGCGCCGTCGTGACGAATGCACCCATGCTGTGCCCGTGCGCCGCCACGCGGGTCGTGTCCGCGTAGCCGAGCGTCCGCAGGATCTCGATCAGCGCGTGCGCGCGCAGCACGTTCGCCTGGCTCGCGCCCGGGTCGCTCAGCGTCCCAGGCGATCCGAGCGGAACGCCGCCGGCATGCGTGTAGTTCGTCGCGATGGCCACAAGACCCCAGCTCCGCATCTGCACGGCAACGGCGCGCGAGTATCCGGTCGCATTGCCGCCGGCGCCGTGACTGATCACGACAGCTGGAAATGGTCCAGCGCCTGCAGGCTTCAGCAGCACACCTTGCAGATCGAACGTCGTACCTTGCAGCGTGCCTTTGTAGGTCCACGTCGCGCCCTGACTTGATTCCGGATCACCCTGAAGAGCGAACGCCGCAGGAGGCGACGGCGCCGAAGGCGCCGTGGGTGAGGACGTGCGTTCGCTGCACGCGGATAGGAGCGCAACGAAAACAAGGAGTGACAGTGTAGGCCGGGCCTGGACTTGAGGCCCGGCGGAAGTAACGCGAGACATTGGGCGGCTATCCGTACACGCCGGGCCTAGAAACCAGGCCCGGCCTACACCTCAGAGATCAACCCCGTGCTATCCCCGAACTTTTCTTGTTTGGCGTTGATCTTGTCGAGGATCGTCAGGTGCACATTCGCGAGCGGCGTCGGCTCGCGCAGGTCGATATGCTGACTGCCCTTGAGCGTGCCGTTGCCGCCGCCGACGAGCAGCGTCGGCAGTGGGTGGCCGTTGTGGCGATCGCTGTTCGACATGTTCGAGCCGTAGAGGAACATCGCGTGATCGAGCAGCGTGCCGTCGCCGTCGGACACCTTGGCGAGCTTGGCCAGGAACGCGGCGAAGCGCTCGACGTGCCACGTCTGGATCTTCGCCAGCTTCTCCATGCGCGTCAGGTCGTTGGCGTGGTGCGACACCGGATGGAACGAATCGGACACCCCGATGTGGTTGTAGGTGCGGTTGGTGCCCTCGGCCACCATGATGTACGAGGCCACACGCGTCAGATCCGCCTGATACGCGAGCGCGATGAGATCGAACATCAGATCCACCTGATCGCCGAACGCCGTGAGCTCGCCGATCGGCGCCTCCGGCACCGTGATCGACGACAGATCACGGCTCGACGCCAGCTGGACGCGCCGCTCGATCTCACGCACGGTCTCGACGTAGTTGTCGAGCACGGCGCGATCGCCGGCGCCAAGATCGCGGCGCAGGGCATTGATGCGATCGCGCACGCGATCGAGCAGGCTCTTGGTTTGATCGGAGATCGCCGCGCGCTCCTCCGGCGTGTCGCCTTCGCCGAACAGCTGGATGAACACCTTGCGCGGGTTGTGCTCCATCGGCAGCGGCGAGTGCGCGTCGCGGAACGACAGCGTGGTGTTGTAGAAACACGCTGATCCGCTGCACGCCGCCGCCTGCTGCGTCGTCTCCGACGCCACCTCGAGCGACGGCAGCGTGGTGTTCTGGCCGATGTGCTTCGCCACCAATTGATCGAGCGTCGTCGACATGCTCGCGCTTGCCGAGCCCTTGTCGGGTTTCGTGCCGCTCAACCACGTGGCCGGCGCCAGGCTGTGCACGCCGCCCACCATCGCCTGGTTTTGCAAGTTGCCGAACGAGGTGACGTAGCGCTTGTGCGGCTCGAGCGCCTTGAGGATGGGACTCAATTTGAAATCGGCGCCGGCGCCGCTCGGCGTCCACCGATCCATCTCGGGCCCGTGAACCGTGTTGCCCATGATGGCGCCGTGCGGGATGTAGAAGAACCCCATGCGCAGCTTCGGCACCGCCGCGGTCTGCGCCAATGCGGTCGCCGCCGGGATCATCGCGTCGAGGAGCGGCAGCGCCAGCGTCACGCCTGCGCCTCGAAGTACCGTGCGTCGCGAGATATGTCTCTTGGTGAGGAACATGGAGCCACTCCTAGTCGCGCGTAATGCAGAATGCAGAATTCAGAATGCAGACACTAAGCCGGTCGATGCGGAAGGGCAAACGCCGTGACGCATTACACATGCCTGGCGCCCTCGGTCACTGTCTGCATTCTGCATTCTGAATTCTGCATTACTGACTCTGCATCCGAAACGCGTCGCTGGCAACGATACCCGAGACGATGGCCGACAGGCGGTAATTCTGGGTTGCGGCCTTGCGCACGACGGCGCGCACCTGCGGCATGTCGTAGTACGCGAGCTCGCGTCCCACTGCGTACATCATCAGCTTCTCGGTGAGTGCGCGCACGAACAGATCGCGGCCACCGAAGATCGCGTCGCGCAGCTGAATCGGTCCGTCCACCGGACGTCCGTTCGGCAGGATCGTCTTGGCGTCGATCGACGCGTTGGCTTCCGCGTCCTTCTCGCGCCAGCGGCCGATGGCATCGAAGTTCTCCATCGCAAACCCAATCGGATCGATGACGCCGTGGCACTGGTTGCAGCTCGGCTTGGAGCGATGCCGCTCCATTCTGGCGCGCAGCGTCTTCGGCGGTTCGCCCTTGACCTGGGAGAGATCGGTGTCGACGTCGGGCGGCGGCGGCGTCGGCGGCGTGCCCATCAACTTGCCGAGAATCCACGCGCCGCGCAGCACCGGCGACGTGCGATCGCCGTACGACGTGCGCAGCTGCACCGCGCCCTTGCCCAGCAAGCCCCATCGTTTCTGATCGTCGAGCGTCACGCGACGGAACTGCGGTCCAAACACCGACGTGATGCCGTAGTGCCGCGCGAGGCGTTCGTTGAGGAACGTGTGGTTGGCCGTGAGCAGGTCGCCGACGTTGCGGTCCTCGAGCAACACGCTCGAGAGAAACGACTCGACCTCGGTGGCCATGTCGCGCCGCAGCTGGTTGGTGAAGGTCGGAAACAGATTCGGATCGGGCACCACTTCATCGAGCTTGTTCAGATCGAGCCACTTGAGCGCGAAGTTGTCGACGAGACTCGATGCACGCCCATCTTTCAGCATCCGCAAGGCCTCGGCCTGCAAGGCTTCTGGCGCGCGCAGCTTGCCTGCCGACGCGATCTTCAGCAGCGCCTCGTCCGGCCCCTGACTCCACAAGAAAAACGACAACCGCGATGCGAGTTCGAGATCGCTCAGCGCGTACGTGGGGGCCACCTTCTTGACCGCCGTAGCCTCGGCGGAGGCGGTTAGGTGGCCCGCGTCCTCTGGCGTATGAATCGCTCTGAACAAGAAGTCGGGGCTCACGAGCACAGCCGACACAACTTGCTCGACTCCCGCATCAAAGGACTGCTTCCGGCCGCGATCGAAATACGGCATCAATGCGTCGACGTCCGCGTCAGTGGCGGGGCGACGGAAGGCGCGACGCGCGAGATTCGCGGTGATGCGACGGGCGCAGTCACGTTCGTTGGTCGCCAGCGGTTTGCAGACGAACACGCGGCGCCGGCTCAGCGTGTCGGAGACGCCAGGCGAGTTGTACGGTCCGATCACGTCGACGCCGCCGACGATGCGCGGGGCGCGATCGCCGCGGCTGAAGTCCTCGCCGGGAAGCGAGGCAACGAATTCATCCGACTCGACGCGCGCCCGCTCGATGAACGTGATCGCCACATCGCGGACGCCGGCCTTCACCGGCACCGGAATGTTGGCAAAGCGCTTCATGATCTCGGCGCGTCCGGGCGCGCCGTTGCGATCGACCGTTCGCAGATCCTCGGTGCCGCCCAGCGACCGCCTAAACACCTCGCGCCCGTCGATCAAGATCAGCAGCGTGTGCGGTGTCTCAACCGCGAACGAATAGAGGTCGATGCCGAGATCGGGAATGGTGAAGCGATATTCGCCATCGGCGTGGAAGTTGTGGCGGAACTTCATGCCGCCGCGCGTGCCGAGCGGCAAGCCGTCGATGTGGCCGACTTGATCGAGGTTGTGCGTCGCGGGTTGTGCGTAATGCGCGCTGGCGACTTTCGGCGTCGACTCGCCCACCGCCATGCGCGCCGCCAGGCGCGTCGCGGCGACATATTGATCGAGAAACGCCGGCGAGATGCTCAGCGCCGCGGCGATGTTGTCGAACCCTTGCACTTCGATTTCGGCCGGCAGGAGTTTCTCGGCATCGATCTCGATGCCCAGCAGATCGTTCACCGCTGCGCCGAACTCGGTACGGGTGAGGCGTTGAATCGGCACGTGCCCCGCGACGGGCCGCCTCAAGGCGGCCCCTACGGCTGTCGTGGGGGCCGCCTTCAGGCGGCCCACATCATCCAACGCCGCTTCCATCCACGATGCGAACGCATCGATCTCGCTTTGATCCGGTTGACGGTTGCCGGGCGGCGGCATCTGACGCCCGCGCAGTTTGCGCAACGCCTTCTCCCACACGTCGGCGTTTTCGTGAACGGTCGTCAACGTGAGCGAATCGAAGGCGATGCCGGCGGTGCGGACTCTCGCGTTGTGACACCCGACGCAGTACGCGTCGAGCATCTTGCGCGCGTGTTCGGGGCCTCGCGTTTCTTCGCGCACTTGCGCGATCAG
>Ga0075423_10000102_pt1 | contig 51744 bp, 42 predicted proteins | sample SoiMethybrSBSTD2_FD_80114 | JGI IMG/M metagenome (GOLD analysis project Ga0075423, IMG submission 80114) | Bulk soil microbial communities from a Populus tree surrounding site in Tennessee, USA - Soil MetaG P. TD hybrid SBSTD2 | ecosystem: Environmental > Terrestrial > Soil > Tree plantation... | reverse complement strand
GCTACGAGACTTTTGATTTCGGCCGCTCCACGCGCGGCAGCGGCACGTATAAATTCAAAGCACAATGGGGAGCGCAGCCGGTGCCTCTCTATTGGCATTACTGGCTGAGAAGCGGGGTTGCCCTCCCGGAGCTGAACCTAGCCAATCCGAAATACCAGCTGGCGATCAGACTTTGGCGCAAACTTCCTCTTGCCGTAGCTACGATTCTCGGCCCATTGATTGTCAAGAATATTCCATGAGACTCCGTCGGACTGTGCCGCCCGCCGCCGGCAGAATTCCCGCGCGCGACCTGTGGTCGGGACTCCTCGGCATTGTGCGCGGCGCCTACTATACGAAGCGGCTGAAATCAGAGCTGGCCGAGTACTTCGCGGTCGACCATGTTTTTCTCGTGTCATCGGGAAAAGCCGCGCTGACTTTGATCTTGAAATCTTTGAAGTCACTCTCGTCGAGAAATGAGGTCATCATACCGGCGTATACCTGCTTTTCGGTCCCGTCGGCAGTTGTCAAGGCCGGGCTGAAAGTCAGGTTGTGCGATATCGATCCATCGAGCTTCGATTTCGATCTCGACCGTCTGGAACGGTTGCTTAACGAGAACACGCTGTGCGTAGTCCCTGATCATCTTTTCGGCATCCCCTCGAATATGTCCCGGATCATCCGGATGTGCAGGAGCAGAGGTATTTTTGTCGTCGAGGATGCCGCGCAAGCGATGGGAGGCACCCTGGACGGCAGTAAGCTCGGCACCCTCGGCGATATCGGCTTCTTTAGTGTCGGGCGAGGTAAAAACATCACCTCCGGCTCCGGTGGAATCATCGTTGCGCGTCGAGGTGAAATCGCCGAAGCCCTCGCGCGTATTTATGCCGCTTTGGCTAAGCCGTCGATTTTCACGATGATCAGAGAATGGCTGGAGAGCGTGGTCATGAGTATTTTCACCTGCCCAACGCTCTTTTGGTTTCCCGACGGGCTTCCTTTTCTGCGGCTGGGAAAGACCGTTTTTTATAAGGATTTTCCCGTCAACCGATTATCGGGAATGAAGGCGGGTCTCCTTCATAGTTGGCGCCAACGCCTCGATCAATCCAATCGAGTCCGGTCGTCGACGGCGGATTATTTTAGTGAGCGGCTGCACCTCAGGACCGCGCGAAAGCCCGCCGTTCCTTACCTGAGATTACCCGTCGTCATGCCTAGCCCTGAAGCGAGGGCGGAAATTTGTGAGGCGGCGAAGGCGCGCGGTCTTGGGTTGAGCTCGATGTATCCAGCTCCCGTGAGCGCGATCGAGGAAATCGCGGCCGAATTCCTCGGCCTCGAATTTCCGGTGGCCAGCTATGTTGCGGAAAGGCTCTTGACGATTCCCACTCACGAGCTGCTTTCCAAGGAAGACAAAGACAACATCTGCCGCCTATTTCGCGGCGTTCCGTCGCCGGTCGGGTATCCCGTGGAGAAAAACGCCGATCAACAACCCGTGTTCTATAACGTCCAGTGATGAAACTCATTATCACGATCGACACTGAAGAAGACAATTGGGGCTGTTACAGCCCTACTGGGCACACACTCGAGAACATCGAGCGTATCCCCCGGCTGCAGGCATTATTCGATGAATTCTCCGTCAAGCCAACTTACCTGATCACCTATCCGGTAGCGACCGACAATCGATCTGCCTCGATCTTGCGGTCAATCCTCGAAACGGGCCGGTGTGAAATCGGCGCGCACTGTCATCCATGGAACACGCCTCCTATCGAGGAGGAAATGGGCCGAGTAAATTCCATGCTGTGCAATCTTCCACTGGATCTTCAGTATCGAAAGCTGAGTTGTCTCGACCGGACGATCCAGGAACGTCTCGGAACCAAGCCGGTATCGTTTCGGGCCGGAAGGTGGGGTTACAATCAAGGGGTAGCGTCAAACCTCAAGCGGTTGGGCTATGAGGTCGATACATCGATCACTCCCTATACGAGCTGGACCAAAGACAACGGCCCGGATTTCTCGGATATGTCTCCCCGGTCTTATCCATTCAATCCGGAAAGTATCAGGGATATAGAACCGCACGGCTCTCTCATAGAGATTCCGGCGACGATCGGCTACCTGCAAAAAAACTTCGCGACGTGCAGCTCGATCTCGAAAACGCTGGGCCGCCCGCCCATGCGTTACTTGCGGCTTAACGGAATCTTGAGCCGATTGAGGCTGATCACCAAAGTATGGCTGTCGCCGGAGGTCACGGACGGCGAAGGGATGATACGACTCGCGAAACGCATGTGGAGAAACAACTACGCGGTGATCAACATGTTCTTTCATTCGCCGTCGCTCAAGGCGGGCTTGAGCCCATTCGTAAAATCGCCGCAGGAAGAAACTCAATTTCTCGCGCGGATAAGAGAGTTTTTAAAGTACGCACACGATGCCGGCATGGAACCCGCCACGCTTTCCGACTGCACCGCCTACAGAATGTCCGCGGACGAAATATCAACGATTCGGTTATACCAGACGCTGAGTTCGCCCCGCTGACTACGCGCTCGCGCGCGTAGATGCTAGTACAATGACTCCGCACAATTCGGAACCCGTCTTGAGGTTCTTGCGACTCGTGTGCCGCGGCGAGAGCTATTGGGATCGCCTTAGGGGCGCGGACAAGAGCCACAACATGACGGCCTGGATTTCTTTCTATAGGCGTTTATGGGAAAACGCCGCGCGCTCCATTGAGGCTGACTTCGAGGAACTCGCCCGCGATTTCTGGCGCGTGCGGTTAGACTCCGCCTCGACTTTGATCAACAACTACGTAGTGCAGATAGACGATCCGGTCGTCCTGCGAATCGCGGGGAACAAGCCGTTGTGTCACAGCCTGCTCCGAAACAAAGGTCTTCCCGTGCCCGATCATGAAACTTACACCATCGGAGAATTTCACAAGGCGCGACGGTTCATCTCGCAGAATGCCGGCGGCATTTTTGTCGTGAAACCGGCCGTGGGAACGTCCGGAGGAAGAGGCGTGACGCTTCATGTGCGCTCGATAGCACAATGTCGAAGGGCTACCGCGCGCGCGTCCCTATATGGCGAACAATTGATGATCGAGCGTTTTATTCCAGGAGAGTGCTATCGGCTTCTCTTCCTCGGCGGAGAGATGATTCATGCGGTACGGCAACGGGGCGTATGGGTAACGGGTGACGGCCAATCGACGATCCAAAATCTACTGCGTCGGCAATATTGTCTGAATGGCAGTCCCGTCGCCGAAACGATCTGCGACCCTGACTATAGAACAACGATAGGCGCTCAGGGCCTTACCGACTCCTCGGTGCCGGAATCGGGAAAAAGAGTTCTCGTCAAGTCCTCGTTCGGCGGCGATCCGCAGACGCCTCAAGCTCTCACCCGCTACGACGAAAACGTCACCACACTCGTGGGCGAGGGCGTTATAAGCGAAGCTTGCCGCGGGGTCGCAGCCTTGGGTTCCCGATTTGCGAGCGTCGAGCTTGTCACCATGGATCCGACCGTATCTCTGCGCGCGAGCGGAGGGGCGATTATTGAAATCAATACGACTCCCGGCCTGCATAGGCATTATTCTGGCGGCCCGGAAGACGACGCGATGCTTCCCGTGACAGTTTTGAGTTTCCTGCTGAAGGCGGCTTCCGGTCCAAGCCATCGGCCAAAGCCGCTCGAAGCGGGCGAGGAAAGAAAGGAATCACGATTATGAGCAAAGAGAACGGCACCTGCAGAGTGTCTTCGACCTGGGAATATTTGCGCCTCATCGGCGTGCCCGACATGCGCGGACGGACCAGCCCGCTCGATCCGGGCTACGATCCGGCGACGCTCGAGAGCCATTTGGAGCAAAGCGGTCATCTGATCTCGCTCCTGAAAATCTCCATGGCTTGCTGGCAGGTGGCGGACGAAAAGTCTACTCGCAAAAAAGTCGATGCGGCTCGGCGCCTGGGCGTTGCGGTCGGCACAGGAGGCGGGCCCTTCGAAGTCGCGGCCTTCTTCGGCAAGCTTCCCGAGTATTTCGATCTCTGCGCCGATATCGGTGCGGACCGCATCGAGGCGGGCCAGGGTTTTATCCCCAATGAGTTGAACCCGCGCGAAATCGTTGCTCTGGCTTCACAGCGCGGACTCGACGTGCAGTTTGAAATAGGGGACAAGCACGGCGGCGCCTTCACTCAAGAAGTGGCGCAGGAGCTGATCGACCTGGGGAGACGATGGCTCGACGCCGGCGCCAAACAAATCGTCGTCGAAGCGCGTGAAAACGCTCAGGACGTGGGACTTTTCAACGGAGGCGGGCAATTCGACGCTCGGCTGGCCGACGCTTTCGCCGGCGCCTTCGGAATGGAGGTGGCGGTGTTCGAGGCCCCCAACAAGGCCAGCCAATTTGCGCTTCTGAATCACTTCGGACCAGAGGTGCATTTGAGCAATGTCAGGCTGGAAGAGCTGTTGCGCGTCGAGATATACCGGCGGGGGCTTCATTCGGACGCCTTCATGCACAAAAATTTGAGACCCAAGGGGCCATGCGGTTTCGACTCGAAAGGACGAGAATTTAATGCGCGGTAGAGCTGTTATCATCGACTGTTTTCCGGAGAGTCCGCTGCGTTACAAGGAGCATTACGCGATCGTCGCGATCGACGTTATTCGCTTTTGCACGACAGCAGTGACGGCTGTGGCCCAGGGGCGGCGGGTTTATCCCGCCACGACCACCGACCAGGCTTTCGCCATCGCAGCAGGCCTGGCAGATCCGTTGCTGGCGGGGGAACTGGGCGGGAACATGCCCTATGGATTTCATATAAATAACAGCCCGGCGCAGATGGCCGTCAGAACGGATACAGAACGTCCGATGGTCCTTGTCTCGTCGTCGGGAAGTCAATTGCTTGTGAATGCCGTCGGCAGCGAAGGTGTCTACGCCGCCTGTCTGCGCAACATGACGGCTGTAGTCAGGCACGTCACCGGGCATCATGAGCGCGTAGCGATCCTCGGAGCCGGAACATGGAGGCAATTTCGCCGCGAAGATCAAATGGCATGCGCGTGGATTGCGGAAAAGCTTATTGCCACAGGTTATGCCGCCGGCGATCAAGCGACGCTCGAGTATATCGCCCGGTGGTCCGGCGTCAGCCCGGTAGAGATCGGGGGTGGGAAAAGCGCCGATTATTTGCGTCGCTCCAATCAATCAGACGATCTCGAATTCACCTTGTCTCACATCGACGATCTCGCCGTAGTTCCCGCCCTGGTGAACGGCGAACTGATCCCGGCGTCGAAAAAGCCCCGATTGCAATTGGCGATCTAACTTCGCGACCCAATGCGCATTTCCAAGACCAACATTCCAGTCGTCGTCCTGAGTTGCCAATTAGCTGCGCTGGCGATCATGCGCAGCCTGGGCAGCCTCGGCATCCCGGTCTACGGCGTTGACAAGGACGCGCAGTCCCCCGGAATGTTCTCGCGATACTGCCGGCGGCGGTTCGTGGCGGATTTCAGGCCCGCAAGGCCGGCCGAATTCCTCGCCTACCTGGTGCGGGTAAGAGAGGAGATCGGCAGGCCCTGTTTGCTGATTCCGACCTCCGACGAGAGCGCCGAATTTGTTACCCATCACGGCGAAGAGCTCAGCCGGTATTTCATTTTTCCGAAGAATGATCCCGCGACCATCAAGAAGCTCGTCAGCAAAAAGGAAATGTACCATCTCGCCTTGGAATACGGCGTCCCCACACCGACAGCGATCTTCCCTTCGAATCTGAGCGAGGTTCTCGCATACCGACAACAGGCCGTCTTCCCGGTGATGATCAAAGGCATCGATGGACACCGTCTCGAGCAGCGAACCGGCAAAAGAATGATGATTGTCTCGAACGGCGACGAGCTCATCGAGAACTACAAGGTGCTTGCCGCTGACGACGCGGATAATATCATGCTTCAGGAGTATATCCCTGGAGGAGACGACCAGGTTTACATCTTTAACGGATATTTCGACGAGCAATCGCGATGCTTGGCGGCGTTCACCGGCCGAAAGATTCGGCAGCATCCCGTCCATGTCGGTTGCGCGTCGTTGGGGGAAACGCTCTGGGTACCGGAGGTTGCGGAGACGACGATAAATTTCATGCAGGCGATCAGGTATCGCGGTATCCTCGATATCGGATATCGTCTCGATCCAAGAGACGGACGCTACAAAGTATTGGACATCAATCCTCGCATCGGCCAGGCGTTTCGCCTCTTCACTTCCGAAAATGACGACGATGTCGCGCGAATAGCCTACTTGGACCTGACCGGCCAACCAATGCCTGCGGTGACACCGCGTATAAACAGACGATGGGTCATAGAAGATATGGACCTGACCTCATCGCTCGATTACCGTCGCGAAGGGATTTTGACATTCGGCCAGTGGCTGAGATCCTTCAGGAATCTGGAAGAAGGCGCATGGTTCAGTCTGCGGGATCCGATGCCGTTTTTGGTGATGCTCTGGCGGGTTTTTTTACGTTCGTGCCGGTGGCTCGGCAAGCGGCTCCCTGGTCCTGTCTCCAAAACAAGACCGGCCACGGATTAGCCTCCGTCCCAATATATCTCCAACCTAAGTAACTATTTGTATTCATCATGAAGAGCGCCCTTGCCACGACGTTCGTTCACGCATCGATCTACACCGTCGGGATCGTGCTGAACCGGGCCATTAGTTTCATCATGCTGCCGCTTTACACCCACGTGTTGAGCCCGAAAGACTACGGCATTCTCGAACTGCTCGAGATGACCGTCGATGTCGTTACGATCGTGACCGGGATGGGCGTGTTGCACGGGCTATTTAAATTTTATCACGACTATCAGGAGCGCGAGGAAAAGAATGAACTGGTGTCGACGCTGTTCACGATGGTCATCGCGTTGTACTTCGTCGCATCCTTGGCGGGGGGCTTTTTCGCTCACCGTCTTGCATCGACCGTTCTTGGCAGCGGAGAGTACGCCGATCTGGTCCGGCTTTCGTTCGTGAACTTGTTTTTGCAGTTTTTAATCTATCCGTCGATGGCGTATCTCCGGGTCCGGCAAAAATCGACGCTGTTCGTCGCGGTTAACGCGATAAAATTATTCATCCAAGTCTTTCTCAATATCCTTTTCATCGTCTATCTGAAGATGGGGGTCGCGGGCGTTCTCTACGGCACGATGCTTTCTTCGCTCGCGATCGGCGGCTGGCTGTTGTGTTACACATTCGCGGAGGTGCGCTTTCGCTTCAGCACGGAAAAGGCCAAGAGATTGCTTCGCTTCGGATTGCCGTTCGTCGTGTCGAGTTTGGGCGCGTTTATCCTCACGTTTTCCGATCGCTATTTCCTGAATTACTATCGCGAACTCTCCGTCGTCGGGGTCTACGCCCTCGCCTATAAGTTTGGCTTTCTCCTGATAACGTTTCCCGTCGGACCGCTGATGAACATTTGGATGGTCCAACGATTCGAACTCATCTCCAAGGAGGGATACGAGCGAATCTTCAATCAGTTCCTCTCATGGTTTTGTATTGTCACAGTTGCGGTCATGCTCGGGATCGCCGTCAGCGTCGGAGACTTGCTGCAGTTCATGTCCGCCCCGGCGTTCTGGCCGGCGGCGGGCGTGGTTCCGGTCATTCTGATGGCGTATTTTCTCCAGGCCTGCACCGATTTTTTCAATTTTGGCATTTATTATACCGGCAAGACCGAGCACATCGCCTACGGTACGATCGTGGCCGTGCTGGCGATCGTCGCTCTTAGCTTTCTCCTGATTCCGAAGTATGGAATGTACGGGGCCGCCTGGGCGACTCTGCTTTCCTTTGGGGTGAGGCTGATTTATGTCTACTGGGCCTCACAGCGTCTGTATCGAGTCGATTACGCTCTTGCCCGACCCGCATGGACGACAGCGCTGGGGGTGGCGATTTATCTCATTTATCAGTCGGTCGTCCGCAGCTTTCCGCCGGAGACGAGCCGGCTGTTATCGCTTTCGCTCGGCGCGACGTTGTTCTTCGCTTTCCTTTTGCTCCTCTTTCATCTGAATCTTATCGATTCCAGGGTCAGGCGGCTCATCCTGGAATCCATGCGCTCTCCGCTCAAAACGTTCGGCGAGCTCAGGGCTCTCTATCACACATGAAGATTTTATTTTTCGAGTCCTGCAAGGACGGCACGGTCGGCGGGTCGCACACCTGCATGTTCAACCTGATCCGAAACCTGGATCGGTCGAAGATCCAGGTGACCGCGGGATTCTACTCCGACAACATCTTTACTCCGAGATATCGAGACCTCGGAGTGAAGGTCGACATCCTTCGTCTTCCGAAGCCGCTGCGGGACGGCAACATCATCCTTCGAAAGGCGCTGAACTGGTATAACCTTGAGGTCAAATCGAGTCGTCACCTCGAAGATTACTTTAGGCGCGAATCCTTCGACCTGGTCGTCCTCAACAATTCCATTTGCGTTTCGCTTGTATTCGCGCGCGTCTGCAAGCGGCTGGGAATTCCATTGGTGGTTTACGAACGAGGATTCGGCTCTTTCAAAAGGAAGCACATCGAAGCGACGGCGGATATTCAGGCGACGATTTCGATCTCCGACGCGGTCCACCGTCATGTTATGGGGCAGGATTTCAAGACGAAGATCATCGAACGGATTTACGACGGCATCGATCCCGACGACTTTCGACCGCGCCGCAGCCCTGCGGCGATCAAAGCCGAGCTGGCGATCCCGCCCGAGGCGCGGGTGCTCGGAATTGTCGGGAACGTCCGGCCCTGGAAGGGGCAGCAGTATTTCGTGGAAGCTTTTAGGGAATTATCCAGGAAATATGGAGACGTTTACGGGCTGATCGTCGGGGGATGGGGCGCGGACGATCAGGCTTTCCAGTCCTCGCTCGTCGAGACGGTGCGAAGCGCAGGTTTGAGCCGGCGTCTTCAATTTCTCGGGTACCGTGCCGATGTGCCTGACCTGCTTTCGATCTTTGACGTATTTGTGCACGCTTCGACCAAACCCGAGCCTTTCGGAATGGTCCTCTTGGAGGCGATCGCGGGCAAAAAGCCGATCGTGGCTACCAACCTCGGGGGCCCGACCGAAATCTTAGAGGGCGGCGAATCCGGCGTGCTTGTACCGCCTAAAGATGGAGCGGCCCTTGCGGCGGCCTGCGGTCGTTATCTCAACGACCCGGCCTTTGCCGCGAAAAAGATCGAACATGCACACGACCGGCTGTTTCACCGCTTTCATATCCGTCAGACGGTCAAACAAACCGTAAACCTTTTCGAGTCTATCGTTCGCGGAACCGTCCCGGCCGGCGCGGTTTCCTGCGGCGCGTGAAATCGGGCCGATGAAGCGACGCATCTTGTTTCTGCATTACGGACGAGATTGGATTCGGGGCAGCGAGATTTGCCTGCTGAATCTCCTCAAACGTCTCGACACGGCCGAATGGGACCCGCTGCTCGTTTGCACGGGAGAGACCCTGCGTCGCGAGGCCGAGTCTCTCGACATTTCCGCCATGACTTTCGACATTCCGGAGATCACGCTCGACGGACGACACTCGAAGTTTCAGCTGCTCAGATACGCTAAGTCCCTCGCAAAACTTGCAGCCCTGCTGCGCCGGCATCCGGCAGAGTTGATTTACGCCAACTCGGGACTGCCGTCGCAATTGGGGTATCCATTATCGCGGTTTTTTGGAATTCCGCTCGTCTGCCACATCCACGCGCAACACCCGCGAAGATACCCGTGGATGTGGTTGTTCAAATTCGCAGACAAGGTTTTTTGCTGCAGCCGGGACGTTGCCGCGAATCTTACCCGTAAAGTGACCTTCTCCGGCGGAGTGAGAGTCGTCCATAACGGCATCGATCATCGTCGCTTCGTCCCGCGTAATGGCCCGACTGGATTGCGTGCCGAACTCGGATTAGAGGAACGAAACGTGGTCGTCGGGCAGGTGGGCAGTCTCATCCGCGGCAAGAGAGCCGACCTTTTGATTCGAGCGGTCGCGATCTTGTCGCGTCCTCACCCGGAGCTCCGGCTGGTTTTCATCGGAGATGGGCAGGAGCGAGAAAGACTTCACGCGCTCGCGTGCGAACTGGGCATTTCCGGGCAGGTACTGTTTACCGGTGAAATTAAGGACCCACAACCTTATTACACCAACGTTTTCGATATAAACGCCCTCGCGTCGCGGTCAGAAGGCCTCGGCTTAAGCCTGATAGAAGGCGCGTCGTGCGCTCTACCCAACATTGCAACTCGCTGTGGCGGAATTCCTGAGGTCGTCGAAGACGGTGTCACCGGTCTGCTCTTCGAGCCCGAAAGCCTCGAAGATCTGGTAGATAAATTGGCGATTCTTGCCACGAATGGTGCACTGAGACATCGCATGGGAGCTCGCGGTAGAGAGAAAGTCGAACGCCAATTTAGTCTAGACATGTATGCGAGCACTATTCAGGACGAGTTGCGGGCTGTGTTATCGCAGCCGATTAGGCACGAGCGACGATGATCAGTCTCTTGCAAGCGAAGCTGAAGATCGAGCGAACCTGGCTTCTCGCCGGGTGCCTATGTTTGCTTTTTATCGCAACCCGGCAGTTCACGGCGGAGTTCTGGGACAACGAGTGGGCCTATACATTAGGTCCGCTTAAGATTTTGAAGGTTCGTTTTTTACTCAACGACTTCTACCTGGATAAAGTGTATCCGTATTTTATCGTGTACGACACCTTCGCGGCGCCTTTCTACGCGTTATTCGACGATTTGACCGCCACACTTATATTAAGAGTCTTGATCTGGGTCTTTCAGATATGGGCGCTCCTGCGCCTACTCAAGACTCTTGGCGTGAGGTGGTGGGGAGCGGTTCTGCTGGTTGTCTTCTGGCTAAATTCCGAGCAGACCCTCGTTGCCGGCGAGTGGATTATCGGCTGCGCCTCATCCAAGCCGGTTGCATACGGATTCGCCTTTTTGTCGCTCGATAACGCGCTTCGCAGCCGGCTTCGTTGGGCCGGAGTCTTCTGTGGACTTGCCGTATCTTTCCATGTAGTCGTCGGCGCCTGGTTTAGCGCCGCGCTGGCGATTGCCGTGCTCATCGCGCAACCACGGTGGCGCATTAAGGATCTTTGCCAAGCGGGGCTCCTTGCTCTGATCTGTGCATTGCCAGGACTGGCGCCGTCGGTATATGCGGAATTATCCAGCGGCGAAGCCGCCGCACCCGGCCCTGTAGGGTACGAGATCGCAAAGCTCTCGGTTCTTCTTGCGAACTCGTGGCATTTGGATCCCGTCTATTTCATGAGCGGCGTGGAATACCTCAAGCTCGTGCTGGTATTCGCAGCGACAATATGGCTTCTTAGGCGCGGTTTGGATTCGAAATCGGCGAGGCTTCTGACGGCTCTAATCGTCTGCCTCGCCGCATTCTTCGTCGCGGGTCTGTTAACGAGATATTGGGAATGGTATCGGGTGCTGAAGTACTATCCGTTTCGCGTCGCCGATGGAGTCATCCCGTGGGCATTCTGGCTCGGCGTCGTCCTGGCACTCCAGCGAATGTGGTCTCAGCACCACGGTTGGCGGCTCTACGCCGCGGTCCTGTCCGTCCCGCTGATCACCGGCGCGGCAAATGTCATGTTCAAGGAAGTACTCGAATCCAAGCCGCACTCTTGGTCCGCGGTGAGCGAGCAAATGAGCCATATGGAGCCCCGGGTTACCGCTTACTGGGTTCGTGAGCGGGGCAAAGAATGGTATTCATTCCTATTCCATCGCACCTTAAGTGATCGGGACGAAATGGAGCAGTGGGTTAGGGGTCACACATCGGAGGACAGCATCTTCATAACGCCCCCCTGGGAACACTCATTCCAGCTCAAGGCGCACCGTTCCCAGTTCGTGAATTTTGGGATTCCTGTCAGCGGCAAAATATTCGAGTGGAAGCGACGTTTTGAGGCCATTAATCGAGGGCCGCTGCAAGGTGTGGGGCGAGAGCTATGGCAGGAGATTAAAACGAACTACCCGCGACTCACCTCCGAGGAATTAAGAAATATCAAGAATCGCTATCCCGTAGATTACGTATTGATGCCCGCCGGGTCGCAGCTCGACTTGAAGCTCGTTCATGCCAACGCATCCTACCGGCTTTACCAGTTCTAGAGCGCTGGAGGCTCCGGTAGGACACGGCTTCCGCGAAAGATTTCCTAGGTAATAAAATGCGACTATCCCGCACGGCCCTGTTGTGGTGTTTTTTATTTTTGGGTTTCGCTTTCGTGGTCTATTCCAGCAGTTTCGAAGGGGTGCCGATCATCAGAGAAAAGCATAGTGTTTTGGGGGACGCCGACTCCGCCAATTTTTTCCTTTTGATCGAAGATTTTCATTTGTCCAAAAAGTACGGCGACGAATATAAGATAGACGGCAGGAGCCTTGGAGACAACGCGCAGAAGCATAAAATTCATCATCTCTTGTATGCTATTGCCGGCAGCGCCATCTACAAAGTGTTCCGAGTGATTTACGCCGTCGTCGGCATCGACCCTTCCTACGCGGTGTACTCGGTGAATGCATTTCTGGCCGTCTGCAACATCGCGATGCTCTGTCTCTTGTTGCGATATTTCGGTCTCGACGACCCAGGTCGAATAGTGCTCTTCCTCGCTTTTTACGCTTTTTCGCTGAGCACCTGGATCTATGCGTCGGTTCCGGAGTCATGGACATTCTCGGCAACGCTCATTTTGCTGTTTTTAACGCTGCATTACCGATTCAGCGTTAATCCACTCCTCCTGTCGTTGCTTCTTGGCGTCGCGATGCTGAACAACCTGTTCCTCGGCTCGCTGATCATTTTCCTCGCGATTCATTTTCTAAATACTTCGAACTCGCCAAGCCGCTTTCTCATCGATACAGCCCGGTCGGGCTTAATCATGATTGTTACCTGGACGGCTTCACTTTATCTGCTATCATTTTTCGACAGCGCTCTCAGACCGGACAGATTCATCGAATATACTTTTTGGTTCAGGGATTTCGTCGGCTACGAACGGCGCTGGTACGATCCCTATGTCTGGAAAATACTTATTGCCGGTCTTTTCTTTAATCCGATTGCAAGCAACCAGGCGGATCCTTTCATGCCGCCAGAGGCGTTACTCTCCACGCTTAAAGAAAGTCCTCTTGGCGCGATCACTTTGCTTCTCTACTTGCTGTTGTCAGTGATCGTTATTTTCAGAATCGCTCGGCTGATCGGTAGTAAGCTCAGCTCTACCGAAGGTCCGATGTGTCTGCTCAAGGAAAAGGAAATTCAACTCGCTTGCTATTGTCTGACGTGGGTCATCCTTACCTGGGTTATGTATCCGCCGTCAGGGTTTCTGTACTCCACGATGATATTGCCGTTGATGGCGCTTCTCATTCATGGCTTTACCGACATGGAGCGGTTCTTCCATAGGGCGCTGCTCTACGCGACTGTCGCGGCGATAGTGCTGAATAATTCCGTTCAGATTATGAGTTTTCGCGAAATATTATTGTCGAGATAGCGATTCTGGATTAGTCCCTTACTTCTCTGGCTTAAATCCCTTTCTCGTCGATCCTTATGCGTTTAGACCCGCGGGGAATTGTCATGTCCCAAAGCTTTGAAAAGTCTCAAGTGCGGACCGCTTGGCATGGAAACGTCTTGGACAAAATCGGGTGTAGTCCAGTCGATGTCATGTCGGGGATACGTAAGTTGATGCCGAGAAAAGTTAAAGCATCCTTGTCGAAGATATTGTCGCGGCATTCGTTGATCGTCTCGCAAGCAGGGCAGGATCTTTGGGCATACGGCGAAGCTTTCAACGAGAAGAAATTCGGTTACTTTTTAGATATCGGAGCGCACGACGGAATCAGCATGAGCAATACCTATTTGATGGAATCAAAATATTTCTGGAGAGGGATATGCATCGAGGCGGACCCGACGACTTTTGAAAAGTTGAAGAAGAACCGATCCACGGTGTGCGTCAATGTCTGTCTCGATAAAGAAGAGGGAGAGGTCAGTTTTGTGTCGAATAGCTATAGAGGAGGTATCGTCGATCAGGATGTCGATAATAAGGAGGCCGGTACGAAATGGACGATAACCCTAAGGACCAAGCCCCTGATCAGTGTTCTAAAAGAGCACTGTGCTCCCAAAACGATCGACTACATGTCGATCGACGTCGAAGGGGCCGAGGAGAGGATCCTGTCCAGATTTGACTTCAACGAATATAGGTTTCTCTGCATCACGATAGAGCGACCCACGGATCTTCTGCGAGACCTTTTAAAGAGCCACGGCTACATTCTATTAAAGGACATTCCGGGACTCGACTGCTTTTACATTCACCAGACTTTTCTCGCCGACTATCAAAAGAATTGTCGAGACTTTTATCAAAATAAGTATCTGGCAATTCGCTGGAAATAATAAGCGACTCGATCGGGCGACCGTTTTGGACCCCTTTGGGTCTCGCAATCTGCCGAGCAGTTTCGACATCCTTTAAGATCCTTACCCGCAAGTGTTCAGGAGACAAACGAATGCTCTACGAAATCAAAGACGGAAAGATACAAACGAAAGCCTTGGAGTATTCCGTCGCGTATAACTGCAACCTCACGTGCTCGGCCTGCTCGCACATGTCGCCGCACCAATCTCAGCATCTGTCGTCACTGGAGAGCTTCACGGCCGATGTCGAGCGATTGAGCCCGGTCCTTCACGCCAAAGACATTCGATTACTTGGCGGCGAGCCCCTGCTCAATCCCGACATCGTCGGTTTTCTCAAGATCGCCCGCCGCAGCGGCATCGCGGACACGATCATGGTTACAACGAACGGACTGCTGCTGTCGGGCATGAAGGATGAGTTTTGGGAGAATGTCGATTTCATTTGGGTGAGCTTGTACCAAGGGGCGAGTCCGCCGGAAAGGGCGCTCGAGAAGATCAAGGCGAAGGCGAAAGAGAGCAATACTCGGATCGACTTCGACTACACGACACATTTTCGGACCACCTTGGTCACCGAGCCGCATCCGGACGGCTGGGTCACCGACATGATCTTCAAAACCTGCGGCAGCGCCCATCTTTTCCATTGCCACATGCTTCATGAAGGGCGGATATACAAGTGTTCCTGCCCCGCGTTCCTGCCGGAATTCCTCTCCAGGATGGGTAAGGACGGCCATAGTTTTATCGAAGACGGGCTCGACATACACGCTTCTCAGAATCTTTCCGAAGATCTGAAAACTTACCTGTTCACACCTAAGACGCTCAAGGCTTGTAATCACTGTTTAGGATACGTCGGAAAATGGCAGGAACACCACATGCTTTCAAAGGAAGCTCTGATAAACCCAGCCGTCGATCCTGTAAGCCGCCAGACGCATCTCTCCAAGCGTAAGTTCCTTCAAGAAGCCGCGTTGTATTACTACCGGCGTGGCGTGGAGAAATTGACCGGCCAACCGAAATGGTGATGTCGAGCTCGCCGGCTCTCCGATCCAGAGAATTCAAAGGCAAAGAGCAACTCCATACGACATGCGCTACTCTTCCGAAACCTATCGCGGCGTACGCGTTCTCGTCACCGGCGCAACCGGCTTCGTGGGCCGCTGGGTCGCTCTTGCGCTCTCGCGGGCTGGCGCCGATCTATTCGTAAACGCGCGCGAGGTTGAGTCATTGAAGCGCGTTTACGTCCAATGGGGAATTCAAGCGAAGCCGTTGATCTCCGACCTTAGCCGTCGGGGAACCTTCCGGTATGTTTTTCGCGAGGCGCAGCCGGCGGTCATTTTCCATCTTACAGGATATGGTGTCGATCCGCTGGAGCGAGATGAAACCACCATGCGCAGGATTAATGTCGAGCTCACCGAAGAAATCGTTGAGACGATTGCAATGCACGCCGACACATCCGGATGGCCAGGCCTCCGTCTGCTAAGCGCCGGATCGGCGTTCGAGTACGGGATCCAGGACGGGCCGATCAGCGAAACTTCCGAACCGACTCCAAACAGTTCCTATGCGCTCACGAAACTTGAGGGAACGCGCTGCATTCAGGCGGCGCGTGAGCGGTCGGGCTTCAGGGGGACGACCGCACGGCTCACGACGGTATACGGTCCAGGCGAGCACCCAAGCCGTCTGCTTCCTTCGCTGCTGAGGACAGTCGAAACCAGTGAGCCGCTCGAGCTTACCGGCGGCAAACAGGAACGTGACTTTACTTTTGTCGGCGACGTGGCCGAAGGTTTCCTCCGTCTCGGCGCGCTCGGCGACGTTCCCCATGGAGTCGTTAACCTGGCGACAGGGCGCCTCTCGACGGTACGCTCGTTTGTCGATTGCGCGCGTGAAGTCCTGGGAATTCGCGCGGACCTCTTGCGCCTCGGGGCGATACCCTATCGAGACAATGAAGTTTGGCAGGGACGCATCGACGTGGATCTGTTGGAAAACTTAACCGGGTGGCGTCCGCGGATCGGAATCGACTCGGGAATAGCGATGAGCCGAGACTTTCTGGCGGCAGAGGCGATGAGTTCACAATGAGCCGAGTCGATCTAAAAACCGGAACCCATATAGAAGCTTCCTGGCCGGTGACGATACCGTGGCGGCAGACACCTTCGCCTTTCCTTCGGTCACCACAGGTGTCGATCGCGATTCCCTGTTACAACGAAGAGGCTTGCATCGGACAAACGGCCCCCGCTTTAGTCGAAGCGTTCCAAAATGCGGGAATCGTTCTCGAGCTTGTTCTCGTCGACAATGGTTCCAGCGACCGAACCGGCGCGATTATTGATGATCTTATCGATAGAGGACTACCGGTTCGCAAAGTCCGCTTCGAGGTCAATGAGGGTTACGCTGCGGGAATCATAGCCGGTCTGGAGGCATGCACAGCGCCTGTCATCGGCTTTACCCACGCGGACGGTCAAGTCGCGCCGAACGATGTGGTTACGGCTTATCGCCTCATGGAGCATCGTGAGGAGCGCGTACTCGCGAAGGTTCGCCGTCGTTTCCGCCAGGATTCATGGAAGCGGAAGGTCGTCTCGATCATCTATAACGGCATGATGCAGGTCGTGTTCGGTTGGCTCGGCGTGATCGATATCAATGGAAGTCCCAAGTTTTTTTCTCGCCGCAACTTCCAGGCAATGGGCCTCGTCTCCCGTGATTGGTTCCTGGATCCCGAGATCGTGCTCAAAGCGAAAGCGCTCGGCCTCCGTGCGATCGAGATCGATGTCGAGGGCCATGCGCGGAACGGCGGCGTCTCGCACGTCAAGCGCGAGACGATGCTCGAGTTTCTTAAAAACATCTACCGTTATCGCTTTGGTGGTTACTACCGGAATTGGAAGCGGGAAGAGTCACGTAAGAAACGTTCCTGGGCCGCAATTAGCGACTCGACTATTTATGATCGTGCCGACGCAGCGGGAGCCGCCGGCGGCTTGCAAGCGAATAGTGCGTGTATTTGGGCTGATGTGCGTGTTTTCGAACAACGCCGCTTCGAGGATGGGCGCGGTTATCTGCAAAAGGTCTTCGCCGCCTCGCAGTGCGGCGGCGATACGCCCCGCGGCGAGGTTTATGTCACGGCCGCCAAGCCGGGCGAGGCGAAAGGAAATCATTTCCACCGCCGGATGGGCGAGCTCTTCTCCGTAGTCGAAGGAAACGGCTCTATCGAGCTCTGCGATCCCCGAACCGGCGAGCGTCGTTCGATCGCGCTTTCTCCTGCCATGCCGGTCACCGTTTATGTTCCGCCCGGGCTCGCGCACGCCGTTGTCAATTGCGGGCAGGGCATGATGATCTGCGTTGCGTGGGCGGAACGCGAGCACGACCCGGAAGATGTGTTCCCATTCGATGTTTGGCCGGCCTATGCTCAGCGGCGGTCGAACGGAATATAGGAGAAATCCATGATGCGGAAAAAAGAACCCGTGGTGATCCTCTGCGGAGGCCGGGGCACGCGCATGCAAGAGGAGACGGAATTCAAACCCAAAGCGCTGGTTGAAATCGGCGGGCGTCCGATCCTCTGGCATCTCATGCGGCTATACTCCCATTACGGCTATTACCGCTTCATCCTCTGCCTTGGATACAAGGGCAACATGATCAAGGAATATTTCTTGAACTACCCCGCGATGCGAAACGATTTCACGCTCCGGCTTCGATCGGGAGCGTCGCAGATCTGGAGTCACACCGATGACATCGAGGACTGGGAGATCACGTTTGTGAATACCGGTCTCGACACAAACACGGGCGGGCGCCTGCATAAGATACGATACCTCGTTCATGAAGATTACTTTCTGGCGAACTATTCCGATGGGCTAGGGGATGTCGATATCGACGAGCTGGTCTCTTTTCATCGCGATAAGAGCAAGATCGCTACGGTCACAGGCTTTCATCCGCGCTCGCGTTTTGGAATCGTCCGGGTAAACGAGCAGGGTATCGTAAACTACTGGCAGGAAAAGCCGGTTATGAGCGACCTCACGAGCGGCGGCTACTTCGTCTTCAGCACCAAGATCTTCGACTATCTTGACGACGATTGTATCCTCGAGCAGGCGCCGCTCGAGCGGCTAGCCGCCGACGGACAACTCTCTCTGTACCCCCATTCCGGCTGGTGGCAATGCATGGATACACACAAGGAGGCGCTGGAGTTGAATGCTATATGGGATAGCGGGAAGGCGCCGTGGAAAATCTGGCACGAAGGATAATCGGAGAGGCGAGGCTATGAACGTTAGAGGAGCTAAAAAGGACGTGGCTGCTTTCTGGAAGGGGCGCAAGGTTCTTGTCACTGGAGCGAGCGGGCTGCTCGGATCGCAAGTGACCCGTCTCCTTATCGAGCGGACGGCCGAGGTGACGGTGTTACTTCGCGACTGGATTCCGGAGAGTCCGCTCATCACCTCAGGCGACCTCGGGCGGGTGCGTGCCGTGCGCGGAGACCTCGAAGACTATTTCACGGTGCTGCGTGCCGTCAACGAGCATGAGATCGACACCATCTTCCATCTCGGTGCGCAGACGATTGTCGGCACGGCGAGCCGTTCGGTGATCTCGACCTTTCAGTCGAACATCATAGGAACGATGAATGTTCTCGAGGCGGCGCGGATATGCTCGGCGCTCGTTAAGCGAGTCGTCGTTGCCTCGAGCGACAAGGCTTATGGTGCCCATCCACGCCTGCCGTATACCGAGGATGTGCCGCTCCAGGGACGGTTTCCCTACGACGCATCCAAGGCCTGCGCGGAGCTGCTCTGCCAATCGTATTTTCATTCGTTCGGTGTTCCCGTGGCGGTAACGCGCTGCGGCAATCTTTACGGCGGCGGTGATCTCAACTGGAACCGCTTGATTCCGGGAACGATCCGCTCGGCGCTTGAAGGTGAGCGCCCCATCATTCGCAGCGACGGAAAGTTTGTACGCGATTATTTTTACGTGGAAGACGCCGCAGCGGCCAACCTTGTCCTTGCCGAGCGTTTGGAGGAGCTGGGTCTCGGCGGCGAGGCTTTCAACTTCGGGACGGAAACTCCCATGACCGTTCTTGCCGTGGTCGAGCGGATTCTCGCGCGCATTGGCCGAAAAGATCTGGGGCCCATCGTTAAAAACGAAGCGAGCTTAGAGATACGCGAGCAGTTTCTCGACTGTCGGAAGGCCCGTTCGCGGCTCGGATGGAAGCCGGTCTTTACATTCGACCGCGGCCTCGATCGCACGATCGCCTGGTACCGAAATCTCCTCGCCCCGGGCCCCCGATCTGAAGCGCTTGAGCAAGCCCGCGGCTACGCGTGAAATTGTTCCGCTGAGTCTATTCGGCACATATGCGGCGAAAAACATGGGTCATTTTTCTCTGCGCGACACTTGTCGCGATGATTGTGAGTTGGGTTTTCAGGCACCCGATCCGCAGTGCGATCAGCGAAGCGAGACTTCCTACGATCGCTCCGCCGCCTTCAGGCACGCTTCGCTTTGCGGTCATCGGTGACTTCGGTTCCGGCGGCGCTCATGTCGCCGAGGTGGCCCGGCTGATCGAAAGCTGGCACCCGGAATTCATCGCCACTGTGGGTGACAATAACTATCCGGCGGGTGCCGCCGACACCATTGACGGGAATATCGGCAGATTCTTTCATGCCTATATATCGCCGTACAAAGGAAGTTACGGCTACGGCGCGAAGGTCAACCGGTTCTTCCCGATTCCGGGGCACCGGGACTGGGACACCGGTGCGCTCCAGCCTTACCTCGATTATTTCACCCTCCCAGGCAACGAACGGTACTACGATATGGTTCAAGGCGCCGTGCAGCTCTTCATGCTCGACACCGACGAGCGTGAGCCGGACGGTGCAACCGTCGATTCGATCCAAGCTCGCTGGCTGCAGAAACGGCTTGCGCAGTCCAACGCGTCCTGGAAACTCGTTTTTGCGCATCACGCGCCGTACACCTCGCACAGCGTCGAAGACACCGTGCGCATGCGCTGGCCGTTCAAGGCATGGGGCGCGGACGCGGTGCTCTCGGGATTCTATCATGTTTATGAGCGACTATCGGTCGATGATATTCCATATTTCGTCAACGGAACGGGCGGGGCATGGATCTCGCACTTCGGCGAGGTCGATGTTCACAGTCGGGTTCGCTACGCGGAGAACTACGGCGCCATGCTCATCGACGCCAGCAACGAGCGCATTGTCTTCCGCTTTGTCAATCGCGACGGGCAGATCGTCGATGAATATTCGATCGTAAGACATTCATGACCGGGCAGAATAATTCCAGAGACTGTAATTAAATCTCCTATGTGGCGTGCATTGCCTTGGCAAGACTGTTGGCCGGCCTTCCGGTCATGGGCGGCGCCGTTTCGCCCGGCGAAAAGATACTACAATTTCATCAGCAAGATAACAGCGGACAGGGTCTAGGAAAAATTATTCACTCGCTGGCTCACTGATCCTCGCTTTACTGGTGTCTGCTCCAAAGGCGCTCCAGCGAAAAGTCTATGGCTATCTCAGAGCCAAGCGTTCCGACGATTAATACGAACATGAGCGAGACTGCCCGACAATACATCAAGCGCGGGGTTCGAAGAATCGTTCCACTAGCGGCACGAAAGCAGGTCTGTATTCATCTGAATCGGCAGAGGTGGATTCGTTCGGAAACGCGTTCCTGGTGGACGAAAGAGATGCTCAGCGATTTTCAGGAAAGCGATATCAACGGCTATCACAAATTTCTCTGGGCGCATCATCTCGGATACGCGCTTCCTTACGAGGCATCGAGCCGCTTTGGTTCGGAGAACATCCCGGCGTCCCGCCGGATATTCTTCTCGGATTTGACCCGGCATCTTGCGAGCATCGGTGTCGATGCCGGTCGTGACATCCGTTCGGTCCTGGAGATCGGCTGCTCCCTCGGCTACCAACTCCGCCATGTCGAAACCGACGTCGCGCCGTCGGCCGGAGAGTTGGTTGGGATCGATATTGATGCGTACGCCGTATCGGAAGGCAAGCGGTTTCTCCAGCGGGTCGGTTCAAAGGTCGAATTGATCTCAGGCGAGATGGGCGATATGGACCGGCTCCTTGGAACAAAACGCTTCGATCTCATCTTCAGCACCGGCGTGCTGATGTATCTCCATGAAACTGAGGCAGCGCGGATCGTCGACGCGATGATTAGGCGCAGCCGGATCTTGGTTGCAATCACCGGACCTGCCCATCCGGAAATAGACAACCGCCTTCTCGCTCATTCAGTGGCGCGCCGTAATGACAATTCATTTATCCATAACATCGATTCCATGTTGCAAAAAGCGGGTACAGAGATCTTGGGCAGACGGTGGGAAGGAAACAAAATCGTCGAGGGGCACACGCTCTACTCTGTTTTTGCTAAGGGAGCTCGAGAGTCGTGAAGGCGGGCAGTCGGCAGGGGATGAAAGTTCTACAAATCATCCACACGCAGGGCCATGGAGGGGCGGAAAATATTTTCCGCTGGTTGGCGTGGCGAATTCGGCGTGAAGGCATCAATGTAGTCGCGGGAATTCCGGAAAAGAACGGCTCTGCTAAAGAGTACTGGATCGGTCCCGCCCTGGAGGAGTTGAACGTCCCGTACGTGACCTTTGACAAAAATGGAAGCGGCCTTAATTTATTGAAGAGCATCAAACGACTGATTGAGAACGTCCAACCCGATATCGTTCATTCGCATCTCCTCGATTCCAACTTTTATTCAGCGCTGGCTTGCCGAAGGCTCTCGATGCCGCATATTTGCACCGAGCACGGCGATATCGCATTGAAAACCATGCTCTCGCATGCATTGAAATACTATCTCTTGCCGGTCTTTACCGATTCGGTGGTCTGTGTCTCGAAAGCCGTGCGGCAACGTGCCGCACGCTTGCCGTACCAGCGGAAGTTCAGCGTGATCTACAACGGGATTGTGCCGGGCAAGGAAACCGACTCCACTTTTCGCCGAGAATTGGGTCTTTCACACGACGCCGTCCTTATCGGCAACGTCGGCAACCTCTATCCGGTTAAGGGCCAACGCTATCTGATCGAGGCTTTTTCGCGGTGCGCGGCATTATTTCCCCGAGCGTATCTGATTCTGGTGGGCCGCGGGAGCGAGCGCCAGGAGCTCGAGGCTCAAGCTCGGCGTTTGGAAATTCCGGCCGGGCGGATCGTTTTCACCGGCTTTAGACATGATGTGGTCAATATTCTCCGGTCGCTCGATCTCTATGTTCAACCCAGTCTCTCTGAGGGCCTTCCCGTTTCCCTCCTTGAGGCCGTATGGCATCAGATACCGGTGGTTGCCACTGCCGTCGGCGGAGTGCCGGAAGTTTTGGCGGAAGGGGAGCACGGCATTTTAGTCGCGCCGGGTTCCTCGGCCGAGCTTGAAGGAGCGATAAAAAAGGTCGTCGAGAACTTGGCGGTCTACAAGATCCGAGCCAAGGCCGCTCGGCGCCTCGTCGAGGAAAAATTCTCGCTCGATTCGATGGCGCGGCAATACATCGAACTCTACGACAAGACGCTGGGCATGCAATGAGGTCGGGCATTTTGCTCACAAGAGACAAGTCGGGTTTTTTCGTGGCGGTCGTCGCTTTTATCGTGCTCGCCCCGATTTGGGCCAGCCCCGTCTTGGTTACGACGGACGGGCCAAGCCATCTTTATAATTCCGTCGTCAATCAATCGATCCGCTCGGGGCAGCAACCGTTTGTCTCGTACTTGACGGTCCGAGAGGGATGGCGGCCGAATCGAGCTGCGGATTTCGTTCTTTCACATCTCGGGCCGGCTCTCGGGTGGGAAGCGGCGGAGCGGGCGCTGTTCACCATTTGCGTCGTCGCGAGCCTCGTTACTTTTCTTTTTTTGCTGCAATCGTCGGAACATTTGATTTCGTGGCTTGTCCCGATCGCGGCATGGATGAGCCAGAGTTGGTTTGTTTGGATGGGCTTCTACGACTTTTCGCTGTCCGTAAGTATCTTCGCCGCTTTGGCATTGGTCCTTGAGCACGGAAAAGGAACCGCGCGCCATCTGGCGATTCAAGTCCTGTTGGGGCTACTTTACTTTTCGCATCTATTTACTTTTGCAGTCGGCGTCGCCCTCGTCTTTGGCGTTTTCGCGTGGCGCACGCTACGGGCAGATGGCCCCTGGTGGGATGCACTGGCGGTAGTCCCGGGATTATCGGTGCTCGTTTTTGCGATACGAACCGGCGAGGGAGCAGCCGCCGTCGATCCTCACTGGGTCGGGGTCGGGAAGTCCGTCGCTGGGCTAGTGTTGGGTGATTTCATTGTAAGTTTCCATCCCTTTGCCGTTTTTGTCGGCGTGCTTATCATGGCCGCGGTTTGGGCGGCGGCGCTCTTACGCATCCGCTCGGCTCGCGCCGAGGGATTATGGAGCTTCACAGGCATCGAGATATTCGCGATGTTGCTCCTGGTCGTGTCTGTCTTCGCGCCGTTTCAGTTCGGGGATGGGTCGTATATTCCTGCGCGGCTGCGGTTTCTCGCGGTCATTCTCTTTTTGCCTACGATGGCCTCGATTCTTCCGCTGAATTTTCGTCCCCTTGTTACGTGGGCCGGGGCCGCAGTTCTGGCGGCGCTCGCCATGCATGGGGTCTTGATTCTCTCCGCCTCACGAAATGTGAACCGCGACCTGAATACGATCCAAAACCTGCTGACAGAAGCGGGCGCCCGGCCGGGTTCCTGGGTTCTTACAAAACTTTCCGATCGCGAGCGGGGCCTATTTCGCATATCCGGCTACACGCACTTGAGCGATCGCGCCGGCTTACGGCTGGGTTTGGTCGTTCTCGATAATTATGAAGCGTACCTTCGGATCTTTCCGGTCAATTGGAAGGAGATTCCGGATGGACTCACATTTGGCCCGGTGGGTGACTGCTGGTCGGTATCCCTTGCTCCCGGACAGATGCATTGGCTCGGCCCTGTTCTCGTGGTGCATGACGGCGCCCGCTGCATCGTAGGCAAAAAAGGAGAGCTGGCGGCGGGTTCCACCCTAAGAAGCGGACAGTTTGCCGTTACTCCGCTCAATCGCGTCTCGGACGACGCGGCTGCCGATCGCCCGCTTCGGCTTCTCTCACAATACTGAGCAGCCTCTCGGAAGATGCATGTTTGCTTTCGGTCAAAACCCTAATCTCTTGATCGTCGGAAATTTTTCGTCCGAGACCGGATACGCCTGGGATACGATCCAGGAGTATTTCGTGGCTTTGGGCAAGATGTTCCTCGAGCAGGGCCATCGGGCCGTCGTTTGTTTTCCCGAGGTAAGAGATCTCCCGGCGCGTTTCAAATCTGAGGGCATCGAGGTCGTCCGGTTCGACTTTTCACGGAGTTCCGTTCCCGCTCTTTATCGATTGATTCGAGAACACCGGATCGGGGTCCTTTATCTAACCGACTGGCCTACGGTTTCGCTTCGATATGTTTGCAGCCGGCTGATGGGCGTCAGGACGATCATCGTGCACAAACGAACTTCGGGAGGACAGAACACGCTCGGACGGCTTCGGACATGGGTCAAACGAGCCGTCAATCGGAACCGTCTCTTTTCCGCGGATCGGGTGATCGCCATCTCGGAGCATGTCCGAAAACGATTGGTGGTCATGTCCTGTTTTCCGGAAGAGCGCGCCGATAGAATCTGGAACGGCGTCGATACTGACAAATTTAAGCCGGGATCAGATCCCTATGTCTTCTCTGAATATAGAATCCCGAGGGAGAAGAGGATCGTTTTCGCTTATTCGCGAGCCGTAAGGTACAAAGGCATCGAGGTCTTGATCGATGCCGCGGATATTCTCGTTCATCGACAGCAGCGCAAGGATCTGGTGTTTCTCTACTGCGGCGACGGTCCCGATCTGGCTTATTTTCGCGCCAAGGTGAACCAGTTAAAGCTCGATGCGTACTTTATATGTCCGGGGAAAACGGAAAACATCCACCAGATTCTCAAAGGCGTGGAAATCGTGGTGGTGCCGTCTTTGTGGGACGAGCCGTTCGGCCTGGCGGTGATTGAAGCCATGGCGACGGAAAAGGTGGTGCTCGCCAGCAAGGTGGGCGGAATCGTCGATATCATCACCGATTCAATCGACGGCTATCTGCTGCCGCCGGGGGATAGTCGATCTTTGGCGGCTAAGATCAGCGAGGTTGTGGACAGACCGGACACCAAGGGGATGATCGGCAGCAAGGCGCGGGAAGCCGTGCTCCGGAAGTTCAATATCGTGACGAAGAAAAAAGAGCTCTTGGCGCTCGTCGCTCAGACCTCAGGAATGGCCCCGTCATGTTGATACCTTCCGCTGCGACGGCGGCACCACCGCGGTATCGGGAGGCCGTTGAGCTGCAAAGCGGCTCTGCGTTTCCGATCTTCCTGCTCGCTTTGTACTTTATCGTGGAATACGTGCGGCCTAGCTTCCTCGAATCTTTCCGGCCGGCGATTGTGCTCCAGTCGGTCATCCTGCTGATGCTTCTCGTGAATCTACAAAAAGTCTTCGCGGTATTAAAGGAAAAATACTTTTTTCTGTATCTTCTCTTGCTTTTTGAGATGGTTATCCATGTCCCGATCGCGACCAATAACCGCTGGGCGTTGTACGGACTCATTCCGATGGTGACCTATTTTATTATCTCCGTGTCATTCTGTGTTTTCGTCGACCAGCTTGAAAAGCTCAAGATCTTGATCTCGGCCCTAATCGTGATGCTGGCTCTATGTGCGTTCGCCGGTGCACTGACCGCGGGGGCGTTCTTCCGCGGCAAAGGCTACATGGGCGACAGCAACGACTTCGCTCTGATGATGAACGTGATGATCCCAATCGCCTTCTTTATGGGTCTCGCCTCTCGAGGGGCCAAGAGGGCGCTGTATTGGGCGACGGTGCCCATCTTTGTCGCTGCCAACGTCGTTTCGCTTTCGAGGGGCGGTTTTGTCGGAATGGCCGCCGTTGCACTGGTTTGCTGGTATTATTCCAAATCTAGAGTCAAGTCCCTCATCATTTGCCTTTTCGTGTTGGTCGCTTTTGCGGCTCTCATCCCGCATCGCTATTTTGAAGAAATGCAAACCATCGAAACAGAGGGCGCGGATTCGGGCACCGGGAGAGAGCGGATCGAGCTTTGGAAGATCGCAACGCGCGTCTTTATTTATAATCCCTTGATCGGCATCGGGCAGTCGAATCTTCCCTGGGTCATGGAGGGATATCAGAACCTGAACGACGGCTATTGGAAGCGGGGGGTCGGGGGCAGGGTCACCCATTCGATTTACTTCACGGTCCTGCCGGAATTGGGAATCGTCGGGTTCACCCTCTGGGGACTTATATTTTTGAATGCCGCTTCGAAATACAGAGAGATCTCACGCGCTCGCTTTCTCGATCGAGACGAGGTCGCGGAAAGCGAGTACTCTTCTCTTAACTATATCATGCTGGGGCTGTTCGTAGGACTCGTCGGCTATTTGGTGAGCGGAATTTTCCTCTCGGTCTTTTATTATCCGCAGTTCTGGAACCTAACGGGAATCATGACGGCGGGCTATCGGATATTCGAAAATCAGATCTCTTCCGCTCGTCGAGATAGCCCGCTTAAAGCCAACCAATCGTCCGTTGGGCACGGGGCACGCCGAACTACCGCACGACTCGCAACGAGAAGTGTTTAGCTCCAGGGTTGAGATTGTATAGCGATGAGCGCCTTCAAGAGAAACATTAAAAGTTTTGTTTTGGCCGTGACGCCAGGAAAGCTCCTAATTCAACTGAAGAAGATGCATTATCTGCGTGAGCTGCAGAGGTTCAGCGAAGACGATCTGCAGGTCGTAAAAATGCTGGTGAAGCGAGATGAGCATGTCATCGATGTCGGCGCAAACGTGGGATGGTATACGAATATGCTTTCGCAATTCGTCGGTCCGCGGGGACGCGTCTATAGTATCGAACCGATGCCGCCGACATTTTCCATTCTCGCGTCTTGTGTGAAGAAGTTGCAGCTGATGAACGTCGAGCTGATTAACTGCGCCGCCTCGGATCAAGATGGCGAGGTATTGATGGAGACGCCGACGCTTCCCTCGGGAGGGGAGAATTATTATCGAGCCAGAATCATCGCATCGGATAGCGCGGGGAATTCTCTTCATAGGGCGTATGTCAAACGAAAGTCGATCGATTCGCTCGCCTCGGGTTCCCTTAAAATCAGTTTTGTGAAGTGCGACGTTGAGGGACACGAGTGGGCGGTTGTACAGGGCGCGAAGCGGATGATCGGGCAGTCAAAGCCGGCATGGCTCATTGAAATCTCTGGGAATCCCGATGCTTCGACTTCGGACGCGGCCGCGCTTCTGGACTATTTTGGTGGAGAGGGATACGGGGTCTTTTGGTACGACGGGCAAACGCTGAGGCCGAGAAACCGAGGCGATCGATCGATTAATTATTTTTTGCTCACCGCAGACCACCTGGAGACTTTGAAACGGTCAGGTTTGCAAATCGCCAAAAATCAGTCGTTTGAGGAAAGTGCCCGCGCGTCCTGACACTGTCGATGAGGCGGTGATTGGAAGCTCCGACGGCGCGAATCGCTTCATCATCCATTCAATTGATTCACGTGCAGAAAATGGCGGATGACGCAAAGATCATCTGGATCGCTTGGGAGAGACATCGAAGAACCATGGAGTTGTGCAGGTTTCTTGGAATCCCGCCCATGGCACTGGAAAGCTCTCTTCCCAGGCTGGTTCGGCATGTGTTTAATGCCGTCCGAACCGGCCGGCTCATCCGCCGCAACAGGCCAAAAATATTACTGGTGCAAAACCCGTCAATATTGTTGACCCTGCTGTCGGTGTTTTTACGCCCCATATATGGCTATAAACTTGTCGTCGACGCGCATAATGCCGCTCTTGTTCCAGAGACCCCACTTTTCAAAAAAGCAGCGTTTCTCCTCGCGTTCTTACAGCGACGGGCTGATTTGACCATCGTGACGAACGAGCCGCTGGCGAAGACAGTGGCGAACAACGGAGGAAGGCCGTTCGTTCTTCCGGACAAGATTCCTACACCGAACGGCAAAGGAAAATATTCCGTCAAGGGACGGATTAACATCGCTTGTATCTGCACTTTCAAACCGGATGAGCCTTATCGAGAGTTATTCGAGGCCGCCAAAGACTTTCCTGAAGATGTATGCTTTTACGTCACCGGAGATTTCCGGCGCTGTCCGTCGGGTCTCGTCAATGCAGCGCCGCGGAACATGATATTTACTGGGTTTCTCGGCGATCCAGAATACTGGACCCTGCTCTCCTCGGTCGATCTGGTTGTCGATCTCACGAGCCGGGAGAACTGTCTTGTCTGCGGGGCCTATGAAGCGGTGGCCGTGAAATGTCCCATGGTTCTATCCGACACTGCGGCGTTGCGAAAGTATTTTTCTAAAGGGGCGATCTACACTCCCAACAAGGCTGAGAATATCTCCGAGGCGATCCGTAAGGGAATTGCGATGAACGGGTCATTGAAGCAGGAGGTCGCCTCGCTCAACGATGAGCTTGCCGCAGAATACGGCGCCCTAGCGGATCGGCTCAAAGATTACATTGCAGCAAACTCCCTATAACTCCATGCAGGCCGAAAATCCTAAATTGGCCCGGTCGGAATGGTATTGGTTCGCGGCGGTGATTCTCCTCGGGTTCATGATTCGGCTGTTCCGCTTGAGCGTTCAGAGTCTCTGGCTCGATGAGATGACCAGCATCCAAGTTGCTCAGAGGTCACTGCCCGAGATCTTGAGCGGCTGGGCGTTCAACAATCATACGCCGCCGCTTTATTATGTTCTCCTCAACCTCTGGTCTAAAATCATACCCCTGACTGAGGCGGGTCTTCGGCTCCCGTCTGTATTGATCGATCTGCTTAATATGGTGCTACTGCTTCGCCTTTGCCTACGTTTCACCCCACGCATCAACGCGTTTTTTATATTGTCGGCCTACGCCGTATCTCCGTTTATGATTTATTATTCCCAGGAAGGGCGGATGTATACCTTGGCCGTATTCTTTGCCCTTGCCTACAGCCTCTCTTTGGAAAAATTATGTCGTGCGACAACCGGCTTGATCGCTGGGAGCCTCCTGTCTGGAATTTTGCTCGCCCTTGGTCTTTACACGCACTATTATTTCCTGTTTTTCGCCTGCGCAGTGGTGCCGCTCGCTCTGTATGCGACGAGGAGCTCTCCGAAGCACATGGCTGCGGTATGTTGTTCCGGGCTAATTGCGGCAATCTTGTTCTTGCCCTGGATCCCTATCGTGATCCAGCTGGCCGAGTCAGGAGGGCAACCCTTCCGAAGATTCCATCTTTCGGTGATTCCCTATACTTTTTTTCGCTTCGTCGTGGGCTACGCGGTCTTCCCCATCAACATCGATACGAAGCTCCGTTTCATGGAAGAAGTGACGGCCCATGCACCCGAGCTCATTTTGGTCTTCTCTCTTTTGGGACTGCTCGGTTACTACATTCTCATGCACTCGAGAGGACCGGCCCGGCCGCTTTTTCTCTCACTGGCCTGGGTCGTATCCGTACCCATTCTGATCGCGCTCGTCGTTTCGTTCAAAACCCCGGTGCTGAGCGAGCGCTACTTCATCATCCTGTTTCCATTCTTTCTGTTACTGCTGATCGGCGGGCTGGAGCTAAAGCGTGCACGGCAAATGCAAGCCGTTTGCGCGCTTGTCGCTTTTTTAATCCTCGGCGACCTGGCGTATTTCATCAATCCGAATTTCGGCAAGGCGCAATGGCGGAGCGCGGCGGAATACGTCTCCACAATTGCCGACGGCGACGTCATTTTTGTCGAGCCGGACTACGCCGCCGACGTATTCAAGTATTATTTTAACCGACCGGACGACGTGTTCCGCTTAAGTCCGCTAAAAAGTCAGGAGGACGTGCAACTCGATGAGTATTTTGAAAAGGCCGTACGAAATCATCGTGAAATTATCCTGGTCACTTCCGGACCATTTTTCGATAAAGGCTACTCGAGAGTGCTGAGACGTATCGCGATAGAAAAAGCACCAAAAGTATTTCCGCTCGAGACGGGGATCACGTGCGTGAAATGGGAAATCAACAGGGACCAATTATCGAAGAGCGCCGTCGGTGCTTTCGCACGCTCGCCTTTATAAGCCTCGAAGTTTAAGCACGCAGATGGACGCGATCATTTTGGACGGCGATCAGAGATCCGCCCTCGCGGCGACACGCTCGCTGGGAAGGAGAGGCATGGCCGTCGCGGTGGGAGCGGAGTCCGATCGATCCCTGGCTGCCTGCTCGCGATATTCCCGGGATCGATTTCACTACCCATCGCCCTATCGGGACCCGGATAGCTTTTTTAACTGTATCGGAGATTACGCCGCGCGTCATCGGGGCGCCGTCCTCTTCCCTATGACCGATGTGACAGTTGGAGAGCTTTTGCGGCGGCGACACGAACTGCAGGAAATGGTTACGCTGCCGTTCGTAGATTTTGAGCGTTACGCCGCCGCCTCCGACAAAGCCAACCTGCTGGCCATTGCGGAAACGCTTGGCGTACCCACCCCACAGACCATCTTTGCGGGCAACGACAATACGGATATCGACGGAATTGTCGCGGGGGCGACGAAAATCGGCTATCCGCTGGTCATCAAGCCCAGCATGTCGCGGATACGAACGAGGAACGGTTGGATACAGGCTGGCGTCAGATATGCCGAGGATTGCGAGGCGCTTCGGCAGGAATTGGAGAGAGAAGCTTGTCGCTCTGTCCCTCTTCTAATACAGGAGCGAATCGAAGGTCCCGGTATCGGCATTTTCCTCCTTCTCCATAGAGGCGAAATCGTCGCGAAATTCGCTCACCGGCGAATCCGAGAAAAGCCTCCGTCGGGCGGCGTCGGGGTCCTGTGCGAAGGCATCGAAGCGCCAGTCGAAGCGCTCGACAGCGCGACAAAGCTCCTTCAAAAATTCGATTGGACCGGTGTCGCCATGGTCGAGTTCAAATTGGATCGGCGCGACCGTCGGTTTAAGCTGATGGAGATCAATGGCAGGTTTTGGGGATCGCTCCAGCTCGCGATCTCTTCAGGAGTCGATTTTCCTTATCTTCTTTTCCAGCTCGCCGCAGGAGAGAAAATCGACCCTCCACGAGGTTATGATGTCGGCTTACGCTCGCGATGGGAACTGGGCGATCTCGATCATCTCTTCCTCCGATTGAGGAAAACCCCTTCGGAGCTGGCCCTCCCCGCGGATGCACCGTCGAGGGGAAAGGTACTGAAGGAGTTTGCGTCGGCTTTCATCGATCCTTCCATCCATCACGAGGTTTTCAGGTGGAGCGACCCCGGACCGTTTTTCTTCGAGGCGCAGCATTATCTAAGCGATCTCATCTAATTTCTTGCTCCAGCTTTCCATGAAAATTTCCATGGCCCTCCGCTCCGGCTTGGCGCACTCGACCTACTTTTTTGGATGGATTTCATGGAAAATCCGCAAGGTTCGCGACGGTTCTCTTATTTTGGCTTATCACCGCGTTCTTCCAAAAGGTGATGCCGCCGAGGGCGTGCAGCCGGGGATGTATATCGATTCCCGCCGATTCGGGGCCCATTTGAAATTTCTCCAGCGGCATTTCACCCTTCGGCCGCTTGCGGCGCTTACGGACGAGACGCCCCGGTCTCCCCGGTCACAAGTAAAGCCCGATTGCTTCCTCACCTTCGATGACGGATGGAGAGATTTTTACACCTACGCATTTCCAGTTCTCAAGGCATTCCGGGTCCCCGCAACGGTCTTTCTCCCCACGGACTATATCGGCAAAGAGCAATGGTTCTGGACCGATCGGCTGGCCCATTTCTTATCGAAAAGAGACGAGAGAGTAGGCTTGAATCGACCGAGTGAAAATATCACCGTCAACGCGCTGGAAAATCTCAACGGCTCACAAGAGGCTCGGCTCGAAAGCGCGATAGAAATATTGAAGCCGCTTCGCGCCGAAGAGATCGAAAACAGTTTAAAGGAGATTGCCGCGCGATGGCGAGTCAGTTCAGGGCCCTCGGGCCGTACCTTTCTCACCTGGGAAGAGGTGAGGGAGATGGCGGATTCGGGCCTCGTCGCCTACGGTTCGCACGGTGCAAGCCATCGCATTCTAACGACGCTATCCGAAACGGAAATCGAAAAGGAGCTGCTTGGTTCCAGAGACAAGCTCGTTTCCGAAGGCGCCGTCACGGGCGACTTCATTCCGTTCTGCTATCCCAACGGGAACTATAACGATAAGATTCTTCAGCTGGCCCGAAGGGCCGGGTACGCCCTGGCGGTTACTACCGACAACGGTTGGGTCTTGGGCGATTCCGATAGATTTCGCCTTAAAAGAATCTGCCTCCATCACGATATCAGCTCGACCGATGCGCTATTGGGCTACCGAATCGCCCAAGGTCTATGATCGCGGCGTCGCGAATTTATGCTCCGAGTTTGCCACATTCTATCGGGCGATCTTTGGGCCGGAGCGGAAGTCATGGCCTATCATCTCCTGAAGCAGCTCAGAGAATCTAAGGATGTCGATCTCTTCGTTATCTTATTGAATCATGGAAAACTTGCCGGCGAAGTGGAGAAGCTTGGCGTGCCGCTCGCGGTCTTAGACGAAAAGCAGCTCTCATCGCCCCGGATGTTTCAACAAATCAGGCGCTTCCTCGACCGGCACGCACCCCATGTCGTCCACTCGCACCGTTACAAGGAAAATTTCATAGCGTATCTCTGCTCGCGTGCCCACAAAGGAACCCGACTGGTTTCCACCCAGCACGGCATGCCGGAGCTTATCGGGCGGAACGCTTCATTAAAGTATCGTCTGATCGCAAGGGTCAACTTCTTTCTTCTCGCGCACAGTTTTCACAAAATCGTGGCGGTATCCGACGATATAAAAAGAACGCTCACGAACGAATGGGGCTTCAGCGATGCGCAAGTCGAGACGATACCCAATGGCATACCGATCGAAGCCCCCCGTCACGGTCCCGATGGTGAGGGCTTTGTCATCGGCTCCTGCGGCAGATTGGTGCCTGTAAAGGACTTCCCGTTCATGGTGGAGATCGCCCGAGAGGTCGCGAGGTCTACGGACAACGTGAGGTTCGAGCTGGCGGGGGACGGACCTGAGCGGGAGAGTATACGGCATCTCATTGAAAAGTACGGCCTGGAGAAACACTTCCTCTTGCGAGATTATGTCGAAGACGTCGCGTCATTTTATTCCGGCCTGGATCTCTACTTAAACACCTCGCTCCACGAGGGAATCCCAATGAGTGTTCTGGAGGCAATGGGGCACTCGATTCCCGTAATTGCTTCCGATGTCGGCGGGATGGACGAGATTCTCGAGAATGGTGTTGAAGGATATTTAATCAAGGGAAGAGAGCCAAAGGCTTTCGCCGATAGATGTCTGGAATTGTTCCGCAACGAACGCTTAAGAACAGAGATGGCGGAGGCCACGCGGGTAAAGGTAACTCAGAAGTTCTCGGTCGATCGGATGGCGGAACGGTATCATCGCCTTTATCTGGATCAAGCGGCTCGTTGTCAGTGACGCGCAGGAACGAGAATGGTTAAGCGCCGCCTGAAAGACGGATTAAAAGACATCTATTGGGGTTTCTATGGCTTGGGTCTAAGAAACCCCGCGCTCAGAACCCCCCCGAGGAGCTTTCTTTTCGTCTGTAAGGGGAATATCTGCCGGAGTCCGTTTGCGGAAAGATACGCGATGGAGATGGCTCGCCGTATGAACTTACGCGACAGTAAATTCCTCTCCGTGGGCCTAGAGGTTTCGCAGAGTCTTCCGCCGCCGGCAGAGGCCGTCTTGGCTGCCGCCGGTTTGGGCATCAATCTCGAAGGGCACCGGTCCCGGGAAATCCGCGACGGAATGTTGGCAACGTCCGATCTGATCGTCGTGATGGATGTCCCGCAGCTCATTAATCTGAGGAGACGCTACCCTTGCTATGAGGATAAGATATTTCTCCTGCCGTTGTTTCGCCCAAGGCATCGCGCGAATGGCACGCGCTTTTCGCTGTTGAATATCGAGGATCCGTACGGCAAGCCGGTGGATCACTATCGCTTCTGTTTTACCGCGATCCGCCATTGCCTCGACGTTCTTTTTCAGCAGATTCTCATCCTGCGGGAGGCGCCATGATCGAAGCATTGTTTTGGGCATCGGCCCTCCTCGTTGTGTTCGCGTATTTTGGTTATCCGATCTCGCTCTCGGTGGTCCGTCTCGTGCGCAAGAAGAGCATCGCGAAATCTCCGACTCTCCTCGACGTCACCGTGATCGTCACCGCCTTCAACGAAGAGACCCGCATCGGGAAAAAGCTCGAGAATACGCTGGAACTGGATTACCCAAGCGAAAAACTTCAGATCCTCGTGGCATCGGACGGATCGACCGACCGGAGCAATGAAATCGTCGCCGCCTACTACGGTCGGGGCATCGAGCTGCTTGCGCTGGAAGAGCGCCGCGGGAAAGAAAACGCGCAGAAGGAGGCCATCAAGAAGGCGCGGGGGCAGATATTGCTCTTCACCGATGTCGCCACCTTTATGGGCCCAGACGCATTAAAACAGATCGTCTTCAACTTTTCCGATCCTTCGGTCGGGTGCGTCAGCAGCGAGGATCGTCTTATCGGCAAAGACGGAAAGCCGACCGGCGAGGGCTTCTACGTTCGTTACGAGATGTGGTTGAGGCGTCTGGAGTCCCGAGTCGGCTCGCTCGTCGGATTGAGCGGCTCGTTCTTCGCCGCGCGGAGAGAGATATGCCGCGATTTTTCGGCGGAATTACAGAGCGACTTTGGCACCGTTCTGCAAAGCGTCAGGATGGGGTTGAGAGGCGTGCTCGATCGGGAAGCGATCGGCTACTACGAGGATATCGCCGATGAGCGGCGTGAGTTCGACCGCAAGATTCGCACCGTTTTGAGAGGGCTTACGGTTTTTTTTCGAAACGTCGAATTTTTGAATTTGTTCCAATATGGCCTATTCTCCTATCAATTTCTTTGTCACAAGCTGTTGCGATGGCTGGTCCCTTTTTTTATGGGTGTTGCGTTTCTCTCGAGCCTCATTCTTTCATTCGGCTCGCTGTTCTTCATGGCTTTATTCCTTGCGCAAGTAGGTTTTTACGGTCTGGCTTTGTGGGGTTGGAGCGGCTCGGAGGCTTCCAGTGTTCTGTTGAAGATTCCGACCTATTTCGTCCGCGTGAACGCTTCCATCCTCGTCGCGTGGTGGCGATATCTGCAGGGACAACGGATCATGATGTGGACTCCTTCGGAGCGATAGATGCGCGGCGAGCCCCAGAATTCTCTCGATTGCGCTTCGGACTGTCACATAACCGCAGGCCGATTTGTCATACCAATGAAAGACCTGAAAGCGAAAACATTCTTCGGAGTGTTAATTATCGTTGCCGCATTTATGACGACTAGCAGTCTCACCAACGGACACGATTGGGGGGACGATTTCGCCGGATATATTATGCAGGCGCGCGGTGTGACCGAAGGCATCTCTCAGCGTTTTATCGAATCGAACCGCTATACCATGCGGCAATCTTCTTATCCCCTTGGACCGATCGCTTATCCATGGGGATTTCCCGTCCTATTGGCGCCGCTTTACGGAATGTTCGGACTCAATATCATTGCCCTAAAGTCTGTTGGCGTGTTGTTTTTTGTTCTTTTTCTAGGAGTGGTTTGGATCGGATTTCGCAAGTATCACGGCGATCTCTGGTTCTTTTGTCTCGTTTGCCTCTTGTTTTTAAATCCCCATATCGTCGGTTTCACCGATAAGGTGCTTTCGGACATACCGTTCCTTGTATTTTCAACCACGGCGATTGTGATGATGGGTCGATGGCTTATCGACAGAAGGCCATTTTTTTCTGAAACCCACGATGCCATTCTTCTGGGAGTGGCAATCGCCGCAGCTTTCTTCGTCAGAATCAACGGCATCTTACTGTTGGTAACGCTCGCGTTGACGCAGCTCATCCTTCTAGGCCGAAGACTCGCGGAGCATGGCTGGCGAAAAGCTCTAAAGCTTGACTCGTTTCGGCAGGCTGTTTTATCCGATAGCCCCGATGAGACCCCCGGTTATGTTAACGTCCTTCCTTACTTGTCATTTTTTGCAGCAATGACCATTTGGAGAATCGTGCTACCTAACGTCGAGTCATACGATTCGTCCATGTTGGACGATTTATCTCTGCACGTCGTAAAAAACCACGCCCTTTACTACTCAGATGTCATGTCTCTGTTTTTCGCCGGCGTTCCTCACGCGCATTTACTCTACGGCGCAAGCATCGTGGCGGTTTTAGCGGGAGCGCTAAAACGATTTAAAAGCGATTATCACATTATTGTTTATACGATATTAACTTTCCTGCTCTACATTTTGTGGCCGGCGACTCAGGGGCTTCGTTTTCTTCTTCCAATTGTGCCGTTTTATTGCTCGTTCGTTCTCACCGGTCTTGAAGTATTTCAAGCAGGAGAGACGCGCGTAGAGCGAGGCTTTCGAAAAACGGTTTGTCTGCTTCCAATTATTTTCGTCCTCACGTATTTTACCATGCACTCGGTTCATAGTGTTTATGTAAATCTTATTCGCCACCGTGAGAGTTCGGCCGGCCCGTTTTCGCTAGGCGCGAAAAGCATGTTCTCGTTTATCCGCCAGAACACCGACAGTAACAGCACCATCGTATTTTTTAAGCCGCGGGCAATGACGATGCTCACCGGGAGAAAATCCATCATGATCAACACTATCGAGCAGCTTTCGCGTGGAGACTATTTGTCGATCTATTCTAGCGGGTCCACTCCGGATCAAATCTCGGATGAAGCGTTAATTCAGCTCGTGAAGCAGGAAAGAGCCCGTTTAATGTATGAGAGCAGCGAATACCGCATTTATTGTCTCACCACCAAGGAGGCGGCGGCGGGAATTCCGCGCCGCGGATGTCCTTAGGCGCTCGATGCTTAGTGCGGCGTTGAAAGGGCTTGAGGATGACGGTTCACTGCGCTTTCAGGCCGCTGGGGCCGGGACTTGGGGGAGGCGGGGGGGAGAAATTCGCGGATACTCCAATGACTTCGTTGCCTGTAATATACGCGCCGCAAACCGTTCCGAAGGGTCCGCCGCTCGGTACATCGCCGGCGTAGGAGGAGCGCTTGAAGTCGGCGGGGCGATTTCCGGTCGGATTGACGAAGGCCGGATTAATGGAAACCGAGTGGGTATCGACGCCCGAGAAGCTTTTCCAGGCCGAGAGCGTTGTGCCGCGGATAATGCCTTTGTTGAGCCACGGCGTCGATTGCGTGGAATAATAACAATTATAATCGTAAATAAGCGTCGCGGTTGGGACCGTGGATTGAACATCGGTAAATTTCTGACCAGCCGTCGTGTGATAGAAAAGGTTGTTATACGAGGTCTCCGGCCGGTCTAGAAAGTCGGCATACTCGACCCCGCTATTGATGAAGGTATTATTGTACGCAACGGTCGGATTGATGCCGCTGCTTTGCCAGGAAATAGCGCCCGACTTGTTGTAAAAAATGTTCTGGTAAATATTGATCTGATCGACGTTCCCGTCCTGATTGATTCCGCAAAATCCGGCGGCAGTTGGGAAGATCGATGAGGGCCGAAAAAAGTTTCTCCTGATCTCGATGGTCCGCCCTATTTGGTTTCCAGTATCTTTGGGCCGAATATCGCAGCCCCAGTTGTCGTAAAATTCGTTGTTCTCGATGATGGCGCTGAAGTTATAGCCCATCACCGCCGACCCGTTGGCGTTCTGCTCGCCCCATGCACTGTTATGAATGAGGTTGTTTTGGATCGTGATATTATACGCTGTCCCAGTCGTGTCGATCATGACGACGGATCCCTGATTGATGTGCGGTCCGCCGCCGCCCAAATCCGAGTTTTTCACAACGACATCGTGAACGCCGCCGATGAGCACTTGACCGTAGGTCTTGAACCCGCTGACCGTGACGAAGTTGGCCCCGATGCCAATGGCAGGATTGGGATAATAACAGGCCGCGCCGCCTTCTCCTCCGGCACCCGTACAAACATTGATACTTGTATCGCCGGGGTTGGGATTGTATTGACAGCGCCCTGCCTGTGTACAGATTACCGGCTGCTCTCCAGGATATGCACTAACAACCGTAGGTTGTGCCGCGGTGCCACTGACTGAAATTGCCAGCGAACCACTGGAGGTATTGTTCGTCGTACGAATATAAGTCCCCGCGCGCACGTAAAGCGTATCTCCGCCTAAGAGATTAGTAATCGCGCTCTGGAGAGTCTTGTAACCCTGGCCGTCCGAGCCGGAGCAATTACGATTGGCGATGCTGTACGTCGATCCGGAGCAGTCGGCCGACAGGTTGCCATCGAGGTAAAAAGTCTTTCCCCAAACCTGAGCGGCAGAAAAAACATAGATGAAGAACACAGCGACGATCCAGCTCAGTTTAACCCGGGTTTTCATATCCTCGGCTTCCTCCAACGAACGATTAGCACAGAGTTACGAGCGTGATTATACGCAAACCGCGACTTTCTACAAATTACCATTTTCCGACGACCGGCAAATCTCCGGCCTGGCCGAAAGTGGCGCAGAGGTCGACTAAGCAGCCGTCGAACACTCCGTTGCCGTTGAAGTCCAGGAACCATTCGCCGGTCGACGGGCGGTAGACGCCGATATCGTCGCTGCCGCTGCCGTCCCAGTCCCCCACGACGGGCACATCGCCGGGCGCGCCGAAGGAAAGGATGCAGACATCTCCTTTACACCCTCTGCCTATTTTTCGGTCTCCGTTGAGGTCAAGAATCCACTGCAGCGTGCCGGGTCGAAAGACTCCGATGCGTGTCTTTCCTGTACCGCTCCAGTCGCCGACCACGGGAAGATCTGTAGCGGTCCCGAATACCTTGGTGCAGGCATCTGATCTACAGCTGTCGATGTTGTGGTTGCCGTTCAGGTCGAAGAACCACTCGTGGGTGCTCGGGCGAAAGACGCCTACTCTCATTGACCCTTTGCCGGTCCAATCACCTATTAAGGGAATGTCCCCAGAGCGCCCGTAAACGAATGGACAGGGGTCAAGCCCGCATCCCTCGAGAGTTCCGTCTCCATTCTGATCGATATACCAGGTCGCGATGCTTTGATCGAAGACGCCAATGAGAGAATGACCGTTGGTCCATTCCGCCGGTATCGGCGTGTCTTGCACGTCTCCAAAGGATGCGATGCAGGTGTCTATGGCGCATCCGTCAAATGTCCCGTTAGCGTTTGAGTCAAGCAACCATTCTCCTGTAGCCGGACGGAATACGCCGACTAAAGAAGAGCCCGGGGTGAAATTTGCCGTGACTGTAGTATTCGATGAGATCACGACCGAGCAATTTCCGGTCCCGGTGCAAGCCCCGGTCCAGCCAAGGAAGCTCGCGCCCGCAGCGGGCACCGGGGTCAAAGTCAGTGACGAGCCAGTTGGATAGTTCGCTGCACATGTCTGGCCGCAATCGATTCCGGATGGAGCGCTGCTCACCTTGCCTCGTCCGGTTTCGTTGACGGTCAGAGTATAACTCTGCGCAGCAAACGTGGCGCTCACTGAGCTGTTGGCGTTCATCGATACCGTGCACGAGCCCGTACCGGCACAAGCCCCGCTCCACCCGGTAAAGGAAGAACCGCTCGCCGGCGCCGCTGAAAGCGTAACCGATGTGCCGGCGCTGTAGATTTCAGAGCAATCCACGCCGCAATTGATCCCAGCCGGATTACTGGTAACTGCTCCGTTGCCCGTTCCGGCGGAAGTGATGGAATTTATCAGGCTGACGGAAAGCGTATACGACGATGGTACAAGCTGAAAATTGGCCGTGCAGGACTTGCTGACATCCATCGTCACCGAACCGTCCGAACAGTCCGTATCGCCGCTCCAACCGGTGAAGGTAGAACCGGCGGCGGCCGTCGCGGTCAAAGAGACAACGGTTGCTACGCTGTAAGTTCCCGTGCAGACCGCGCCGCAGTTGATTCCGCCGGTGTTGCTGGTCACTACTCCGGTTCCAGTCCCGCTTTTACTGATCGTCAATAGAGCGGTGCCGACGCCGGCCGTTGTGGCGCACGATTCGTTCGAATAGCCTGATGTGCCGCCGCCGTTGAATGCCCTCACTCGATAGCAATAGGTACTTGCATCAAGCAACCCCGTATCAATATATGAGGTAACGTTGGTGCCGGTCGCACTAATCAGGCCGTACGTGCCCGCAACGCCGGCTTTGCGCTCGATCCAAAATCCGTCTTCGTTGTTGGAATTATCCGTCCAGGACAGTTGCAATTGAGCCGCAAGAATATCGACAGGTTGGTTGATGGCAATTAATAACAGCAGTCCAACGATGCATTTAATAAAAAGGAGCGCCCGAACTGTCATCACCAACCTCCCAGGAGCTTGCCCGTTGTGAGAGATGCGAGCTCCCAGGAGGAAGCAGCATTCGCTCGGCGGCCCTGCCACCATGCCTCCGATAGTGCAAGAGGTTTAGGCCAGTGGCTTTGCGTCCCATCTTTTCAGATGGTTTGCCTTTATCGGCAAAGCTCAAAATGTCTGTCGGTTAGGTAAGCAAAGCAATGATAATGCCAGGGAAGGCTGCTCCTGAAATTACTCTGAATTATCGATAGTTAACCGTTTTTTACCTCGTCTTTTCATAGGAATGTACTAAAGCGTTCTTTGACAGATTTTGTTATTGTCACCATTTGCTGCTGCCCGTTTGTGTAGGGTTTATCAGTCACCGAGGGCCTTCCTACACATTCCGGATGAAATTCAAATGCGAAATGCAAGGAAGCTAAAAGAGTGCAATTAAAGCGAATTTGGAGGAACCATTCATGAGGCGAGTTCTAATCATAGTTTTGATGGCGGTTACGGCAGGTTTTCTTGGACTGCTCCTGTATCAAGGTGTCTGGGAGAGTCGCGAGGTCAAGCGCGACCGTTATATGAAGAAGGCTCAGGAGTATGCTGCCCAAGGCAAGATCAACGAAGCGATCATCATGTTCAAAAATGCCGTCCAGGCGGACCCGAAATCAGGTAAAGCGCGAAGCGAACTCGCGATCGCCCTCCTCAATCGCAAAGATTTTCGCGGCGCGGTTGGTGAATTCCGCCGCGCGGTCGAGCTGGAGCCTAAATTGATTCAGCCGCGGTTTCAGCTCGGCATGATTTATCTCGCTGGGCGCGACATGGACAACGCGAAAGAGCAGTTGGCTAGGATCCGCGAGCAGGATCCCGAAGCGCTGGAAGCCCGGCATTTGGCGGCTCGAGTCTTCCTGGCGGAAGAAAAGCCCGATGACGCCTTAAAGGAACTGCAAGCCCTCCTGGCAACCGGGGTGAATAAGGAAAAATCAGAGATCGCGGCGACCTATGTAAGCATTGGCTCCGTCTACGCCGTAAAAAAAGACATCAAAGCGGCGCAGGAATCATACCGCAAGGCTCTCGAGGTCGACCCACGGTTACTGCAGGCCCGCGTCGCTCTCACGGGGTTATATATTGCGACACAAAACGAGAACGAGGCGGAGAAAGAGCTGCTTGAAGCGACGAAAGCGGATCCTGAAAACGAAGCCCTGCTGCATGTTTTGGGCGACTTTTATTCTCAGACGCAACGGACAGACGACTATGAAAAGCTTTATCGAGAATTTCTCAAGAAAAATCCGCGATCGCTCGGCGCCAAGAAGAGAATGGCCGAAATCGCGCTCATAAAAAATGATCGCAAACAGGCTCAGGTCTACGTGGATGAAATATTAAAGGAACACCCGGACGACCCCGACGGACGATACTTTCGCGGCCGGATGTACCTCCTGAACGGAGAACAACAAAAAGCCTTTGACGAATTCACTTTCGTCACGCGCAACGCTCCTCAATTCGCGCCGGCATTTTATTACCGGGCGCTTGCCGAGTTCCAAGCGCGAAAAATACCGGAAGCGAAAGCTTCACTGATAAAAGCCTCAGAACTGCGCCCCCTTTGGATCCAGCCCCGCGTGACGCTGGCACAATTGTATATGACGTCGCGCGAATTCGACCTGGCGAAGGAGGAAAGCCTGCGCCTCCTGCAGATTCGCCCCGACGATACCCAGGTGCTGTTAATCGCCGGCGACTCGTATCTCGGGAAAGGGGACGGAAATAAAGCGCTGGAATTCTACGGAAAGGCCCAAAAGCAAAATCCTAAGGCTGCTGCGCCCTATGTTGGCCTCGGGGCGGCCTATGCGCTTCAGAAAAATTTACCCGCGGCCCAAAAAGCACTCGAAGAGGCGATCCAGCTCGATCCCGAGAGAATCGACGCCCTGACGCTCCTCGCGCAGACTTATGTCTCTCAAGGTAAATCTCAAGCTGCGATCGTGCGTGTGCAGCAACAGCTAGGCAAGACCAAAGAGCAGGCGGCGGTTTATCTTCTTTTGGGACGGCTGAGCATGGCGGAGAAGGATTCCGCCAAAGCCGTGGAGCATCTGCAAAAGGCTGTGCAGTTAAAGCCGGACTTTCTGGACGCCTACCTGTTGATCGGCAACGTGCTGGTTTCGCAAAAGAAATTCGACAGCGCCATCGAGGAATATCAAAAAGTCATTCAGAAAGAGCCCAAGGCGATCGTGCCGATGATGTCTCTCGGCGCGATCTACGATGCCAAGCAGCAGCATTCAAAGGCGAACGAATATTATCAGAAGGTTCTCGACATCGATAAAAACTTTTCTCCCGCCGCCAATAACTTGGCGTGGAATTATGCCGAGCATGGCGGCAACCTGGACGTGGCGTTGGGCCTCGCGCAGAAAGCGCGGGAATTGAGTCCGGATTTGCCGAGCGTCGCCGACACGCTCGGATGGATTTATTACAAGAAGGGCGCCTATATATCCGCGGTCGCGCTGCTCAAAGAGAGCAGCGGGAAGCTTCAGGATAGAAATCCGACCATCCTGTATCATTTGGGGCGCGCCTACTCAGGAGCCGGAGAAAAAGCCTTGGCGCAGGACGCACTGACCAAAGCCGTGAAGATTGATCCTTCTTTCCCCGAAGCGCCGGAAGCCAAGAAAGTCCTGGCGCAGCTGGCGGCCAATAATTAAGCCCGTATGCGGTTTACGCTCTTATAGGATCTTCTGACCAACGCTCTTAACCTTCATTCCTCGTATTCGATGATCATGAACTTCAACGCGCTTCTCGCATTCGCGGCCGCTCTCCTATCGACTGCCGTCGGCGGATTCGTTCTTTTTAGGGATCGGAGATCGTATATCCACCAGGTGTTCGTGGTCGGCGCCGTCGCTTTGGCGCTTGAACAAGTCTTCCTCGGAATGAGCTTGAGCGGGACTGCATTTGCCGATCTTGTCGAATGGCAGCGTCTGAGATTTACCGCCACGGCGTTTGCTCTACCCGTTTGGATTCTTTTCAGCTCGATCTTCGCGCGCGCCGACTATCGCGACTTTGTAGCGAAATGGAAATGGCTGTTCCTTGCCGTCCTCACCGTGTCGCTCGCATTGCCGACGCTGTTCCGCGGTCACTTGATGTACTCCGAGGCGGAGCTCGAGGACTTCGTCGCGCATGTCGTCCGCCTCGGCTGGTCGGGATATCTATTTTATCTCTTCGCGCTGCTGAGCGCCGTTACGATTCTCGTGAATCTGGAGCGGGCGCTGCGCGCCTCGACCGGCAGCATACGCTGGCGCATCAAATTCATGGTTCTCGGTATCGGCGCGCTCTTCGCCGTTCGCGTGTACACGGCCAGCCAGGCGCTGCTCTTTTCCGCGATCGACCTGGATTTGAATACGCTCAATTCAGCGGCCTTGATCGTCGCCAGCCTACTGATCGCCATCGCCTTGACGCGCACGCAGCTTCTTCATGTGGATCTCTATTTCTCTCCGGCGCTGCTCTATAATTCGTTCACGGTCATGGTGGTCGGTGTTTATCTGATCGCCATCGGCATCGTCGCAAAGTTCGTTAGTTATGTCGGGGGAGAGGCGGCGCTTTCGCTCAACGCCTTCCTCGTTTTTCTGGCGCTGCTCGCCCTGACGGCTTTCAGTCTTTCCGACGAGCTGCGCCAAAACGCAAGAAGGTTCGTTTATCGACACCTGCAGCGGCCGCAGTACGATTATCGAAAAGAGTGGCTGACTTTTACTCAGCGGACGACATCGCTAGTCGACATCAAGCTTCTCTGTTCTGCAGTGGCCAAAATCGTGGCGGAAACCTTCGGGGTTTCATCCGTCAGCGTGTGGCTGCTCGACGACCAACGCGAGCGGCTGATACTAGGCGGTTCAACATTTTTTACCGAAGCCCAGGCGCACGATCTTAAATCGGCCGAAAAAGGCGCGCCCCGGCTCATCGACGCCATGCGCGGGCAAACGAACGTTGTCGCTTTCGCCTCCACATCCGCATGGGCGGGGGAGAGGGAGCAGGCGCATGTCGACTATTTCACCGAAGCGCGCATTCGCTACTGTCTCGCGCTGACCGTGGGTCCCGAGTGGTTGGGACTCCTCACGTTGAACGAAAAGGTGACGAAGGAGCCGTTTTCGGTGGAAGACTTCGATCTTCTCAAGACCATCGTCGATCAGGCCGCGGGCGCGATGTTGAATGTAAAGCTTTCGGAGCGCCTGGCCCGGGCGAAGGAGATGGAGGCGTTTCAAAGTCTGTCGGCGTTCTTTATTCACGATCTCAAGAACCTCGCATCCACGCTCTCTTTGACGCTGCAAAACTTGTCGGCGCACTTCGATCATCCGGAATTTCGCAAGGACGCCCAGCGGGCGATCGCCCAGAGCGTCGAAAAGATCGATTCGCTCTGCGGCCGTCTATCGATCGTTTCGAAAAAACTGGAGCTTAGCGCGGTCGAAACCGACCTCAACGACTTGATCGCATCCACCGTCGCCAATCTCAACGGCTCCATCAAAACGCCAGTCGTTCAACAGCTCCAGCCCATAGACCGCGTCGTCGTCGATCCCGATCAGATGAAGAAAGTCCTTCTCAATCTCATCTTAAACGCCGCCGAGGCGGTCGGAAACGACGGCCGCATCGAAATCGTCACCGAGGCCCGTGCGGGCTGGACAATCATGTCGGTCCGCGACAACGGCTGTGGAATGGCACGGGAGTTCATCGCTCGGCATCTATTCCTCCCGCTGCGCACGACGAAGGAGCACGGTCTGGGCATCGGCCTGTTCCAGTGCAAAAAGATCGTCGAGGCGCACCGAGGCAAAATCGAAGTCGAAAGCCAAATGAATCATGGCAGTACGTTTCACGTGATGATTCCTACGCAATCGAGAGTTTCAAGATCTGCCGGCGGAACTGCGGCAAGAATGGCCGCCGGTTAAGCCCAGTTTGCCTGGACACCCACTCAACAGTAGAGGAGACGAGCCATGTCGGAACTTTCCGCTAATTCTCAGAGCCCACTTGACGATCCGGAGGGCCCCACGCTGGACAGCGTTGGCCTTCGGCCGCGGCTGGTCGTCGTCGAGGACAACGAGCAGATACGCACCCAGCTCAAGTGGGCGCTCAGCCGCGACTATGAAGTCTTTCTGGCGGAAGACCGGAAAAGCGCGATCGAGGCCTATCGCACGGCCGTTTCGGGTGTGATCACGCTCGATCTCGGATTGCCGCCGCATCCTCATGGGGTGGAGGAGGGATTTCAAACCCTCAAAGAAATCCTTGAACAAGACCGTCACGCCAAGGTCATCGTGATCACGGGGCGCGACGAGCGCGAGCATGCCCTGCGGGCGATCGGAGAGGGCGCGTATGATTTTTTCTGCAAGCCGATTCAAACCGACGAGCTAAAGGTCGTTCTCCGGCGCGCCTTTCATATCTACGATTTGGAGCGCGAGCACCGCGAGCTGCAGCGGTGCTTAAACACTGACGGTTTTGAAGGCATGCTCGGCGCCAGCGAGCAGATGCAGGATACTTTTGCCGCCATAAGAAAGCTGGCGACGACGGACGCGCCGGTGCTCATCATGGGCGAAAGCGGGACGGGGAAGGAGCTGGTCGCGCGAGCCATTCATCGCCAAAGCTCTCGACGCGACGGTCCGTTCGTGGCGATCAACTGCGGAGCGATACCCGAAACCTTATTGGAAAGCGAGCTGTTCGGGCACGAGAAAGGCGCCTTTACCGGAGCGCATGTCCAACGCAAGGGACGCATCGAAACCGCCGAGAACGGCGTGTTGTTTTTGGATGAGGTCGGCGAGCTGTCTCCCGGGCTGCAAGTCAAGCTGCTGCGATTTCTCCAAGAGCACCGGCTCGAGCGGGTCGGCGGGAGAGAGTCGATTTTCGTCGATACCCGAGTAGTCACAGCCACGAACAAAGACCTCAAGCGTGCCATGCAGACCGGTCAATTTCGCGAGGACCTGTATTATCGGCTAGCCGTTATAGTCCTGCCGCTGCCGCCGCTTCGCGGCAGGGACGGCGATGTTTTACTTCTCGCTAGGGCGCTGCTGCAGCGATACGCACTGGAGAGCAGAAAAAAGGTCACCGGATTTACTTCAGAAGGAGTGCGCGCGCTCGAGGGCTATGCTTGGCCGGGAAACATTCGCGAGATGGAAAATCGAGTTAAGCGCGCCGTCATCATGGCCGAGGGGGCGAGCATCACAGCATCGGATCTGGAGTTGTCGTCGCCGTACGCCAAGTATGAAGGCCAGCGCCTTAACAAAGCGCGCGAAGAGCTGGAGAGAGAAATGATCTCGCGCGCTTTGACACGGCAAAAAGGAAATTTGACCAATACCGCGTCGGAATTGGGGATCAGCCGGCCGACGTTATACGAGATGATGAGTCGGTTGGGCTTGAGCCGGGAGAGCATCTACAAAAGCGCTTAGTTCTAGAAGAGCATCGGATTGCAGGGCGGGTTGCGCTATTGTCGGGGAACTTTACTACGCGTGCTTAGAGCGAAGATTGACTGTAAGTCTCTGGAATATTGATACTTTCCATTGAGGCGGCTTCGCAAGCTCATGGCGCTGTCGGAATCCTTTACAAACTACTCGTCGAAATCAAAATAGAGGGAGCAGTTAAGGTACTGAAAAATAAGCGTTTTGTTCATTGGAATTTCCTGGCACATGTGTTGCTCTAATTCGTTCCCGAAAAGGGGAGGGCCTATAATGAAACGGATAATGTCGACAATCTTGGGGCTAGCAGTCGCGGTTGTTTTGCTAACGGGTGGCCGGGCTGTGGCGAGCCTTGTTACGATAGATTTTGGAACCGGTGATGGTGGAACGGGTGGAACAGTGACCTCACTGGGCGGTGGGAATTACTCTGGATCGGGAATCCCGCTCAATGTTCTCAACGTGGCCGGGGCACCGTCAGGTAACGGATCGTACGACCTGCAGGGATCGTTCAATTGCGGCACATGCATAGGCGGAACGGCTGCTGTGTTGGCGTTTAACACTTTGACAAGTACCATCACGATCACCGGCAGCATCGTTGGAATCCCTAGCTTGAATACAACTCTACTGACCGGCTCTTTCACAAGCTTTACATTCGGTAGTGTGGGCGGTCTTTTCTCTTTTTCGGGTACTGGGCCTGATAGCAAGAACGCTGACTTGCTGGCTTTTTTGGGTCTACCCGGAAACCTCCCCTTTAACTTTTTAGGATTCACGATCGGTGGCAACTGGAACGGCACAACCGGAAACCCAGCCAGCACGGACGTCCTAAACACGGCTAACACCGTTCCCGAGCCGGGCTCGCTGCTTCTTCTCGGCTCAGGTCTGATCGGCCTCGCTTTCGCTGGCCGGCGGTGGCGTAGACGCTAGACAGAAGCTAAACATCCTGAGGCCACAGAACGCCCCGCTTTCGCGGGGCGTTCTGTCTTCGGCGAAGGAAAGGAGAGTTTACATCGCGTATGACATCAGAGCTTAGTCGCTTCCGGCGGGAAAGCAGCCGCATCGCGGTCATCGCATCATTGTTGGGTCTTCTCTTCGCGTTCTGCGCCGAATCGGTCTGGGCCGTTCCATCCTTGCAGCTCGACATCAGCGGTGGGACTTACAATTCCACGACGCAAACCGTCGCCGCGAACAGCAACCCGTTTACGCTTTACGCATATCTCATACCTGACCAGAACGCGTTGCTCACAGATACCTACTACATCTCGGCGGCCTTGCTTCCACAGACGTCCTCGAGCGCGTCACTCGGTTCGTTCGTCTTCGCCAGCCAGACGATTCAAGTGACGCAGAATATGGTCTACGGGGTTCCTCCCATCGAGGCGGACGTGACTTCCGATCCACACGACCTTCCGCAGCACGGAGTCTTCCCGACATATTTCACCCAGTTCTCCTTCCAGTTCGACGCCAGCCATCTGGCGACCGCCTACGATACGGAGGCCAATCCCGGGTCGAGCCCTACGCCCAATCCCAAGGGCACGATGTATTATGCCGGCTTCACGGTCGACACGAGCCTGCTCGATTCAAATTACACGATCCACTTTGACCTCTATAATACGACCTCACACACAACGACCTCTCAGGACTGCGTCCTGAGCGGCAAAGGTAAATTAAAGACGTACACCTGCACCAGCTATTCGGTCACCGATGTCGATATCAATAGCTTCGCGGCGTTTTCGCATGACGCGGAATCGGGGCATCCTCCTCCGCCGCTGCTACAGCCCGTTCCCGAACCGATGTCTTTACTTTTGCTTGCGGTGGGGTTTTTGGGAATTCCATTCATAGCGCGCAAAATTGTTCGATAGAAGGAAGGAAAGAAAGCACAATGAGCTCCATGCGGTTCGCGGAAAAAGTGGTTATTGTGTTGCTTGGTGTCGTCTTGTTGGCCGGCAGCGCCCTGTCATTCACGCGCGTGTTGCCTGAATCGGGCAGAATCATCGGTCTAGGCATCGGACTGATTGGTTTATCGTTCGTCGCTAAAAAGTTGCTAAGAGAAGAGGAGGGTAGTAGCCGGTAAAATCCACAACGGAAGCTCCACCGGGATCCTCCTTTCAATCGAGTTAAATCGAACCGTCCCGACCCGCCCTGGTCGTTCTAACGCTTCGGGGCAGGAAGGCACATACATACTGCCCGTCGCTGATGACGATGGATCTAGGCGGTCGAGTAGGGCCGAGAGACGAAGCATCTCATGTTAGCGCGACAGAAGCCCGCGACTGAACCCGCCAAAATCGATATCGAGGTTCTTGCCAATCAAGGGATGAAGCTCCTAGCGCTGGATTTGGATGCGTTACACGCGACCCTAGGCGCGCAACTCCTCGGTCAGAAATTACCAACGCGAATCGCCGGGCTCCTCACTTATCTTTCAGCGATCCGCAATGCGACAGAATCAAAATTACTTTATGAAGCGCTGCCTGCGGCTTCGGACGTCGGCCAATGGGGAAGAGGCTTAGCCGTCATTTACGAGGAGTTGAAGCAGGATGGGATAGACCTGCTGGAGTCGATGGGAGACGAGCTCCGCAAGGCATTAAACAACGATGATCTTTTACGACTTTCCGATCAGGTGAACCCTTCGACGATGCAAGTCGTTATTATCGTCGTTGGCGCTTGTTTAAGGATACCGCGGGAATACGATCCGATTAGCGCTACTGTCGCGGCGATTCTCCTGAAACAAGGATTACGAAATTTTTGCGGACTGAAAGCGATCGCGTAACAGATAAGTTTTCCTGCGGAGGTAATTCGGAGCTGGATCATTTCCGCCTTGCTAGACAAGCTGTATATTTGTAAGCAAATTGCCCTACGACTTGACTCCCATTAAGCCCGCCAGGACCAAACCTGGTGGGCTTTTTTGTAATGTTTTAGGCTAAGTATAACATAAAATGTAATCGTTAACTTTATTTGGTCGGGGGGTACTAATTGACCCCAATTTTTGTGCCCTGCAAATGCCAACTACCCCGTTGACAGGCCGACTCCGGCATACTATTTCTTGCTTACTCTTAACGATCAACAGGTTTCCAATTTTACTTTGGAGATCTGCGGAGTGCTGAGATTTCGGCGGGATCATTCAACATGGCTATCAGCGGCAAAACGAGCTCGGTCTTCCCGTTTTCAAAGAAAAATCGTGGCTTAAGCCTCGATATCGATCTGCTTCCCTGTGCGGTTGGTCTCTGGAGCAAGGACCGTCGCCATTGCGTGCTCAATTCTGCGGCGCGCAAGCTCATTCAGCTGTCCGACGAGTATCTGCGAGCCGATCCCGATGCATGGCTTAAACACATCCATGCTCAGGACCGGCCCGTTTTTTTAGCGGCTTGGAAGAGGCTCCGCGACGGACGAAAAACCGAGTCCTGCGATTACCGCTTCTCTCCGAACGGAGACGGGAATTTTCTCTGGGTGAGGGAGGTCTCGGTCGCGCAACAGGACGCGCCGGGCGAGGTGCCGTGGATTATAAGCTCTTACGAAAACAAGGAAATTATCAAAGAAGGAGCGGGAAATTCCGCGAATGTTCAGAGCATCATCAGCGGGCTTTTGCACAACGTTCGGAATCATCTTCAGACGCTGCGGATGGGACTCGACTGTCTGGATCGTCTCCCCGCCCAGCCCGAGGACGTGCAGCGGCTGGTGGTCGGGGTCGAACATGTATTGACGTTGCTGAGGCAGCTCAGCGACTATTTCTTTCCACCTGAAGCGAAGTTTTTAATCGAAGATGCGGGCATGGTGTTCGAAGACGTGGTCCGGCATATGGAGAGCGCCCTGCAACGCAAGAAAGTCCGGCTGAGCTTTGAACCACGCAACGCTTTGCCCCCATTGAGAATCGATGTGCTGCAATTCCGGCGCGCGCTGGAGCGAATTATCGAGCTCGCATGCGCCCTCCTCCCGGAAGGGGGTGAATTGAAGATCGAGACCGGCACCAAGGAGGCGAGCGGCCGGCTCTTCATCGAGCTCAGGATCGTCGCTTTTTCCCCCGGGGGCGTCAGCTTCGACGGAAACGAGCTGTTCCGGCCGTTCCTGCGGGTAAACGGCTATGATCTGGGCCTCAATATGGTCATCGCAGATCAAATTATACGTCGTCACGAAGGAAAGATTGTTTTTCAAAGAGAGGATCCGACACGCGGGGCGTTCAGCATTCTGCTGGAGGCTATATCCGCCGATTCCGAGCTTTTGCCGACAGTACCGCTGGGAGCGTGAGGCGATCCTGCTTTATCTCAGATCATTGATCAAAAGGCCAATATCGACATGAGCGATCAACTCCGGCCTGCAAGGCAGATAAAAGAGTCCAACCCGTCCAAATCGGCGCGAGTCGAGACGAGGCCACGTATTCTCGTTGTGGACGACGAGCCCACGATCCGAACGCAGCTCGAGCGCGTCTTGACGGCCGAAGGCTTCGATGTCGCCATAGCCTCCAGCGCCGAAGAGGGACTGGAAAGGCTTGCGGGCGAGGATATCGACCTTCTAATCACCGACATCCGGTTGCCCGGGCTCAGCGGAGTCGAACTGACTCAGAGAGTGAAACACCTCTGGCCCACCCTTCCGGTCATCGTGATCACCGGGTTCGGCGAAGTCGGCACGGCTGTCCAGGTACTGAAGCTCGGGGCAAGCGATCACGTCATCAAGCCTTTCGGCAAAGCCGCCATCCTGGACTGCGTCAGGACAGTTTTGGAAAAGTCCCACGCCCATACCGAACTGAGACATCTCCGCCGGTTTTTAATGGACGAGTACGAATTCGTCGGCATGGTCAGTAAGACGCCTGAAATGCACCGGGTGTTCGAAATCATTCACATGGTTTCCAATTGGGATACCACCGTAGTCGTCGAAGGGGAGACCGGAACGGGAAAAGAGATGGTGGCCAGCGCCATCCATCATCAAAGCCAGCGTAGCGAAGG
>Ga0075423_10000101_pt1 | contig 52072 bp, 44 predicted proteins | sample SoiMethybrSBSTD2_FD_80114 | JGI IMG/M metagenome (GOLD analysis project Ga0075423, IMG submission 80114) | Bulk soil microbial communities from a Populus tree surrounding site in Tennessee, USA - Soil MetaG P. TD hybrid SBSTD2 | ecosystem: Environmental > Terrestrial > Soil > Tree plantation... | reverse complement strand
TGGCAGGAGGCGGCGACGCGTGAAGGCGCCCGCTACGGCATCGACCCGGCCTACGTCCGCGCCGCGCTGGCCGGTGAGAGCGCGGGCGTGTCTCCCAGCCGCCGCAGCTGGCTCGATTGGATACTGGTCGCAGGCGCGACCGCGATCTTCGTCGGGTTCGGGATGCTGGCCCGCGTGCCCCAATTAACGCTCCACTGGGGCTGGGTCGCGGGGCTCACGGCGGCGATGCTGGCGCTGCTCGGGGGAACCGGCTGGCTGCTGTGGCGGACGACGCGGTTCAACTGAGGGGCGCTCGCGCAACAAATTGCTCCCGGGTGAGTCGTTTCGATGATGCCGCTCCCCGATTCCTGAGCAACTTGGCTCCGCTTGTTGGTGAACCCCGGGCTTGCGCCCGGGGTCAACTGCAACCGGTCTCCCCCTGTTCCTGAAGCCCCGGGCTTCCCGGGGTCCGTCAACCGCGATGTCCAACCACCGCGCTTATCACATGTACGCTCATATTACCTGGCACAGCTGGAAGCGAGTCGGGTGTGTCGATGCGGCCGCTGCGAGCGATGTACGGAGTGCCGTAGCCAGTGCATGCGAGGCCACCGGAGTGCGGGTACTGAGGGACGCGGTGTTAGCGAATCACGTGCACCTCGTCGTCAGCTTTCGACCCGACATCCGGCTGAGCGATTTCGTACGTCTCGCGAAGTCGGTGGCCGCGACTCGCGCCAATCGGCGAGTCACCGGTGCTGTCCGGTGGGCGCGGGGTTACTTCGTGACCACGATTCACAAGCGCGACCTTCCTCGGACCACTCGATACGTCGCCGATCAGTTCCAGCGCCACCCGGACTTAGTTCCGCGGAACTCAAGAGGAGTGGCTTAACTGACCCCGGGCGCGAGCCCGGGGTTCACAGAAGGGGGTGCTCGACGGAGGGGAAGAGGCTTGACTGACCGCGGGCGCGAGCCCGGGGTTCGCGGAAGGACGGTCCGTCGGTAAGGGCTAGCGCACCCCACCCATGAGCCGCTGGATCGGCTTGATGAGTACGAACATGACGGCCGCCGCCCCGAGAGTAACCGCCGCTGTCACGCCGAACAGGGTCGGAAGGGGCGTCGTGCTGATGAACCCTGCCGACCAGCCGGCCAGCTTGTTGCCCAGCGCGTTCGAGAGGAAGAACACCCCCATCATGAGCCCGACCACCTGCCGCGGCGCGAGCTTGGTCACGACCGACAGCCCGACGGGACTCAAGCAGAGTTCTCCGAGCTCTTCGATGAAGTAGACGGCGACGAGCCACAGCGGGCTGATCTTCACGCCGCCCTGCGCGATCGCCCCGGCCGGGACGAGCAGCACGAACGCCAGGCCCACGAACAACAGTGCGAGCGCGAATTTCGCGGGAGAAGACGGCTGCCTCGGCCCGAGCTTCATCCACAACCACGCGAAGATGGGCGACAACAGGATCACGAACGCCGCCTGGACGGACACGAACCAGGACGCATACAGTTTGATACCGAGCAGCTCGAGATGGACGTAGCGGTCGGCGAACAGCGCGAGCGTGGAGCCGGCCTGCTCGTAGGCTCCCCAGAATAGCGACGCAAACGCGAAGAACACCACCACCGCGGCGATGCGCCTGACGTCCTCGGGCGTGAATCCCGCATCCGGTGCCGTGACCGCGGCTGACGCCGGCGTCGGCCGGGCCGCGAGCCGTTCGATCGCCGGTTGGAGCCGCCGCCGGCCCAGGACATATTGCACCAGGCCCAGGGTCATGCCGACCCCGGCGCACGCGAAGCCCAGATGCCAGTCTACCCCTTCGGCCAGCTTCCCGGCGATGATCGGCCCGAGGAATGCGCCGAGGTTGATCCCCATGTAGAAGATCGAAAACCCGGCGTCGCGGCGTTCATCCCCCCTGTCGTACAGCGCTCCCACGAGGGTCGAGACGTTCGGCTTGAGCAACCCCGTACCGATGACGATCAATGAGAGGCCGGCGTAGAAGAACGGCAGGGCATGAAACGCCAGCGTGAAGTGGCCCAGCGCAATGATGCTTCCGCCGATCAGGACGCTGCGATAGTGCCCCAGCCAGCGGTCGGCAATCACGCCGCCGAAGATCGCGGCCAGCCACACGCTGCCGACGTAGTTGCCATACACGGCGCCCGCGTGCGGATCGGTGAAGCCGAGCGCCTTCGTCATGTACAGGATGAGGAAGCCCCGCATCCCGTAATAGCTGAAGCGCTCCCACATCTCGGTGAAGAAGAGCGTGGAGAGGCCGCGGGGGTGGCCGAACCACGCCGAGCCGGGTGGGGGACTCGTCACTCGAAGAGGTCGTTCTGCTCGACGGGCTCGCGCGTCTGAGGCGCGCGCATGATCTCGCCCAGCCGCTGCTCCCATTGCTCGACGTCGAGATGGTGCTCGCTCTGCAGGGTCCGGCGCAGCGCCGGCGGGAACTCGTGGAACGCCGTGAGGAGGTCAGTGACGGCTTCCCGCAGCGCCTGGACCTGGAACCCATCTCCCGTCGCGCCCATGTCGTCCAGGATGCTCTGCTCGGTGCGCGACGCGATGATCGGCTCCGCGCGCCCCTGCACGAAGACGTTGGTGCGCCGCTTGGGACCGCGCTCTTCCTCGATCGGCATCAACCCGATAATAGCGTCGGAGCGCCAGTACTTGCCGTAGCCGAGAAAGACCATGCGGTCGCGCTTGATGTCCATGCTGCCTCCGGAGCGCCGCCCGTCCGCGGTGCGTGGCCCCGGCCCGAAGGCGTCACGGAACCAGGACAGCACGCCGCGGATCACGCTCATGGTTAGTCCTTCTTCATCTTCTTCTTGAGCTCGCGGAGCTGCCGGTCGGCCGCGGCCTCGCGCGCCGCGCGATCGAGCTGCGACTTGAGCAGCTCGTCCGCCGGGTCCACGCCGGGACGCGGACCCCCAGCCGCCTGGAGATCGCGCCAGGCGCGTTCGGCTGAGCGCTCCGCCTCGCCGAGCGGTCGATCGCGCTCGGCGCGGGCCAGCTGCCCCTGCATCTCGCCCAGCTCGCGCTCGTACAACGCGAGCTCGCCCTGCAGCGCCGCCAGCTTCTGTTCGAGCACCACGACCCGCTCGCGGTGCTTGGCCGCGAACCGTTGGGCGACGTCCACCGTCTCCCGATCCTGGATCTCGGCCGCGAGCCGGCCCCGACGCTCGGCATCCGCCAGTCGCTGGCGCTCCTGGGTGAGGTCGCGCTCGGTGCGCGCCACCGCTTCGCGCGTCTCGCCGACGCTCAGCTTCGCTTCCACCACCGCCTCCCGCATCTGGCGCGCCAGGTCGCGCAGATCCCCCGGCGGCGTCGCCGCGTCCAGCGCAGCGCGCAACGCGTCCCGCAGGCGCTCGAACACCGGGGCTAGCTTTTCCGGACCGTTTTCGCGAAGAACGGCGAGAACACCTGCTCCACCGCATGCGACTTGCACTTGGGGCAGGCCGGCCGCTTGCGTCCGTGCTCCTCGATTGCCTGTTGCTGACTGAAGCGCGTGTGACACGCAGTGCAGCGATACTCGTAGATCGGCATGGCGGGCTGTACGTTATTCCCCGCGGAAACCGGGGTCAAGTTGACGCTGCAAGGGCGCGCCGCAATGATTGCAGCCATGCGGAGTCGCGTCGCGTGCGTCGCGGTCGTCGGGCTCGTCGCCGCCGCGGGGTGCAACGAGGGCCTCACACCAACGCCGGCCTGTCCCACCCGCTTCGTGGGGATCTGCGGCACGGCGACGGTGCGGGGCACCCTCCCTGACAGCACGCAGGGACTGTTCATCGTGGCGTACAGGACCTTCCCCGAGAGTATCCAGGCGCTCCTCACCTTCCAACCCTTGCCGCCGCCAGCGGTGCTGCTCCCCCCCGCGGGCGACAGCACAATGTTCTATACGGTCCGCCTGCCGAGCGGGCGTTACGAGTGGGTGCTCGCGGTGTGGCAGAAGCGGGGGACGCTCAGACCCGACTTCTCGAACGCCGACTCGCTGTTCCGGGAGGCCGGGTTCTACCGAGATGCCGGGGACACGACCTCGCATGGGTCGGGGATCGTCGTCGTCAACGACAGCGCTACCGACTCCATCGACTTCGTGATCGATTTCGGCAACATGCACCGCATCTGCACGTATTTCCCGCCCTGCCCGTGAGGTCGGTGCTGCTGGGCGCCCTCGCGCTGATACCGCTCCGCGCCGTGAGGGCGCAGGAAGCCGCCGTCGTGTACGGCTCGGTGCGGGACAGCTCGGGCCAGCCGCTGCGCGCCACCGTCCGGGTGGTCAACCGCGGCGGCGCGAGCGTGGCGGATGCCCAAGGCCGCTACCAGCTGCGGGTGCCGGCCGGGCTCGTCATCCTGCGGGTCGGCTTTCTCGGCTTTCAGCCCCTCGACGACACGCTGACCCTGGCCGTGGGGGATTCGCTCGAGCGCGACTACCGGCTCGATCCTGCCGTCGTGGCGCTGCAACCCGTCATCGTCACCGCCGCCAAGCGCTCGCAGCTCTTGAGCCAGGTGGTGACGAGCGTCGCGCTGGTCACCGATACCGACGTCGCCCGGCGGGCGGTCACGACCGTGGACGAAGCCGTGGACAAGGCGCCGGGCGTGCAGTTCTTGAACGGGCAGGTGAACATCCGTGGCTCGTCGGGCTACGTGCAGGGGCTCGGCAGCCGAGTGTTGCTGCTGGTCGACGGCGTGCCGGCGAACCAGGGGGACCGAGGCGGGATCAATTGGGACCTGGTTCCGCTCGAAGACGTGGCGCGGGTCGAGGTGGTGAAGGGTGCGGGCTCCGCGCTGTACGGCTCGGCGGCGCTGGGCGGCGTCGTCAACGTGATCACGCGTGAGATCCCGACCGGCTTCCACGCCCGAGGCCGGGTCGTGGGCGGATGGTTCGCCGACCCGCCCCACGACATCTGGAAGTTCCGGGACTACCGGGGCGCCCAGGAAGGACTGGATGTCACGGCCTCGTACGGGACCGACGGGGCACGCGGCAGTTTCACCGCCGGCGGTTGGCACTCCGACGGCTACCGCGAGCAGGACCGACGCAACCACTGGCAGACCGCCGGGAAGGCGCAGTGGATCCCGAGCCCGGAGACGCACGTGACGGCCTCCGGCTCATGGGCGAGCGATCAATACGAGACCCCGCTGATCTGGTGCGTCCAAGGGAGCTGCGACGACCGGGGCCAGTCCTTCCAGCCCTTCATGATCGACGCGTCCGGCCGCGGCGCCTTCACCCGTTCGGACAAGGGTCTCCTCGCCGCGTCGGTCGAGCGCCGCCCCTCGGAGCACTTCGCCTGGCACGCCCGGGGCTCCTGGGGCCGCACGGACTTCACGGATTTCCAGCGTACGCGCGATGACTGGGGCGTGGCCAATCGCTACGGTCTCGAATTCCGCGGCGACCTGCAGCCGAGGGGCGACCGCGTCTTGACCCTGGGCGCCGAAGGCAGCCTCTCTGACGTGCGCACCAATATCTTCACCGGCGACACGAACCTGACCAGCAATGTGATCCGGACGCACGACCAGCGCGAGTTCGCTGCCTACGCCGAGGGCGAGCAACGGCTCGGCCGAGCACGACTCACCGCCGGCGTGCGGACCGACTTCATCGCGGTGGACGGGGGCGGCCTAACTACCGTGGTGAGCCCGCGCATCGGGGCGGTGCTCCCGACCATGCGAACCGGAGCGTGGCGCGCCTCCGTGGGTCGCGGGTTCCGCGCCCCGTCGCTCGCCGAGCGCTTCGTCTCGACGGTCGTCCAGGGTATCCCGGTCGTACCGAACCCCAACCTGGACCCCGAGACGGCGTGGTCGTTCGAGCTTGGCAACGGGGGGTCGCTCTCGTCCGCCGTGCGAACGGACGCGGCGCTCTTTTGGACGGAGGCTTACGACCTGATCGAGCCCACCCTGGACAGCGGCCGGATCCAATTCAGGAACGTGACACGCGCCCGGCTTGCGGGACTCGACCTGGCCATCACGGCCACCCCACCGGTTGCGGGTCTCACCGCGACGCTGTCATACACGTTCCTGCATGCCCGGGCGCTCGCCCACGACACCGTCCCGGAGCGCCCGCTCGCCTTCCGGCCGAAGCACCTGTTCACCCTCGGCGCCGACTATCAGCGCGGCGCGATCGGCGTCGGGGGCGACTTCCGCTACACCAGCCGCCTGGACCGAGTGGAGATCTACGAGCCCGATCCGCGCGTGGCGGAGAAGGTCCTCGATCTACGGGCGAGTGCCGTTTGGGGGGTGTGGGCGCTACGCGCCCAGCTCACCAACGCGCTCAACTACATCTATAGCCAGGTACCCCGCACGCTCGCTCCGATCCGAACGCTCACCGCCACAGTGACCTGGACGTATTAGATTCGTAGGATGCTCGACGGCGTGCTGATCCTGAACCTGCTGCTCCAGGGGTTCCAGGCGTCCCCGCTCAACGGCACCTGGGAGCTGACCCGCATCTTCCGTTCCGGCCCCGTCCCCTCGACGCGCGCCGTGCCGATCGACTCCACCGTGTACTTGCGTATCACCCTCGAAACACACGTGGGTGACTGGATCTCGGGACGGCTGTACCGGCGCTATCGGGGCGAGCCCGACCGGAGCAAAGTCGAAGCCGGCCCGCTCCGCGGGGAAGGGCGCTTCATCATCGGAGTCGAGATCGAGAAGCCGGCCTGGGCGCGCGCGCGCACCGCGGCATGGCTCGTGCGCGACACCCTGCGTTTCGGCACGTCTCTCGTCCCCGACGCCGACAGCCTGGAGCTCCAGCGCGTCAACCCGGACGCCCCATATCCAGCGAGCGTCCTCGAGGTGGTGACTCCGCCATGACGCGGTTGCTCTTCGGCATGACCCTGTTCCTGTCGTGTGGCGGCGATCGATCCCGCTCTCCCACCTGCGGCATGGCGCAGCTCATCGGGCCATCTCTGATCCAGGACCGGCTACGGCAGTTGCCCTTCGTTCTGACCGACGCGCCGCGCGGACTGCCGGGCTCGCTGCCCGTGCGGGTTGTCGGCACGCGCCAACAGAACACGGTGGTGATGGGCTACCCCAAGGGTGCGTTGACGATGGAGTACCAGGGCGCCGGTTTCCCCGCCGGCTCGGTGAGCGACACCACCACGTACGCCGTGCTCGTGGTGGACGATTCCACGCAGCGAGCGCAAGGCGTGCTGATCTACGAGTCGCATCGCCCGCCCGATGGATATCCCACCATCGGCACGCTCGCGGGGGAAGCCCGCCCGGTCCCCCTGTACGGCGTGCGGGTGGACTGGGGAGGCGTCTCGAACCCGAAGTGCCCGTTGCTGGGCGCCGCTCCCGCAGGCTCCCCAAACTCGGCGCAGTGACACGCATTGTGGCCGTGAGCGCGACGCGCCGCACCGACGCGGGGCGGGAGCGCGTCGCCTTGAACACCGCCTACGTGTACGCCCTCATGCGCGCCGGGCTCGTCCCTCTCCTCGTGCCGCCCCTCCTGGACCCTGAGGCGGCCTGCGCCGCATTGGATGGCGTGCGCGGTCTCGTTCTCACAGGGGGCGAGGACGTGGAGCCCGGGCGTTACGGCGCGGCGCCCCATCCCAAGCTGGGCGAGATCGATCGGGCGCGCGACGCGGTCGAGCTCGCGCTCGTGGCGGGAGCCGAGCGCCGCCGCCTCCCGGTGCTGGCCATCTGCCGAGGCATCCAGATTCTGAACGTCGCCCTGGGCGGCACGCTGTACCAGGACCTGGCGAGCGAGCGCCCCGGCCCCGTCGATCACGCGGATGCGCGCTCGCGCCATGGGCTGCGCATCGAGTCCGGCACACTGCTCCACCGCACGCTCGAGGTCGGGGATGCAAGCGTCAACAGCCGGCATCACCAGGCGATCCGCGACGTGGCGCCTGGGCTGCGCGTGAACGCGTGGGCGGAGGACGGCGTCATCGAAGGGGCCGAGCGGAAGGACCGGGCGGCCCCGTGGACGCTGGCGGTCCAGTGGCATCCGGAGGAAGATGTGGAGGACGCGCTGTTCCGCGGCTTCGCGGCAGCGATCGCGTGAGCATCGCCTTCCCGTCGGTCGAGTGGGTGAGCGCCTACGGTTCGGCGATCAACGCGAGCGACGCGTATCGTGCCGCCTCGCTCGAGTGGACGCACGGTCCGGTGGCCCTGGTGGTGAATTCTCAACCGGAGATCGGGATCGGGGAGCCGGTGGGCATCTGGCTCGACCTCGATCGCGGCACGTGCCGCGAAGCGAAGGTGGTGTCGCAGCAGGTGGCGGACCAGGCACCATTCGTGATCTCGGCCGACTATCAGCACTGGAAGCGCGTGATCCGGAAAGAGCTCGGCCCCATCGCCGGGATCATGCAGCGCAAGCTCATGCTCAAGGGGTCGCTGCCGATCGTGGTGCGGTTCGTGAAGTCCGCCGAGCAGCTGGTCGAGGCGGCGACGACGGTGCCGACGAGATTCCTGGATGAACGCTAGAGGTTGCGCAGGATTTTCTCGGGAGTCGACACGTTCGGGAAGAACACGCGGTCGCTCAGCCGGTTGAAGGCCACCCGCAGGGTGGGGAACCGCTCGGCGGCGGCGCGGTAGATGGGGGCGACGCCGAGGTGCTCGGCGAGCCGGTGCTCCGCGGCGAGCCGGAAGCCCTGCCGGCCCCACTCGTCGTAGTACGGCAGGTCGGGCCCGCCCTTGCGGGAGCGCCGGGCGGCGATGTAGTCCGGAAACAAGCCGGCCAGCCAGAGGCTGTAGTTGCCGAGATGCGCACGAAGCAGAAAGGCCCGTTCCCCGGCGTCGTCGAGCCCCGTGAGGTCCTCCACCATGTCGACCAGGTACTGGTAGGTCTCGTCGTCGGTGCGGCGGATGCGGACGTACCGGTCATGATCGCCGAACTCGAGCAGCAGCGCTGCCAGGTAGTCGGCCAGCGCGCGGTCGTCGACGCCGGCGGCGCGCAACGTATGGCGCACCGCCACGTAGGCGTAGAGCGCCGGCGACGGGACCATCAGGGTGCGCAGCGCCAGCAGGGCGGCGAGCAGGTCGGGCTCGTCGAGCAGCTCGTCGGGTCCCTGCTCGAGGAGCAGGCGCTCGTACCGCTTCCGGCGCGCGGCGTCACCGCGTGCCAGCGCGATCGCGACGAGCAGGAAGTCCTGCGCACGCAGGCGACCCCGAACGTTGGCGAGAATCATGGCCAAACCCCCCTCTAGCGCTGCTACCCCCGGACCGGCGCCCGAGTTGCTGGCGCGGCTCACGACGCTGGCACAGGAGCTGGCCGGGGCGTTCCGGCCGGCCACCGTCGTCGAGCTGGTGGCGCACGCGCTCCTCGAGCTGCTCAGGCCTGACCGGCTCTCCGTCATACTACTTGACGCCGAGTCGAACCGCCTGGCGGTGACCTACGACACGCACCCCGTTCCGGCGCGCACCGACGACCCGCTGCTCCAGCTCGCGCTGCGGCGCGGGCCGCTGGCGTTTCCCAAGGACGTCCGGGAAGAGGCCCGCCGACGCGGGGCCGATCTCCCCGGCGACGCGCCTTCCCCCGGGTCCTGGCTCGGCGCGCCCCTCATCGCCGCCGGTCGCACCATGGGCGCCGTGTCGCTCTCGAGCAAGGGGCTCGGCGCGCTGGGGAAGACCGAGCTGACGCTGGTCTCCGTCGTCCTCGCTCAGGCCTCCATCGCGCTCGAGAATGCCCGTCTGGTGGAGCTTCTCTCCTCCGCCAAGCGTGAGTGGGAGAAGACCGTCGACGCCATCACTCAGGCGATTTGCATCGTGGACGCCCACGGTACGGTGCGCCGCGCGAATCGCGTGTTTGCCGACCTGATCCAGGTCGCGGTCACCGCCATCCCCGGCCGGCCGTGGCTCGGCCTCCTGCCACCCACGTGGTCGGACCCCGTGGCGCGCGCCATCGCCGAGCCGTCGGCGAGTAACGCGGAGATCCGCACCGGCGAGCGCGTGCTGCTCCTGACCGCCATCCCCATGGCCGAGCCGGGCTCCGCGGTTCTCGTGTTCGAGGACCAGACCGACCGGCGCCGCCTCCAGGAACAGCTCATACAGTCTGAGAAAATGTCGGCGATCGGTCAACTGATCGCCGGCGTGGCGCACGACCTCAACAACCCCCTCGCCTCCGTCGTGGGCTTCAGCGACTTCCTCGCGGAGGCAGGTGAAGTCCCACCCTCGCTCCAAGAGCCGCTCCAGGTGATTCGCCAGGAGGCCGAGCGCGCGGCGACGATCGTCAAGAACCTGCTGTCCTTCGCCCGCAGCCAGGAGGGAGAGCGCACGCGGCAGCCGATTCGAGCGCTCCTGGACTCGACCCTCGCCCTGCTGCGCAACCAGCTGATGGCGCACAAGGTCGAGGCGACGCTGGACGTCGAGCCCGGGCTCCCCGACGTCGAGGTGAACGCCAACCAGATCAAGCAGGTGTTCGTGAACGTGATCAACAACGCGTGCCAGGCCATCGCCAGCGATGCGCCGTCCGGCCGGATCTGGATCACGGCGCGGCGCGTGCGCGACAGCATCGCGGTGAGCGTCACGGACTCGGGCCCGGGCATGAGCGAGGACCTCGCCGCCCGCGTGTTCGAGCCGTTCTTCACCACCAAACGGGAAGGCGAAGGCACGGGACTCGGGCTCTCCATCAGCCAGGGGATCATGAAGGAGCACGGCGGGCGGATCACGCTCGACACGCGGCCCGGCGGCGGGGCGACGTTCATGCTGGAGCTGCCGATCGGCGCGCGCGCCGCGCGTCCCGAGGCCGCGCCCGTGGCTGCCGGTGAGTCGAAGCCGCTCAGCATCCTCGTCGTCGACGACGAACCACACATTCTGCATTACATGCGAGCCACCCTCGAGAGCTGGGGCCACACCGTGGAGGTGGCGAGCGACGGCACCTACGCGCTCGAGCGCGCCCTGGCCGGTCCGTTCGATGTGATCATCTGCGATCTGCGGATGCCGCACCTCTCCGGGCGCGAGATGTATACCAAGCTCGCGCGGCAGGACCCACGGGTCGCCGAACGCATCATTTTCGCCACCGGCGACACGGTGCGCGGCGACACCCTCCAGTTCCTCGAAGCGCTGGGCCGGCCCTACCTGCACAAGCCGTTCACGCTGGCCGAGCTGCGCGCCGCCCTCGGGCATGCCGCGAAGCAGCCGGCCTGAGGGGGAGCGTGCGCGTCCTCCACGTCGACTCCGGCCGCGAATTCCGGGGCGGTCAGAACCAGGTCCGTTTGCTGGCCCGCGAGCTGGCCCGCGAGCCCGGCGTCGAGCAACGCCTCGTCACCCGGCGGGGTAGCGAGCTGGCCCGCCGGGCCGCGGCCGAGGGCGTGGCGGTCCGTGAGATCCCCTGGGCCCTCGGGCTCGATCCGCGGGCCTGGTGGCGACTGGTGGTCGAAGCCCTGGCCTGGCCACCTGACCTCATCCACGCACACAACAACCACGCCGTGACCGTGGCGATCTGGGCCCGGCGCTTCCTCGACTACGCGAGCACGGCGCCGCGTGTCGTCGTGACGCGCCGGGTCGTGTTCCCGGTGCGCCGCCGCAGTGCCCTGCGCCACGCGGACGCGGTCGTGGCGATCTCCGAAGCCGTGCGGGCGACGCTCCTCGCCGCGGGGCTGCCGGCGGGAGAAGTGAAGGTCGTTCCGTCCGGCATCGATCCCGATGAAGTGCGCCGCGCCGCCGCGATACCGCTCGACCTCCGGGCCCAGCTGGGGCTCCCAGCCGGCACGCCCATCGCCGCCAACGTCGCCCAGCTCGAGCCGGCCAAGGATCAGCGCACCCTGATTCGCGCGGCGCGCGCGGCGCGCGCCACCCGCCCCGATCTCCACTGGGTGATCGCAGGCGACGGGCCCGAGCGCCAGGCACTGACCGCCGACGTACGCCGGCTCGACCTCGCCGATCGTGTCCACCTGATCGGCTACGCCGCTCAAGTGGACGCGTTGTTACGAGAAAGCGATGTCGTCATCATGTCCTCGCGGGCGGAAGGCCTCGGCACCGTGGTACTGCACGCGCTGGCGCTGGGCAAACCGGTGGTCGCGACGGCGGGTGGCGGGCTGGCAGAGATCGTGCCCCCCCGCTGGCTCGTGCCCGTGGGAGACGCCGACGCCCTCGCGCGGAGAGTGATTGAGGCGCTGGAGCACCCCTCCCCCATCCCCTTGCCCGAGCAGTACACGGCTTCCGCCATGGCCGCCGGCGTCTTGGCCCTGTATCGCTCGCTCGTCTAGATTGCAGGGCCATGATCTACGTCTGCGTCCCGGTACACAATGAGGCCCGCACGGCGGGCCTCGTGCTATGGAAGGTGCGCCAGGTCTTCACGGCATTCCCGCGCGAATACCAGCTGCTGGTTCTGGACGACGCATCGACAGACGACACCCGCGAGGTGTTGGCGTCGTACGCCAAGGTGCTGCCGATGACGATCGTCACGCATCGCGAGCGGCGGGGGTACGCGCGCAGTCTCGAAGAGTTGCTGCGTCTCGCGCTCCAGCGGACCGACCGGCCGAAGCGGGACTGCGCCATCACCCTCCACGCGGACTTCGTCCACTCCCCCGAGAGCATGGAGGACATGGTGAAGCATCTGGAGTCGGGGGCGGACCTCGTGGTTGCCGAGCTGGTGGAGCAGCGGGGGCGGGTCTCTCGGGCCCTGGGCCTCGCGCGGCGCTGGACGCCTCGGCTGTTGCGCATCGCCGGGCTGCGCGACACGGTGTCAGGTTTCCTCGCCCTGCGGTTGATCGTGCTGCGGCAGGCCCTGCGCCGCGAGACACCGCAGTTCCTCCGGACCGAAGGCTGGTGCGCGAGCGCGGAGCTGGTGGCGCGGCTGGCCCCACACGCCCGCCGGCTCGATAGCGTCCCCGCGGCGGCGCGGTACGACCTGGTGCAACGGCCATCACGCGTCCGCCCCTGGCGCCAGCTGCTCGAGGCGTGGCGGGCCCGCTCGGTCATCCGTGCGGCCCGGACGGTGGTGGCGGTGCTCTTCATGGCGGTCGGGCTGCACGCCCAGTCGGACACTGCCTCCCGCACGGACTCGACGCGGACTGATTCGACCTGCGCCGCGGCCCAACCGGACAGCTCGCCCGTCCGGCGCCCTGTAGCCGTACCCTTCCCCGTCGGCGAACGGCTGGTCTACGGGGCGCGCTACGGACCGTTCAGCGTGGGTACGGCCACGATGCAGGTCGCTGGCATCGACACGATCCGCGGGGTGGAGGCGGTTCATTTCGTGTTTCTGATCGACGGCGGCGCTCTGTGGTACCACATCCACCAGAACCTCGAGTCGTGGGTGGGACGCCACGACTTCCGCTCGCGCCGCTTCCTGAACCAGACCGAAGAAAAGGGTAAGGCCTGGGAGCGGAGATTCGATATCTACCCGGATTCGGGATTCTACCGTGAGGCCGGGCGCGACACGACGGTCCAGACGGTGGCGGATCCGCTGGACGACGCCGCCTTCCTCTACTGGATCCGCACCGTGCCGCTGGAAGTCGGGAAGCGCTACGAGTACCGCCGCTACTTCCGCCCGGAGCGCAATCCCGTGATTGTCGAAGTGCTGAAACGCGAGCGCGTGGGGGTGGCCGGGAAGAAGTGGGACGCCATCGTCATCCGCCCACGCATCCCGAATGGGGGCGGCATCTTCGCCGAGAAGGCCGACGCGCGGATGTGGCTCTCCGACGACAGCTTGCGCATCATGCTCGCGATGCAATCGAAGTTCTCGTTCGGCCAGGTGACGCTCAAGCTCAAGGAGATCGGCTCGACCAAGGACAGCGCCGCTCCCGGGCCGGAGCACCCATGACCGACTACCGCGAGGCGGACTTTTCCCGGCTGAAGACGGTCCCCATCGCGCAGCGCCCCAACAAAGTCGACCCCTCTCTGCTGGCTCATCCGCCCGGCGACGATCCGAGTTTCACCGCGTTCTGGGCGTCGCTTCCCGACACTCTCGCGGCGAAGGACCTCCGCATCGTGGCGCGGCAGCTCGCGAACGCCGCGGGTCGCCGCGGCGTCGTCGCGATGCTCGGCGGGCATGTCATCAAGGTCGGTCTGGGACCCTTGGTCCGCGAGCTCGTCCAGCGCGGCGTCATCACGCACCTGGCGCTGAACGGGAGCGCCGCCATCCACGACTTCGAGCTCGCGGCATATGGGGGGACGAGCGAGGACGTCGCCGCCGGGCTGGCGGACGGCACGTTCGGCATGGCGGAGGAAACCGGCCGCGAGATGAACGCCGCTATCGTCGACGGAGCGCGCGCCAGCAAGGGCATGGGTGAGGCGCTCGCCGATTACCTGGCGCGCCGCCCGCAGCTCGCGGCCCCCGACGTTTCCGTCCTGCTCGCCGCCGCCGACCGAGCCATCCCCGTCACCGTCCACGCCACGCTCGGGGCCGACATCATCCATCAGCACCCGGCGGCGGACGGCGCGGCGCTGGGCGCCACGAGCCACCGCGACTTCAAACGACTCGCGGCGTCGCTCCCCGCGCTGCACGACGGCGGCGTCGTCCTCAATGTCGGCAGCGCCGTCGTCATGCCCGAGGTGTTCCTCAAAGCGCTCACCGTCGCGCGCAACCTGGGCGGCGGCAAGCCCACCGGGTTCACGGCCTGCGACTGCGATATGCAGCGCCACTACCGGCCGCGGGTGAATGTGGTGGAGCGTCCGACACTGGCGGGTGGCCGGGGGATCCAGCTCACCGGCCACCACGAAATCTTGATCCCGTTGCTCGCCTGGGGCGTAATTCGCGAGCTGGAAGGCCGCTAGCTAGGCGTCCGCCGGACGGCCCTTGATCATGTCGCGGATCTTGTCGGCCGTGCTCGGGCTGATGAGCCGGAGCACGAAGTAGAGCACGAACCCGATGGCGGCGAGCTTCAAGATCCACAGCGCCAGTCCAAACAGGCCACCCAGGATGCCGAAGAAGATGTTGAGCGCGACGAACGCCAGGGCAGCGAAAATGGCGAAGCCGAGAATGCTGCGAAACATGGGCAGATTCCTCCGTGTGGCCCGACGCTCGGGCCGTACGTCGCAATGTAGCAGCAGGTTTCAGGAGGGCGCCAGGCGGTGAAGGCCGTCGATGTCGCCATCGTGGGCGGCGGGGCCGTAGGGGCGGCGTGTGCGCGCGCCGCGGCCCTGCGGGGGCTGGAAGTCGCCATTTACGAGCCCGGCCCCGACCCGGCCGCCGCCTCGCCGGCGTCCGCCGGGCTGCTGGCGGCCCAGATCGAGCCCGGCGAGGACGCCCTGGTCGCCCTCTCGGTGCGCGCCCGCGACCTGTACGAACCGCTCGCCCCCGCCCTGCAGGAAACCACCGGCATCGACATCGGGTTCTGGCGCTCCGGAATCGCCGCCATCGCGTTCGACGAGCCGGCGGCCGACCGCCTCAAGGAGGAGGTCGCCCGGCAGCGGCAGGCAGGCCTCCGCTGCGATTGGCTGGACGGCGACGAGGTACGCGAGCGCTGGCCGGGCGCCGCTCCCGAGTGCCAGGGCGCGCTCCTCGCCCCCGAAGACGGCGCGTTGGACCCGCAGGCGCTGACGCGCGCCTGCCTCGCGGATGCGCGCCGGCTGGGTGCCACCCTCCACCCCGACAAGGTCGAAGCGCTCGCGATCGCGCAGGGCCGCGTGACCGGAGTCGTCACGGCCGGCGGCATCGCCCCGGTCGAGCATGCCGTGCTCGCCGCCGGAGTGTGGTCCCCGCAGATCCGCGGGTTGCCGCGCCCCGTGCCCGTCGAGCCGCTGCGCGGCCAAATGGCCGCGACCGCGTGGCCCGACGACTGCCCCCCCGCGATCCTCTATCACGACTACGGCTACGTCCTGGCCCGCGGCCGAGACGCCGTCCTCGGCAGCACCATGGAGCGGGCCGGATTCGATGCGCGCGTCACGAACGAGGGACTCGCCCAGATCTTCCGCGGCGCCGTCCGGCTGCTCCCGGCCCTCATGACACAGCCGGTGCAGCGCATGTGGGCCGGCCTCCGTCCCGCGACTCCCGACGGCCGGCCCATCCTCGGCCCGGACCCGGACGTCGAGCGCCTGTGGTACGCGACGGGGCACGGACGGAGCGGGATCTTGCTCGCGGCCCTGACCGGTGAGATCACCGCGGACCTCCTCACCAGCGGCATCGCCGACGTCGACATCAGCCCGCTCCGCGTGGATAGATTCGGATAAGGAGAGGAGCCGGGAGCGGGGAGCGGTACCCTCCGATGCACCGTACGGTACCGCTCCCTGCTCCCCGCTCCCGTGTTTGTCATGTATCGAACCTGCGCCTTCTGCAACGGCAAGCTCGACGGCGACGGCGGCCCCTCGGGACTCGGCGTCGGACGGCGGCTTGCGTTCGACGAGTGGAAGGGTCGCCTGTGGGTGATCTGCCCCAGGTGCTCGCGCTGGAATCTGGCTCCGCTCGACGATCGCCTGGAACGGATCGAGGCGCTGGCGCGCGCCGCGGGCGAGGGTCGCGTGGCCGCCGCCACCGAGCACGTCGCGTTGATCCGCTGGCAGAGCTACGACCTGGTCCGAGTCGGGAAACCGCGCCGCATGGAATTCGCAACGTGGCGCTACGGCGAGCGGCTCAAGGCGCGGCGGCGCGAGCAGCTCAAGTTCGTCGTGCCCGTCACCGTCGCCGCCGTGGGCCTCGCGGTCGCGGTCAATGTGGCGGCGGGCGGCTCGCTGGGCGTGTTCGTCTGGAACATGCCCAACTTCGCGCGGATGATGTATACCGGCATCATCGGCCGGCGCCGGGTGAGTCTCGTGGAACCGCCCATCTGCGAGCGCTGCGGCAGCGTGTTACAGCTGCAAGCCAAGCACGTGGCCTTCGCGCGGGTGGTGCGACAGGCGAAGGCCGACATCGCCCTGATCTTGAGCTGCCCCACCTGCCGCGCCGAAGGAGCGATGCTCGTGGGCCGCGAGGCGCAAGCCGCGCTGCGGCAGGGACTCACCTATCTCGCGCTCGCCCGCGGCAGCCGGCAACGCGTCGAGGATGCCGCGTCGCTGGTCGAATCCGCCGGCGGGCCGGAGCAGTTCATCAGCGACGTGGCCCGTCGCGAGCTCACCCTGCGCAGCCTGAACGTGGCTCGGCGCCTCGCGCTCGAAATGGCCGTGGATGAGCGCGCGGAAGTCGAAGAGCTGGAGCGCCACTGGAAGGAAGCCGAGGAGATCGCCGAGATCGCGGACGGGACGCTCAGCTCGGATCCGTTGCTCGAGGAGGAGCTGGAGCGGATCAGGAAGAACCTTGGGCGAAAGAGCGATTCCGGCTGAGTGCTGCGTCGCCGCGACGTCGCAACCGGCGTCACCGATGGACCCCACCGGCCCCACCGACGTATGACCACGCGAACCAGTCCCGGAGTTGATCCATGGCGCCGTGCACGACAGGGCGCGCCACCAGACGTCACGCGTGGTTGCTGGCGGCAAGCTTCCTTGCAACCAGCCCACCGGCGGCCGCGCAATGGCTGGACCCGGACCGATGCGTCACCTGCACCGACAAGGTGCAGCACTTCGTCGCGGGTGTGGGCCTCGACCTGTTGGCGCGTGGGCCTTGGGTTTCGAAGCCGTTTCGCGACCACGCGTGGAAGCGCGTGGCGATGACGGCCGTGGTCGCCGCGAGCTGGGAGATGCTCGAAGCCCTGGATGCCCGGCGGGAAGGCAAGGCAGGAAGGCCGGGCTACGGCTTCGGTCCTCTCGATTTCGTCACCACCGTCGCCGGCGCCGCAGCGGTGGAGGGGCTCCAGGAGCTCAGCCGGAAACTCACGAAGCGACGAGGTGGAGGGGTTCGGTAGACCGGGTCGGATCAACCGCACGGTTGAAATTTCGGCTACGCGGCTACCCCACCTTCCGGGAACCCGCTATTTTGCGGCTAGTTATGGCCAGCCCTCCGCTCATCCAACTGCACCGCCAGCGTCCCACCCACCCGGTCGAGCGTAAGCCCTCCTGGCTCAAGGTCCCAGCACCCGGTGGGCCCAATTACCTGGCCCTGAAGCACCTGATGCGGGACTTGCGGCTCCACACGGTGTGCGAAGAAGCCCATTGTCCCAACATCGGGGAATGCTGGGAACACCGCGCGGCCACCTTCATGATTCTGGGCGACGTGTGCACGCGGAACTGTGCGTACTGCGCGGTGGCGCACGGGACGCCAGGTCCGCTCGACACGGGCGAGCCGGCCCGCCTCGCCGCCGCAGTGGAGCAGATGGAGCTCCAGCACGTCGTCATCACGAGCGTCGATCGTGACGATCTGCCGAACGGCGGCGCCGAGATGTTCGCGGCGGCCATCGCCGAGATCCGGCGCCGGCGGCCGGGCACGTCGGTCGAGGTATTGATCCCGGATTTCAAGGGCAGCGAGCGGGCCCTGCGCATCGTGGTCGACGCGAAGCCGGACATTCTGAACCACAACCTCGAGACCATCGAGCGCCTGTACCGCCTGGCGCGACCCGGCGGCCGGTATGCCCGGGCGCTCGAGCTGCTGCGACGGGCCAAGCGGATGGATCCCGGCACGCTCACCAAGTCGGGGATCATGTGCGGGCTGGGTGAAGAGTGGGACGAGCTGCTGGTCGCGATGCGCGACCTGCGCGCGCAGGACGTGGACATCCTGACCATCGGCCAGTACCTCCGTCCCTCGAGTCAGCATCTCCCGATCGCGCGGTACTACACGCCCGACGAGTTCGCGGCGCTGCGCCGCCACGGGCTCGAAATGGGCTATCGTCACGTCGAAGCCGGTCCGTTGGTACGCTCGAGCTACCACGCCTGGGAGCAGGTGGAGCGAGCGACCGCCCCTCGCTAGACCTCGCACCGATCGCCATGGCCACGGCAACCGCCCAGACCACCGACACGCCTCCCCAGCGCGAACTGCAGCGTCGCATGCTGCGCCAGATGCTGCTGATCCGCCGCTTCGAAGAGAAGGCGGCGGAAGCGTACGCCTTGGGGAAGATCGGCGGGTTCTGTCATCTCTACATCGGCCAGGAGGCGGTGGCAGTCGGCTCGCTCTCCGCCTTGCGCGACGACGACTACGTGATCTCCTCCTACCGCGAGCACGGGCAAGCGCTCGCGCGCGGCGTGCCGGCGAACGCGCTGATGGCCGAGCTGTTCGGCAAGGCGACGGGCTGCTCGAAGGGGAAGGGTGGCTCGATGCACCTGTTCGACGCCGGCCGGCGCTTCATGGGCGGCCATGGGATCGTCGGTGGCCACATCCCCCTCGCCGCTGGACTCGGGTTCGCGATCCGCTACCAGGGCGGGGACCAGGTTTGCATCTGCTACTTCGGCGAGGCGGCGGTCAACATCGGCGCCTTCCACGAGACGCTGAACATGGCCTCCGTGTACAAACTGCCGGTGCTCTTCGTGTGCGAGAACAACCGCTACGGTATGGGCACGGCGTTCGAGCGCGTCGCAGCCGTCACCGATGTCGTGGAGCACGCCTGCAGCTACGACATGGCGGCGGAGCTGGTGAACGGTATGGACGTGCTCGCGGTGTACGAGGCGACCCAGCGCGCCGCCGAGCGCGCGCGCCAGGGCGGTCGCCCGACGCTGCTCGAGGTGCGGACATACCGGTTCATGGGCCATTCGATGTCCGACCCGTTGCACGGCGTATACCGCACCAAGGAAGAAGTAGAGGAGCAGCGCAAGCGGGACCCGATCTCGCAGCTGGCCGGCAGGCTCAAGGAGGAAGGCGTGCTGGACGAGGCGGGGTTGGACGCCCTCGATGCCGAGGCGCGTGCGGAGGCGGAGGAAGCGGTGCGCTTCGCCGATCAGAGCCCCGATCCCGATCCCGCCGAGCTTACGACCCACGTGCTGGCCGATTGATGGCGACGCTCACCTACCGCGACGCGCTCAACCAGGCGCTGCGCGAGGAGATGCAGCGCGACCCCACCGTGTTCCTCATGGGTGAGGAAGTCGGGGTCTACCAGGGCGCTTACAAGGTGAGCCGCGGCCTGCTGGAGGAGTTCGGGCCGATGCGGATCGTGGACACGCCGATTGCCGAGCTGGGGTTCGCCGGCATCGGCGTCGGCGCCGCGATGGGAGGCCTGCGCCCCGTGATCGAGTTCATGACGTGGAATTTCGCCGTGCTCGCCCTCGATCAGATCGTCAACTCCGCCGCGAAGATCATGTACGAGTCGGGCGGCCAGATCCCCATCCCCATCGTGTTTCGCGGCCCGAACGGCGCAGCCCTGCAGCTTGCGGCGCAGCACTCACAGGCATGGGACTCGTGGCTGTCGCACATCCCGGGCCTCAAAGTGGTGGCGCCCGCGACACCGGCCGATGCTAAGGGCCTGCTCAAGGCGGCAATCCGGGACAACAACCCGGTGATCGTGCTCGAAGGCGAAATGCTGTACAACCTCAAAGGTGAGGTGCCGGAGGGGGAGCACGTCGTGCCGATCGGCCGCGCGGACGTCAAGCGACCGGGGCGCGACGTGACGTTCGTCTGCCACTCGAAATCCGTCGCGGTGGCGCTCAAGGCCGCCGAGCAGCTGGCCGAACGGGAGGGGATATCGGCCGAAGTGCTCGACCTGCGATCGCTGCGCCCGCTCGACGAGGAGGCGATCGTCGGCTCGGTCACACGCACCAACCGCGCCGTCGTGATCGAGGAAGGCTGGCCCCACGCCGGGATCGGGGCGCAGGTGGTGGACATCATCCAACGCGAGGCCTTCGACCAGCTGGACGCGCCGGTGCTGCGGGTCACACAGGCCGACGTGCCGATGCCCTACAACAAGCAGCTCGAGCGGCTCGCAAAGCCATCCCCCGAGCGCGTCGTGGCCGCGGCACGCCGCGTCCTCTACCTCGACTGACCCCCCCCGTGGCCACCAACGTCTTTATGGAAGCGCTCTCCCCCACGATGGAGGAGGGGCGGGTCGTGAAGTGGCACAAGCGCGACGGCGACCCGGTGAAGACGGGAGAGACGTTGGCCGAAGTCGAGACCGACAAGGCCGTGATGGATCTGGTGGCGCGCGCGGACGGCGTGCTGCGCCAGGTCGCGGCGGCCGAGGGCCAGACCGTTGCGGTCGGGAGCGTGGTGGCCGTCATCGCGGCGCCAGGGGAAGCAGTCGGCGCGGCAGCGACGTCCTCTCCCAAGCCGGCACCGGCGGCAGCGCAGGTGAGCGGGGAGCGGGGAGCGGTCCTGAACCCCGGGAGCGGGGAGCGGGGAGCGGTACCCTCCGCGCCAGCGCCGGCCGACGCCACGCGGGTGAAGGCCTCCCCGTTGGCGCGACGGATCGCGAAGGAAGCGGGGGTGGACCTCAAGCTGGTGGCGGGGACCGGTCCGGGTGGTCGGGTCACAAAGCGGGACCTCGAAGCCCGCGCGGCTGCCGCGCAGCCTGCCCTGCAGCGGGAGGTACCGCTCCCCGCTCCCCGCTCCCCGGAGGTGACACGGGGCGGGGCCGCCTACCAGGACGTCCCGCTCACCCAGATCCGCAAGACCATCGCGAAGCGGCTGGCAGCGTCGCTCGGACCCATCCCCCATTTCTTCCTCACGACCGAAGTGGACATGGAGCGCGCGACCGGGGCGCGGGATGCCTTGAACAAGCAGCTCGGCGACCAGGGGGCCGGCAAAGTCTCGTTCAACGACATCATCATCAAGGCGACCGCCCACGCGCTCACCAAGCATCCGGCCTGCAATGCCTGGTTCCAGGAGGACCACATCCGCTACTGGAACGAGGTGCATATTGGGATGGCGGTGGCGGTGGAAGACGGGCTCATCACCCCTGTGATCCGGAATGCGGAGCTCAAGTCGCTCGCCGACATTGGCCGGGAAGCGAAGGAGCTCGCCGAGCGAGCCCGCAGCCGCCGGCTGCAGCCCAACGAGTACACGGGGTCGACCTTCTCCGTCTCGAATCTGGGGATGTTCGACATCGACCAGTTCACGGCCGTAATCAATCCGCCGGAGGCCGGGATCATCGCGGTCGGCTCGATCGTTCAGAAGGCGGTGGTCGTGGACGGTCAACCGGCCGTCCGGCGCCGCATGCGGATCACGATGAGCTGCGACCACCGGGTGATCGACGGGGCGACGGGAGCGGCGTTCCTGAAGACCCTGAAACAGATGCTGGAAAACCCGCTGGCGATGCTCTTATAAATGCGGAATGTGGAATGCGGAATGCGGAATTGAGCGACCGGCGTCGAGGCGTGGTCTCCGCGGTCGACGCTCGCACTGACATTCCGCATTCCGCATTCCGAATTCCGCATTCGGGGAGGGGGAAAATTGGCGAACGTGTTTGACGTGATCATTCTGGGTGGCGGCCCCGCCGGCTACGTCGCCGCCATCCGCTCCGCCCAGCTCGGCATGAGCACCGCCTTGATCGAGAAGGAGAAGCTCGGCGGAGTGTGCGTCAACATCGGCTGCATTCCCACCAAGGCGCTGCTCCACTCCGCGTACATCGCGAGCCTGCTGCGCGAGGCCAAGGAATTCGGTGTCGAGGCCGGCGCGGTGAAGACCGACTACGGCGTCGCGATGCAGCGTTCCCGCAAGGTGAGCGACCAGAACTCGAAGGGCGTCGAGTTCCTGATGAAGAAGAACAAGATCACGGTCGTGAAGGGTGCGGGAGTGCTGCAACCCGGGCGCAAGGTCAAAGTCGGCAACGACGTGTACGAAGCAAAGCAGGCCATGCTCATCGCGACCGGGTCGCGCGTGAAAGGCCTGCCGCAGATCGGGCTCGAGATCAACAAAACGACGGTCATTTCGTCGGACGAGGCCCTGTTCCTCGAGAGGGCCCCCGCGTCGATGGCGATCATCGGCGCGGGTGCGGTCGGGATGGAGTTCGCCAACATCTTCCACGCCTTCGGCACCAAGGTGACCCTCATCGAAGCGCTGCCCCGGATCCTGCCGCTCGAGGACGTCGAGGCATCGGACGCCCTCACGAAGAGTTACAAGAAGCGAGGCATCGAGGTGATCGCCGGCGCCAAGGTGAAGCAGGGCACCGTCGGGAAGGACAAGGTCACCCTCGAGGTCGACGCGAACGGCGCGACCCAGAAGATCGAGGTCGCCACGGTGTTGATGGCCGCGGGCCGCGCGGTGAACACGGAGAACATCGGCCTGGCGGAATGCGGCGTGCAAGTGACCGATCGCGGCTTCATCAAGGTCGATCAGAACCTCCAGACGACGGCGCCGGGCTACTACGCCATCGGCGACGTGGCCGGGCCGCCGATGCTCGCCCACAAGGGAATGCGCGAGGGCGTGACCGTCACCGAGCTCATCGCAGGCAAAAAGCCCCACCCGATCCGCTACGACAACGTGCCCAGCGTGACGTACTGCCACCCCGAAGTGGCCAGCATCGGGCTCACCGAGGACCAGTGCAAAGAGCGGAAGCTCGACTACGTGGCGGGCCGGTTTCCGTTCTCGGCGAGCGGTCGGGCGCGCGGGACGGGCGAGACCGAGGGGTTCGTGAAGATCCTGCGCGACAAGAAGTACGGTGAGATCTTGGGCGCGCACATCGTGGGCGGGCATGCGTCCGAAATCATCCACGAGCTGACCGTCGCGCGGGAAAACGAATACACCGTAGAAGAGGTCGAGCTGGCGATCCACGCGCACCCGACCATGTCCGAAGCGGTGGCCCAAGCCGCGCTCGATTCGCTCGGCCGCGTGGTGGACATGTGACCGAGGCCCGAAGGGACCCGTTGGCCATCGGGCTCGGCGCCCTCGCCTGCGGCGCGGGGCTCGGTGGCGCGACCATCACCCTCGCGCAACTGGTGGTGAAGCTGCTGCAGGGCCGGCTGGATCCCGACCGCTACCGCGAGGCCGCGGGTGACCCGCTGCTCGCCGGCTTGCTCGCCGGCGTCGCGGTGGCCGGTATGTTCGGCTGGCGCCGCAGCCAGCCGCTGGACAACGTCTGGCAGAGCGGCGTCATCGGCGTACTCGCCACCGTGGCGGCGCTGCTGGTGGGCTTTCTCGCCGCCGTGGCGGACCGCCTGCTCGGGTTCCCCGGCCTGATCACCTGGGGCGTGGTGAGCGTCATGGCGGGCCTGGCCGCAAGCCGCTGGGCGATCGCGGGCGCGACGGCAGGCGACGAGGGCGGGGCGATGGGGGACGGGTCGTGACCAGGGGCGTGCTGGACGTCGTGCGGGCGGGCGTCGTGCCGTACGCCGACGCGCTCGAGTGGCAGCGCTCCCTCGCCCAGGACCGCATCGAGGGCCGCCTGGCGAATGACGTGCTGCTCCTGCTTGAACATCCCCCGGTGGTGACGCTAGGCCGCACGTCCCACGCGGGTCATCTCCTCAGTCGCGACGGCATCGAGGTCTTCGAGGTCGAGCGGGGCGGAGACGTGACATTCCACGGTCCCGGCCAGCTGGTCGGGTACCCGATCATCGATCTGACCGGTCACAAGCGGGACCTCCACTGGTACCTCCGCACGCTCGAGCAAGCGCTGATCGACGGGCTCGCCGGGCTGGGCATACCCGCCACGCGGAACCCGGGTTTTACGGGCGTGTGGACGGGAAATCGAAAGATCGCGAGCATCGGGATCCATGTGAAGCAATGGGTCACGTGGCATGGGTTCGCGCTGAACGTCACGACCGATCTCGCCGAGTTCGCACGCATCGTGCCGTGCGGGATTCCTGGAGTCGAGATGACCTCCGTGGCGCGGGAAACGGGAAAGGGGAAAGGGGAAACGGGGCTGTGGGAAGCATCCGTCGATGCGGTGATCTGCGGCTTCGAAGCCGCGTGCGGCGTCGAGGCGGTTCTCCGTGACGAAATTCCTGGATCGCCTGCGCATACGCTCGCCCGTGGCTGATGGTCGGTTGCCTCCGGGCCAAGTTCTCACCACAAAATGGCCGGTGCTTCACTACGGTGACGTTCCGCAGGTGGACACGAGCACCTGGACATTCGACGTTTCCGGACTGGTGGACCGACCGTTCACCCTGACATACGACGAGTTGCTTGCACTGCCGCGCCAGTCCGTTCAGTGCGACATCCATTGTGTCACGCGATGGAGCCGGCTCGACAACAGCTTCGAAGGCGTGGCGGTGCAGCTCCTGCTGGAACGCGCGAAGCTGCAGGCCGACGCGCAGTACTGCCTCGTCAGCGCCGAGCAGGGGTTCACCACCAACCTGCCGCTCGGGGATCTGAATCGCCCGGAGAACCTGGTGGCGCTCAAGTGGAACGGTGAATGGCTGACGCCCGAGCACGGCGGCCCCGCCCGGCTGCTGGTGCCGCATCTGTATTTCTGGAAGAGCGCGAAGTGGGTACGGGGCTTCACGCTGGTCGACCAGGACGTTCCCGGGTTCTGGGAGCAGAACGGCTATCACATGCGGGGCGACCCGTGGACGGAAGAGCGGTACGGGGGACGGGGGCTCACGCAACACGATATCAACCGGCTGCGCAGTCTCAGCAAGAAGCGCGTCTAGGGAGGTCTCATGTACGCGTATCCCCTGCTCGTCCTGCTGGCGGCGCTGGCCGGCCCACCCCGCGACACGGTCCCCCTCTACACCGACCTGGGCGACCATCACGTCCCGGTCACAACCCGGGTTCCCCTCACCCAGCGGTACTTCGACCAGGGGATGCGCCTGCTGTACGGCTTCAACCACGGTGAGGCCATTCGCTCGTTCAACCATGCCGCGCAGCTGGACCCGAACTGCGCCATGTGCTACTGGGGCGTGGCCTACGCGTACGGCCCGCACGTGAACGCGGGAATGGACTCGGCCGCGGGGGTCGCGGCATACGCGGCCCTGCGCCAGGCGCGCTCCCGTGTGTCGCACGCCAGCCCCCGGGAGCGAGCCTATATCGCTGCGCTGGAGCAGCGCTACGCATCGAGCCCGCACGCCGATCGCGCGGCGCTCGATTCGGCCTATGCGGCGAGCATGGGCGAGGTCGTGAGGCGGTATCCCGATGACCTCGACGCCGCCACGCTGTACGCCGAGGCGCTCATGGATAAGCGGCCGTGGAACTACTGGGACAAGAAAACCGGAGAGCCTTATCCGGGGACTCGCGAGATCGTGGCCCAGCTCGAACGCGTGCTGCGGTCCGACCCGCGCCACCCCGGTGCGTGCCATTATTACATCCACGCCGTCGAGGCCGTGGCGCCGGAGAAAGCGGTGCCGTGCGCCGAGCGGCTCGCGGCGCTGATGCCAGGTGCGGGACATGTCGTCCACATGCCCGCCCACATCTACATCCGCGTGGGACGCTACGCCGACGCGATCGCGGCCAATGAGCACGCCGTCCACGCCGACGAAGTCTTCATCGAGGGACAGAAGCCGCACGGCCTGTACCCGCTGGCCTACTACCCGCACAACCATCACTTCCTGGCGTTCGCCGCAACACTCGCCGGCAAGAGCGCGCTGGCCATCGAGGCGGCGAAGCGAACTGCGGCGACCACACCCGTGGAGGCAGCGAAACAGGTCCCGTTCCTCGAGCCGTACCTGCACTACCCCTACCTGACTCTGGTGACCTTCGGCCGCTGGGACGATGTGCTCGCCATGCCGCTGCCACCGCCGGACCTCGCGTACTCGCGAGCCATGGGCCAGTACGCGCGCGGCGTCGCGCTGGCGGCGCGCGGCCGGTTCGCGGAAGCCCAGGCGGCGCTCGACACCCTGAAGCAAATCGCCGCCAGCGGGACGCGGGGGTACGCGTCCGCCGGGTGGACGACGCCGAGCACGAATCTGCAGATCGCGGAGCACGCGCTCTTGGGCGAAATCGCGACACGGCAGGGTGCGCTGGACGCGGGCATCGCGCATTTCCGCGAGGCGATGAAGATCGAGGATGACCAACTGTACACCGAGCCGCCCGACTGGTACTACCCGATCCGCCACTCGTTAGCCGCCGTGCTGCTGCAGGCGGGCGGCGCTGCGGAGGCCGAGCGGTTGTATCGCGAGGACTTGAAGCGGTTCCCGGAGAGCGGCTGGTCGCTGTTCGGGCTGGCTCAGGCGCTGCGCGCGCAGCGGAAGAGCGCCGAGGCGGCCGAGGTGGACGCGCGCTTTGCCCGCGCGTGGGCCGGAGCGGATGTGACGCTCACGGCCTCCCGCTTCTAGGCCAAGAGCTCCGCGACTTCGCGAGCGGCCGCTTCCTGCCGGCGGCCTTCCTCACTCATGTCGCGGACCAGCGCCGCGAGCGCGTCCGCCCCCACCCCCGCACCCGCCCCCTCGACCGAGGCGGCGTGCCAACCGCTCAACGCGGCGCTGGCCTCGAGGAGCCGCTGGGTCAGGAGATCGCGGCCGCGCTCGCAGCGGCTGAGGGCGTCGAGCCACCCTGGTGGCGCGTCCGCCAGTCGATCGCGCCGCGCATCGAACGCGCCGAGATGCTGCTCCAGCGCTGCGAGATCACGCGCGGCGTCGCATGCGGCGATCAGGAGCTGATCCAGCCCGCTCACATTGGTTCCGGCGGCGGTCACCGCGTCGGCGCGCCGCAGCAGGTCGATCAGCAGCGCGCGGGCGGCACCGGGCGGCAGCGACGCGAGCGCGCGCACTGCCGCGCGCTCCGCTTCCGCCGCCAGCCGCGAGCGTCTGGTGGACGACGGGTTCCACACAGGAGCCCGCCGTAGCGCGACGGCGAGCGTCACGAGACCCACCGCGAACGCAGGGCTCGTGACCAGCAGGAGCGGAGTCGCGGCGGCGAAGCCGGCGGCGCCGCCCGTCACCGCGACGACGCCGGCGAGCACCACGATCGCGGGCGGCACGGCCACTCGCGCCCAAGCGGTACGGGCCTCCGTCCGGGCGGGCAGGCCTTGTGCCTCGAGCAGGTCCACCACGCGATCGCCCGCCTCGGCAGGAACTCGGAGCAAGGGGCGTTCGCCCGCCGCGGCGGAGTCGCGGGCCGCCGCCGAAACGCCGGTACCGATCCGCTCCTCCAGGGTCTCGCGCACTACGCGGCGCGACGATCCCGGTGTGGTCCACTCGAGGAATACCAGCACGTCGTCCCCGCCGGCGGCGCGGCGGGCACAGCGCGGACAGACCCCGATGCCGAACGGCTCCGGCGCCCGGCACAGCACACAGCGCGCCTTGTCCGCCAGCGCCGCAGTTGCTGCCCCATCCACCCCATCAGCACCCCGCTCGAGCGCGTCTGCAACCAAGGCGATCGCGGGAAACCGGTCGTCGGGATCCGGCATCGTGGCCCGCGCCACGATGTCGTCGAGCCAGATGGGGAGGTCGGGGCGTCGGCGCCGGGGGCGGTGGCCGTCGCGACCGGCGGCAGCGCCGCCGCGGGACGGGACCCGCGCCGGGAGCTCGCCCGTGAGGGCATAGTACAGCGTCACGCCCAGGGCATATTCGTCCGACCGCGCATCGCCGCGGCCCCCGGCGAGCTGCTCGGGCGCGGCATAGTCGGCCGTGCCGACCAGACCGCCCGTCTGGGTGACGGTCTCCTGCCCCGCCAGCCGTGCGGAGCCGAAGTCGGTGAGCCGCGCCCGGCCGTCGGGGGCGAGCAGAATGTTCTGCGGTTTGACGTCACGATGGAGAATGCCACGGCGGTGGGCGGCGGCGAGCGCCGCGGTGACGTCACGCCCGAGGCGCGCCGCGGCGTCCGAGTCGAGCGGGCCGCGCTGCCGCACGCGCACGGCGAGGTCGGGGCCCGGGACGTACTCCATCACGACAAAGCTCCACGGCCCGTCGTCGACGACGTCGTAGACGGCCACGATGTTGGGGTGGCTGAGCTGTCGCACGGCCTGGACCTCACGGCGCAGCCGCTCGCGCGCGAGCCGTGCCGCGGCCGGGGGCGGCACGAGCAGCTTGATCGCCACATCGGCGCCGATACGACGGTCGCGTGCGCGGTACACTATCGAATAGCCGCCGCGGCCGATCTCGTCCGCTATTTCGTAGCGATCCTGCAGGACGACGCCCGCGGTGAGATAGGTGGGCTCAGCCACCATCGGCGCTCTCAGCTAGCGAAGCCGCGCGAGCACGTCCCGCGCGTTCCGCGTCCAGCCGTCGTTCGCGTCGTAGTAGGTCAGGAAGGCCTTGAGGTGCGTCCGGGCGAGGGCCGGCTGCCCCAGGGCGTACTCCGACATGCCCGCGTGGTACAAGGCCATGTAGTGATTCGGGATGTAATCGACGACCAGCTCCATGATGGGGCCCGCCGAGCGATCGTCGCCGGCGTCGGCCACGGGATGGGCCACGTTGAAAACGATCCCCGCGGCCTGGGAGCGGTCGCTCGCCGCGAGGCGGTCGATCACGGCGCGCGCGAGATCGATCTTGCCGCCGAGCGCGTAGCACGCGGCGCTCAGGCCCTGCCCTTCGACGGTCGACGGCGCGGGGTGCTGCCGTTGGACGAGCTCGACCTCTACGGCGTTGCAGTACGGCTTGATGGCCGCGAACCACTCCCCCGCCGAGCCACTAAAGGACGGGGCGACCGGTGCGGGCGCGGGAGCGCTCGACGGCACTGCCCGGTGGCGCAGCACCACCGCGCCGCAGATGGCGAGATAGCCGAGGCCGAGGAGATACAGGGGCCGGTGCATGGGTCGACCAATATAAGAGACGACCGAGCGGGGGCGGCGTGCACGGCGTCACAAGACAGGTAAACCGTGGAGGGACAACGTGAAGGGACTACGTGAAGGGACTACGTTCCCAGCAGCTCGTAGAATCGGCCGAATACGCGAATACCGTCCCACAGCTGCTTCAGGTCGAGCTTCTCGTTCGGCGCGTGCAGCCGGTCGTCGGGCAGGCCGATGCCGGTGAGGATGACCGGCGCGCCGCCCTTGCCGAGCGCGGGGACCACCGGAATGGAGCCACCGGCGCGAGCGGGCACGGTGCCCCGCCCCACGACTTCGCGGAACGCCTGGTCGAGCAGCTTGAACGCCGGATGCGTCACCTTCACCGTGGCGGGGTCCGCCCCGTGCAGGAACTTCACGCTCGCCTGGACGTGCTTGGGCGCGAACCGGCGCACCGCCGCTGCGAGCTGCCGTTCCACAACCTTGAGCTTCTGGTCGGGCACGAGCCGCAGACTCACCTTCGCCGTGGCCTCCGCCGGGATCACCGTCTTCGCACCGTCCCCGGTGAAGCCCCCGGTGATCCCGTGGATCTCGAAGGTGGGGAGCGCCCAGAGGCGCTCGAGCACCGAGTACGACTTGAGCCCCGTGAGCGCCTTCGCCTGGACGCGGTGCTTCAAGAACTCGGCTTCCCGGAACGGGAGCCGCTTCCAGGTGGCGAGCTCCGCTTTGGAGGGACGCTTCACCGACGCGTACAGACCCCGCACGTGGACCTTGCCGTCGGGCGTCTTCAAGCGGCCGAGCAGGCGGGCGAGCTCTTCGTGCGCGTTGGGCGCCGCGCCGCCGAACTCGCCTGAGTGCAGGTCCGACTTCGCCGTGCGCACGGTGATCTCGGCATAGCACAGGCCGCGCAACGTGGTGTAGACCGCGGGCCAGCGTGGCGCGACGTAGGCCATGTCGGCGATGAGCACGGCGTCGGCGCGCGTGCGCTCGGGCTCACGACGCAGCAGCTCGAACAACACGCGGCTGCCGTACTCTTCCTCCCCCTCGATGAGGAAGCGGAAGTTCACGGGCGGGCGGCCGCGCCGGGCCTCGATCGCCTTGAGCAGGCAGAACACCTGACCCTTGTCGTCGGCGGCGCCCCGCGCGAACAGCTTGCCATCGCGCACCGTCGGCTCGAACGGCGGCGTGGTCCACTCGTCGAGCGGCTCGGGCGGCTGCACGTCGTAGTGCCCGTAGATGAGGAGCGTGGGCGCACCGGGCACCTCGGGCCCGACGCCCCACACCACCGGATGCGTGTCGCTTGCGAGGAACTGGACGTCGCCACAGCCGAGCCGGCGCAGCCCGCCGGCGACCCACTCCGCGGCGGCGCGGCAGTCGGCGTTGTGCGACGGGTTCGTCGAGACCGATGGAATCCGCAGAAACGCGGTGAGCTCGCGCAACAGGCTGTCGGTGTCCATGGCGCGGAAAGCTAACACCGTTGAGAAACAACGTCGAAGAACGACGTGGAGGTTTCCTTCACGTAGTCCCCTTACGTCGTCCCTCCACGTCTCTAGCCTTCAGTAGTATCGCGCGTATATTCGCTCGCCATGCGGACGACCGCGTCATACGAGTTGTTCCCGGACGCGCCGAGCGAGCGCGCCATGGCGCGCGCCCGCTACCTCGCCCGCGAAGGCCGCGTCGCCGACGCCGAGAAGGCGTACCGCGACCTGCTGGCCGAGCATCCCGACCTGAAGGCCGGCTGGGCGGAGTGTTTCGAGCTGCTGCGGCGGCAGGGGCGGACCGAAGACGCATTGCGGCTGGCCGAGGGCGCACGTGCCCAGTTCGGAGATTCGGCGTTCTCGCTCGCGCTCAAGGGAGCCGCGCTCATCGAGCTCACGCGCTATCGTGAGGCCCTTGCCACGCTGGAGCAGGCGCTCGAGTTCGATCCGGACCTCGCGCTCGTGTGGCACGAGCTGGGCTATGCGGCGTTCCGGCTGGGCGACCGCAACCGCGCCCTGCTCGCGCTCGACCGGGCGTTCGCCCTCGAGCCCCACACCGAGACGCTGCGGCTGCGCGGACGGATTCTGCGAGACGCCGGGCGCTACCAGGCCGCGGAAGTGGCGTATGAGGGGGCCGCCCAAGCGGCCGAGCACGCGGAGCAGCGTGCCGCGGCGGAGCGGGAGATCGCCGCGACCCGGCGGTACGCGTTCTACGCCCCGCGCCGGCCCGACGGGCTGACGCCCGCCGAGCGCTGGTTCGCCGAGACCGGCACCGTCGTGCTCGCGTCCGACGACGCCACCGCGGTGCCCGACGATGCGACTCTCGGCGCCGCGTTCGTCGACCTCACGCGGGATTCGGGGTGGCGGTTCGGCCAGATCGTCGCGCTCGGCCCAGCCCTGCCGGTGTGGCGCAGCGTGGCGGAGGCGCTGGGAGTCCCGCTCGTCACGAGCACCGGGTTCGATCCCGCCGTCTGCCCGCTGGTCGTGGCCCAACGGCCTCAGCCTGCGGACACGGCATGGTCCAAATTGACGGCCGCGGTGGCGGAGCACGCGACCGGCCTGGTATTCGTCCTCGAGCACCTCCCGGAGCCAGCGTCCACGGGCGCCGATGTGATCGGCGTGCTCGCGGACGCCGCCGGGCGGCGGACGCGGCAGGCCAACGTCGCCCACGCGCTGTCGGAGGCACAACACCCGGCCGGCCGCCTGGCGAATCGCCGCCTCGTCCGCAAGTAGGAGCGCAGCATGCTGCGCCGCTACACCAAGGAGCCCCGTTGACCCCGCGCACGATGACGGGAAAGTCGATCGTCGACAGCCAGTTCGAGCGTGCCGCCAACCTGATCAACCTCGATGACTACATGCGGCGCATCCTCCAGCGGCCGTTCCGCGAGATCCAGGTGGAAGTCCCGGTACGCATGGACGACGGGCGGATCGAGGTGTTCACCGGCTTCCGCATTCAGCACAACGGCGCGCGGGGCCCCTGCAAGGGCGGCATCCGCTATCACCCGGACGCGGATCACGACGAGGTGCTGGGCCTCGCGACCATCATGACCTGGAAGACCGCGCTCATGGACATTCCGTTCGGCGGCGCGAAGGGCGGCGTGGCCGTGGATCCCAAGCGCCTCTCGAAGCTCGAGCTGGAGCGCCTCACCCGCCGCTTCACGCAGCGCATTTCCATCGTGCTCGGGCCCTACCGCGACATTCCCGCGCCCGACGTCGCCACCAACGCGCAGGTCATGGCCTGGATCCTGGACGAATACTCGAGCCGCCACGGCTACACGCCCGCGGCCGTGACCGGGAAGCCGGTCTCGCTCGGCGGCTCGCTGGGACGCGAGGAAGCCACCGGTCGCGGCGTCATGTTCGTGATGATGGAATACTCGCGCGACTTCGGTATCCCGCTCAAAGGAAGCCGCGTCGTCATCCAGGGGTTCGGTAACGTCGGGGGACACCTGGCGCGGCTGCTGTCTACCGAGGCCGGTGCCAAGGTCATCGCCGTCTCCGACGTTTCAGGCGGCGTGGTGAACCAGAACGGTCTCGACATCCCAGGGCTCCTGGCGCACGCCGCGGCGCGAAAGCCCGTGTCGGAGTGGAAGGCCGGCACGGCGATCAGCAACGAGCAGCTGTGGACCATTCCGTGTGACTGGCTGGTCCCCGCGGCGCTCGGCGGCGTCATCACGCGGGAAGCCAATGCTCGAACCATCGACTGCAAGGTCGTGGTGGAAGGCGCGAACGAGCCCACGACGCCGACGGCCGACCTGATCCTCGAAGAGCGCGGCATCGCCGTGATCCCCGATTTTCTCGCAAACGCCGGCGGCGTCACCGTCAGCTACTACGAATGGGCACAGAATCTCCAGCAGTACCGGTGGACGCACGAGCAGGTGAATCGCGAGCTACAAGCGACGATCACGAAGGCTTACGCGGGGGTGCGCGACCTGGCGAAGCAGAAGGGCGTGACGTTCCGCACGGCGGCGTATGCGATCGCCCTGCAGCGGGTCGCCGAGGCAGAGCGATTGAGGGGGAACTGAACGCGGAGCGCCGTCATCCCCCACCCCTCGAATACAACGCCTCATACGGATCCTGCCCCGGCTGCGTGAACACACGGACCTGAATCGCGCGGATGGTTTCCTTCAGGTCCGCTCTCGAATGGACATAGACCTCTTCGAACAGGTTCAGGTTCATCCGATACAGCCGCTGGGCGATCACCACCGCGTTGTTGAGCGGGACCTGGGCGAACCAGCGCCAGTCGTACGTCTCGAGCGATTGCCCGATCGGGCCCGTGAGCTGCGCCCGCGCCCACGCGAACAGCGTGGCGCGCGTCCGCTCGAGCGCCGGCCCGGTCGGTCCCTCGGCGTACGCCGAGTCGAGGCGTCGGGCCAGCTCGGCGTAGAGCTGGTCGAGCGTGCGCTCGTCTCGCCAGCGCGCGGCGGCGCGCTTCGCGTCCAGTGTGTCCCCCCGCGAGTGGAAGAACGCCTGAGCCCCGCGGTAGCCCACGAAGCTCGCGAAGCTTTCGTTGAACGGCGTCTGGCTCTTTAGATACAGCGTGTTGTGGGCCAGCTCGTGGATGACCGTGGCCACCAGCTCCATCGTGTCACGCTCCATGACGGTCGACAGCAGCGGATCCGAGAAGTACCCGAGCGTCGAGAACGCGCCGGCCGGGCGCAGGTAGGTGTCGAGCCCGTCGCGCTCCAGGTCCGCGGCCGCGCGGCGCGCCGCGGCGAAATCGAAAAAGCCCTTGTACGGCACGGCGCCGACGATCGGGAAGCGCCAGGCGTACTCGCGCAGCCGGTCGCGGCGGGACCCGGAGAGCACGAGCAGCAGCGTGTCCCGCCCCAGGTTCACGTAGCTCGTGTACGTCTCACCCACGAGCAGACCGAGCGAATCCGCCGCATACGCGCGGGCCGCGAGCACGAGCTGCAGGCGCTGGCGGAGCGCCGGGGCGGTTTTCGGATCGGCGACGAGCTTCACGATCGCGCGCCGCTTGAGGAGGATGCGCGCCTCCTCGAAGCCGGCGCGCGCGAGGTAGCGCGCGTCGGAACTCGCCACGAGCGCGACCGCGAGTACGACGGGAACGCCGATCAGCACCCACGCCAGCAGGCGCCGCCCGACCCGGCCCCAGTTGGGCGGGCGGCGCTCGATCACGGCATCCATCGCAGCCCCATGCGGTGTCGCGCGCCGAGGGCGTCGTCCGCCCGGAACGCGTAGTCGAGGTGCAGGCGGCCGAGCTCCAGGCTCGCACCCGCGGTGAACGGCGACGCACTCGTAACCCCCGAATGCCCCACGTATCCGACGCGGCCGAGGACTCCCATGCCGCGGGTCACCACGCCGCTCTCGAGCCCCAGGACGACGAAGGCGCTCCCGCCTCCGGCAGCGGGCCACTGGCCCTCCAGCGTCGTCAGCAGCCGCAGGGTGCCCTGAGGATCGACGTAGTTGAGTGTAAATCCCGCGCGTGTGCGGCGCGGCAGATGCAATCCCCCGGCCGCCTCACCGAAGTCACCTCCGATGTTCTGGACGCTCACGCCCAAGGCCATCAGGTCGAAGACGGCGATGGCGAGTCCCGCATCCCCCGCCCAGGCGTCGACTCGGGCGCCCCCGACGGTCTCGCGGGCATACTTGGCGGTCGCACCGACCGCCACGATTCCCGTGCGGAACACGAGGGTCGAGACGCCCAGCAAATCCGCCGACGTGTAGCTCGACCCGAGCGCCGCGGCGCCCGCTCCCCAGGTGAACCGGCTGACGCGGAGCGCCACGGCGCCCGTCGAGAGGGTGGCACCCGAGGGGAACGACTCGTACGATCCTTCGACGGCGAGGTGGTGGACGGTGGCGAGCGCCGCGGGGTTCGCGAAGATGGCGCCCGCGTCGCCGACGATGGCCGCCCCCGCGCCGCCCATTCCCGCGGCGCGCGCCGAGCCGGGGAGCACGCCGAGACCTCCGGCCGATTGGGCGGCAAGGGACGGCACCAAGACAGCGTTGAAGAGAAGCGTCACGAGGCGTCGTCGCGTAGGAACGTCGTGACACCCTTTCATTACTGAAGTCGGATCACATTCAACCGTGGCGCCAGCGACGTGCGTAGGGCAGTGCCGGCGCTGTTTGAAAACAGCAGCGTGAACCCCGGCGCTCCCGCCGCGTGTGGCATTTGATAGTAGCTTCCCGACCCCGCCCGCAGCATGCCGGCCAGTTGTGCCGAACCGCCGTCCACGACATCCGGCGTGAGGGGGAACTGACTCGGCAGGCTGCCGGTATTGAAGAAGACCCCGCACGCGGTCTTCATCCTTTGATAGTCCGTGCGAAACTTCCAGCTCACGTACTGCAGCTCGGGCGGCGCGGTAAACCCCGGCAAGTCGGAGACGTAGTTCGCGAGCGCCCAGCGTGAGAGGATAGTTGCAAACGCGGTGCCGCCCGCGGCGCTGCTCACGTTCGCCGCGCCGATCAGTCCCGTCCTGTCCAGCCGCCGCGTCACCGAATCGGGCGAGCCGAGCGTCGCGCCGATCTGGTCCACGAGGTAGCGCACGAACAGCCAGTACGCACCCCGGTTCGCGAGCCCTCCGATCCCCGCAGTATCGACCAGGAAGTACGACTGGGGCGCGGCGAAGTATTGCGACGAGTTGGAAAGATCCCCGAACGCATAGCGGCAGAACGTTCCCGTGTCGGGCAGGAACGTGCGCCCACCGTTCTCCTCCGCGTAGTGCGACAAGCCCTCGTTCAGCCACAGATCATCGGGGAGCCTGCCCCGGACCAGGAAATGCTGGTTGAAGCTGATCATATGCTGGAACTCATGCACGAACGTCACGGGCACGAGCTGCGATACGGCCGTGACGCTGTGCGTGCAGCTGAGGCTACCGGAGGGGTCGGGGACAATCGAATAGAAAATCTCGGCGGCGTTCCCGGTCGCGAAGGGCGGCGTGGTGATCAGATCGGCCCCGAAGAAGAAGCCCGCGACGAACCCCGTGGTGTTGCACTGCGTCGCCGTCACCATCGAGTTGACCTTGCCCGACATCAGCACGATCACCATGCCGTTATTATCGATATCCGACTCGCGACCGAACGCCAGCGTGTCCGTCTCGTACAGCCGCGTGTCGAAGACGCTGCGCAAGGCGTCCAGGTCCGACTGCGACAGACCGGGCTGCGGCGCCGCGTCGTCGACGTAGATCGCGATGTGGGCCCCAACCTTCAGCGCGGTGGCCGTCACGGTGGACAGCGTGCTCGCCTTGCGAGGATCGCAGTCCAGTGTATTGCACACCTTGAACGTGCGGACGTTGCCCGAGTCCACGGGGGTGACGAGCGCCGGCGCCCGGGGCGGTGCCCGGAGCGGTCGCGGGACCTGCGCCGCGAACTCCCGCTCGGCGCGGCGCAGCCGCACATCGAACTGGTGCGCGACGGTGGGGCTCGCCTGCGGGGCGGTCGGCACCGGCGGAGCCGCGAGCGGGTTGCCGCCCAGTTTGAACGCCTGCGAATCATTCGGAGTGCTGCTGGCCGACTGCGGCACCACGAGATACTCGATCGTGGGTCCCCCCCCCGGGTTCGCCGGGAAGACCGCGCAGCCCGCCGTTTGGGTCGGGTCGACGGCCGTGTACGCACCGACCCCCAGCGAGATCTGCCCGCCGCTCGTCGCCGTGCAGGGCGCGAGCGGCGGCTGGGTCACCGGTTTCGAGCTACACGCCGCCGCGAGGAGCGACGACAGTCCCACCATCCACAGGCGCTTCGGCATCGCGGTTTTCCTCCGTGACTTCTCCGGCGCGCAGCAGCGCCGTGCGGAAGCAGATGGGTCCCGCCACCTCGTGAACACCAATCATCGCTACGATCAGGGTCTCCAGGGAGACCCCCCATTCCGGGAACGCCCGCCGGGCGAGCTGCGCCAGCCCCAGCGCCACCCCGGCCTGCGAAATGAGCCCGAGCCAGCCCACGCGCGCCAGGACGGGCGTCACACTGGGATGCCGCCCCGCCCACAGCAGGCCGTAGCGCAGGCTCACGAGCCGCAGCCCGATCAGGAGCAGGATCCAGGGCCACAGGTCCGCCAGCACGCCGATCCGCAGCCCCGCACCCGTCAGCGCGAAGAACGTTACATACACCGGTAGCGAGCCGCGTTTCAGCGCGCCTCGCAGCCGCTCGCCCTCGACCGGCGCGACGTTGCGGAGATAGAACCCGGCGGCGAGCGCAATGATCAGGGTTTCCAGATGTATGAGCCGCGCCACTTGGGCGGCCACGAACGCCGTCGCTACGAGGAACACCGCGGTGTCCCGCCGCAGCAGACTCAGGTACCGGCCGAGCACGAACCCCAGCACGACGCCCACCCCGGCCGAGCCGACGAGCTGCAGGAGGGCCATGCCCGCGACGGCGACGTTCAGGGCGCCGGCGCTCGCGAGCGCCTGGCCGGAGACGAGCACCAGCGTGAAGAGGATGACGACGATGATGTCCTGCACCACCGTCACACCCAGCAGGCCACGCGCGACGGGGCCGCCGGCGTCGAGCTCGCTGATCATCCCCATCGTGAGGACGGGCGATGAGGCCGCCGCCACGGTGCCGAACACCAGCGCCACGACCGCCGCGTCGCCCACGGGCTGGTGCCGCGTCAGCGGGAACCACGGGCCGACCGAGAGCATCACGAGCGTGACGGCGAGGAAGGGGAACACGATGGCGCCGGTCGCGAGGCGCGCGACACCGGCACGAGCGCCTCCCTGACGCCATGCGTCGAGTGTCAGCTCCGCTCCGGCGGCCAGGGCGATGAACGCCACCGCGGCGTCTGCGAGGAATCGCAGCGCGTCCACTTCCTCGCGCCGCACGAGGCCGAGCCACGCGGGGCCAACGGCGAATCCGACGAGCAGGTAGCCGGTGAGGCGCGGCAGCCGCGCGCGCCGCGCGACGTCGCCGCCGATGTACGCGGCGAGCAACAGAAACCCGAGGGCCAGCGTCGCGCGCGCCTCGAGCGGAGCGCCCGCCGTCACGCGATGAAAAAAGGCCATCATCAGGCCCAGGCCGAACAGGCTCGCGATCGAGCGCGTGGGGCGCATGGGGCCGCAAAATATCCGGCGTAACCCGCTTTTGACAATGCGCTGGAGCGCCGATATCTTCCGCTAGCCGTATGGCGTTTGTTCACCTCCACACCCACAGCGAGTACTCCCTCCTCGACGGCGCCAACCGGATCCCCGACTTGCTCGATCGGGTCCGGGCGCTGGGCATGGACTCGCTCGCGATCACCGACCACGGCAACCTGCACGGGGCGTGGCAGTTCTACTCCGAGGCGCGGGCGCGCAAGGTCCGTCCGATCCTCGGCTTCGAGGCCTACCTCGCGTTCGGCGACCGGCACAAGCGCGAGCGCCCCGCTCCCGAGGCGCCCGGCCCGTATTCCCATCTCGTGCTGCTCGCCAAAAACCGCACCGGCTACCACAATCTCATCAAGCTGTCGTCCATCGGATTCCTGGAAGGCTATTACCGCCGGCCGCGCATCGACCGGGAAGTACTGGAGCGGTATTCGGATGGCGTGATCGGGCTCGCCGCCTGCCTCTCGGGCGAGATCGCGCTGTACCTCCGGCAGGGGAATTACGAGGCCGCGATGGCGAGCGCCCGGTACTTCGCCGGCGTGTTCGGCCCGGACGGCTTCTGGCTCGAGCTGCAGGACCACGGCCTGGCGGAGGAGAAGACCGTCCGGGCCGGCATGCTCCAGCTGGCGCGGGAGCTCGGCCTCCCGGTGGTCGCCACCAACGACGCGCACTACTTAAGGAAAGAGGACGCCGAAGCCCACGACGTGCTGCTCGCCATCGGAACGGGCAAGGACCTCGACGATCCCAACCGCTTCCGCTTCTTCGGCCAGGAGAGCTACGTCAAGTCGGAGCGGGAGATGCGCGCGCTGTTCCCGGACCATCCGGAGGTCGTGACGGAAACGCAGCGCGTGGCGGAGCTGTGCGAATTCGACTTCGAGAAGCGTTACTTCCTGCCGCAGTACCCGCGCCCGGCGGAGTTCGCGTCGGATAACGACCTGCTGGTGCATCTGGCGCGGGCCGGGGCGGCGGCGCGCTATGGGGACCCGCTCTCCCAAGCCGTCCGCGAGCGGCTCGACTACGAGCTGCAGGTGATCTCGCACACGGGCTACGCGGGCTACTTCCTCATCGTCTACGACATCGTGAAGGCCGCGAAGGATCGCGGCATTCCGGTGGGGCCGGGGCGCGGCTCGGCGGCGGGCTCGCTCGTCGCGTACGCCCTGGGCATCACGGATATCGATCCCCTCAAGTTCGATCTGCTGTTCGAGCGGTTTTTGAATCCCGAGCGCATCTCGATGCCGGACATCGATCTCGACTTCTGTTTCGAGCGGCGCGGCGAGGTCATCCAGTACGTGCGGGAGCGCTACGGACGAGATTCGGTCGGGCAGATCATCACCTTCGGGACGCTGAAGGCGCGCGCCGCGTTCCGCGACGTCGCCCGGACGCTGCGGGTGGAGCCGGGCGAGGTGGACCGCTATACCAAAATGATCCCGGCGGGTCCCGGGATCTCGGTCACGCTCGCGGACGCGACCGAGAAGTCCCCCGAGCTGCGCCAGCTGGCGCGCCAGGACGAGCGGGTCCGCAAGATCCTCGATCTCGGCACCCGGATCGAAGGGCTGGCGCGCCACGCCTCGGTGCACGCGGCGGGGGTCGTGATCGCCCCCGGCCCGCTCACCGACTACGTCCCCGTCTGCCTCGCGCCGCAGGAGGCGGAGGCGATCATCACCCAGTACGACATGGTCGCGCTCGAGCAGGTCGGGATGCTGAAGATCGACGTGCTCGGCCTCCGCACCTTGACGGTCATCCACGACGCGGTCCGGATGGTGGCCGAGCGGCACGGCGTCACGCTGGACATGAATGCGCTGGACCTCGAGGATCCGCAGGTCTACCAGCTGCTCGGGTCGGGACGCACGGCCGGAGTGTTCCAGTTCGAGTCGCCGCTCGCCACCGACTGCCTGCGCAACATGCGGTGCGATCGGTTCGACGATCTGGTCGCGGCCAACGCGCTGCTCCGTCCCGGTCCGCTCGACACCGGGATGCACCTGGTCTTCATCAACCGCAAGCTCGGCCGGGAGCCGGTGCGCTATCCTCATCCGGCGCTGGCGCAGATCCTCCAACCCACCTACGGCGTCATCACCTATCAGGAACAGGTGATGCGCATCGCCAACATGCTCGCCGGCTTCTCGCTCGCCGAAGCCGACATGCTGCGCAAGGCGGTGGGGAAGAAGGACAAGGAGCTGATCCAGCAGGAGCTGGGGCGCTTCGTCGAGCGGGCCATCGCCCTGGGGCACGATCGGCGAGGCATCGAGGACATCGCGGCCCAGATCGAGACCTTCGGGCGCTACGGATTCAACAAGTCGCACGCCGTCGCGTACTCGGTGCTGTCCTATCAGACCGCGTGGCTCAAAGCGCACTACGCGCCCGAGTTCCTGTCGGCGTTGTTGTCGTCCGAGATCGGCAATACCGATAACGTCGTGCGCTACATCAACGAGGCGCGCGAGCTCGGCCTCGAGGTGCTGCCGCCGGACGTCAACGAGTCGGGGTTCAAGTTCACCGTGGTGGGCGACCGTCGGCTGCGCTTCGGCCTCGGAGCGATCAAGAACGTCGGCGCCGGAGCCATCGAGTCCATCATCGCCGGGCGGACGGCGGGCGGGCCGTACCGCTCCCTGGTCGACCTGTGCGACCGGATCGACCTGCGCCTCTGCAACAAGCGGGTGATCGAGGCGCTGATCGACGCCGGCGCCTGCGACTCACTGGGGGGGCATCGCGCCGAGCTCGTGGCCGCCCTCGACTCGGCGTTCGGCGAAGCCCAAGCGCGGCAGGAGGAGCGGAACGCGGGTCAGGTGGCCCTGTTCGGGGAGCACGCCTCGATCCCGCAGCCCGCCGCCCGCATCCCTGAGGTCGCGCCGTGGTCGGAGCACGACCGCCTGGTGCGGGAAAAGGCGGTGCTGGGCTTCTTCATCTCCGGCCACCCCCTCGCGCGATACCGCGCGGAGGTGGAGCTTTTCGGGACCCGCACGACCGCGACCCTCGGCCAGTGGAGCGACCAGCGGGTACGGGTCGCCGCGGTGGTGACGGTGGTGAAGCGGCAAATCTCGAAGAAGACGGGCGCCGAGTACGCGCGCCTCACGCTCGAGGACTTCCACGGCACCGCGGAGGCGCTGGTGTTCCCAGAGGCCTGGGCCAAGCTGAACGACGTGATCCGTGCCGACCGTGCGCTGCTGTTAGCGGGCAGCTACAGCGGGCGCGACCGGGACGAGGAGCAGGCGCCGTTCATCGTGGAGACCGCGCAGGCGCTCGACGAGCTGAAGGCGAGCGGCGCCATCGGCATCGCGCTGCGCTGGTCGCCCGGCGCGCCACCGCCGCCCGACGCGGCCCGCGCCGCCGCCGCCCTGTGCGCCGCCCACCCCGGGCCAGCCCCCGTACTGGTCGAGTGGGAGGAAGCAGAGGGGAATGGCGGGGGGAGCGGGGGGAGTGTCCCCGGGCTTGCGCCCGGGGTCGGCGCGAACCCGGGGCGCGAGCCCGGGGTGACACGATTCCGCAGCCGCTCCTTGCGGGTGGACGCGGCGGACGACCTCGTGGTGGCGCTGCGCGCGCTGCTCGGGCCCGACCACGTGCACCTGGTTCGCACGACCTGACGATGGCGACCGCGACCCTGGACTTCGAGCGTCCGCTCCTCGAGCTGGAGCGCCAGATCGAGGAGTTGAAGCGCGTGGCGAGCGAGACGGCGGTGGACGTCACCAAGGAGCTCGCCCCGCTCGAGAAGCGGCTGGCCGAGCTGCGCACCGAGATCTACAAGAACCTGACGCCGATGCAGCGCGTCCAGGTGGCGCGCCACCCGAAGCGACCGTACACGCTCGACTACCTGAGCACCGTATTCACCGACTTCGTCGAGCTGCACGGCGACCGGCTGTTCCGCGACGACCCCGCCATCGTGGGCGGCTGGGCACGGCTCGACGGGATGAGCGTGATGGTGATCGGGCACCAGAAGGGCCGCGACACCAAGGAGAACCTGTACCGCAACTTCGGGATGGCCCACCCCGAGGGCTACCGCAAGGCGCTCCGCCTCATGCATCTCGCCGAGCAGTTCCGCGCGCCGGTGATCACGCTGGTGGATACGCCGGGCGCCTACCCCGGGCTCGGCGCCGAAGAGCGCGGCCAGGCCGAGGCCATCGCCCGCAACCTCGTGGAGATGGCGACGCTGCGCACGCCGATCCTGACCGCGGTGATCGGCGAGGGAGGCTCGGGCGGTGCACTCGCCGTCGGGCTCGCCGATCGCGTGCTGATGCTCGAGAACTCGGTGTACTCCGTCATCTCCCCCGAGGGCTGCGCCGCCATCCTCTGGAAGGATGCGAGCCAGCGAGAGCGCGCCGCCGAGGCGCTCAAGATCACGGCCGAGGATCTGCTGGAGCTCGGGGTCATCGACGAGATCATACCCGAGCCGCCGGGCGGGGCGCACGCCGACCCGGAGGCGACGGCCGCGGCGGTGGGCGACACGCTGCGACGCCACGTGCGGCAGACGCGCAAGGTCAGGATCGAGAAGCTCCTCAAACGCCGGGAGGAGAAGTACCTTTCGATGGGTGCGTTGAGCGAGAAGTGAGTTGACCGACCTCATCGAAGTCCGGTTCAAGGGGAACCGGAAAGAATTTTTCTCCTGGCCGTTCGCCGAGCCGCTCGCCCTGCACGATTGCGTGATCGTGGAAGTGGACCGGGGCCAGGACCTCGGCCGGGTGTCCGCCGTGGGCCCCGTCGCCGCGAAGAAGTGTGCGAGCGGGTGTCACGGTTGCTCGCTCGCAGGGAACAGCGGTACCGAGGCCCCCGCCCCTAGCCCCCAGTCCCCCGAACGCCGCATCCTGCGCCGCGCCACCGCCGACGACGCCGCCGTCGCCGAGCAGCTGCAGCGCGAGGAAGAGGACGTGCGGCGCCGGGTGATGGAGCGGGTCCACAGTCACACCCTCCCGATGAAGGTCTCGGACACCGAGTGGCAGTGGGACCGGAAGAAGCTCACGGTGTATTTCACCGCCGAGCAGCGGGTGGACTTCCGCGCACTGGTGCGCGATCTCGCGAGCCTGTTCCATACGCGCATCGAGCTGCGACAGATCGGCGCGCGCGACGAAGCGAAGCGACTCGACGGTGTGGGCCGCTGCGGCCGCCAGTACTGCTGCTCCAGCTGGCTGCCGGAGCTGCGGCCGGTGAGCCTCTCGCTGGCCAAGGATCAGCACCTGTCGCTCAACCCGTCGCAGATCTCGGGCGGATGCGGACGCCTGCTGTGCTGCCTCCGCTACGAGCACGACTTCTACGTGCAGACGCGCAAGCGGTTTCCCAAAGAGGGGCGGCTGCTGCACACCACCGTAGGGGCCGAGCGGGTGCTGGCGGTGGATGTCTTCCGCGACACCGTCACGCTGCGCGCCGATGGCGGCGACACGCGGGTGGTGTCGCTCGAGAAGCTGAAGGGCGAGGTCTCCGGAGCGGATGCCTAAGTTCTACCTCACCACCGCCATCGACTACTCGAACGGCGACCCACACCTCGGACACGCGCTCGAGAAGGTCGGCGCCGACTGCATCGCGCGCTATCGCCGGCTGCGGGGGGACGACGTCCACTTCCTGATGGGGATGGACGAGCACAGCCAGTCCGTCATCCAGGCGGCCGCGCGTGCCGGGGTGAGCCCCCCGCAGTGGGTCGACCGCATGGCGGCCAGCTTCGCCGACTACTGGCGCCGGCTCCACTGCTCGAACGACGACTGGATCCGCACCACGGAGCCGCGACACGCCCGCGCGGTGGCGGCGCTGCTCGAGCGGATCCAGCAGCACCACCCGGCCGATCTGTTCGAAGCGGAGTACGAGGGGTTGTATTGCAGCGGCTGCGAGGAGTTCAAGACGGGAGCGCAGATCGTCGACGGACATTGCGTCGAGCATCCAACACTGGAGCTGATCCCGACCAAGGAGCGCAACCACTTCTTTCGCCTGAGCGCATACCGCGACGCCGTGCTCCACCGCATCCGCTCGGGATCGTTCCGCGTGGAGCCCGAGATCCGCCGCAACGAAGTGCTGCGCCTGCTCGAGGCCGGCCTCCAGGACATCTCCATCTCGCGGCAGCGCCAGCCGTGGGGCATCCCGTTTCCCGGCGACCCGCAGCAGACCGTGTATGTCTGGTTCGACGCACTGATCAACTACCTCTCGGCCACCGGGTTTCCGGAGCCCGGCTACGAGCGCCTGTGGCCGGCCGATCTGCACGTGGTGGGGAAGGGGATCACGCGCTTCCATTGCGTCATCTGGCCCGCGATGCTGCTCGCCGCCGAGCTCCCGCCCCCGCGCGCCGTGTGGGCCCACGGCTACGTGCAGTGGTCGGGCGCCAAGATGAGCAAGACCGCCGGCACGGCCGTCACCCTCGGGGAGGCGATCGAGCGGCACGGCGCCGACGCGCTGCGCTACTTCCTGCTGCGCGAGGTCGGCTTCGACAACGACGGTGACTTCACGTGGGAGCGCTTCGACGCGCGCTACACCTCGGAGCTCGCCGACACGGTCGGCAACCTCGTGTCGCGCGCCCTCACGATGATCGTGAATTACCGCGGGGGCACGGTGCCGCGCGATCCGTGCAACTTCGACACGCCGCTCGATGTCGCAGCCCGGGCCGCGCTCGCGGCCTACGCCCGCGCCATGGACGCGAACCGCCTGCAGGAGGGCGCCGCGCAGCTGGTCGCGCTCGCGAGCGCCGCGAACCGCTACGTCGAAGAGACCGCGCCCTACAAACTCGCGAAGCAGCCGGGGAAGACGGCCGAGCTCGACTCGGTGCTCGCGAACCTGGCCCGCACGGTCGCTCGGATCGCCGTCCTGGCGCAGCCGTTCCTGCCCGCCGCCGCCGCAACGGTGTGGGCCACGGTGGGATCGCCACCCCCCGGGCCCCTGGAGCGCGTCCGGCTGTCGGATCTGGAGACCTTGGATCTGTCGGGACGCCAGCTGGAGAAGCCGCCGATTCTGTTCCCCAAGCCCCGAGTGGTCTAAAGCCCCAAGGGATGGTGATTTGGCTCACCATCGGCCGTGTTGACGCCTTTGCAGCCAAGCCGTACTTTAGACCTCCACACTTGGGAACCGGACCCCACGCCCTGTCCGGGTTCTCCTTTTGGCGGGTCTTTGCAGGACCGGCGCTGCTCTTGTGCCGGGTCGAACGTGTTTGATGGGAGGTCGTGGCGAGCGGATGCGTAAGAAGGCGGAGCGCCGCTGGACCGTCATGGTAGTGCCTCACGGCTCGGGTTCGTCCCGCGCCGTGGAGGTATCGCAGACGTTCGTCAAGGCTCTGGTCGGGATCGGCAGCGTGGTGGCACTGACCTTCCTGGTGCTGGGCGTCGCCGCCATTTCGCGCGGCGTGAACATCACGCACAGCCGCGCGCTGGAGAATGAGAACCGCCTGCTCGCCGGCGAGATCCAGCGGATGCGCGAGCGCATGACGGTGCTGCGCGATACGCTGCATCGCTTCAGCGAGCGCGAGCAGGAGTTGCGGTTGCTCGCGGGTCTGATACCCACGGATACGACAGTACAGCAGGCCGGCATCGGCGGGCCGGCGGGCACGTGGTCGGAGCGCGACAGCCTCAAGGCGCTCGGCCCCGGCGGCCAGCAAGCGCTCGCCGCGCGGACCGACATCGATGCGCTGGCCCGGCGCGCCAACATTCTGGTGCGGTCGCTGAACGAGGCGTACGACTCGCTGTCCAAGGACCGGGCGCGGCTGGCCGCGACGCCGTCGATCATGCCCACCAAGGGCTGGCTCACGAGCGCGTTCATGCGGGAGCGCATCCACCCGATCCTCCACCTGGCGCGCCCGCACGAGGGGATCGACGTGACGGCGCCGATGGGCGCGGAGATCGAGGCCCCGGCGGCGGGCATCGTGACCGAAGTGCGGTGGGAAGAGGGCTACGGTAACATGATCACGATGGACCACGGCTTCGGCCTGGTGACGCGGTTCGCGCACTGCTCGAAGATCCTCGTGGTTCGTGGCCAGCGCGTGAAGCGCGGCCAGAAGATCGCGCTCGTGGGCTCGACCGGGCTCTCCACGGGACCGCACCTGCATTACGAGGTCTGGGTGAACCGCAAGCCGGTGGATCCGATGAAGTACGTCATGCCCGATGCCATCGTGGATTGACGGGCGGCCGGTTGAGCGTGGTGACGGGGGGCGCAGGGTGCTGCGCCCCCTGCGTCGTTTACAGCCGGTCCGCGTGCTGGTGTGGCTCGGTGTCGCGAGCGCGGCGGCCTGTGGCGGAGCGCGCGGCGGGATCGAGCAGTCGAACGCGCCGAGCGGCGGCAGGGTGATCACGGCGGACGACATCGCTGCCTCCGGCGCGAAGACGGCGTGGGACGCGGTGCGGCTAACGGTCCCCAACGTCCAGCTGCGGGAAAACCGCGGCAGGCCCACGCGCATCCAGCGACGAGGCCGCGCGAGCATTTATCTCGACGACCAGGTTCGTGTGATGGTCGACAATGTCCGCGTCACCGATATCCGGGTGCTCGAGCAGGTGGCGGCCTCGGACATTCTGACGATAGAGGTCCTGAACGGGTTGGACGCGACGACGTATTACGGCGGCACCTCCACGAGCGGAGTGATCCTCATCAAGACGAAAACCGGCCCCACGCCTTAACGGAGGCGTGGAGCCGGGTCTGCGCGCTAGGGCGTCACGGCAAGCGGTCCGTGCACCGCACGAACTTTGGGTTGTTCTGCTCGTCGAACGGGATGGGCATCTGGATCGCATCCCCGAAATTGCCACCCTTGAACCAGGCGCCGTGCGGATAGACGGTGGCCTCCGTGCGCCCGTACTGTCTCAGCAGCCGCCGCATGTCACCGAGCCGGTGGCCCGTTCCAAACATCCAGAACGCCCGCTCGCGGAACATGAGATCTTCACGCGCTGTCTGGACCACAGGATCCGTGGTGTCCGCGAGCACCGTTCCCGCGCCCGGCTTGTAGAGCGTGTCCGCCGGGGCCGGCGGGTATAGCAGCGTGTTGCGCCGTAGCTGGTTAAGCTTGGCCAGCCAGGTGGTGGGATCGCTCGGCAACGCCGCTTCGGCTTCGATCAGCCGCGCCTCGACCCCCGTGGCGATTTTGACCGGGCTCGTCCGATCCCAGGTGCCCTGGCGGGTCACTTGCAGGTTGAAAGCGGTGTCGAAGATCCGATCGGGGCCTGTCTTGGTGCGGACCCGGGGATCCTTCCTGGTCCCGATGAAGTTGAGCCCGCCTCCGTCGCCGTTCCCGACGGTATAGCGCCGCGCGCTCGCGTTCAGGGCCCATAGCTGGTTGTCGCCCGAGACGACTGAATACGTCACATCATAATGGAACGTGTCCGGCACGCCGGCGACGGCGGTTGAGGCGGCTGCGAACTGGCCGCGGTCGAGCAGCGCTCGACCCTTCACCACCTGCGCGAGCCACTGCACGCGCGCGCTGTCGGCACCGCCTAGGTTGTTGATGGCGGAGTCGGCGTTCGCCGCCGCGAGGGCGAACAGCGAGTCGTTGGATAGCGGGTCGCCGTAGGTGATCGTGCTGCCGACGAAGCCGCTCAGCGGCACGCCGTTACAGTAATGCTCGCCCGCCAGGACCTCGACGTAGGCAATGAACGCGAACATCCGGGCGATGTTGGTCGCGGGTGAGGGCTGGAACTGGCGCAACGCCTCGATTGTCGCACCCGCTTGCACCCGCACCCGGCTGATCGCACGGAACGGCGGAGCATTGAACGTATTCTGGTCATTGAAAATGCGCTGATCCTCCGTATTGCGCTGGATAAAGGTGTCTCCTGACAGCCACTCGTCGGTAATGAGCCCCCCAAACAGAAACAACGGGTCCGCCCCGGCCCCGATCCCGGTGCCTGCGGTAGCTTGGGCGAGGCGAAAGATGGTGCCGTTGTGGAGAGCCATCGCACCGACCGCCGTGTTGGCACGCAGCGTCTCCTCCGTAACGATGTCCGGGTCGGTTACACTGAGTACGTCGTGGATGCAGCCCTGCATCGGCAGCGTGACGGCCAGGCCGACAAGCCACCGGAGCCGGGGAACCGCGAAGAGTCGCATCACGGCGGCGAGTTTTCTGAGCATGGTGTCCGGTCGCATGGTAGCCCCCTCAGAATCCGACGTTCAGTCGGAAGGTCCAGTAGGTCGGGGGTGGCGCTGTCTGGAAGTTGCTCACGACCCCGGTCGCGGTTTCGAAGTAGTTGGCTTCCGGGTCCATCCCGCTCCACCCGGTAGCCTTCCAAAGATTCCGGCCGGCCACCGTGAGACTCGCGCGACTCGCGCGGAAGGCCTGCGCCCACCGCTGCGGCAGCTCGTAGGTCGCCGAAGCCTCGCGCAGCCGGATGAACGTGGCCTTCTCGATGAAGCCCCATTGCGTGCGCGACGGCGTCTCTCGCAGGGCCACGGACCGCGCCTGCTCCGCCAGCGGGGCGGTGGGGTCGATTTCACCCCGACAGTTGAGTCGCGACTCGCAGCGGATGCGCTCCGTGCCGTTGAGCTGGTAGTAGCCGCTCTTGTGATCGAACAGGAAGTTGAGCCGCAGCCGGCGGTCGAACAGATCGAAGCCGCTCGTATATGTGATCTCCCAGCGCGGGTTCGGATATCCGACGAACTGCGCGCTGTCTGCGACCGTGATCTCGTTCGCGGTGATGATGCCGTTGCCGTCCAGGTCCTGGAACGTGTAGGGCCGCTGGAACCACGCGTTGATCGGGTAGCCCACGCGCTGTTGCGTGGTCGTGCCGATGATCGGCGGAATCGGCTTGCCGGTGGCGGGATCGATGCCCATGTCCGCGATGAAGTTCGTGTTGTACCCGGCGTTAAAGGTCAGGTCCCACGCGAACGCCGGGCGATCGACCACGCGGGCATTGACGAGCGCCTCGAGCCCCCGGTTGACCACCGCACCGAGGTTCTCGAACCGTGTGACGCTCACGCCAGCGGACGGCGGGAGGGTGCGGGCGATCAAGGCGTCCTTGGTACGCTTGTTGTAGTAGGTCAAGTCGACGCTCAAGCGGCGGTCGAACAACACCGCCTCGCCACCGATTTCGTACTCCCGCGCCCGTTCCGGCTTGAGATTGGGATTGCCGAGCGCGCTGAAAATGATGCCGGGGGTGTCGGCATTGTCCACGCTCGTCCTCCGGGGCTCGAAAAACCGCAGCGCGTCCGTGGTGGCCGGCTGCACCCCCGACGCGCCTATGGCGCCGCGCAGCCTCAGGCTGTTGATCCAGCTCCACTTCGGGAAGTAGGGCTCCTCCGAGATCACATAGGAGACGCTGAGTTTCGGATAGTACACCGCCTGGAAGTCCACGCCGAAGGCGCTGTTGTCGTCAACGCGCAGCCCGCCAGTGACAAAGAGGCGGTCCTTGTACCCAAACTGCTGCTCCACGTACGCCCCGACGGTTTTCGTGATGTCGGTCGTATCGCGGGAGTTGGGGATCACACCCGACGAAATGGTGGTGGACCCCGGGGCGAGGTCCTCGCCGGAGGCGCCGTTCCGATCCAGCACGTCCTTCAGGTACTGCGCGCCGGCCGACGTACGCGACGAGAGCACCGGGCTCAGCTGGAACGTCGCGGTCGCCGTCGCGTCCGCCGTGTAGTTGAATAAGTAGCTGCGGTTGTCGAACTTGAAGCCCTTCTTTATTTCCGCGAAGTCCACGCACTCGCTTCGCCGGCAGAGATCGCTGTCGCGGCGACTCGTGAAATCCAGTCCCCCGGTAAGGCGCACCGCGAGCCAGCTCGTGGGCCGCCAGTTGGCCGTCCCGCTCCCGATGAAACGGTTGATGTCTTGCTTCACGGTCTCCGAGAAGAATTCCCCCGGGCCAAAGGTGCGGTATCCGAAGAGCCGGTTGCCGTTGGAGCTGAGCACGTTATATCTGAAACCCGGGCCACCCAGGCCATTTGAGAGGAGTCCGGTGGTGTTGTTGTCAGTCTGTGGCAGCCGCTGGGTGCTCGTCGTGAACCCGCTGGCCAGGGAGAGGTCGAGCCGGGAGTTGGCGCGCACGTCCGCGTTCACTCGTAAGCTCACGCGGCGCCGGGCGTTGGGGCGGAGCTGCTCGAACGGCACCTCGGTAATGGGCCGGATCTTGAGGAGCGAGTCCACCGCAAACGGCGGCATCTTCAGCTGCGAGACCTCATTTTCCCACTCTCCGGACACGAAATACCGTGATGCGTCGGTCCCCCCCGACACCTGCACGCCGTACTGATTCCGGTATCCCGTGCCATTCGGCGACGACACGGGATCCGTAAACAGGTTGAAACTCGTGATGCTGTCCTGGGTGCAAGTGCCGGCCGCCACCTGCGTCAGCAAGCACTGCACCCCGTTGGAAGGAGTAGATGCCGACGGTGTCGTCCGCCAGGCACGGTAGGCGACAGGGTAGTCGTTGTAGTCTCGAATAAATCCCTGCTCACCGTAGATGCTCCAGCGTGCCGGGCCCGGCTGGCCGTGTTTCGTCTTAATGATGATCACGCCCGTGGAAGCGGCGGTGCCGTAGAGCGCGGCTGCCGACGGTCCCTTAATCACATCGATCGTTTCGATCTCCTCGGGATTGATATCGTTTACGCGACTGGGGTTCGTGCCGCCGATCCCGATGGTGGACGCCGCGTCGGACCTGTTGCCGCTCGACATGCGGACGCCATCGATGATGTAGAGCGGCTCGTTATTGAGCGAGAGGCTGTTCGTGCCGCGGATTCGGACCCGCGCGCCCGCGCCGGTGAGGTTCCCGGCCAGGACCTCGACGCCCGGCGCCTTGGCGTTGATGAGGTCGTTCATGTTGGCGATCGGGCGTGTCACTACCAGGCTTTCCGCCCGGATCGTGTTGATGACGTTGCCGACCTGCTTCTTGCTCTGCTCGCCTGTCGCCGTCACGACCACTTCATCGAGCGAGTAGGGCGAGAGCGCGAGCGCGAGGTCGGCGGTGGCCGTTTCGCCGGGCGCGACCGTGGTGCTCCGACTCGCGGCCGCGTAACCGATGAGGGTCGCCTGCACCGTGACCTGGCCTCCGGGCACGCGCGACAGCGTATAGCGACCGTCCGCATTGGCCCGTGTGACCAGCGATGTGCCCACGACGGTGACGCGCGCGCCCGCGAGCGGTTGCCCGTTGGCTTGGTCGGTGACGCGGCCCGCGACCGTGCCCTGCTGGGCTCGCGCGACGGCGCTCACGCCGACCACGAGTCCACAGAGCGCCGCCACCGCGCGCAGCGCGCAACGCATGACAATGCGCATACGCAGTCCTCCCTTCGAGAGGTTGGTCACACACCACACGTGGAAAAAGCCCCTCGCCGCGTCAGCGAGCGGCGATGGCTGGTCTTCTCGAATTCAGCGAATGCGCACCCGTGCCCAACGGCCGACAGGACACGAACGGTGCGGGACGAAACGCAGTCACATCCCGCGCTGCGCAGACGGACGCGGATGCAACCGTGGATGGAGGACGCGCAGGCGCTGTGCCAAGCGCGCCTGGGGCGATCGGCCGCACGCTGCACATCCTGCGCGGCTTCCCGGGAATCCGGGAATGTTCACTTTGGCAACGGTTTGGGTCGCAGAGTGTTGCGGCGACGCAACGTCACCGTTTACTTCGAGAAATCCACCTTCGGAGCCTGCGCCGCGCCCGGCGTCTCCAGCTCGAAGTAGGGGCGTGGCCCCTTGCCGAGCACTTTTGCCGTCAGCACCTGCGGGAAGCGCCGGATGTACGCGTTGTACCGGTTGACCGCCTCGTTGTAGTCCTGCCGGGCGACCGCGATCCGATTCTCCGTGCCTTCGAGCTGGTCCTGGAGCGCACGGAAGTTCTCGTTCGACTTGAGCTGCGGATAGTTCTCGGCGATGGCGAGCAGGCGGCCGAGTGGCGCCGTCAGCTGTCGGTTGGCCTCAGCCATTTGCGGCAGGTCACCGCTCTGCACCGCCCCGGCGAGCTTGGCCCGGGCCTCCGCCACCGCGGTGAAGATCGTCTGCTCCTGCTTCGCATACGCCTTGACCGTTTCGACCAGGTTGGGAAC
>Ga0075423_10000099_pt1 | contig 53111 bp, 42 predicted proteins | sample SoiMethybrSBSTD2_FD_80114 | JGI IMG/M metagenome (GOLD analysis project Ga0075423, IMG submission 80114) | Bulk soil microbial communities from a Populus tree surrounding site in Tennessee, USA - Soil MetaG P. TD hybrid SBSTD2 | ecosystem: Environmental > Terrestrial > Soil > Tree plantation... | reverse complement strand
TCGCTCTTTGAGATTCCGCTCCTGGGCCCGATCATCGTCGCCTGCAACGCTTTCCCGATCGAACGGAACACCGGCGACGTAAGGGGGGTGAAAAACGCCATCGACAGGCTCCGGAGCGGCTCGGCCCTCCTTCTGTTTCCGGAGGGCACCAGGTCGAGGGACGGCCGGATCGGCCCCCTGAAGGGGGGGATCCGAATGATCGCCGAACGCGCCGGCGTCCCCGTGGTTCCGGTCCTGGTCGACGGCGCGTTCTTCGTGTGGCCGAAGGGGCGGATGCTTCCCCGCGTCGGCGGCCACGTCTGGATCCGGTTCGGGAAGCCCGTGCCGATCGAAGGCTCCGACGAGGAATTCGCCGGGCGCCTCCGCTCGGCGTTCGAAGAGATCAAGGCCGAAGCCCGGCTCCGCGCCGGGAATGGAGAAGAATAGACATGTCGAACCGCAAGCTGGTCCGGGAGCTGGGGCTCCCCGAGGACCAGGCCCAGGAACAGGCGAAGCAGGTCTTCGCCGAGCACGACCAGGCGGGCATCGCCAAGCACTACGAAGACTCCGTCAAGAACTTCACCGTCGACACGATCATCAAGGGCAAGGTGCTGAACATCGTCGGGGACGACGTCCTCGTCGACATCGGCTACAAGTCCGAGGGGGCCGTCCCCCGCACCGACTTCCTCCCCGGCGATCCCGTCGAGCCGGGCCGCGAGATCGAGGTCTTCCTCGAGACGATCGAGGATGAGTCGGGCGTGATCCTCCTCTCCAAGCAGAAGGCGGACAAGATCCGCGGCTGGGAGCGGATCATCACGAACAACAAGGAAGGCGACGTCATCAGCGGCCGCGTCATCCGCAAGATCAAGGGCGGCCTGCTCGTCGACGTCGGCGTCCCGGTCTTCCTGCCCGCGTCGCAGGTCGACGTCCGCCGCGTCGAGGACATCGGCGAGTTCCTCGGCAAGACGGTCGAGTGCAAGATCCTCAAGATCGACGACAAGCGGATGAACATCATCGTCTCGCGGCGGCGGCTCCTCGAGGAGCAGCGCGCCGAGGCGAAGACGAAGCTCCTCCAGGAACTGAAGGAGGGCGACATCGTCGACGGCCAGGTCAAGAACATCGCCGACTTCGGCGCGTTCATCGACCTCGGCGGCATCGACGGCCTGCTCCACATCACGGACCTCTCGTGGGGCCGCGTGAACCACCCGTCGGAGGTCGTGAAGCTCGACCAGAAGGTGAAGGTCAAGATCCTGAAGGTCGACCCCGCGAGCGAGCGGATCGCGCTCGGCTACAAGCAGCTCCAGAAGAACCCGTGGGAGGGGATCGCGTCGCGGTTCTCCGTCGGCCAGCGCGTGAAGGGCAAGGTGGTCAACCTGATGCCGTACGGCGCGTTCGTCGAGCTGGAGCCCGGCATCGAGGGGCTCGTCCACATCAGCGAGATGTCGTGGACGAAGCGGATCAACCACCCGAGCGAGATCCTGCAGGTGGGCGAGACGGTCGAGGTCGCGGTGCTCGGCGTCGACATCGACAAGCAGGAGCTGTCGCTGGGCTTGAAGCAGACCGAGGCCAACCCGTGGGACCAGGTCGAGGAGAAGTACAAGTCCTACCAGCGCGTGCTCGGCAAGGTGCGCAACACGACGAGCTACGGCGCGTTCGTGGAGCTGGAGGACGGCGTCGACGGCCTGCTCCACATCAACGACATGTCGTGGACGAAGAAGGTGGTCCACCCGAACGAGGTGGTCAAGAAGGGCGACCAGGTCGAAGTTGTCGTGCTTTCCGTGGACAAGGAGAAGAAGCGGATCGCCCTCGGCCTGAAGCAGCTGACGCCCAACCCGTGGGAGACGTCGATCCCCGAAAAGTACCGCGTGGGCAACTCGGTGAAGGGCAAGATCACGAAGCTCGTGAGTTTCGGCGCGTTCGTCGAGCTCGAGAAGGACCTCGAGGGCCTGCTCCATATTTCGAAGGTCGACAAGGAGACCGAGCAGGCGGGCCTCGGCGCCGGCGACGTCATCGAGGTGAAGGTCGTGAAGCTGGAGCCGAACGAGGGGAAGATCGGGCTGTCGCTCGTGAAGGTGCTGGAGAAGGGGAAGGAGCCGCCTCCCGCCCCGGCCGCCCCCTCCGCGATCCCGCCCACCGCGATCGCGTCCGCTCCGCCTCCGCCGGCGGCTCCGACCGCGTAGTATCCACCGAGATCATCAGCGGCCTCCGGGCAACCCCCGGAGGCCGTTTCATTTTTCGCCGCTTCCGCCGTCGATTCATCGCAACTTTGACATATCTCTCCGAGTTTCAAGAGTAGTTCGGAGTTTAAGGAGTCGAGAGATGGCGTTCATGAAGTTCGCGACGACGTTGACGGTGATCGGTCTGCTGGCGTGCCTCCAATCGGCGGCCTCCGCGCAGGACGGGGGGAAGAAGCACGGCAAGAGGCACGAAGCCCTCCTCAAGAAGTTCGACAAGGACGGCGACGGGAAGCTCGACAAGCAGGAACGGCACGCCGCCCGGGAATTCGTGAAATCCAGGCGCGCGGAAGGTGGCAAAGAGGGCCGGCACGCGAAGCACGCCCTGAGAAGGGCGAGAATCCTGAAGCGGTTCGACAAGGACCACGACGGCAAGCTCAACAACCAGGAGCGGGCCGCCGCCCGGGAATTCCTCAAATCGAGGCACCACCATCGCGCGAAGTAGCGCAGGGTCGCAACCGCGGGGGTCCGACGCGCGACACGCGACCGTGGACCCGCGACTTCTTGTCCCGGACTCTCGACGCTCGACCCTCGACTCGGGACTGCTTTCTGCCGATACACCTGCTATAGTCTTCTCCCTCCCATTATGTGCGGCATCATCGGCTACGTCGGCGAAGGCAACGCGCTCCCGGTCGTCATCGACGGGCTGCGCAGCCTCGAGTACCGCGGCTACGATTCCTCGGGCGTCGTCGTCTTCGACGGGCACAAGTTCCTCTCCGAGAAGTGCCCGGGGAAGCTCGAGGTCCTCGAGAAGCGCCTCCTCGAGCGCCCGATCGCGGGCCGCCTCGGCGTCGGCCACACCCGCTGGGCCACCCACGGCGGCGTCAACGAGCTCAACGCCCATCCGCATTTCTCCTGCGACCGCAAGATCACGCTCGTCCACAACGGCATCATCGAGAACTACGGCGACCTCAAGAAGCGCCTCAAGGGGCATGACATCAAGAGCGAGACCGACACCGAGATCATCGTCCACCTCATCGAGGACAAGTACCGCGGCGACCCGCTCCAGGCGGTCCTGAAGGCGGTCCGCGAGCTCCACGGGAGCTACGCCCTCGTCGTCGCCTTCGCCGACCACCCCGACCTCCTCGTCGGCGCGCGCCTGAACGCGCCCCTCGTCGTCGGCCTCGACCACTCCGACACGATCATCGCCTCCGACATCGCCGCGCTCCTCCCGCACACGCGCACCGTCGCGCCGCTCGGCGAGGGGCAGGTCGTGATGGTCCGCCGCACCGCGAGCGGGCGGGCGCAGGTCACCGCGGTCGACCTCGCGGGCAAGCCGGTCGACCTGAAAGTGGTCTCGGTCACCTGGGGGCTCGACGACGCCGACAAGCACGGCTACCCGCACTTCTACCTCAAGGAGATCTTCGAGCAGGCGCGCACGGCGGACGCCGAGATCCAGGGGCGCGTCGATCCGAAGGCGGGGACCGTCGAGTTCGACGGGCTCTCGTCGACGCTGAAGAAGGCGAAGCGGATCGCGATCTCGGCCTGCGGCTCCTCGTGGCACGCGGGACTCGTGATGAAGTCGGCGCTCGAGGAGCTCGCGCGGCTCCCCGTGGACATCGGGCTCGCCTCCGAGATGCGGTACGGCGACTATCCCTTCGACAAGGGGACGCTCCTCGTCGCCTTCTCGCAGTCGGGCGAGACGGCCGACACGCTCGCGGCGCTCCGGCAGGCCGACAAGGCGGGGGCGAAGACGCTCGCCATCACGAACGTGAAGGGGAGCTCGATCTCGCGCGACGCCCAGAACGTGATCTACATGCGCGCGGGACTCGAGATCGGCGTCGCCGCGACCAAGACGTACACCTCGCAGATCCTCTGCGGCCTGCTGTGGGCGATCCAGATGGGCCGCTGGCGCGGAACCCTGGCCCCGGCGCGGGCGAAGGCGCTCCTCCGCGGGGTGAAGAAAGTACCGGCCGCGATCCAGGATGTCCTCGACCGCGCGGACGAGGTGAAGGGCGTCGTCGACCGGCTCGTCGAGTGCAAGGACTACATGTACATCGGCCGGCGGTACAACCTCGCGACCGCGTTCGAGGGCGCCCTCAAGATGAAGGAGCTCTCGTACCTGCACGCCGAGGGGTACGGGGCGGGGGAGATGAAGCACGGGCCCCTCGCGATCGTGGACGAGCACCTGACCACGGTCGCGATCGCGCCGCGCGACAAGGTCTACACGAAGATGGTTTCCAACATCCAGCAGATCCGGAGCCGCGGCGGTCGCGTCGTCACCGTCGCCACGGCGGGCGAGACCGAGCTCGCCGCCTTCTCCGAGGAAATGCTGTCGATCCCGAAAGTCGAGGAGATGTTCTCGCCGCTCGTCGCGGTCGTGCCGCTCCAGCTTCTTGCGTACCACACGGCCGTCCGGCTGGGACGCGACGTCGACAAGCCCCGGAATCTCGCGAAAAGCGTGACCGTCGAGTGAAAGCGTTTCCCGTTGGCCGTCCGCCGGCAAACGGAAAACGGTGAACGTAACGGTAAACGGCATACGGAAAACGTCCTATAACATGATGCTCCTGAAGGCCTTTCTCGTCGCCGCCGTCGCCGCGGGGCTCCTCGTCCAGGACCCCGTCCCGGACGAGCGCGCCCAGCAGATCCGGCGGGCGATCGAGTGGCTCTCCGATCCCGATCCCGAGATGCGCGACCTCGGGCGCAAGGAGCTCCTCGCGCTGGGCCGCGACGCCGTCCCGCGCCTCGAGGACCTGCTCCGCGCGAAGGGCGCCCTCGATATCTACAAGATCGTCCGGGAGATCGAGCTCGGGAAGAATCCGCCCCTCTCCGAGATCCCCGGGCCGATGCTCTCCGACGAGGAATTCCTGCGGCGCATCGGGCGCGCGGACGGATCGGCGATCGACGCCTACCTGCGGACGCGGATGGCCGACGTGCGGTCGCGCTACAAGGACCGCCAGTACCAGAAGGCGCTCGACATGGTGCAGGCCATCCTCGTGCTGGAGCCGAAGTCCAGGTACGCGGCGGAACTGCACCAGATGCGGAAGGCGTGCGACAACATGGTCACCCAGACCTCGATGGTCCGCACGCAGGTCGTCCCACCGCGCGGGTGCCCCGCGGCGGGCTCCAAGATCGACGTCCTCCTCCGGATGGAGAACGCGTGGAAGGGCGGGATCACGATCCGCTACGACAAGGAGATCGCCCAGCCCATGGTGATCGTCGAGATCACCGTGGAGCGGCTCGACCCCAACGGCTCGGTCACGCGCGCCAACCGCACCGAGGAATTCCCGATGGACCGGGAGATCCCGATCGCGATGGGGGCGTATACGGAAAGAACGATCACGCTCGACACGAGCCTCGAGTTTTCCGACGACCAGGACTACGTGCGCCTGTATACCGTGGGGGCGTGGCTGCCCGTGGTGAAGGTCGACCGCGGCTTCGGCGCCGAGGCGCAGAAGCGGATCTTCTTCGAGCCCGTCACGATCAAGCTCGTCCCGAAAAAGCACCTGCACCTCGCCGAAGACCCGCTCGGGATGCTCGGCAAGGCGATGGACGCGGGGAGCGTGAACGAGGTCTTCATCTGCGCCATGATCCTCTCCGACGAGCAGCGCCCGCAGGGGATCGAGCTGCTCGTCGCGGCGATGGAGAAGGCGCAGAAGAGCTGGAAGAAGGCCAAGGATCGCGGGGAGGCCCAGGAAGAGATCCATTTCCGCGACGCGATCGCCATCATCGCGAACATCCTGAGCACCGTCACCGGCGAGAAGCGCGGGATGGAAGTCGCGAAATGGCGCCAGTACGCGGACAGCCTGAGAAGCACGTCCAAGAAGTGAGCCGGGGGCCGCTCCGCGTGATGCGTCATGCGTGATGCGCTCCATGAGACTCCTCCTCATCCCCGGCTTGGGCGTCGACGCCCGGCTCTTCGAACCCCAGCGCTCCCTTCCCTTCGAATTCACGGTGCCCCCGTGGCCGGAGGCCAGACCGGATCAATCGCTCGAGGCGTACGCCGAAGTCTTCGCGGAGTCGGTCGGACCCTGCGACGCGATCGGCGGGGTCTCGTTCGGCGGCATGGTCGCGCAGGCGATGGCGGAGCGCGTCGGGGCTCGCGTCGTGATCGGCATCGCGACGGCGCGTCATGGCCGCCAGATTCCCGGCGCCATCCGGTTCGCCAAGGCGATCGTGGATCAGATTCCGGAAACGGGGAGCGACATGAGCCTGCTCGGCGCCCTTGCTCCGCGCTTTCGAGCCCGGGTCCAGGAGATGATTCGCGCCGCCCGCATCGACGTCATCCGCGAGGGATCACGGATGCTCCTCGCGTGGAAGGGATCGAAGCCCCCGTGTCCCGTGCGCCTCATCCACGGCGACCGCGACGTCCTCATCCGCGCCGCCGCCGTGAAGCCGGATCGTCTCGTTAGAGGAGGAGGGCATCTGATCAATCTCACTCACCCGAAAGCCGTGAATGAGTTCATCCTGGAGAGCATGAAAGACGCGGGGATCCTTGGGTGAGGCATCAGGGATGGGAAGCGGCAAGCCTCCGATCGGGTCCCTTGATGCCGGATGCCTGATGCTGGATGCCGGATGCTGGATGCCGGATGCCGGATGCCTGATTCCTCATGTCTGATGCCAACCCTTCCTTCCATTTGTACAATCCCCCCGTGTTTCAGGACCCTCGGGAACAACTAACCGTCCTCACCCGCGGCGCCGTGGCGGTCCATACCGCCGCGGAGCTCGAGGCGAAGCTCCGGAAATCGGCCGAGGCGGGCCGGCCCCTCCGCGTCAAGCTGGGCGTCGACCCCAACGCGCCCGACATCCACCTCGGCCACACGGTCGTCCTCCGCCGCCTCCGCGCGTTCCAGGACATGGGCCACCAGGCGGTCCTCATCATCGGCGACTTCACCGCGCTCGTGGGCGACCCCACGGGGCGGAAGAAGGCGCGCCCCCAGCTCTCGCCGCAGGAGGTCGAGGTCAACGCCCGCACGTACCTCGACCAGGTGGGGAAGATCCTCTCGAAGGAGCGGCTCGAGGTCGTCCGCAACAGCTCCTGGCTCAAGCCGCTCACGTTCTACGAGCTCATCAGCCTGGCGGCCAAGATGACCGTCGCGCAGTTCCTCGAGCGCGACGATTTCTCGAAGCGCCACAAGGAGGGGATCCCCATCTTCCTCCACGAGTTCCTGTACCTCGTGATGCAGGCGTACGACTCCGTGATCGTCAAGGCGGACGTCGAGCTCGGCGGGACGGACCAGACGTTCAATCTCCTGGTGGGGCGCGACCTCATGCGCGACCTCGGGATGGAGCCGCAGGTCGCCCTCACGACGCCGATCCTCCCGGGCATCCACGGGGGCGTGAAGATGTCCAAGAGCCTCGGCAACTACGTCGGCATCACGGAGGCGCCGTTCGAGATGTACTCGAAGCTCATGTCGATCCCCGATTCGCTCATGCCGGAGTACTACACGCTCCTCACCGCCGTGCCCGAGGACGAGGTCGCCACCATGTGCGATTCGGGGAAGACCCACCCGAAGGCGGCGAAGGACCGGCTTGCCCGGGCGATCGTCTCGGCCTACCACCCGGCGGCGGAGGCGGACGCGGCGGCCGCGGAGTGGAAAAAGAAGTTCAGCGACAAGGCGGTGCCGGACAACGTTCCAGTCCTGGCCATGGAAGGTGATGTCCTTGAGGCCAATGGAGTTAATCTCGTCAAACTCGTTGCCAAGGCAAGGAAGTGCTCGGTAAGCGACGCTCGTCGACTCATGGAGCAAGGCGCCGTGGAGGTTGATGGCAAGAAGAAGGAAAACCCCCGCGAGCGGCTTCCGGTTGGTGCCTTGGAGGGCAAGCTCCTGAAAATCGGAAAAAAGAACGAGTTCTTCCGGCTCACTTCGTCCAAATAGAGCATGTCCAACCAGGCCGATTTCGACTTCGGCAACGCCCTCGTCGAGCTGGATCTCGCGCCGCTCGACCGCGTCCGGGAGGGGCTGAAGATCCTCCGGGAATCGACGCGCGCGGGCGATTCGCTGGAGCGGGTCCTCCTCGAGCGCGGCGTCATCACGCCCGACAAGGCGGCGATGGCCCACCGGCGATTGAAGGAAGCGGGATCGGGCCCTTCGCGCAATCCCGAGGAGAAAGGACTCGCCGGCGCGCCCGAGGTCCCCGGCTACCGGATCATCGCCGAGCTCGGCCGCGGCAGCGCGGGGACCGTCTACCGCGCCCGCCAGCTCTCGATGGACCGAACGGTCGCGATCAAGGTTCTCGCCACCGAGCTCGCGAAGGACCACGCGTATCTCGACCGGTTTTTCCGCGAGGCCAAGGCCGCGGCGCGGCTCAGCCACCCCAACCTGATCACGGCCCACGACGTCGGCGCCAACAAGGGGGTCTTTTACATCGTCATGGAGTACGTCGAGGGGGCGACGCTCCAGCAGATGCTCGACAGCCGCGGCGCGCTGGACGAGGCCCTCGTCGTCAACGTGGCCCTCCAGGTCGCCAAGGCGCTCGAGGTCGCGCACCGCCACGGGCTCGTCCACCGCGACGTCAAGCCGGCGAACATCCTCCTGGGCTCGACCGGCGTCGCGAAGCTGTGCGACCTCGGGCTCGCGCGGCAGGCGGGCGGCCGGGACTCCGAGGGACGCGCCGTGGGCACGCCGCGCTACATCTCGCCCGAACAGGCGCGGGACGACGCGGGCGTCGACATCCGATCCGACCTCTATTCGCTCGGCGCGACGATGTACCACCTCGTCACGGGGCAGGTTCCGTTTCCGGCGCAGACCGGCCCGCAGATGCTGGCGAAGCACGTCGCCGAGCGGCTCGTGCCGGCCCGCGAGCGGAACCCGCGCGTGAGCGCCGAGCTCAGCGCGGTCATCTCGCGCCTCATGGAGAAGAATCCCGCCCAGCGGATCCAGCGCCCGTCCGATCTCGTCACGGCGCTCGAGTCGATCAAGCCCGCGCCGGCCCGCGCTCCGGCCCGGTCGAGGGAGGTCCGGCCCTCGCCCGCGACGACGCAGGTCCCGATGCCGGTCCCGCGGGCCCTGCCGCCGCGCGCGTACGCCCGGAAGCGGGGCGGAGGCGCGGGAAAGTTCTTCGCCTTCCTCGTGATCGTCGGCCTCGGCGCGGGCGTGTGGTTCTACCGGGAACAGATCGGCCTCGCCATCAAGTCGCGCGACGCCTCGAAGCTGATCCCGGGTCCGCTCAATCCCACGCCGGGTCCGGAGGCCGCGGCGCTCGAGGAGGCGGCGCGCAAGGATCTCGAGGAGCTCGAGGAGTCGGCCGCGCAGGACGCCGCGTTCGAGAATCTGCCGGGGGTCCTGAAGCGATTCGACGATTTCCGGCGGAAGTACCGGGACACGAAGTGGGAGCTCCAGGCGGTGGACCGTCGGGAGAGCTATCTCAAGCGCGCCGACCTCGTCGCCCAGACGGAGCTCGAGTCGATCACGAACACCGAGAAAGAGCTCCTCGCGGCCAACAAGTACCGCGACGTCTACCAGCTCTACTCGCGGTTCCCGAAGAAATTCCTCCAGACGACGCAGACGGGCGAGGACGTCCGCAAGCGCCTCCACGACCTGATGGAGCGGATCTCGGGCAAGTTCGTCGAGGACAAGCGCCAGCTCCAGGAGCTCATCCGCCAGCGGCGCTACGAGGAAGCGGCCTCGCTCATCGCCGCGATGGAGGAGTACGCGCTTCCCGACCAGGTCCTCGAGCTCGCGGACCGGCGTCGAGCGCTCGAGGGCCATCGGAAGGCGGGCGAGAGCGCGGCGGCCATCGAGGTGCGCGACAAGTACCTGCTCATCGACGGGAAATTGCGCGACGCCCTCGCCGTGCGCGCCTATCGGGAGGCGCTCGGGACGCTCACGTCGTTCCTCTACGGGTCGTGGTCCGAGGCGGAGCTCCCCTTCACGCGGTCGGCGGGGATCGACTACGACGACCTCCGGAAGGAGATCGACGCCGTGCTCGCGGCGCCCGATCCCTCCGCGGCGGCCGGGCCGGGCGAGAAGCTCCTCGCGCGGATCGGGCCGGCGATCGGCGACCCCGCGAACCTCGCGGAGGCGACGACGGCCCAGATGATCCTGCTCGACCTGCGGAACGGGGTCTCGCTGGAGCTCTTCCGGGGCCGGATCGTGGAAGGAGTGGAGCAGACGCTGAAGGCGACGTCGCGGGAGACGTGGACGGTCGCGGCCTTCGGCGGAGCGAAGGGGAGGTACGAGCGGCGCGGAACGGCGCTCTATTTCGTGCCCGATGGCGGCAAGGAGACGCCGGTCGACCTCTGGACGCGGCTCTCGGAGTCCGACCTCGAGGCGCTGGCCGCGCGGGCGTCGTCGCCCGATCGCGCGGCGGCGGAATCGGCGGCGCAGGCGGATCCGATTTTTCACCTGCGCGCGGGGCTGATGCACTACTACGCCAAGGCGGGGACGGCCGGGGCGGCGCGGGCGCGCAATCACTTCGAGCTCGCCTCGAAGGGCGGCGTGACGGCGGTGAAGGTTTACCTGAGCGACCTGTCGCTCGCCTTGCAGCGCGTCGCGGAGCAGGAATCGGCGGCGCGGTTCGAGGAGGCGAAGGGGCTCGTCGGGCAGGGCAACACCGCCGCGGCGAAGGCGATTCTCGAGGAGCTCGCGAAGCGGACCGGCGTGAAGTTCGTCGACGAGCACAAGGACGAGATCGAGAAGATGCTCGCCGACCTGGAACAGACGCTCGCGAAGGGGAAGAAGCTCGAGGACACGTACAAGGGGAAGGTGGAGACGCTCGACGCGAAGCGCCTGCGGGTCACGTACGACTTCACCTATCCGAGCCAGGGGGAGATGTTCGAGCCGGTGGCCGACCCGAAGATCAAGGGCAAGTGGCGCGTCGACCGGGGCGGGCTCGAGTCGTCGGGCGGGGCGAGCGTCTCGTCGGCGGCGAAGTGGAAGGCGCAGGTGAACGGCGACGTGGAGATCGAGTACGACCTCGTCGCGATGGAAGATCCGCAGAATGTGACGACGGACCTGTACGTCAAGCCGGGGAGCGACAAGTACTACAGCGTGACGTTCGCGCTCGACCTCGTGATCGGCGACATGGAAGAGAAGATGCGGATCCCGAACACGGCGGTGCTCAAGTACCCGACCGATTTCCAGCGGGAGCGGGCGAAGCTGCCGGCGGAGTGGGACAAGCTGCGGGGGCGGCTCGTGGGCGCGACGGTCTCCGATTTCCAGCTCGAGAAGCGGAAGAAGGTGCGGGTGAAGATCGCGCGGATCGGGAGGAAGATCGCGCTGGCGGTCGATGGCAAGCCGGCGTGGGAGGGGGAGGACGGGGACTACAACACGGGGTACATCGTGTTCTTCGCGGACTGTCGAGCGCAGATCGACAACTTGCAGATCACGTTTACTCCGTAAACGGAATCAAGAATCAAGAATCAGGAATCCGGGCGCATCAGGCAGCAGGAATCAGGCAGCAAGCATCCGGCATCCGGCATCCGGCATCCACCATCTACAATCCAAAATCCGCAATACGCAATCGGGAATCGACCATGGTCCCGCAATTCATGGTTAAGAACGGGCTCTGGTTGTCGCTGGAGTTACAGTAGAGGACATGTCATTCCCCGATGATCGCTTCGACGCTTGGAAAAAGCGGCCCGGGCCGGGGACGCTGGCGCCGCTCCTCGAGGCAACCCAGGATCGCATCTTCAATATCTGTTTCCAGGTCCTGCGCCATCGGGAGGACGCCGAGGAGGCGAAGCAGGAAGTCCTGCTGGAAATCACCTCGGGCATCGGCGCCGTTGCGGACGCCGCACACTTCGAGCGATGGGTCGGCAAGGTCGCCTTCCGTACGGCCCTCGACAAGCGACGAATGCGGCTCCGGCGGACGTCTCATGAAAATCACGCCGCGGGCCGGGTTTCGAACGGCAACGGGCCCGACGACGCGCTCCACGAGGGGATGTCGCGGCTGGACGAGGAGGATCGGGTCCTTCTCATCGAACGCTACTTCGACCGCCGGACGCTCCAGGAAGTGGGGGACCGGCGGGGGATCTCCGCCGTCGCGGCGCGCAAGCGCATCGAAAAGGCCCGCGAGCAGCTCAAGCGGATGCTCGGCGGTGCGGTGGTGCTTCTCCCGGGCCATCCCATTTCTGATTCTCTCTTCGGCCAGGTGCTTTCCAAAGGTGTGCTGGCGATGAAGCTGAAAACCATTGCCAATGCCGTGGCCATTGTCGTCGTGCTGTCCATTTTCGGCGGCGGAGCCTGGATTGTCCTCAGGCCGCCGGATGCCAACGCGCCTCCCTTAGGGAAATCGCGTCCAACGCGGGCGTCGGAAACTCGAGCGGCTGAACTTGTGAATGCACCGGCGGTCAGAATCCCCACCCCCGGACTCAAGGCAGAGCTTCCAGTCGTTGGGAAGAGCGAAGTCTATCCCCCGGGCCACTGGTCTCGCATGTTGCAGGTGATCGACCGGATCGCGGTGGCGACCAAGCGCATCCCGCAACTCAAGACCGAGTCACGCGAGGCCCTGACCGAAGAGGAGGGAATTCGGCTCCAGCGCGAGGCCAGGGCCTTGGAGGACGCCGTGGCGGCGGACTTCGAGGAGTTGAAGGGGTTGATTACTCAGGATCCCGGGAATGCACTCAAGTTCGTTGCAACGGCGCGGGGAAACCTGACTTGGACGGGTTTTGTTTCACTGATCAAGGCTACCCTGGATGCCGAAATCGAGTCGGAGAGTTCGACAAGTGGGCCCCTGATGACGGGTCTCCTGGGTTTGGCTTCGGGCGATGCCGAGGACAAACGCATGTTCCTCGAACTCGCCCGGGGCATGGCGCGCGCGAATCGGATGCTGGGGGAGGCGTCGCTGCGCCTGCTGGCCGATGGGGATCCGAATGTCCGCCAGCAGGCGGCCGGCGTACTCGCAAGTCATGCCCGGCAGGGCCAGTTAAAGAGCTACCTGCTGGAGAACTCCGCCACACTTCGTCAGGCGGCCACAACCATCCTCCATGAGGCGGATTGTTTCACCCGCGCGCATGCCTTGTCCGTCCTCGCCGCGATCGGAACGCCAGAAAATGACGACTTTGTCCTACAGCAATTCGAGGCGCTCAATTCGTCGCAGGACACATGCACCAGGCTTGAAGCGATACTTCATGTCGCGCCCAGGATTGCCGGGACTTGTGAGGCCCGGCTGCACGCTTCCCTGCTTAGGGCATTGAACCTGCCTTTCTACCCGCATTGTCATTCCGCCGTCATCGGGCTGGCTCTCTACTTGCCCCGCGAACAATGCTTGGGCGTGCTCCGGATCGCGGCGACGAAACTCTCTGATGAAATTTCCGAAGGCGAGGTCCGGGTGGAAATGCTCATCCGGGAAGTGGAAGCGGGGCGGCAAGTGGCGCTGCGAGAATCCCTGGAAAAGATGAATCAAGCAACCTTCACCAATCGATCCCAGGGGGGGATGGTCGGCCCGACTCCAGCCCGCGCGGTAATCTCAAGATGATGTCGGCTTGATTTTTCGGCAGCTGCTGGAAGCTCCCCCTTATTCTTGATTCCTGATTCTTGATTCCCGTTTCTGGTTGCGCTCCCGTTGATATCAGATTGATGTCATTTTGAAATCTCGTCTCTCGTGAGGATCACGTTCTTCCGCAATCGCCGTTCCGTCAGCGGACCCCGCAAGGCGTCCTCCGCCGCCTGGATCGCGGCCTCTGCCGAATCGACGATCTCGAGCCGCCCCGGCTGGGCCGCTATACCCGCATCCTTCAGCACCCGCGCGGGTTGGGCCTTGAGCCCCAGGATCACCGCCAGGCAGCGGCGGTGGGACAGCTCCTCGAGCGCGCTCTCCAGCGCCACGAGACCGGTGGAGTCGATGTACGGGACGTTCTCCATGCCCAGGATCACCACGTGGGCGCGGTCGCCGATGATCCCGAGCGTCGCCATCGCCTTTTCGGCCGCGCCGAAGAAGAGGGGCCCGTCGATGTCGTAGAGAACGGCGCCCGGCGGGAGCGGCCTCGGCAAGTCGGGGTGCGCGCCCACCGCGATCTCCGTCTTCGTGAGCGACGCCATCCGGCGCATGAAAAGGAGCGCCGCGAGCACCACCCCGACGGTCACCGCCACCACCATGTCGAAGACCACCGTCAGTCCGAAGCAGACGAGGAGGACCGCGACGTCGCTCCTCGGCGCCACGCGCAGGATGCGCGCCGTGTGGCGGACGTCCGCCATGTTCCACGCGACGATGAGGAGCAGCGCCGCGAGAGACGCCATCGGCAGGAACCCGATGAGCGGCGCGAGCAGCAGGATCGAGGCCAGCACCGTGACGGCGTGGATCATCGCGGCGATCGGCGAGCGCGCGCCGAACCGCAGGCTCGTCGCCGTCCGCGCGATCGCCCCCGTCGCGGGAATCCCGCCGAAGAACGGCGTCACGATGTTTCCGAGGCCGAGCGCGAGGAGTTCCGAGTCCGGGTCGTGCTTCGTCCGCGCCATGCCGTCCGCCACGACGGCGCACAGGAGCGACTCGATCGCCCCGAGCATCGCGATCGCGAACGCCGAGGGCAGGAGGTCCTGGACCATGCCGAACGTCACGCCGTGCCACGGGATCGACGGCAGCGGCGGGAGCCGCGGGATTCCCCCGACGAGCTGATCCCCGACCTGGGTGTGAAACTTGGTGGCGATCGTCTCGACGTGGAATCCGGCGGCGTAGCGCGACAGGAGCGCGGCCGCCAGCGCGGCGAGGGGGAGGGCGACGACGGGTCCCGGCACCCGTTTCGTCAGCTTCGGGAGGAACACCAGGACGGCCAGCGTTCCCAGTCCGATCCCGAGCTCCTGCACCGAAAGGCCCCCGCGCGCCTCCCACATCGCCCGAACGCGCTCGAAGAAATGCTCCGGCGCGCCGAGCGGGTGGAGGCCGAGGATGTCCTTGACCTGCAGGGTCGCGATGACGATCGCGATGCCCGCCGTGAATCCCGTCGTCACGGGGTGGGGGATGAACTCGATGAGCCGCCCCATGCGGAAGAAGCCCATGACGAGGAGCATTACGCCCGCCATGAGGCCCGCGAGGAGCAGGCCGCTCAACCCGAACTTCGCCACGATCGGCGCGAGGATGACGACGAACGCGGCCGTCGGTCCCGTGACCTGGACGCGCGAGCCGCCGAGCAGGGCGACGAGGAATCCGCCGACGATCGCCGTGTACAGCCCGTGCTGGGGCGGGGCGCCCACCGCGATCGCGAGGGCCATCGAGAGAGGGAGCGCCACGATCCCGACGACGACGCCCGCCATGAGGTCCGATTTAAGGTGATCGCGCGAGTAGCCTTCGCGCAGGGAGGCCCTCAAGGCGGCGGCGGGCAGATCCTTGAGGGGAACGTGCACTTCCGGATCACGAAAACGGCGGGGCATCTCTCTCTCCTACGCCGGCTCGGGGACGTACTTCACGTCCTCACCCTCCATCGAGGCGACCGCCGCGGCGGCGACCCCGTCGCCCGCGACGTTCACCACCGTGCGCGCCATGTCGAGCGGCCGGTCGACCGCCCAGATGAGCGCGATCCCTTCCAGCGGAATGTGGAGCGGCCCGAGGATGATCACGAGCATCGCGATCCCCGCGCTCGGGATCGGCGCCGTCCCCACGGCCGCGAGCATCGCCGTCAGGATGATGAGAACCTGGTCGGTGAACCCGAGCGGGATCGAGTAGAGCTGCGCGAGGAAGACCGCGGCGACCGACTGCATGATCGCCGTCCCGTCCATGTTGACCGTCGTGCCGATCGGAAGGACGAAGCTCGAGATCGGCCCCGAGACGTTGAGCCGTTTCGTCACGCACTCCATGTTGACGGGCAGGGACGCGGCGCTCGACGAGGTCCCGAACGCCGTCAGGAGCGCGGGGCGGCAGGCCCGGAGGAAATCGCGGAACTTCAGCTTCGTGAGGAGCCTGATCACCGCGCCGTAGACGACGAAGAGCTGGAGGACGAGGCCGATCAGGACGACGAGGCAGTACGACCCGAGGGCGCCCAGGACCGAGAGGCCGGTCGTGGCGACCGAGACCGAGATGAGGCAGAAGACGCCGAAGGGCGCGAACCACATCACGGCGCGGACCATGGTGATCATGACGTCGGTGACCGCCGCGACGAGCTCTCCCAATCGCTCCCGCTTCGATCCTTCGAGCGTCGCCGCCGCCAGCCCGAAGAAGATCGAGAAGAAGATCAGCGGGAGCATCTGGTTGTTGTCCGAGGCCGCGCCGAAGACGTTCCTGGGGACGAGCGACTGCACGAAGCCCCAGAAGGTCGGACGCACCGACTCGACGTTCTTGACGAGCTCCTGCTCCTTCGCGCGATAGTCCCTCGAGATCCGCTCGCGCGCCTCGTCGCTGACGTGGCGCCCGGGCTGGACGAGGTTCACCAGGACCACCGCGATGATGCACGCGAGCGCCGCGGTGATCGCGTAGATCACGAGCGTACGCCCGGCCACGCGGCCCAGCTTCCGCAGGTCGCCGATGCTCATCATCCCGCCGATGAGCGAGAAGACGACCAGCGGGACGATGACCATGAAGATGAGGTTTTTGAAGAGGGCGCCGCCGGTGTCGAAGAGGCTTTTCAGCGACGGCAGCTTGTCGAAGAGCGACGTGGCGCCCGCGGCCGCTCCGAAGGCGACGCCGAGGAAAAGCGCCGCCAGGATCAGGTTGGGTAGGGTTAGGTGCCTTTTCACGGGATCATGGATTGTATAATCCGCCCCTCTCCCATGGACAGACTACCCGTCATCGCCATCGTCGGCCGGCAGAACGTCGGCAAGTCCTCCATCCTCAACGCGATGGCGGGCCGGCGCGTCGCGATCGTCGATCCCAAGCCCGGCGTCACGCGCGACCGGGTCAACGTGATCGTCGAGCGGGACGGGGCGGCGTTCGAACTGGTCGACACGGCCGGGATCGGCCTCGAGAAGGGCGACAGCTTTTTCGAGTCGGTCGAGCGCCAGATCCGGTTCGCGATCGAGCGGTCCGACCTCATCATCTTCCTCGTCGACGCCCTGGCGGGGATCATCCCCCGCGATCGCGAAATCGCCCGCCGGCTCCGGAAGGCGGGGAAGGAGGTCTTCCTCGTCGCGAACAAGGCGGACACGCCCCCGGTCGACGAGCGCCTGGGGGAGATGGCGGAGCTGGGATTCGGCGAGCCCTTCCCGGTGAGCGCCGCCCACCGGCGGTTCGTCGGAGAATTGGTCGAGGAAGTCCTTCGACGGGTGCCGCGCGCCCGGTCCGGCCCGGCGATCCCCATGAAGATCGCGATCGTCGGCAAGCGGAACGTCGGGAAGTCGACGCTCGTCAACGCGCTCGCGGGGGAGGAGCGCGTCGTGGTGAGCGAAATCCCCGGGACGACGCGCGACGCCGTCGACGTCCAGGTCCGGCGCGGCAAGGACGAGTTCATCATCATCGACACCGCGGGATTGAGGAAGCGCCAGAAGACGGAGGACACGGTCGAGCTCTTCTCGCAGGTCCGCACGGCCGAGGCGATCGGGCGGGCGGACGCCGTCCTCCTGCTCGTCGACGTCATGGAGAAGATCAGCGAGGCGGACAAGCGGATTGCGGCGATGATCGAGGAACGGAAGAAGCCCTGCGTCATCGTCCTCAACAAGTGGGACAAGGTGCCGGCGGGGCGCGGCCCGGAGGAGTTCGAGGAGTACCTCGAGAAGGCGATGCCGGTCCTGCCGTACGCGCCCGTGATGATGATCTCGGCGCTCAAGGCGGAGCGGATCTGGGAGGCCTTCAAGGTCGCGGGGGATCTCGTCCACCAGGCGTCGCAGATGGTGCCGACGGCGGAGCTCAACCGCGTGATCCAGAGGGCGCAGAAGGAGCGGTCGCCGGGGACTCGGGGGACGCGCGAGCCGAAGATCTACTACGGGACGCAGACGCGGGTGAAGCCGCCGACCTTCATCATCTTCGTGAACGACCCGAAGAACTTCACGCCCGACTACCACCGGTTTCTGGAAAACAAGGTGAGGCAGTACCTGCCGTTCCCCGAGGTTCCGATCCGGTTGACCTTGCGCGCCCGGGGCCCGGTGAAGAACCCGAAGAAGAAGTAGGGCTACTCGGCCAGATCCTCGTCGACCATGACCCTGTTGCGTCCCGCCCGTTTCGCGGCGTAGAGGGCGGCGTCGGCGCGCTTCACCACCGTCTCGGGCGTGTCGGTCTCGCGCAGTTCCGCGACCCCGATGCTCACGGTCGTCGGGATCTCCTTCCCCTCGACGGAGATCTTGCGCTTCTCCGTGCCCTTGCGGATCTCCTCGGCGATCTCCCGGGCGCGGTTCAGCGGGATCGAGGGAAGCACCGCGATGAATTCCTCGCCGCCGAAGCGGGCGACCATCCCCTGCGCCTCCTCGATGCGGTCCTTGGCGACGGCGGCCGTCATCGCGAGGACGATGTCCCCCGCGGCATGGCCGAACTGGTCGTTCTTCTCCTTGAAGTGGTCGAGGTCGAGCATGAGGGCGCAGAGCGGCGAACTCTGCGACCGGCACCCGGCGATGTGCTCCTCGAGCCGGGCGAAGAAGAACTGGCGCGTGTAGAGGCCGGTGAGCGTGTCGACGGTGGACCGCTCGAAGAGGCGGGCGTTCTGGAGCGTGATGCCGACCTGCGCGGCGAAGATCGTCATGAACTCCTGGTCGTGCGCGTGGTAGGCGTCGCGCGTCTTCTTGTCCGTGACGCACAGGACGCCGACGGGCCGAGGCGTCGTGCGAATCCCCTCGCTGCGGGCGACGACGGGGACGATCAGGAACGACTTGCTCTCGTACTTGCGGAGCGGCGGAAAGTCCTTCGTGGGCGCGTCGGTGCGGAGGAAGGGCTTGCAGTAGTGGTACGCCTGGCCGGCCCAGCGCTCGCCCGTGTGGAGGCGGATCCTCGCCCACTCGACGCGCGGGATGTGGGAGGAGTAGACGACGCTGAGCTCGCCCCGGCCGTCCGCGATCAGGAGCGTCGCCTTGTCCGACGCGAAGATCCGGCAGGCGCTCTCCACGGCCTCGCGGTAGATCGCGTCGCGCGACAGGAACGAGCTGATCCGCCGCGTCGTCTCGCCGAGGTGGATGAGCTTTCGGCTGTACTCGACCGACCGCTCGTAGTTCAGGACGTTCTCGATCGCGAGGGCCACGAGGGGGGCGATGGCGTTGAGGAGCCCGAGGTCCTCGCGGTTGAAGGGGCGCGTGATCGTGAGGGAGTCGACGTACATCGCGCCGAGGACCTTCTCGCGCTTGGCGACGGGGACGCAGAGGGCGGACTGGATGCTCTGGTCGACGATGGAGTCGCCCCGCTTGAACCGCTCGTCGGCGGCCGCGTCGAGCGTGAGGATGCCCTCGCGCTTCTGGACGACCTCGCGCAGGATCGTGCCGCTGACCTTCACGAAGCCCGTGAGCGCGCTCCGCTCGCTGATGCGCTGGCTCGCGACGCGGAGGGCGCCGTGCTCGTCGGCGAGGAGGATGAAGACGCGGTCGGGCTTGAAGACGGAGAAGAGGATGTCGTTGAGGGATCGGAGGATCTCGTCGAGGTTCAGCGACGCGTTGATCGTGGAGGCGACGCGGTACAGGGTCTCGAGGTCCCCGGAGACCCGGTCGTCGCGGCGGATCGCGGCGGCGGCCTCGGCGGGGTCGGAGAGCTGCTTGACGCGCGTTTCGATGACGGCGTCGTTAACCTCCCCCGCGACTTCCTCGCGCGGGAGGTAGTCGGTCGGGAGCGAGGGGGTCTCGTCGCTGAAGAGGACGGTGAGGCTGCCGACGGCGATCATGTCGCCGTGGCGGAGGACCTCCTCGGTGATGTCGTTGTTGTTGACGGAGACGACGGCGCCGGGGTCCATCCGGACGATGCGGTACTGGCCGTCGCGGTAGCGGATGATGGCGTGGCGGTCGAAGACGCCTGGCTCCAGAAACTGGAAGTCGCAGTCGCCGGAGCGGCCGATCGTGTTGACCGAGGCGAGCGGCAAGGTGGTGCCCATGTACTTGCCGTCGATAAAGACGAGATGCGCCATACCGTTGGTTCGATTGTCGCCGGGAATCCTCGCGATGGCCCGCCGCACGGGCGGAAGGACACGGGACCTGAAGCTGCCCTATTCTAGCATGGCCCGGGGCTACTCCCGCTTGAAAGAGTAGGTGTGGATCAGGAGCGTCTCCAGGTCCTTGGGGTCGTCCTTCAGCGGGGCGATGTCGGTCGACCAGACCACGGCGCCGTTCACCTTGAACCAGATCGTCCAGTCGCGGATCTCGTAGGTGCCGGCCGCGGTCTCGGGCGGCTTGGCGCGTCCCGTGAGATCGCCGACGGCGAGCCAGGTGAGCAGGCCGCCGGTCTTGAAGGCGCCGTCCTCGGTCAGTTCGAGCCAGTAGTTGAACTGGAGGTCCTTGTTGCCCGGCTCGGACTTGTAGGAGTAGCGCCCCTTGAGGCGGAGCCCGTCAATCTTCGGCATCGGCGCCCAGACCTGGTCGCCGAACTTGAGGGAGCCGTTTTCCTTCTCCCACGCTTCCTCGGGCTTGTCCGCCCACCGGCGAATCCGAAGGGTCTTCCCCTCCGCCTTCCAGCTGCCGTAGAAGCCGTTCTGGGTGTCGGCGTCGACCTTCTGCAGGTCGCGGCTGGCGCCCATCCCCTCGGGGTACGTCATGCTGAAGTCCACCACGCCGTTCGACAGGAACACCATGCGCTCGTATTTCAGGCTTCCGTAGAAGAACGTTCCGTCGGCGTTGAAGTACTTCTTCATCGAGGGCCGGCGGTACGCCTCGACGACTTCAAAGGGCTTCGCCGCGGGCGGGGGATTCTTGAGCGTCGTGCGCTCGAGGATCGAGAGGAAGGCCGGGCCGAAGAGGCCGCGCATATCGGGGGTGACGACGATCGCCTCCATCTGGTCGGTTCCCGAAAGGGCGGTGTAGAGGCGGATCACGCTCGCGTTGGCGGTGGAGTTGACCTCGGACGCGATGAAGGGTCCGGGGGAGGCGATCGCGGCGGTCGGATAGGGGTCCTTCCACTTCGCCTCTTCGATGAGGCTCTTGAGCAGGGCGCGGTGGGCGGCCCAGTGGGTCCCCTCGACCTTGCGCGTCCCGATGAAAATTCGCGTCGGCGTCGACATCTCCGGCGGGGGCGTCACGACGATCCAGCCCGAGGGATCGGCCTGTCGGGTCCAGTTTTCGGGGAAGGGGATCACGAGGCCGGCGATCGTCGCGCCCGCCTTGGGGGCGCCCGGGACGACGACTTTCTGGAACATCGCCTGGACGACGGGGGTGTGGGTCTTGAAGATCTCGACGTCGGTCGCGGCGAAAAGGGCGGCCTGCGCCTTCTTCTCCCACCGCGCCGCGTGGATCGCGACGTACTGCGTGAAGCCTTGGGGCGTTTTCTGGATGACCAGCGCGACGCGGAAACTCCCGAGGTCGATGAACTCGACCTTGCCCTGGACCTCGTTCCCGCGGGTCGCGTTTTGGACGAGCGAGTCGAGGTACGCCTGCGTGGCGCCCTCGAAGTCCTGCGTCGGGAAGATGATGACCGCGCACTCCTTGCCCTTGGGGAGCCCGGGCGGGATGAGGACGACCTGCTTCGACTTCGCGTCCTCGCGCCGTTCCCACCCCTTCGGGGTCTCGAACGTGAGCCCGGAGGGGTCTTGCCGTGGAAGGAGGAGCGCGAGAAGGAGGAGGGGGACGACGGGCATGGGAATACTGTAACCCACCTCACCCCCTAGGGCTTTGGTTTCTTCGAAGATCTCGACTTGGCGGAACGGTTGAGGGCGACCGCCCGGCGGATGAGCGCCTTGAAGGCGGACGCGTCGACTTCCTCTCCTTCGTGGATGTAGATCGCGCGGCGCGCGTTGCCCTCGAGACTCGAGTTGAAGAGATGGGCCGGATCCTCCAGCGACGCGCCCTTGATGAAGGTGAGCTTCACGATGCTCTTGTAGGATTCGCCGGTGCAGATGATGCCGTCGTGCGACCAGATCGGGGTGCCCATCCACTTCCACTCTTCGACGACGTCGGGGTCCGCTTCCTTGATGAGCTTGCGCATCCGGCCGAGGGTTTGCCCGCGCCAGTCCCCGAGTGCGGCGATGCGTTTCGAGATGAGCTCCGATGCGGACGGGCCTTGGCTCGCGCCTGACTTTTTCATGGTCTTGTCCTAGAACGAGGATCGGCCGTCCCAGCCGGGCAACGCCGCCGCCTGCTTCACCCACGCCGACAATCGCGCCTCATCGAGCTTGTCGCCTTCGCGGATGTCGAGGTAGCGCACGTTCCCGTGCTTGGACTCGCCGGGGGGAACAGGACTCAGCGACGCACCTTGGAAGAAGGCCACCTTGACGTACTTCGTAAAGCAATGGAAGTCGAGGAACCACCCCTGGCCCTCGACTCCGTAAAACGGGGAGTTCCACTTCACGGCCTTGCGCACGTTGGGAACAGTCCGCGCGATGAGCGCGTCGAGCCCGTGTCCGACGTCGCGCTTCCACCCCGGCATCGCGGCGATGTACGCCTGCACCGGGGCGTCGCCCTCCGCCTTCGCGATCTGCGGATTGCCGCCCGCGAGGAGTTTCACCGCCCTTGCCTTGCCCGCCGCTGGTCGCGAATTCATGGGTCGCATCGCTTTCGCCGGCGTAGAGAATAACCCCCAGAGAATCTCAATGATAGATTCGAAGGCAGCGGCGTCGGCCGGGCGCGGGACGACTCTAAGGCAGGTTTAATCCGCACTTCAGCGCGCCTTTACCGGCGACTCCTAGGTTGGTCCCATGTCGAGATTGGATCGGGGCCCGCTCCTGCAGGGAACGCCCCTTCGCAAAGGCGCGGGCGGCGGGCGGGACGGCCCCGACGGGGCCTTGAAGGCCGGAGCGGACAAGCTGCCGTCGGTCACGTTCGTCTTCTGGGTCCTGAAGATCTGCGCAACCACGCTGGGGGAGACGGCAGGGGACCTGCTGTCGATGACCCTGCGGATCGGCTACGCCGCCGCCACCGGGCTCCTCCTCGGCGTGTTCGTGGCGACGCTGGCGGGCCAGCTGCTCTCCCGCCGCCATCGACCCTGGTTGTTCTGGTCGGTGATCCTCTCGACCAGCACGGCGGGGACGACGATGTCGGATTTCATCGACCGCTCGCTCGGCCTCGGGTACGCGCTCGGAAGCGGCATCCTCCTGGCGCTCCTGCTGACGTCGCTCCTGGTCTGGAAGCGGGTCGAGGGATCGATCTCGGTCGGCGGAATCCGGACGTTTCGGGCCGAGCTCCTGTACTGGATCACGATCCTGTTCTCGAACACGCTCGGGACGGCGCTCGGGGATTTCCTGGCCGACGATTCCGGGCTCGGATTCGCCGGCGGCGCCGGGGCGATCGGCGTCCTGCTGGCGGCGACCTTCCTGCTGTACCGCTTCACCGGGGTGTCGCGGACCGCCTTGTTCTGGGTCGCCTTCGTCCTGACGCGCCCGTTCGGCGCCACGATGGGCGATGTGCTCACGAAGCCGGCGTCCGCGGGCGGACTCGGCCTGGGCACGGCAGGATCGTCGGCGGTCCTCGCGGGAATCCTCGTCGGCGTCCTCTTCCTGGCCGGGCGTGCGCTTTCGCCCGGCCGGGATCGACGCTAAACTGGTGTCTTGTCACCGCGCATCAAACTCAACCAAGCCCGCAGGGAAGCCTGGGCGCTGATCCTGGCGCACCGGCGCCCGCTCATGATCGGCTTTGTCCTCATGATCGTGGGACGGCCCGCCGGCTTAATCCTTCCCGCCTCGTCGAAGTGGCTGGTGGACACCGTGATCGCGAAGGGGCGCGGCGATCTCCTGCTCCCCCTGGCGGCGGCCGCGGCGGTCGCCACGCTCATCCAGGCGGCGGCCTCCTTCGGGCTCTCCCAGGTGGTCAGCATCGCGGCGCAGCGCGCGATCCGCGACATGCGCGGCCTGATCCAGGCCCACATTCTCCGCCTGCCGGTGCGCTTCTTCGACTCGACGAAGAGCGGCGCGCTCATCTCCCGCATCATGAACGATCCGGAGGGCGTCAAGAACCTCGTCGGCACCGGGATCATCCAGCTCGTCGGCGGCTTCTTCACGGCGGCGTGCTCGCTCGCCATCCTGATGTGGATCAACTGGAAGCTCACGCTCGGGGCGGTGGGATTCCTGGCGGTCTTCGCGGTCATCATGGTCCTGACGTTCCGGACGCTCCGCCCGATTTTCCGGGAGCGCTGGAAGATCACGGAGGAGGTGACGGGCCGGCTCGCCGAAACGATGGGCGGCATCCGCCTCGTCAAGGCCTACACGGCGGAGGCGGGCGAGGAGGATGTTTTTCGCGGGGGCGCCGACCGGATCTTCCGCAAGATCGCCAGCACGATCACGGGCACGTCCGCCGTGGCCGCGCTCTCCGCCGTTATCGTGGGGGGCCTGGGAATCCTCATCATGGTCGTGGGCGGCCGGGCGATCCTGGCCGGCTCGATGACGCTGGGCGACCTCGTCATGTACGTCTTCTTCGTGGGCATGATGGTCGCGCCGCTCGTCCAGATCGCCTCGATCGGGACGCAGCTGAGCGAGGCGTTCGCGGGACTCGACCGGATGCGCGAGATCCGCGAGATGGCCGTCGAGGATGACGCGGAACGCACGCTCGTGCCCGCCGAGGACCTGCGCGGGGAGGTCGTGTTCGAGAAGGTGACGTTCGGGTATGACCCCGCCCGGCCGGTGCTGACCGAAATTTCCCACCACGCGGCGGCCGGAACGACCACCGCGCTCGTCGGCCCAAGCGGCGCTGGCAAGACGACGTTCATCAACCTGGTCATGGCGTTCCACCGTCCCCAGCAGGGACGCATCGTGGTCGACGGACAGGACCTCGCCCGGGTGCGGTTGAGGGACTACCGCCGCCGCCTCGGCGTCGTCCTGCAGGACAATTTCCTCTTCGACGGGACGATCCGGGAGAACATCGCGTATGCGAGGCCCGACGCGACGGAGGACCAGATCCGCGAGGCCGCGCGGATCGCCCACTGCGACGAATTCGTCGGGCGGTTCGAGAAGGGGCTCGACACGATCATCGGGGAGCGCGGGGTCAAGCTCTCGGGCGGGCAGCGCCAGCGCGTCGCGATCGCCCGGGCGATCGTCGCGGACCCGCGCATCCTGATCCTGGACGAGGCGACGTCCAGCCTGGACAGCGAGAGCGAATCGCTGATCCAGGACGGCCTGAGAAAGCTGCGGGCCGGACGCACGACGTTCGTCATCGCGCACCGGCTCTCGACGATTCGCAGCGCCGACCGGATCCTGGTGATGGACGGCGGCCGCATCGTCGAGCACGGGACGCACCGCGACCTCCTGGCCGTCGGGGGGCTTTATCGCCGCCTCTACGAGAAGCAGCGCGGGCTCGAGGAGGATCTGTTCATCAATCCCGGGGAGGACCCGGTGCCGGAGCCGGGGTTCACCAAGGAGGCCCGGACCGCCCGCCCTTCATGACGCCCGGCCGATCGGCCTAATTGCTCTTGCGGGCGTCGCGCCAGCCGTCGTGGATGAAGGGGTAGAATTTGTCCGTCATGGCGTCGATCATCTGCGGCGCGTTGCTGAAGGAATACTCGCCGTGGTAGATCGTCGTGATGTAGCCCCAGCCCCACCCGTTCACGGTGATGGATCCGGTGAAGCGGTCGTTGCCGTCGTTGTTGACGGTGTAGTGCAGGGTGAAATTGGTCGCCTCGCCGCTGGCGATGCGGAACGTGTTGCCGTCCGCCGCGCCGAGGGTCGTGAGACGGGCGAGCACCTGCTCCGGAAGGCTCCCGCGCGCGCCCGCCTCGTCTTTCGCGGAGTAGGTCAGGTTCGACGTGATGATCACCTTGATGGCGCAGTTGCGGATCGGCGGGACGTCGTCCTTCATCGGCTCGGGCGCGGAAACCTCCGGGTTCTCCGCCATGCCGGCGCAGCACACTCCGACGGCCAGGAAGAACCAGAGCGAAACCTGTCGCAAGCGATTCATGAAGGGCTCCTGAGGGGCTCGGTGCGGAAGTCAGGATACCGGCGTTTCCCTGATCCCGCAATTCGGATCTGGCGGATTTGTCGGACGTCCGGGATCGCCGACGGATGGCATTGGCGTGGAGCGGCAACCGGACAAGAAATGGACCACACTCCACGCTCCTAGAACGGACGTCCAAATCACGATGGACTCTAATTGGCAGCCCGGGCAATCGGTTGTGGGCTTTCGATGCGAGAATCGCGGAGCTATGATGACACGGTTCGTGATTGTGGCAATTGAATGGCCTATGTGCAATCCATCCTATGAGCTTCGTCTTTCCGAAGTTCGAGCGAAGTGAAGTCAATAGGGCCGGCAGAGTTCTGGCATCGCAAGATCCCACGCCCGCTGAGCGCAGGTGGGCCGGTGACGTGCTCGCAAACTGGCGGGCAAGCCATGCCTACCCACTGAACACGTTTCAGGCAACGCTTCGATTCAGACTGAGAAAGACGGACACCAGTGCCATTGTCGCCCAGCGTTTGAAGCGAGCACCATCTGTAGTCTTCAAGCTTCGTCGTTTTCCAACGATGAATCTAGTGCAAATGCAGGACATCGGCGGCCTGCGCACTGTTGTGGGCTCCATATCCAAGGTGCGGAAACTAGAGGCGAACTATCGTGATAACTCTTTCAAGCACGTTTTGCTGAACTCCAAGGACTACATCTCTTCACCGAAGTCTGATGGTTATCGAAGTGTTCATCTCGTGTACCGATACGTTAACCGGAGTGCCAGGCGCTACGAGGGCTTGCTACTGGAGCTTCAGATTCGAACCAAGCTCCAGCACGCGTGGGCAACAGCTGTGGAGGCCATGGGTACCTTTCTCGGTGAAGCACTGAAGGCTGGCCAAGGTCCGGCAGCTTGGCGCGACTTCTTCGCAACAGCGAGTGCGGCCATCGCACATGTTGAGGCCACTTCACCTGTTCCCGGATTTGAAGGGCGCTCTAAGGAAGATATTCTTGATCTCTTGGCCCAGGCGGAAACTGACATGCGTGTGCTCGAGAAACTCAACACATTCGCTATTGCTGCACCCAAGATTACCGCAGTGAAAGGCGTCGGTTCGTACCATTTGATCGTTCTTGACTCGGCTACGCGGACCGTTTCGCTTACGCCTTTTGCACTGGGCGACTTGGAGCGGGCAACGGTCGAATACTCCAAAATCGAGGACCGTACCCAGCATGGCGAGCCAATTGAAGCCGTCTTGGTATCTGCTGGCCGGGTCGAAGCTCTGAGGCGTGCATATCCCAACTACTTCCTCGATACGCAGTCCTTTGTCGGCGAGATTCGAAGGTTGTTTGCGGAGCGAGATTTATCCGGTCCGAGACGAAGTCGACATTAGTCCTGGGATTTAGTGTGAATGCTCGATGGACAATCCTACGATCAAAACGGCTACTGGTTTGCTCGTCGGTTGGCCGAGCATTGGGATGTGCTGCAGGATGAAGTGACCCAGGAGGAATCCAAGAGCGGAAGGCCGATGTTCGGAGCTTCATTCGCGGAACCCAATGGCGACGCCGCCCCCGAGTTGACGATGGAGCAGGCGCGGATGATCGTGGCTCCGCTCTATGATGCGCTGAACCAACCCGCCAAGAAGGATGTGGCGGCCTTGCTGGCCAAGGCGGCGAATCCCGATTACAGGTCCCATCACACTAATGAGGATTGGTTCTCTCGCGACCAGCTCACGGCTGTTTTCAAGAGCATCGGCGAGGCCGTCCCGGATTTGCGCTGGACGATCGAGGACATCAAGGTGATCGGCAATCAGATCGTGGTGCGTGGCAGGGCCACCGGGACACCCACGGGCGAATTCTGGGGGGCGAAACCGACGGGGAAGAGCTTCAATACCATGGCGATCGACATCTTCACGGTGAAGAACGGAAAGCTGGCATCCGCCTTTCATGTTGAATACTGGATGACCGCCTTGCAGCAGCTGGCCACGTAACCGGGTTGAAGGGGAGGGACATCGTCCATGATCTCCGGAAAGAAGCGCTCCACCTCCGGGCGGAAGTCCGTAAAGCGCGGCCTTCGGTCCCCAGGGACGCGGGCTCCCTCGTTCAGCTTGAACAGTACGCCGGATCAAAAAGTCTCCCTTTCCGATTTCCGCGGTCGCTCCGTCGTCCTCGCCTTCTATCCGGCCGACTGGAGCCCCGTATGCGGCGACCAGATGGCCCTCTACAACGAGTGTCTCCCCGAGTTCAAACGGCTGGGAGGTGAGCTCCTCGGCATCTCGGTGGACGGAATTTGGTCCCACCTCGCGTTTGCGAAGGATCGCAAGCTCAAGTTCCCGTTGCTGGCCGACTTTGAGCCCAAGGGCGCCGTGGCCCGTGCTTATGGCGCCTATTCCGCCGGGTCCGGGGCATCTGAGCGGGCCCTCTTCGTCATCGACTCGAAGGGCGTCATCCGTTGGAGCTACCTGTCGCCGGTCGGCATCAACCCCGGCGCGGAGGGCATCCTCTCGGCGCTTGAATCCATGAGGGGGAAATAGGATGGCCAGTTTGACGCTCCCGGCCGGTGACCGAGACCACGCGCAGGGCCCGGCGGCGGCGCCGGTCACGCTCGTGGAATACGGCGACTACGAGTGTCCCCACTGCGGCGCCGCATATCCGGTCGTGAAAAAGCTGCAGAAGAAGTTGGGGAAGAGCCTTCGCTTCATCTACCGGAACTTTCCTCTCACGAGCATTCACTCTCATGCGGAGCGCGCCGCCGAAGCCGCGGAGGCCGCCGGCGCCCAGGGAAAGTTCTGGGAGATGCACGACTGGATCTTCGAGCACCAGGACACTCTCGAAGCGGCAGATCTACTGAAAGCCGCGAAGGCGCTCGGGCTGGACCCCAAGAAGTTCGCGAGCGAGATGGAATCCCAAGCCTACCTGCCGCGGGTCAAGGAGGACTTCAAGAGCGGAATCCGCAGCGGAGTAAACGGCACGCCGACCTTCTTCATCAACGGCGCCCGGCATGACCGGCCTCCAAGCTACGAGGACCTCCTGGCCGCCTTGAACCTGGCAATCGCGCAAGCTTGACCTAGGAGTTTGGGGGATCGCCTATGGCGAAGATGAGAGCTGCTCGCGTCGCGAAACCCGGCGCACCCCTCGCCGTGGTTGAATTGGATATCCCGGAACCCCGACCGGGCCAGGTTCGAGTCCGGGTGGACGCCTGCGGCATCTGCCACAGCGATGTCCTGACGCAAGGGGGGCACTGGCCGGGAATCGAGTATCCCCGGGTTCCGGGCCACGAGATTGCCGGCGTGGTGGACGCGGTCGGTTCCGGCGTGTCTGCTTGGAAGGTCGGCCAACGGGTCGGCGTCGGCTGGCACGGGGGCCATTGCGGATCGTGCGCGTCGTGCCGGCGCGGCGACTTCGTCACCTGCCAGGCGGCGCTTCAAATTCCGGGAATCAACTAGCCCCACGGGAACTGATCAATAGACACAGAAACGGGGCGAAGGATGGACCCGGGGAGAATCGAACTCCCGTCCCAAGGTGAATCGGCGGGGGCCCCTACGTGCGTAGTCCGCGATTTATCTCGCCCCGAAGGCGCCCACGGACGGGCTCCCCCAGGGCCTCCCGGCTGTTCGTATTCATCTTTGCGGCCCGCCGGACGACCGCATCGACATAGCCTTCTTGTTTACGTCCTTCCAGGCCCCGAAGCGGCAAGCCGCCTCTCGAAGGCAGGAACCCGGGGGACGTCACAGCTTACGCTGCGAGAGCTAGTCTGCTGTTAGCAGTTAGGTTATTTGCCCGTTGTTTAACGAGGCCAACGAGCAACCTCGGCACGCGGCCATCCACCTCCTCGACCTGGTCGAAACCTGTTCGGGCCCGTTGCGAGCTTCCAGCTACCAGATCCCAGATCCCAGTGTCGCGACGGTATCACCAGGCATGGGTACCGCTTTGGCGGCGGCATCCTCCGGCAACGTCAGTTCTTTTCTCCGGCTTGGAACTCGAGGCTTCGGAAACTGGGATCTGGGCTCTGGGAACCGGGAGCTACCTCATCGCCCTCCGCCTCAGATCCCGGCTCACGTCGCGTTTCTTCATCGCCTCCCGCTTGTCATACTGCTTTTTTCCGCGCGCGAGGCCGATCTCGAGCTTCGCGAAGCCGTCCTTAAAGTAGAGGGAGAGCGGCACCAGGGTCAACCCCCGCTCCGCGGTCTTCCCGATGAGCCGCCTCAGCTCGGTCCGGTTGAGCAGGAGCTTCCGCAGCCGCTTCGGCTCGTGGTTGAACGGCCCGGCCTGCGCGTACGGCTGGATGTCCATGTTGACGACCCACGCCTCGCCCTTCGTGATCCGCGCGTACGACTGGTGGATCGAGACGTTCCCCGCGCGCATCGACTTCACCTCGGAGCCCTTGAGGACGAGCCCCGCCTCGACCTTCTCGAGGATCTCGTACTCGTGCCAGGCCTTGCGGTTCTTCTGCACGAGCTTGATGCGCGACTCTTCCTTTTCTGCCATGGGGGCGTCATTCTAATGAATCCGGAGGCCTTTGATGAGGTGCGATCCATGGCCGGCCTCATTCTGCTGATCCTCGCGCAAGGGACCCCCGCGCCCGAAAGGCCGGTCGAGGAGCGCATCGAGGCGTTCCTCAAGGGCGACGACGGCGCGCGCGCGGAGCTCGTGAAGCTCGGGGCGTACGCGATCCGGCCGCTCCAGGCGGCGCGCGAGAAAGGGCCCGAGAAGATCGACGGGCTCGTCCTCCAGCTGAAGAAGGTCTCCGCGTATCCAAAGGACTCCGCATTTCCTGAGAGTCTGATCGGGAGAGGCATCATCACGATCCGGGATCAGGAACTGGACAGCATCATTCCTACGCTTCAATCCCAGGGCTTCCCTATTCTCTGGGATCAATTCGACCGGGCCGCTCTGAAGACGTCGAAGGTCTCCTTCGAGAAGGTGTCGAAAACGAGGGACATCCTCGATCAGATCTGCCGCCAGACGGGGCTCGACTACGGGTTTTTTCATAACGCGGTCGTGCTGGGCATGCCCGACCGCCTCTGGCCCTCGGGTCCGCTGACGAAGCCGCCGCCGCTGAAGGGCGACGACCTTGCCAAGGCGAAGGCGCTCGTCGAGAAGCTCGGCGACGATTCGATCGAGGTGCGCGAGTCCGCGACGAAGGACCTTCTGGCCTTCGGGCCTTCAGTGATCGCCCTTCTGGAAGTCCACCTGAATCGGAAGGAGGGGGAACTCACGGCCCGGTGCGCCGCCCTGATCGAGAAGCTTGCTCCGCGCCCTCGAGGCGTCTTCGGGCCGTCGGGGGCGGAGCGGCAGAAGCGGACGGAATCCGAGGAAAAACTCCTGAAGAACCTGCAGACGATGAAAGTGAGCCTCTCCTTCGAAAAGGCGCCGTTGTCCGAGGTTGTCGGATACGTCGGCGCGTTTTCAGGGATCCCCATCGAGCTCCGTGGCGATGGAGGCCGACCGTCGGTGACGATTCAATGTCGCAACCAGAACTTGATCGACCTCCTGTGCCTGATCACCCAGGCGCGGGACTTGGATTTCATCCTTCGCGATCAGATGTTGATCATCGACACCCGCGAGGGGATCGAGAAACAGATCTCGGGCGAGAAATGAGGAAGACGTGGTACGTCTATATTCTCGAACTCGGGGACGGGACGCTCTACACTGGGGCGACGACCGATCTCGCGGCGCGGATCGCGCGGCACGCGGCGGGGCGGGGGGCGAAGTACACGCGGGGCCGCGGCGGGGCGAGGCTCCGCTACTGGGAGGCCCATCCGACGAGGGGCGCCGCCCTCTCCCGCGAAGCGGCGATCAAGCGACTGCCGCGCGCGCAAAAACTCGCGCTGGCGGATGACGCCTCGATCCGGCCCGCCTCGCGCAAGGACCTGGCCCTGATCGCGAAGACGATCCGGCGATTCGATCTCGATCCCGAGCGGCTCGAACCACGCCAATTTGTCGTCGCGATGGAGGGGAAGTCGCGCGCGGGATTCGCCCGCATCAAGCCCTACCGCGGGTGCTTCGAACTGGGGAGCGTCGCGGTCTTGGAGAATTTCCGCGAACGTGGAGTCGGGTCGCGCCTCGTGAAATGCCTGATGTCGAAATTCCCCACGCGCAAAGTCTGGATCACGACGATGAGCCCGGACTACTTCAAGCGGTTCGGCTTCTCGACCGCAACTCCGCCCGCGGAGCTGGCGCGGAAAATGAGGACGATCTGTCACTCGGAGAGGTGGAAGATCGTCGCGATGAGGGGCGAGAGAACAAGAAGTTCGTAGTTCTGCGTTCTTGGTTCGTGCGGAGTTCTTCGTTCGTGCGGGGTTCGCGGTTGAAACTCAGAACCGAACCCCGAACTCAGAACGAACTCAGAACGCAGAACCCAGAACTTCCGTTCTCAGCTCTTCCACACGAGCGGTTGGGCGACTCCGGATCCCGCCTCTTCCTTCTTGAAGGCGCGGATGCTCGCCTGCGCGGCGAGGTTCTCCGCGACCTGGATGAAGGCCCTGGCCGCGGGCGAGGTCGGGTCGCTCACGACGATCGGGTTCCCCGCGTCGGCGGTGGTGCGGATCACGGTCTCGAGCGGGATCGCGCCGAGGAAGGGGACGTTCATCCGCTCCGCGGCCGCCTTCGCGCCGCCCTGGCCGAAGATGTCCTCGTGGTGGCCGCATTTCGGGCACTCGAAGCCCGACATGTTCTCGATCACGCCGAGGATCGGGCAGTTGAGCTGGTGGAACATCGAGATCGCCTTCTGCGCGACGTTGAGCGCCACGTCCTGCGGCGTCGAGACGACCGCCGCGCCGGTCAGCGGGATGATCTGGCAGAGCGAAAGCTGGACGTCGCCCGTGCCGGGCGGCAGGTCGACGATCAGGTAATCGAGCTCGCCCCACTCGACGCCGCCGAGGAATTTCTGGATGGTCTTGTGGAGCATCGGCCCGCGCCAGACGACCGCCTGCTCCGTCTTGATGAAGAAGCCGATCGACATGATCTTCACGCCGTGGCTCTCGGCGGGCGACATCTTCTCGTCCGACTTCATCTGCGGCGCCTGGCTCATCCCCATGATCGTGGGGATGCTCGGCCCGTAGACGTCGGCGTCCATCAGGCCGACCTTCGCCCCCATCCGCTGGAGCGCCAGCGCGAGGTTCGCGCTCACCGTCGATTTCCCGACGCCGCCCTTGCCGCTCGCGACGGGGATGATGTTTTTCACCCCGGGGAGCATCTGCATCCGGTTCTCGCCGGGATTCGTGCGGACTTGCGAGGTCATCTTGACGTCGACCTTCGTGGCGCCGAGGCCCATCACCACGTCCTCGGCCTGCTTCTTGAGCTGTTCCCGGACGGGGCAGGCGGGGGTGGTGAGCTCGATGGTGAACGAGACGATCCCGTCGCAGGACTTGACCTCCTTGACGAAGCCGAGGTCGACGATGTCCCGGTTCAGGTCGGGATCCTTGACGGCCTTCAGCGCGCCAAGAATCTGCTCATTCGTGATGTTCATCGGGTTACCAGAGTAGCACGGTTCAACCGGAGCGCATAACGCATTGCGCATCACGGGGCCGTACTTCGGGTTCTTCCCCTGATGCTTGATGCCTGCTACCTGATGCGGGTCTTCAATCGGAGACGGCATCCAGGAGCGACCGCAACGGCCGCGCGCGATCGGGATGGCGCAGCTTCTCCAGCGCGCGGATCTCGATCTGGCGCACCCGCTCGCGGCTCAGGTTGTAGATCTTGGCCACGTCCTCGAGCGTGTACGTCTGGTCGTGCCCGAGCCCGAACCGGAGCAGCAGCACTTCGCGCTCCCGGGGAGCGAGCGTCTTCAGGACCTTGTCGAGTCCCTGCAGGACCCACTTGGAATCTCCCGGGCCTTCGAGCGATTTCGGATCGGCCAGGAGGTCCGCCAGCGGCGAGTTCTCCTCGTCGTCCGACGTCTGGTCGAGGCTGAAGGTCCGGATCGGGGTGCGGAAGACGCGCTCCGCCTCGCCGCGGGGGAGGTCGAGCATCTTCCCGAGCTCCTCCGGGGTGGGATCGCGGCCGTGCTCCGCCCGGTAGGAGGCGATAGCCGTGCGGATTTTCTCCGGGGCCTCCTGGAGGTTCACCGGCACGCGGATGAGGCGCGACTTGTTGGCGACGGCGCGCGTCATCGACTGGCGGATCCACCAGTAGGCGTACGAGTGGAACTGGCACTTCTCGCGGGAGTCGTACTTCTCCGTCGCGTACAGGAGCCCGAAGTTCCCTTCCTGGATGAGCTCGAGCAGCTGGGACGGATGGCGCGCCACCTGGCGGGCGATGAAGACCACGAGCCGCAGGTTCGCGCTCACGAGATCGTTGCGCGTCGCGACGAACGCGCGATGGAGCGCGTACGCCTCGCGGATCCGCGCCGAGCAGTTCGAACAGGAGACCCGCCGCCCGCGCTTGTCGGTGCGCGCCTTTTCATGGACCGACCGCTCCGCCTCTTTCACGAGCCGGAGGAGCGTGGGGAGCCGGAAGCGGAGGCCGGCGCAGAGATCGCGCCCCTCGCGCCACAGCTTCTTGAGGGCGAGCTGGTCGTGGACCGAGCAACCCATCCGGGTCATCTCGCCGGCGATCACCTCGAGGCGCGTCACCGCGTCCGCCGACTTCGCGAGATGGCGATGGAACTTCTTCTCGCTCAGGCCGCCGATCATGAAGACCTTGAGCGCCGGCCTCTTGCCCTGGAGGACCATGCGGGCGAGCCGGGCCGCGGGAATCCACAGCGAGGGAATCCCGGCCGCGGAGGTCAGGAACGATCCCCGGCGCCGCGCCATGCGGACGGCGAGCCGGCGCTCCTCCTCGACCGTAAGGAGGGGAGTGCGCGTCGCTTCCACGAGGTAACGGCGAATGGGGTCGGCCGAGGCGGGGACCTCTCGGGCCGCCGGGGCCTGGACCATGACGTCCGAAGGCGCCAGGTCGACGTTCTCGGAAGCCCGCAGGCTGGTATCTCTGAAAGTCATCTCTGAGCTCTCAATCTGCCCGGTGTCATTAGGACCGTCGCACGGGCTCCTTGGTTACAACAAATGGCGTGCCCCAAATGGGCTCCACAATCGACTGAATAACAATCGGTTAGATACAGGTATTCCCGGAAACCCATGGAGTGACGAGAACTTCGTCAGAACAACGAAAATCTCGTTAGTACTTTGACCAGAGGCCCTTGAGCAGAGGCGATTGTGGACTGAGACTACAGGCCAAGTTTCTTGAGGCGGCTTTGCAGCGTCGTGGGTTTGACATTCAGGGCCTGGGCGGCGCCATTCGGGCCGTAAATGCGACCCGCGCAGTTCTGGAGGATGTTCTGGAAGAACCGTCTCTCCACTTCCTTGGAATGGGATTCCAGTTCGTCGAGCGACTTGAACTCGCCGCTGGGCACCGGCGGCCCCGGGTGGAGCCACCGCTCGTCGATCGAGAGGATGTCCCCTTCGCACAGGATGACGGCGCGCTCGACGAGGTTCTCGAGCTCGCGCACGTTGCCCGGCCAGTGGTAGCCCTGGAGGATTCCCATCGTCTTCTGGGAAAGGCGCGTGATCCGCTTGTTCTGGCGGCGCGAATGCTTGCGGACCATGTGCATCGCCAGCTCGCGGATGTCCTCGGGTCGGTCGCGAAGCGGAGGCAGGGTGATGGGAAAGACGTTGAGCCGGTAATAGAGGTCCTGCCGGAACGCGCCGCGCGAGATGAGGCCCTCGAGATCGCGGTTGGTCGCGGCGATGATCCGGACGTCGACCTTGATCGGCTGCGTGCCGCCGACGCGCTCGAATTCGCGCTCCTGGAGGACGCGCAGGATCTTTACCTGGATTTCCATGGGGAGGTCGCCGATCTCGTCGAGGAAGATCGTGCCGCCGTCGGCCAGCTCGAACCGGCCCAGCTTGCGGGCGACCGCGCCGGTGAACGCGCCGCGCTCGTGGCCGAAGAGCTCGCTGGCGATGAGCGTCTCGGGGAGCGCCGCGCAGTTGACCTTGATGAGCGCCCGGTCGCGCCGGCTCGAAAGGCGGTGGATGGCGCGCGCGATCAGCTCCTTGCCCGTCCCCGTCTCGCCGCGGATCAGGACCGTGGCGTCGGTCAGCGCGACCCGCTCGCAATCCCGCAGGGCCTGCGTGAGCTGGGAGTTGGTCCCCACGACCTCGAAGAAATGGTGCTCGGTCGAGAGCTCGTCCTTGAGGTAGATGTTCTCGCGCTGGAGCTCCTCTTTCAGCCCCTGGATTTCCGAGTACGACTGCGCATTCGCCACGGCGCTCGTGAGGTGCTGGGCGACCTGGTCGACGAAGAGGACGTCGTCTTCAGAGAAGGCGCCCGGGAATCGCCCGGCTAGGTTGAACGTCCCGATGGCCCGGCCCCGCAGGATGAGCGGCGTGAAGAGGCACGACCGGATGCCGGCCCGGAAGAGGAGGTCCTCCTCGACGCGCCGCTCGCCGATCGAGAGGTCGGTCCGGTGCACCGTCTTGCGGGTCGTCACGGCCTCGCCGATCCCGCTTCCGTGAACCGGGATCAGGTCCTCGCGGCCGAGGATTTCGCGCTGGGCCGGCTCGAGGGCGACGAACTTGAGGTGGACGCCCGCGTCGTCGACGAGCGTGATGCTCGCGCGGTCGAAGCGGACGACGTCGCGCAGTTCCCCGACGGCCACGCGGAAGACCGCCTGCAAGTCGAGCGAGGCGTTGACGGTGCCGGAGATCCTCAGGAGGCGCCGCTCCCGTTCCGAGGCGCGCTGGAGCTGGCCCGTCTGGCGGTCGACTTCCTCCGAGACCTTCTTCAGGAAGGCGCCCTTCAGCTCGTTCGCCTCTTGCAATTCCTGGTTCGCCTGTTCGAGGCGATGGGTACGGTCGCTCAGCCGGGCAATGAGTTGGGCCTTGTCCGCCGCGACGGCGACGTGGCCCGAGATCTCGGAGAGCGCCCGGACGTGTTCGGCGGCGAAGGCTTCCGTGCGCCGCGCGGAGGTCGACATGATGCCGATGATGTCGTCGCCGATGCGGAGCGGGATCGCGAGATTCGAGAGCATGCCTTCGCGGATGAGGCGTCGCGTCGAGTCCGACTCGGGGTGTTCCTTGAGGAACTCCTGGAGGTCGCCGATCAGCTTCATTTCCCCCTGTCCCACGACGGCCTGGAGCCGCATGTCGCCGACGGGTTGAAGGTGGCCCACGGGCAGGTGCACCTCGCCCTCCGTCTTGAGCGCGGTGACCGTCAACTCCTGCCGCTCGCGGTCGATCATCGCGATCGCGATCCGGTCGAAGGGGACCCGCTCCTTGAGCTCGCGATAGATGACGTCGAGGATGTCGTCGATGCGACTACCCTTGCTCATCTCGGAGATGATGCTGTTGGTGAGGCGGAGCCTCTGGTAGTCCTGCGGAAAGGTGGGGCCCATGACGATTATCCCGTTACAACGATAACTTCGGTGTTCCTAGGGGGATTGTAACATACGGCGGCTTAGAATGTCACGAGGGCGGGAAGCAAGAATCAAGAATCAGGAATCAAGAATCAGGAATCAAGAATCTAGAGTCCAAAGTCCAGAATCCAGAATCATCCCTTTTGCTCGCCGGACTTCTTTTCAAATCGTTGGAGCAGCTCGATCTTGGAGGTTTCCGTGTTCGGCAGTTTCTGGCAGATCACTCCAGCCGCGTCGGCGAGATCGCGGACGGTCGGCGGGGGATTGGCCACCAGGAGCTTTGACGCCAGGTTGCGGATGAGCGGGTCCACCTTGGGATCGATCGGCGGAAGGGCGGCGGGAACCGAGGAGCGCAGGATTTCGGCGGGGACCTTCCCTGTCACCAAGGTCAGGAAGAGCGTCCCGAGATCGGCCGCGTCGATCGCGGGGTCGGGATGGCCCTGGGTCTGGCCGGCCAGGTTGCGCCCGATCCGCCGGAGGCCGACGTCGGTGATGAACGGGCGGCCGGCGTCGTCGATGATGATGTTGTGGGGCGTGAGATCGCCGTGGGCGACGCCGCGGTCATGGGCCGACTGGAGGGCGCGGGCCAGCTGGTAGAACGCGAAGAGTCCGGTCCGCGGCGGCCCTTTCCATTCGATGAGATTCGGACCCGGGATGAACTCGCGAGTCAGGAAATGGATCGATCCGGCCCGGGAGACCCGCTGGTTGGCGACGATGATCGGCGACGTGATCCGTGCGATCGACTTGAGATCCGAGACCGCGCGCTGGAGCCGGTCGGGTGGGGGATCCTTGGCGAGGAGCCGCACGACGAGTCGCCCGACATGTTTCTCGTGGGTCGCCTCCCACGTGCGGGGACCCAAGGGCCGGTGAAGCGTGTAGCTCCCGAGGCAGGCGCCGACGCCCTCTTCGGGCTGCGACCGCAACGGCCTCTCGGGCAGTCGCGCGGAGGCGACGAGGCGCTGGAGCTTCCGGAGTTGGGAATCGGGCAATTGGCTGGTCATGGGCTTGGGTGGAGCTTACCGTATCCCGCTCCCCGATGCCCGCTCCGTGAGCTTTCCGCTTTCAGCTTCCGAAACGGGCATCGGGAGACGGGGAACGGGCAGATTCTCACCTTCCGTCTCCAAACAAGTCGTTGATCTCCTCCCGGTAATCCTCCTCCGAGAGGCAGTACTCGCGCACGTACCCTTCGATCAAGTGGCGGAGGCGGCGGCGGGCGTCCGCGAGGTAGTTGGTCACGTCCCAGATCTTGAGGCCGAGATCGTTCGCGACCGATTCGTAGGAAACGGTGTCGCCCTCCGAAAACTGGTACCGGTCGAAGACCTCCATGTAACGCTGCTTCTCCTCGGCCGCGTAGACGCGCCGCAGTTCGGCCACGGCGCGGCTGAAGAGGGTGCGCACCCACTCCAGGCGATAAACCTCCTCGGGGGGCTTGTCCTCGCCGACCGCGATCTCCCCGCCCTCCCCTTCCATGGCGCTGTCGAGGGAGAGGGGCCGTCGGCCGCCCCCGCGGCGGTGGGTCTGCGATTCCGCGTACTGGTTGCGGAGGTAGTTCTCGAGGGCCGTGCGGAGGAGGGCGCGGAACCGGCCGCGCTCCTTGTCCGCCTCCTGGAAGAACTCCTTTTCGAGGATGGAAGCGACGAAGCCCTGCGTAAGGTCCTTGGCGTCTTCGTTGGATTTTCCCCATTTCCTGCGGACGTAAACGTAGATGGGTCGCCAGTACATGTGGAGCAGCTTGTGGAGCGCCTGGCGGCGGCTCTCGAGGTCGCCCGCCCCGGTCCTGAGGATGGCCGTCCAGGGGGTGGCGGGGAACCGGTCGGGGCCGATCCCCATTTCGGTGTCCCGACCGCGGATGTCGGTCATAGGTTCCGGCATTATACCGGTGGTGGCCCGAGGGCGCGCGGAGCGGATTTCACCGGGGTTTGACACCCCCGGCCGCGTCACCTATAGTAAGACGCTTCAACGGTTTGTCCCACGGCGGCCCGAATTGCAAAAGATCGAAAAAGATTAAATCACGGGGGCGGTCCTGTTGTTAACCTAGGTAGCCGATCGACGATGGCGGGAAAACAGGCCCAAGAACACGTGGAGGCAGTATGCGGCTCGGGGGATTGAGAAGTGGCGTGATGTTCGTGGCGGCGTTCGCGGCCACGTTCGCGGCGATGGGCGTCAGCGCGCCGAAGGCCAAATCGCAGGTCGGCTACCAGCAGCGCATGACGATCATGCACGCGAACCCGCAGCTGCACTTCAGCATCGTCGATCCATCCCAGGGGATCGCGGGCAAGTTCCTGTTCTCGACCTCCCAGTCCAGCCGGCTGGTCGAGGGGCACCCTTACCCCAGCTGGATCGATCCGGAGTACCTGTACGGGTTCACGATGGACGGGTACACGATGCGGCGCGTGGGTCAGGAAGGCGCCCAGATCGACACGACGAACTTCGGCAACTACTTCGTTCGGGTCACGGGCGGATTCCTGGTGACCAAGAATGTCCCGACCAATCCCCAGTGGATTCCGTCGTCCTATGATCTCCAGGAGCACTTCGTCCTGGTGGGCGAGTTGAACCAGGGCAACCCGAGCCTCGTGGGCAATTCCACGGGGATCATGCTCGTCAATCCGCAGACGATGGCCGGCTACAACGTCAGGGCGGCCCCCATGTTCTACGGCCAGAGCGGCAGCATCCTGTACGAGGATGTCTGCTTCGGGGTTTACCCGGGCCCGGACGGCGACTACACCACGATCGGCGACAACGAGTACCGCTACGTCATGGCCTACTCGGTGGAAGGAACGGACGCGGGCGGCATGTACTGCCTCTCGCTCAACCGGCATGAGACGATGAACGGCACCGATCCGCCGAGCCCCTGGAACCCGGTGCCCCAGACGCGCGGGCCCTCCTACACGAACGTCTTCCCGCGGGTCGACGCGAACTCGAGCGCCGGCGGCATTCCTTACAACCTGGGCGGCCGCGCTCCGGTGAACAACGGCCAGCAGTACTGCCGGTCCTACTACGCGCGCCCCGGCCTCGCGGGCCAGGGCTTCGCCAACACGACCGACGTCACCTACGTGGTCGCGGGCTGGGTTTCCGTGGTGCAGCTCAATCCCCTCCGGTGGGGCTGCTTCATCAACGGCTACACCATCGGCGGCGCGACGCGGATCTCCGACCTCGGCGTCATGATGGGGATCCACGACATCGCCTACCCCGTGGACGACATCTTCAAGGGCATGACGATCGTCGGCGACTGGCTCCTCTGCAGCATCGGCGACGGCCAGAACGGCGACGGGTTCGCCGACCAGATCGCGGTCACCTGGCTGCCCGACTTCTTCTCGGGCTTCGGCGGCTTCCGCGGCTGGATCAACAACGGCGGCGGCACGATGGGCTGGTGCGGGTACCATCCGGACTTCACCGGGCATCCGTTCATCACCTACGCCGGCACGGGGATGGGCCAGAGCGTGATCCGCGCCACGACCTCCAATCCGTTCCAGGATCACTTCGTGGTCGGCGGCCTCCTCGAGCAGACGACCCCGATCGACATGCACACGGACGAGGAGAAGCTCCTCGGCCTGAACGTCCGACAGGCGCCGCAGCCTTTCGTCGGGTACTACTTCTCGCAGGATCCGGCGAACACCTTCCCGGGCTCCAAGGGCGGCGGCGGGAACGGCAACGGCTGCTCCGGCAGCGCGACGGGAGGCGCGGGCGCTTCCGCGGGCCTCCTGGCCCTCTTCGGAATGACCTTCCTGCTCGTGCAGGTTCTCCGGGAGACGAGGCGCACCTAGCGTCCTACAGCGGCAACTCCGAACGCCCCGGGATCGCATCCCGGGGCGTTCTTTTTTCCCGAATTCCGCGCCAGTGATCGCCGCTCCGTAGTCGATATACTTGGGGACGATCCTGGGTCCCCGGTCGAGCCCGATCGGACGGAAAACGGACAACTGCAGAAGATCATGAGCCCGACGATCCTCCTCGCCCTCGTCCCCGCCTTCCTCCATTTCGTCCAGGATCCGGACCCCATCCGCATGAGCCCGCCCGTCAAGAGCGAGGAGTACGATTTCGAAATCGCCCTGCCCGCGGGATGGGAAACCTCCAAGACCAGCGGCCAGGTTTTCTTCCGCATCCAGGCCCGGGCGGGAACCCTCGCGGACGGCGCCGCGTGGCTCCGCTACCACGACTCGAACCACCCGGTCTCGCTCGCCTTCCTCACGGAGAATTTCCGGAGCCACGCGAAAACCGAATACCCCGGCTTCGAGCCGTTTTCCGAAAACTCCGCGCCCGTGGGGGGATTCCCCGCGTACCGCTGCGTCTTCTTCGCGAAGGCCAAGGACGGCCGCGAGCTGGCCTTCGTCCACACGGTCATCCAGAGGCAGCTCCAGGAGTACTTCATCCTCGACGCGGTCGCCGCCAAGCGCGAGAAGGACCGGATCGTCGCCATCGCGGACAAGATGCTCGCGACCTTCCGCAGCGGCTTGGCGCCGAATCGCGAGCGGGAAGGGCGGATCGCCCGGACCGCGGCGGTCCTCAAGTCCGCCCCCGCGCGGCCCGGCATGGCCGGGACCCAGTGGCACGAGCTGATCATCGCCAAGCGGAAGCTGGGCTGGCAGAAGTCCGTCCTCCGCGAGGCGCGCGTCGACGGCGTCCCGGGGTGGGAGTTCGAGGTCGAGCTCCGGCAGGAGGATGTCGACGGCGGCATGCGCTCCGACGCGGCCAAGGGCTCCTTCACGGCCGACGGGTCAATCCAGCACGTGGAATTTCATCGCGTCGTCGAGACGCCGAAGGATCCCCGCGTCGAGGTCAAGGAATCCGCCTCCCTGGTCAAGGGAGAGTACCACGCGATGCGCGAGTTCCTCGACATGAAGGTCGAAAAGAAGTTCGCCGCGCCCGAGGGGACGATCCTCGGCGACATCGCCGTCATCATGCGCCGCCGGCTCGCCTTGGCGCCGCCGGGGAAATATACGCTCCGGATCCTCGATCCCTTCAGGGACCTGGCGACCTTCGAGGAGTGGGAGACCTCGCCGCCCGGGCGGATCCGAGTCGACGGCGAGGACCGCGAGCTGATCACCGCCCTGGTGACCCCCGCGCGGCAGGATCCCTGGGAATACCTGTACGACCCCGACGGCACCCTTCATCGCGTCAAGGGACCGAAAGGCGTCATGATTTTGAGGCATTGCACCGAAGAAGAAGCCAGGAAGCGTTGAGGCTCCCGAGGGAGACGAACCCATGATGGCGCTGGCGGCCGCCGCGATCCTCCTCGCCCTGAACGGCGGGAACGACGCGGCTCCGGAGCTCGAGCTGGACCGGCTCCTCCAGAAATTCGACCTCGCGCGGGCGTCCGAAGCGGCGACCGGGCGCGAGACGCTGCGCGGACCCGGCCTCACCCTCTGCTTCGCGCCGGGCCTCCAGGTCGCCCTCGTCAACGGCGAGACGGTGGCGCTCAGCGCGCCCGTCGCCATCGCCGGCGGCAGGATCCGCCTTCCCGCCGATCTCGCGGCGATCATCGAGCGGCTCGGCGCCCCGAGGCCCGCGGCGCCCGCTCCGGCCGAACCCGAGGCCGTGGCGCGCAAGGGAGTCCCGATCGGGCGTCCCTTCAAGATCGTGATCGATCCCGGCCACGGGGGCGTCCACACCGGATGCCAGGCCCGGGGCGGCTACTACGAGAAGGAAGTGACCCTCGACGTTTCCCGCCGACTCCGCACGCTTCTCGAGGCGATGGGGGCGGAAGTCATCCTGACGCGGGACGAGGACAAGCAGTTCTCGGAGGACGTGGACGAAGACCTCATGCGTCGCGTCCGCATTTCCGACCGCGCCCGGCCCGACCTCTTCCTCTCGATCCATTGCAACTGGGCGCCGAGGGCGGATGTCAGCGGATTCGAGGTGTACGTTTCGCGCGACCCCAAGGCCGACCACGGGGTCTCGCGCCGGCTCGCGTCGGAAATCCGCTCCGCGTTCCGGGGCGGGCTCGAGACGGAGGACCGGGGCATCAAGGAGGCGGGCTTCAAAGTGATCAAGCACACCGAGGCCCCCGCAGTCCTCGTGGAACTCGACTTCATCTCGAATCCCGTCGCCTCCCGCCGCTTCGGGGAATCGGGGTACCGCCAGCGCGTGGCCGAGCTGCTCTCGGAGGCGGTCCGCAAGGTCGCCGTCCGCTAGGCCCGATCCGCGTCGAAGCGGAAGGCCCGCAAGCTAGATTCAAACCCTCCCGCGGGGTAAATTAGCGCCACCCATGAAAAGGCTCCTCCTGGTTCTCGCCGCGACGCTCGCCTCCTGCGGATCGTCCCCGTCTCCCGACCTTTCGAGCGGGGACCCGTACGAGCGCTACCTGGGAGCGCTGGAGGCCGCCTCTTCGAACGATCCCGCGGAAATGAAGAAGGCCGAGTCGCTCCTCCGCGATCCCGATCCGCTCGCCCGCACCGGGGCCGTCGTCGCGATCGGCCTTTCCCGTCGCCAGGAGTCCATGGCCCTCCTGGCCCCGATGCTCTCGGATCCGGATCCCGGGGTGCGCTCGGAGGCGATTCGCGCGGTGGCCGCGCTGAAGAATCCCGCGTCGATTCCGCCGCTGGCCGCGATCCTCGCCTCCGATGGCGCCGTCGAATCGAAGCGGACCGCCGCCATCGCCCTCGGCTCGTTTCCGGACTCGCCCGAGGTGCGTTCGGCCCTGCTGGCGGCGATGGGCGATCGCGAGGCCGGCGTGGCGTACAACGCCTACCGGAGCCTCGTCCGCGTCACGGGGCGCGAAGACCTCCCGCGCGCCCGGGCGGAGGCCGAAGAGGCCCTGAAGCGCTCATGAGGCCGCTGACCACCGAATTCCTCCGCCGGCCCCTTGCGTACGACGGCACCCAGATCGGCCCGCTCTGGGCCTACCGCGAATTGGGGCGCCAGGGCGACAGTCTCATCGCCTTCGTGGGGCGCTGCTCCATCCCGTTCCGCCACATGATCGACCAGGACGACGTGCGCCGCCGGGCCCGCATCGCGAGCCCGCGCATGGTCCACTTCATCGCGGAGCACTTCGACACGCCGCCCGACCTGGAGAAAGCCGTGCTGCGCCAGCGGGTGTTCGCGACGCTCGCCCTCGAGACCCTCCGGAGCCGGTGCGACGCGCGGCTCCGCCGGGAGGGGGACGATCTCTTCACGGCGCGTCGTGAAAAACTGAGCATCTCCGTCGCGACGGCGACGCCCGTCTCGACCAAGTTCCACTTCGGCATCAACGCGGTCCGCGCGACCGGCGTGGGGGTCGCGACGGCGGGACTGCGGGAGCTCGGAGTCGAGCCGGCGCCCTTCGTCGAAGCGCTCCTCGAGGCGTATCGCCGGGAGATGGAGGGTGTCCTCGATGCGAGGACGCGCGCCCGGGGTGCGCTGTGAGGGGGGAGCTTCCCGTTCCCCGTCCCCCGATCCCCGTTCCGGAAGTTCACAGCCTGGAGCTCGAAGACGGACGGGATACCGGGAACCGGAACCGTGGAGCGCGGTCGCTCATCCCATGAACGTGCGCGCAAAAACAATCGCCATCACGGCGCTCCGCGTCGCGGTTACCGGGGGTTCGCTCGCGCTCGCGCTGCTCCTGATCGACTTCTCCGACCGGACGATCTTCACGCTCAGGTCGGGGGAACGCGTCGAGACCACGTCGTGGTTGGAGGCGCCCGATTCGATCAGGATCATTCGGCCTGACAAGAGCTACCGGGACGTCCCGATCCGCGAGATCGCAAGTCGTGAGGAACGCCCGGGCATCGTCGGCGTGGTCAAGCGCGTGAATCCGTCGGCGGCCATCATCGTGGTGCCGGCGCTGCTCGCGGTGTACCTCGTCCAGGCGATCCGGTGGCGAATCCTGCTCCAGGCGAACGGCTTCGAGATTCCCTTCGGCCGCGCCTTCCTCGTGACGTGGGCGGGCATATTTTTCAACCAGATCCTGCCGGGGTCAGTGGGGGGCGACGTCGCCAAGGCGCTGATCGCGTCCAAGGGCGAGGTCCGGAAGGCGGGGCTTTTCGGAACGGTCCTGCTCGACCGACTCGTGGGACTGGGGACGATCATCATGATTGCCGGGCTCGCGGTGGTGCCGGTGCTCAATCGCCCCGCTCTGCGCCCAATTGTCTGGCTCATCGGGGCGCTGATCGGGGGAGGGGCGCTGGGGGCTCTCGTTTATTTCAATCCGGCGCTCAGGCGCTGGCCCCGGGCGCAGAGGCTCAAGAACGCGCTCCCCTTCCGGAAGTCGGTGGAGGAGGTCGACGACGTCCTGAAGACGATGCACCACGCGCCGAGGGCGATCCTGGAGGGCGTGGCGCTCTCGGCGGTGGGGCAGGCCATCACGATCCTCGCGATCTACGGTCTCGCGGTGTCGCTGGGCGTGACCGATCTCCGCGTGGGGGATTTCTTCCTGATCCAGCCGATCATCTTCCTGATCACGGCGGTTCCGGTATCCATCGGCGGGTGGGGCGTGGAGCAGTTCGCGTCGGTCCATCTTTTCGGGATGGCCGGAATGGCGCCCAACGAGGCGATGGCATTGTCGGTGCTGTACAAGCTCGCGACGCTGGTCGTATCGCTGCCCGGGGGGCTTCTTTTCGCCGCGGGCGCGACCCGATCCCGCATAAATAATGTGAATCGTTCGTAACTTCCTGTCGGCAAACACTTTCAGAATCACGCCTTGATCGATTCGCACGACACCCGGCCAAGCGACGGTGTATACTTTTCCCTCGGTCGCGGTGGGGGTGGTGGGGGGTGGAGCTTCTGAGTTTCAATAACTTCGAGTCTCAACCCATCGCCTGAGGAGTGTCGGAAGATGTCGGAGCCCGAACCCGTCTCCAAGACCCGGATCTGGGGCGATTACGAAGTCTACCTCGACCAGATCATCGGCCGCGGGGGCATGGGCGCCGTCTACCGCGGCCGCCAGATCTCCCTCAATCGCAACGTCGCCGTCAAGATCCTCCGCAAGGACCTCACGAGCAGCGAGGAATCGATCCGTCGATTCCAGCGCGAGGCGGGACTGCTCGCGAACCTCATCGACAGCCACGTCGTCCAGGTCTACGGCGCCGGCGAGGGCGACTCCGGCCACTTCTACGCGATGGAGATCGTGGAGGGGAAGGACCTGGCCTCCCTCCTCAAGGAAGGGAAGAAATTCACCGCCGACGAGATCGTCGACATCGCCTACCGGACGGGCCGCGCGCTCGAGGCCGCCGGGCGCCAGCACATCGTCCACCGCGACATCAAGCCGTCGAACATCCTGCTCGGCAACGACGGGACGGTGAAAGTGATGGATTTCGGGCTCGCCAAGAGCCCCGACACCGACATCACGTTCACCGACGTCATCATGGGCACCGCCAACTATATTTCGCCGGAGCAGGCGGCGGGCACGGGCGTCGACATCCGCTCGGACATCTATTCGCTCGGCGGAGTCCTGTACGAGCTCGCGACCAACCGGCCGCCCTTCCAGGGTCCGGGCCCGGCCTCCGTGATCTACCAGCACGCCAAGGCGGCGCCGACGCCTCCGCGCAAGCTGAATCCCGACATCCCCGAGATGCTCGAAGCGCTCATTCTCCGGTGCCTGGCCAAGAAGGCGGGCAACCGCTACCAGACCGCCGAGGAGCTCGTCGAAGACGCCCGGGCGCTGCGCGAGGCGCGGAAGCCCGACCGCCTCACGGTGGCGCTCGCGGATACGCTGCGCATCCACGGCACGGCCGACATCCTCGGGGGTTCGGGGCCGATCTTCCGCCGCCTCACCCCGCGCGCCCGGGTCGTGACGTTCATCGCGGTCGGCGTGAGCGCCGTCCTGGCCGCGGCCTGGGGCATCCAGTTGCTCCAGGAGGATATCCAGCGGAGGGCCGGGACGCTTCCCCAGACGAACATCCAGGCCTTCCAGCTCTGGGAGAAGGAAGCCAAGAAACTCCGCGAGCAGGGAAAGGAATTCATCGACCGGGGAGAATGGAGCGCCGCCCTCTCGGCCCTGGAATCCGCGCGCGGCAGGCTCCCGCCGGGCCATTGGATGGAGCCGGAGCTGAACAAGATGATCGCCCGCTGCCGCTTCGAGAACCTGTGGACGCAGGGCGCCGACGCGCTCAAGAAGGACCAGTTCGCGACGGCCATAGAGATCCTCAAGGAGGCGGTCGCGCTCGGGGGCGCCGATCCCCGCGTCCCGAAGTTGAAACAGGACCTCTCCCTCGCGGAGTACAAGCGGTGGATGGAGCTCGGGCACGAGAACGCCAAGAATCAGAAGTACGACGTCGCGGCGGCCAATTTTGAATTCGCCCTGGCCCGGGCGCAGCCCGACGAGGAGAAGAAGATCCACGACTTGATCGACCTCTGCCGGAGGGTGATCGACACGAACCGGCGGTTCGACCTGGCCGTGGAACGGAAGAGCGCGGACGACCTGAAGACCGTCGTCGACGAGTACACCGGCCTCCTCGACAAGGTGGACGCCTGGCGCGACGACATCCAGTCCCGCCTGAAGTCCGCGCGGGAGATGCTCCTGGCGATCGGCGCCTCCGCCGATTCCTCCCAGCGGGAGAAGCAGCGGGCGCTCCTGGAGAACGGTCGCCAGGCCCTCCAGCTGGGCGACTGGGCCGAGGCGAGGCGCTGCTACGACACGGCCGCGTCGCTCGGCGTGCTCGAGGAGGAACGCGACCTCAAGGGGCGCAAGCAGGCCAACATCGCGGCGGGCGGCGCCGACAAGGGCATGGTCTACATCCCCGCGGGAACCTCGCGCATCGGGGTGGAGTCCGCCCTCAAGGAACCGAACGGGCCCGCGCGGGACGTCACGTTCAAGGCGTTCCTCATCGACCGCCGCGAGGTCACCAACGGCGATTACAAAAAGTTCCTGGCGGCCGTCGACGCCGATTCGCGCGCGAAGCGCACGCCCCGCACCTTCCCGGACGGTCCGGACGACCGGCCGGTGGTCAACATGAGCTGGGAGGACGCCGACGCCTACGCGAAATGGGCGGGCAAGCGACTCCCGACGGAGCTGGAGTGGGAGCGGGCGGCGGCGACCGACTGGAAGAAGGGCCTTCGCTATCCCTACGCCTGGGGCCAGGACGAATTCGGCAGCGGCGAGGGGAAGAGCCCCTGCGGCTGCGAGGGGATGGGCCAGGTCCCGCTGGAATGGACCGCGGACTGGTACCTGAAATACCCGGGCAGCGAGGCGCTCTCGGCCGACTTCGGCGAGAAGCGCAAGGTCGCGCGCGGCGGATGGCTCTCGGAGTCGGGCCGCGAGAAAGAGGCGCTCGTCACGACGCGCTGGTACTTCCTGCCCGACCGCCGCGAGAAGTGGCTGGGATTCCGCTGCGCGATGGACGGCGAGTAGCCCCAGGGGTCAAGCCTCGAGCGTCAAACCGGAGAAACACCGGGAGCTTGTCCGATCCCGGCCGCAATCCCTATACTGGCCCCACTCAACCGGAGGAACCTCGATGAAATTCGCCTGGGCCGCGTCCGTCCTGCTCTGCGCGGCCGGCTGCTCGACCGGGTCCGACCGGAAGCCCGTCGACGAAATCCGCACGCTCGAAGCGCGGCTTGACGCGAAGATCACCACGGCGGTCACGCAGTCCGAGCAGAAGATCAACGACAAGATCGCGAGCATCGTGGCCCTCGAGCAGAAGACGTCGAGGGCGCTGGAAGATCTCGAGCGGAACACGAAGCTCCTGAAGACCGCGAACAACCAGCTCATCGTCCTCCTCGAGGCGCAGCAGAAGGCGCTCAAGGAGCAGCTCGTGACCATCGAGTCGCTGCTTCAGGACCTGAAGCGCGAGGGATCGCGGTAGCTTGGACGCGCCGGCGTCCCCGGAGCCCCGCGCGGCCGACGCCCTCGTCGTACTCGCCCTCGGCTGGGCGTCGTGGCTCGCGGCGACCGCCCTTTCCTCCGCGCATCTCCCCGTCGTCGCCGCCCATGCCTTCCTGGCCCTGGCCTTTCTCGGATCCGTGGCGGCAGGGGCGAAGCTCTGCCGCCTGCCCCTCGAGGCCTTTCTCGCGCCGGGCCGGATCGATTTGGCCTCGGCCTTCTGGACGCTGGCCGGAACCGTCGGGCTCTCCGCGACGCTCCTGGGCCTGTCGGAGCCGCTCTTCGATCTCTTTCGAGCGCTGGGACGCGACTACCGGCTCGACATCGAACGGGTCGAAGGCTGGGTGCGGGACATTCCCGCGGCGGCTGCGTGGCCGCTCCTGGCGGGGCTCGTGCCGCTCGGGGAGGAGGCGCTCTTCCGGGGCGCGACGCTCCGGGGCTGGCGAAATTCCCTCCGGCCCGGGCCCGCGCTCCTTCTCTCCTCGGCCCTCTTCGCGGCGCCCCACATGCTTCCGCCCCGGATGGTGATGACGTTCATCCTCGGCCTCTGGTTCGGCGGGCTGGCCCTGCGGTCCGGAGGCCTGGTCGCGCCGATCCTGGCGCACGCGGCGAACAACGCCCTCGTCCTGGCCCTCGTGTACGCGCGCGTCCCGGAAATCCCGGCCCCGGTCGCGGCCGCCGGGAGCGTCCTGGCCGGGATCTCCGCCTGGCGTCTCTTCGGACGCCGCGCCGTCCCGGTGCAGGGATCGGGTCCCGCGGAACCGTCTTGATACCGGGCGGGCCGGGGGAACGGCCCACGCGGCGGGGAAACCCGGGCGGCCAATTCGTTGACACGATTTTGGCGCGCCCTTAGAATCCCCGGCTTCGTAACTTACACCCATGCCCGGCCCCTACGAGAAGTATTGCGCCCAGCTTTCCGCCGACGAGCGGATGCTGATCACGTTGAGGGACGAACTGTACGACGGCTCGTGGGACCAGATGCTCAAGGACCTGAAGGACCGGCTCGAGGGCAAGCCCTACATCTTCAAGCTGGTGAACCGGATCTCGGCCGACATCGAGCGGATCCAGAAGCTCCACGAGTACGAGAAGAAGCACAAGATCAACCTCGCGGATTATCTGAAGAAGAAGGAGGAGCGATGAACGGCGCCCGGAACACGGTGGTCCTCCTCCTCTTCCTCGCCGCCGCCGGCGGCTGCGGCTCGAGCGTCCGGATGCAGGAGTCCTACGCCCGGCTCAACGCGTACGGCGACGCGAGCCAGGAGTCGGTCCTCCTCGAGGTCGGCAACCTTCCCTTCAAGAGCCAGAAGTGGACCCACCGGTTCGCCGAGTGGCCCATCCGGCGCCTCTCGATCGGCCGGGAGAATCTCTTCATCGAGACGCCCGACAACAAGGTCGCCTGCGTCAACCGGTTCGACGGCATCTCGAAGTGGGTCTTCGAGATTCCGACCGGGGCCCCGCTCGACTATCTCCCGACCGAGCCCAGCGAGGTCTTCGAGCAGATCCGCGGCTACGAGGAGCAGCTCCGCGCCCAGGAGCGGGTCCTGCAGGACCTGCTGAAGGCGGAGGGGCCGGGCGCCAAGGCCCAGGAGGCCCAGCGCGAGAAGAACCGCATCTTCCAGCTCCTCCTCTCCGCCCAGCGCGGGGACAACGTCTACCTCATCTCGAGGCAGATGCTCTACTGCATCGCCCGGCAGACGGGGAAGCTGCTCTGGCAGCGGCCCCTGCCTTTCGCCCCGAGCGCCAGGGCGTACGCCACGCGCGAATCGATCTACATCCCCGCCGCCGACCGGACCCAGGTGTGGCGCCTCGACGTCGAGAAGCGCGGCGAGTCGGTCCAGAATTTCCCGGCGGACGTGGGCTCCGGCGACCGGACGATCCAGAATCCCCCGATCGTCGATTCCGACCACCTCTACTTCGTCTCGGCCGACGCGCGCTGCTACTGCTACAACGTCAACACGGGCGACAAGAAATGGACCTTCCCGGCCCTGGACAAGCTGACGGCCGATCCGCTGCTCCACAAGGTGCCGGAGAAGTACAAGGACTCCACGGGCAAGGAAGGGACCCGCATGCGGAGGTACCTCCTGTGCGGCGGCCTCGACTACGCGCTGTACTGCCTCGATCCGGACACCGGCCTGCTGACCTGGAAGTATGAGACGGGCGGCTTCCTCCGGTCGTCGATCGTCGTGCGGGACCAGACGGTCTACGTGAAGTCGGATGACGGCGCGCTCTTCGCGCTGGAGCTGAACCCCCAGCACAAGAACGCGAAGACCTCGGCCTCCGAGGGTCCCAAGCGGGGCGGCCAGCTCCGGTGGAAGATTCCGCTCGGCGAGCGCTTCCTGGTGAAGGGGACGGAGGACCGGGTGCTCGTCCTCGGACCCGGCTCCGAGATCTACCAGATGAACGAGCTGACGGGCGACATCGTGGGCCGGTTCCCCCTCGTCGAGATCGGCCACGTCCTGACCAATCCGTGGGACGCGATCCTCTACGTGGCGACCGACTCCGGATTCGTCTTTGCGCTCGAGGAATCGGGTTCGCGGTACTAGTGTCGCGTCCGTATTGATTCCATTCGTTGACACCCGGCCCGTCCTGGCGCGACACGGGTCCTGTGTCCTTGGTTCTGCGTCCAATGCCCGTCCCGGGTTCGGGGTTCAGAGTCAGGACGGACCCCGGACTTCGGACCGACGTCGGACCCAGGACTCCCGGACGAACAGTGGACCAAGGACGCAGGACTCCGGACACCCCTCGATCCAACCAACAGAATCAATCTTTCGGCGATACTAGTTCGATGGGGAGGCGGCCGCTCCGGCATCTCGGCGCCCTGGCGACCGTCTGCGCCCGGGCCGCCCGGGGTTTCGAGAAACCGCTCGTCGCCGAAGTGCGCCGGGCCCTGAAGGCCGGCGTCCCTCCCTCCGACCTGCGCGAAGCGCTGCTCCAGACCTATCTCTTCGCGGGCTTTCCCCGCGCCATCAACGCGCTCTCCCTCCTCGACCGCGAAGCCCCGGACCGCGCCTCCATTCGGCGAGAGCGGCCGAAAGCGGTGGGGGCGTGGCGGCGCCGCGGGGAGCGCCTCTGCCGCGCGGTGTACGGGCCCGACTATCCCGCCATGATGCGGAACATGGTCCGCGCCCATCCCGACCTCGCGGAGTGGATCCTGATTGAAGGGTACGGCAAGACGCTGGCGCGGCCCTTCCTGACGCTCCGGGAGCGCGAGCTGATCGTCGGGCCCACCCTCGCGGCGCTGGAGGCGTGGCGCCAGCTTCCGTCGCACCTGGGAGGGGCGCTGAGGGCGGGCGCGACGCGGGCCGAAATCATGTCGGTTTTCCGGGCGGCCAGGCGCGCGCTGCCGGCCGGCGCCTCCGCGAGAGCGTTGCGGGAACTGGAGGCTTCCCGGCGTCGTATACTTGGGGTGAGCAAGCGATGAAGCTGTCGGACAGGATTGCCCTTGGGAAGCCTGGCGGGCTTGTAAACCCCGTGTTTTCATCTTTGTCGAACCCCTTGTAAGAAGCCGTTCGAACCGGAGGGTGCGATGAATCGCTTCGCCGCGCTGGTCCTCCTCATCCCCGCCCTCGCGTCCACCGCCCGCGCCGACGAAATCCAGCTCCGGAGCGGAGGCAGGATCGTCGGCATCGCGCGCGAAGAGAAGGACCACGTCGTCGTCGAGACGGGCTATGGCACCGTCGCCTTCCCGGCCGACCAGGTCATGTCCATCACCAAGGGCCAGACGCCCCTGCACGCGTGGCCGCTCCGGTACGCGGAAATCGAGAAGAGCCGCGACGCCCGCGAATTCCTGAAGCTGGCGGCGTGGGCGAAGGAGAACGATCTTCCCAAGTTCGTTTCAGGGCTGATGCAGAGGGCGCTCGAACTCGATCCCGAGAACCCCGAGGCGCGCGAGGCGCTTGGGTTCGTCCGCCATCAGGGCCGGTGGCTCACGCTCCCGCAGCTACGCCGGCAGCAGGGCCTCGTCGAGCACGAGGGGCGGTGGGTCCTCCCCCTGGAGAAAGAGATCGCCGAACAGCGCCGCCTGGAGTCGGATGCCCGGCGGATCGAGGAGGAGTCCTCTCGGAGCGCCCGCGACGAGGCCCGCCGGCGGGCCC